>OGPS01002566.1_pt1 | contig 11191 bp, 16 predicted proteins | sample 1552931 | NCBI WGS metagenome assembly OGPS01 (sample SAMEA2580252, study PRJEB22360) | human gut metagenome | biome: human gut; feature: human-associated habitat; material: faeces | place: Denmark | collected 2008/2010 | reverse complement strand
AAGATTTTGCAACTTTTTTGCAAATTTTACTTACTCTAATACTATGATTTATTTTTCTGTTTATTGATTTACAAGAAATATCAAAATTATGAACATATTTCATAAATATTTCTTCATTAGTCATGAATTACGTCTCCAAATAAAGTCCATGGATATTTAATTGGTGGATCACATTTAAAATTCATTAGCTCTTCACGCACAGGATGTTTAAATTTAAGTTCATAAGACCATAAAGCAATTTGTTCTCCTACTTTTGCCTTAGAATTATATTTTTGATCACCCCATAAAGCATACCCACGAGATGAAAATTGTACTCTAATTTGATGAGATCTACCTGTATCAAGTTTTATTTTAACTAAACTAAGTCCATCTTTATAACTTAATAATTTATAACTTAATTTAGAATACTTTCCATTTTTATCCACAATAGTTTTATTTTCATTTTCTAATTTTAACAAATAATCTTCAAATACACCTTCATCAGGAACTTTTCCTTCCACAATAGCTAAATAATTTTTTTCAAATTCATGCATTCTTATCATATTACTTAGCCTTGATGCGGCTTTACTAGTTCTTGCAAAAACCATAACACCACCAACAGGTCTATCAAGTCTATGCACGAGCCCTAAATAAACTTCACCTGGTTTATTATATTTTTCCTTAATATACTTTTTTAAGCTAGTAAGTAAATCTAAATCATTCGTATTATCAGCTTGTACAAGTACATTCTGTGGTTTTTCCACCACTAATAAATGATTATCTTCATAAATAACTTTATTCATCTTGCCATCTACCATAAATACCACACGGAAGAACTAAATCATTCCTACTTATTGGAAGACCAATTTCTCCAGCATCAACAACGCCGCCATAAGTTTTACCAACAGTTAGTTTTAATATATTATGTAAAACAGTACTAGAAACACTTGTAGTATAAGCATTAATAAGGAAAAATAATGGCTTATCACTTAAAAGAAGAGTACATCTACTAACGAGTTCTTCTAAGTTCTTTTCAAGTTTCCACACTTCACCACTTGGGCCTCTTCCATATGACGGAGGATCCATAACAATAGCATCATACTTATTACCACGTCTTATTTCTCTTTCAACAAACTTTAAACAATCATCTACTAAAAATCTAATATAATTATTTTCTATTCCAGAAAGTTTTGCATTTTCTTTAGCCCATTCAACCATTCCACGCGCAGCATCAACATGAACAACAAGTTCTGCACCTGCTTTACTACATGCAACAGTTGCACCACCTGTGTAGCCAAATAAATTAAGAACTTTAATAGGTCTATTAGCATTTTTAATTTTATCCATCATAAAATCCCAATTACAAGCTTGTTCAGGAAATAAACCGGTATGTTTAAAATTAGTTGGACTAACTTTAAACTTTAAATCTTTATAATTTACAGTCCAAAAATCAGGTAATTTTTTATTAAACTCCCAATGTCCACCGCCATCAACAAATCTATAATAAACTCCATCAACTTTTTTCCAAGCATTATCCATTTCAATTGGCCACATAGCAAGTGGTTCTGGTCTTCTAAGGACAATATTACCCCACCGTTCTAACTTTTCACCATTACCTGCATCCAAACATTCATAATCTTTCCATTCATTACTAATTCTCATAACTAACCACCCATCTCAGTCATTTCATAAATATTTTACCAAATTTCTAAATAAATGTCATCAAAAAACCTCACAAACCAAATGTTCATGAGGATTAAAATCAAAATATCTACTAACGTTTACTAAATTGTGGAGCTCTTCTTGCTTTCTTAAGACCATATTTCTTACGTTCTTTAACCCTTGGATCTCTTGTAACAAATCCAGCATTCTTAAGAATATGTCTATAACTATCTTCTCTAGTTTGATCTGTATTAGCATCAAATGCAAGTAATGCTCTAGTAATACCTAGACGGATTGCTCCAGTTTGTCCTGAAAATCCACCACCAGTTACATTAACATCAATGTCAAATCTATTTTCATTACCTGTTGCAACTAATGGTTGTTTTAAATCCATAACTAGTGTTGCAAATGGCATATATTCATTAACATCAACACCATTAACAGTAATATTACCAGTACCACCAACAAGTCTAACTCTCGCTACACTTCTTTTTCTTCTACCAGTTGCTGTCCATTCTTGTTTCTTAGCCATAATTCCTCCTATTTAACTTCCAAAGCCTTAGGCTTTTGAGCTTCATGTTTATGATCAGGTCCGCTATAAACAAATAATTTCTTACCCATAGCTCTACCAAGTCTATTATGAGGAAGCATTCCTTTAACAGCTCTTTCAACCATTTCTTCTGGATAATTATTAATCATTTCTTTAGCAGTTCTTTCTCTAAGTCCTCCTGGGAATCCACTATGATTATAATATTTCTTATCTTCTAGCTTATTTCCAGTTAAAACAACCTTTTCAGCATTAACAATGATTACATAGTCACCACAATCAACATATGGAGTGTAAGTAACTTTGTGTTTTCCACGTAAAACGTGAGCAGCTTTAGTAGCTAAACGACCTAAAGTTTGACCTTCAGCATCAATAACATACCAATTTCTTTCGATATTTTCTTTTTTTTGCATAAATGTTTTCATATACTAATCCTTTCATCATGTTTTCTGTTTAATTTTCCCACGACTAAACAAATCACATAAATAAAATGTACCGATTAAAATTATATGAAAAAAATGACCAAAAGTCAAACGTTTTTAGCCATTTTCTTAATAATTTTGTAAATTTATATATTTTTTTCACTATTTTTCTAAATTTCAAACTCTAATTAGAGCATCTAAATCCCATTTTCTTGTATTTGACCAGTGGGTAATTTATCAATATATCTATAAAACTATCTTCTTATTTCTCGTGTTTCACTTAACTCTAAAGACTCTTCTAAATCCATTTTACTTTCATGTAAATTCATTTGTTTTACTACACCATCAAAAGAATTTAAAAATTCATATAATCCTAGACTAGTTAATGCAATATCAAATTTACCATAAGTACTAAGAAACATAAATGCTGTACCAATGACAAAATGAGCAGTACTCCAACATAAACTATTTTTTTGTCTATTTGATATAGAATCAATTTCTTGTTTTATACATTCTTTAGCCATATCTAAATTTAAACTATCTTGTAATCTTAATTCAGTTTCTAATCTTTCTTTTCTCATTTCCTTACTATATTTTTTATTTGCATAAAACAAATCCAAAACAACAAAAACCGCAGATGCTGCAATTCTTGCAATAGCATTATCATAATCAGTAAGATAGTCAGCTAAAAACAATCCACACATTTCAAGTTGAAATAGTGTTGCAATTTTAACAAAAAAACTTAAAACTTTATCCTTTGGTAATTCATTTTTATACCTTTCTATTTTTCTAATTCTGTATTCTTTTGGACTTTTCATAAACTTCTCCCCCTAATTTTTATTTTCTTTTTGAATTGTTTTTAACAATTCAGCACTTTCCTTTAAAACTTGTAATTTTATTTTCTCAATTTTTATTTCATCAAGAACTTCTCTTAAAATTACTTCTTCATCTTTTGTTACTTCTTCTAATAATTTGAAATTACTCATATTATTCTTATCTATTAAAGACACATAACGTACACCATCTAATTCAGTAACATTCAAAACTATATAACTATTATCATCATCAAGTGTTACAATATCCATCACATTTAACATAAGAATCCCCCCCTTAAAACTCGTTATATCATACAACCATTAATAGCATTTGTCAAACTCAATTTTTTCCAAATAAAGGCCATCCGCAGGTACTATACTAAGTTTTTTGTTCAGATTTCCATTTAGAAGCATATTTTCTATCACATTAATATCTACTTTACCTCTACCAACATCTAGTAAAGCTCCAACTAAATGGCGCACCATATAACGATAAAAGCCTGCACCAACAAATTTCATAAGAACAATATCTCCATGTTTCTTAATATTAATTTTATAAATACATGTAGTATAATCAACTCTAAAGCCACTTACAAAATTATGAAAATCATGAACTCCAATAAATAACTTACTTGCTTTTCGCATCTTTCTTATATCTAAAGGGTACCTACATTGAAAATAATAACCTTCATAATCTTTTCTATACTTACCATTATTTATTTTATAAACATAAGTTTTTTTCTTCACACTATGTCTAGCATGAAAACTATTACCTACTTTTTTACAATTTTTTATCACTATTTCATTATTTAATATTTTATTTAATTCATAAACTTCTTTACTAGTAAACTTACCATCATAATCAAAATGAGCACATTGACCTAAGGCATGAACACCAGCATCAGTTCTGCCACTTCCCTTTATAACTATTTCAGTATCTAAAATCTTACTTAAAGCATCTTCCAAAGTTTTTTGCACATTCTTAACATCATTTTGTCTTTGAAATCCATGAAACTTCGTCCCATCATAACTAAACTTAATTAAATATCTCATGACTTAATCCTATAAATAGCTTTTAAAAGCTCATCTAATTCCTTATAATGGTTTATTTTTATACCTTTATTTTCACTTTTATTAGTAAATTCCACTATCTTAGGTAAATCAATATATTCACCTAAAGCTTTATCAAACATATCACCTGTTTCATACATAATTTCTTTACTTATAACATACACTTTATCTACAAGATTAAAAAACAAATTGCTATTTGTATCTACTAATACTATTTTTCTTCCATAACTAGATATTCTTTTAAATAATTTCTTAAAAAATTCAATATCCTTATTTGTTAGACCAATACTAAAATTATTTAAAATAATACATTTATCCTGAAGTTTACTAGCAAGAACTACTCTATTTTGATTACCATGACTTAAATCATCAAACTTACATTCCAAAGTGCTTTCACTAAGAGCAACCATTTTTAATGCATCACTTGCTCTATTTAAAACAATATCTTTAACAACTTTACCACTATAGTCTCCATTTTTATAGTCTTTACTAATTACACCAATAATATTTCCTTCTAAACTACTTAATTCCATAAAGCCTCCAACAAGTTATCAACATCAAAATAAACTTTATCTAAAATATCATAATACATAAGTTGAATAGATAAATCTACTACAAATGGTACACCAAATCCCAATTTTTTAAGTAATTTTTCATTCTTTAAAACCACTTCTTTATTACCTTCAAGAACCTTCATATCTTCATCATACACAATTATATAATCACCAAATAAAGCATCCTCTATATTACTTGTAACGTTCACATAATTAATATTCTGTTTATCTAATAAATCAAATATTTCTTTTTTTTCTTTATTACTTAATGAGCTCAAACTTTCATTAAATATTACCCTTTTACTTGGAAACATTTCTAAATTATTTTTTAGTTTTTCAAAAGGTAAAACATCAATTATTTGATATACCCCAAACTTAGACATAAACTTTTTATCAACATTGTTTGAAAGCACAACATAATTTACATTATCACTAAACTCCATATAAAACTATGCTCCCTTCTTCCATACTTTTTTTCACATCAATAAGTCTTTGATTAGAACTACCTCTAAACTTACAATTTAAACTCTTTTTAGCAAGTACAAATTTACCATCTACTAAAACATCTACATTTTTTAAAAGTTCTAATCTATCTTTATCACCAGCAAGTAATGCTTCATAAGTAAAGCCTGTATAAGCCCAAACATTAAGTCCAATACTTTTAGCAAATTTAGCTATTTCCAAAGCTCCTTTAGCTTGAAAAAAAGGATCTCCACCAGATAATGTAATACCTGTTTGATACTTTAAATTTTTTAATTTTTCACAAATATCTTTAGTATCAATTTCAAATCCACCATTCATATCATGAGTCTCAGGATTTTGACATCCTTCACATTTATGCAAACAACCTTGAAACCAAATTACAGTTCTAATACCAGAACCATCTAAAATACTATCAGGTTGAATATCTGCAGCAAGTCTAACTATCATGTTCTTCACTTCTTTCTTTATGTCTTTTAACCAAATTATTTATCTTAATAAAATGATGATTAATACCCGATTTACCTATTTTATAACCATTTTCAAGTGTTACAATATCTGCAAGTTCTTGCATAGAAACTTCGGGATATTTTACTCTTGCATCTGCAACCGTCCTTGTATTTTCTTCAAGTAAATTAAATAAATCATGTGTCTTTAAATAATTAATATTTTCTAGTTGCATTTGCCCAGTTCTAAAAGTCTTTTCTTGATTAGCAATTTCACAATTGTTTAATCTATTAACCATATTTTTATGGTCTCTATATATTCTTATATCTTCAAAATAAAATAACGAATTAGTTGCTTTAAATCTTTTTATTAAATCACTTATATCTTCACTAGCTTTAATATAAACAACATTTTTATATCCTCTTTTAATAAGTTTAGCTTTTAATTTAAAGTACTCAAGTAAATTAAGTACTTGTTTAGCAAGCCTTTCCTTAGTAAAAATAAACTCTAAGTGATACCCACTAGTACTTGGATTAGAAACATTACCAACAGCAAGAAAAGCACCTTCCAAAAAAGCTATTTTTTCTTCATCACTAACCAAATCATCAACTTCTATTTTTATTCCCACACTTATATCTTTTTTAATAAAATCTATTCTTTCTTTTATATTAAGAATATATATTTGTTTTACTTTAAATCTTTTTTGCATTCTTATAACAATACTTGGATTAACATCATATATTTCTTTTATTTCTTTGTAAATTCTTCTAGCTATACTAGCATTTTCTAAAGTAATACTTATTTCTTCTTTATTGAATTTAGCAACACTATTTAAAAATGCCATTAACTCATATCTAGCTTCCATAGAATTAATATTATTTTTAGTTATTTCTTCTTTTAAACTCGTAGTAAACGTCATTTTCTTTTACCATCCATTAAGTATGAGAATAGCAAATATCCAGTTTTCAAAGCATCATGTCTATACCAACCATCTTCAATAGTAAAGAGTTTATCTTGAATAACATAAATATTACTTTCATCAAGTTCATGCATATCTAAAATAACTGGATCTTTTTGTTCTTCTGTTGCATACTTATTAGCTAAATCACTATTAATAACCTCATTATTAGCAATAACAACATCTATACTACCTTTACCTAAATATTTTTCCAAATAATCAATATGATCTTTTACAGTAAAATCATCTGTTTCCCCAGGTTGAGTAAACAAATTACAAATATATACTTTATCAGCCTTAGCTTTATTAATGGTATGTACTAACTTTTTATTAATTAAATGTGGCACAATACTTGTAAGTAAGCTGCCAGATGAAAAAATAATCAAATCAGCTTCTTCAACAGCGCGAGTAACTTTTGGATTAACCTCAATTTCTTTATCATATTTAACTTCTACAATTTTATTTGCACATTTAGTTAACTGATGTTCTCCATAGACTTTTTTACCACTTGAAGTAATACCAACCAAATTAACATTATCTTCAGTTAAAGGCAACACATTACCCTTAACATCAAGTAACTTTTCCATAACAGGCATGGCACCAGCAAAATTACCTTTCAAATCCATCAAAGCAATTAAAAGCAAGTTTTTAACAGAATGAATACCCAAAGACTTAGACTTAGTAAATCTATAATTCATTAAATCTATAACATCTTGATTAGTATCAGCCATACTAAGCATAACTTTTGTAATATCACCAACTGCTGGAATATTAAGTTCTCTTCTAAGTAACCCAGTACTGCCTCCATTATCTGCAACAGAAACAACCGCGGTTATCTCTACGGGAAAAAGTTTAATACCTTTTAAAAGTTGAGAAAGACCGCTTCCTCCACCAAATATAACAATTTTTTTCATAATTAATCACATAATAACTATATCACAAATATTACAAAAATGGAATATTACTTCGCTTAACTCCTCCATTAACTTCATAACATTTATCAATAATCATAAAAGCACTAGGGTCTATTTCTAAAATTCTTTTCTTTAAATTATAATAATCATTATTAGATACAGCACACATAATCATAAGTCCTTTTTTATGTGAATATCCACCAGTTCCAGGTATTGTAGTAAAACCAGTTTGAAATTCTTCTAAAATTAATTTCTTTATTTTTCTGGTTTTTCTAGTGTAAATATAAAATAACTTACTGTCAGAAATACCAAACATAATTTTATCAACAAAGAATGTTGAACAATACAAAATAATAAATGAATAAACACCTTTAGTAAACCCAAATACAAACATACCTGAAACAATAATTAAACCATTAGCAAATATCATTGCTTTTGATTCACTAACTTTACAATATTTATTAATAATTTGCATTATAATATCAGAACCACCTGCAGTAAATCCGCTTCTATAAACAAATCCACTACTTACGCCATACAAAATAAGAGCAAATAACAAAGTTAAATAAAAATCTTCAGTAATAAGGTACTTACTTAAGAAAGTTGACACTGGAAGTGAAATTGTAACCATAATGGGATAAAGCAATGAACCAACTAAATTTTTCTTCGTTGTACCCCATCCTAAAAATATATAGCAAATAATAAGTAAAATCACATTTGCACATAATAAGAATATTGATGGTGTCCACCCAAATAATTTTTGCATAACAATAGCAATACCACTAAAACCAGATACAACTAAATCATTCGGAGTTAAAAACAAATTAAAACAAAGAGCATAAAAGAATAACCCAAAAACCAAAGAACATCCGTCAAATATAATTTCTTTATAATTTATCTTTTCCATTTTTCAACCACTTTTCTATATCAATTATAAACGATTAACAACTTTTTAGCAATTATTATTATTAAAAAACATATATTGTTTTAGAGGTGAATTTAAAAATGAATGGTAATTTCTATCAAAATCCAACATTTCCTAGTCAAAGTTTTCAAACTCCACCAGGAAATATGTCAGTAACTGAGGTAAATAATAATAAATTGCCAGAAGAACAAAGTTATATAGAAAATATTCTAAGACTTAACAAAGGAAGAAAGATTAAAGCTTATGTTTCTTATCCAGACAGTAGTGCATGGCAAAACAAGGTATATGAAGGTATAATTGAAGAAGCCGGCAGAGATCATCTTATAATCAGAGATAACACAAATAACCTTTGGTACTTAATTAGAATAATTTATTTAAACTATGTTGAGTTCATGGAACCAATTATCTATTCTCATAGTTTTTCAGAAAAAACATACTAAAAAATCACACAATTGTGTGATTTTTGCCTTAATTTATGCGGATTGGAGCATCTTTAGTTCCATCTCCAGAAGAATATGTTACAGAGGGAAGAAGATAAAATACTGGACGTACTCTATTAGTAGATAAAGCAGATGAACTAACAAGTTTTCCATTACTAGAGATTACAAACACAAATTTAGAGTCTATAGATTTAGGAGTTAGAAGCCAACCATCATACAAATATAACCAGTTTTCTGACGTATTTCCATAAGAACTAAGATTTCTTTTCCAAATACTTGGACTTGCGGCATATCCATAATCACTTGCATACATTAAGCCTATCTTGGACGTACCATCACTTGGACCATATGTTTTTGTTGCATTTGTTATTTCTGCTAAATACATTTCTTTAGGATTTACGTCAATTGTAGAATTTCCACTTACTTTCCATATTGTGCTCTCAATCATATTTGACCAAACGTTGCTAATCCTATTTAAATAATTAAAATTTAAATTTATTGTATTAAGAACAGAATATTTCCAAATATTACAACCCTCAGTAGACGGTTCAGCTACAGCTCCAATAATATTTTTTTTTGCTAATCTTAAAACAATACTATTTTGAATATAAGCAATTGTATCACTCGGACAAGTTGATAAATTAGACCAAGTAAACAAAAGATCATCAGAAGACTTTGCAGCTCCATCAGCTCCCAATAAATCTTTTTTAGCAATAGTCGCTTTTATTAACTTAACTTGTCCATCAAACACTCCAATTATTCTGTATAAGTTATCTTCTGGACATGTTTCTGCATCACTACCAAAACATACATAATTATTAGTTGTATCGCTTGAACCAGCATATCTATATGAGTTATCTCCAGCTCCATTTTCTAAAGTGCTATTATGATAATAAATATTATTATTACCTTGAACACCATTATACTGTGCTATAACAAACTCCGATAAAGTCATAATTTTATCAAAATACACATAACATTTATCCGATAAATTACCACTCATAAGTATAATTTTGTTTTCATCATCCCATGATAATTCTCCACCATTTTCGCATTTTGATAATATAGAATTAAAAGTATAGTCTTCTGTTGGCCAACTATCTCTGGTGACCATTTCATATTTTCCACTTCCAGCATCTGTTTCAAGCATCATTGAAAGCATATTCTTATGTTTAATTTTTTGTACATTATCTGTATCAACATTAATTTTACTTTTTAACATTATATTTTCTCTTAATAAAACAATTGACAAACTAACTAACGCAATGACACTTAAAACTAATAATTTCTTTTTCATTTAACACCACTTTCTACAACCGCGAGTTGTATTATAAATAAATTATACTACCTAAGGTTGTATCAGTCAATACAATTATAAGTTGTATAGTAAAATTTATTTGAGGTGTATTATGAACATATCAAGATTAAAAGAAATTCGTGAAGACCATGATTTACTTCAAAAAGATATTGCAAATATACTAGGTGTTACACAGCAACAATACAATAAATATGAACTAGGAATTAATGCTATTCCATTAGAAAAAATTAACACTTTGGCAGACTATTATAAAACTAGCATTGACTATTTAATTTATAGAACAGATGAACGTAAACCTTACAATAAATCTATTATAAATAAATAATGATTTACTCATTTTTTGAGTAAATATCAAATAAAATGTTTAATAAGATATAATATGTAAGGTGTTATTTATGAATAGATAAAAAAATGAAGAGAAGAATATAATTTAAGTTCAAAAGATATTGCTCAGTTACTTGGAATTCCAGAACAAAAATATAATAAATATGAATTAGAAATCAACAGTATTTCTCTAAAAAATTAAATATTCCCGCTAAATTATATAATACAAGCGTTGACTATTTAGTTAACAAAGTTGATGAAAGAAAACCATATCCAAAATCAATAATAGATAGAAAATAAAATAGCGTGAAATTGGCAGTTATCAACACATTTTA
>OGPS01002553.1_pt1 | contig 11234 bp, 8 predicted proteins | sample 1552931 | NCBI WGS metagenome assembly OGPS01 (sample SAMEA2580252, study PRJEB22360) | human gut metagenome | biome: human gut; feature: human-associated habitat; material: faeces | place: Denmark | collected 2008/2010 | reverse complement strand
AAGCGTCCACATCAGAGGCGGTCAGAAGCACCGCGTCCGCTCCGGCACTTTTCATGCCATCGAGCACGGCGTTGGCCATGGCCTCGGTGTTGCCGGTGCCGCTCCAATAGATGACTGCTGCTTTTTTCATGATGGTAACATCCTTTCCTTTTGTGCTGTATTTCGCTGCTGCACGTTCACGGCGAGCTGCGCAATGCTCAAGCCCGCGTGCAGACGTTCACAGTAAATCTCCGTGCAGCGCCGGTATTTTGCAAAGAGATCGCGCGCCCGCTGCTCGTCGCCGTACACCTTCCAGAGGCCGGCGTACTTGAAATCCGCCGCGTGGTGCTCGATGAATCCCTTGACGTCCTCCGGCGGATAGCTCAGAAACAGGCCGATCTCATGCGGGAATTCATCGTATGCACGCAGCCGCTCAATGAGCTGCATCAGACACTGCTCACTGCCGGTGCAGGCATAGCCCGCGTGCTGCAGGATCTCCGTTGCCAGCCGGTCCTGCAGATCCCGCTCCAGATCGCACGGACGGTACAGATACAGCAGCGCGCTCTTTTCCGTAAACCGCAGCGGCAGGAGGCAGAGCCCCTTCGGGACGAGCACCTGATTGTACCGGCGGATCTCCGTGAGCAGAGTCTCCCGGCATTCATAAGGGCACGGGAACAGGCTGCCGGTCTTGATCCCGGCCAGCGTCGGTGCACAGAGCCGTACAACGTTTTCCTCCGACATGGCTTGCCTCCTCGTCTGTGGTCGTTTACCGGTTTTCGCGCAGTGAGCAATTCTGCGCGGCCGATGGTTAAAGTGGTCTAACCTACATGTGAAAAGTTACGCGCTTTGTTCTGTCTGACGTTAGGATACAGCACATCACCCCCGGCATCCGCTCCAATTCATCGGAACATGGCTCCAAAATGAAAATATGCTTCCCGCCGTCAGAGCATGGGTGCCTCCGGCGCGCAGCTGTCGCAGTCGATGCCGCTGCGGTAGGCGTTGGGCGAGACGCCGATGACGTCCCGGAACGCTTTTGCGAACTTGCTGCCATTATCATACCCAAACTGGCCGGCAATATCCAGCACCGTGCGGTCAGTCCGGCGCAAAAGTCTGGCAGCGCCGTGCATTTTCTGCGCGCGCAAAAACGCCGCCGGCGACATGCCGTACACGCCGCGGAAGCTGCTGTTGATCAGTGTGGCCGAAGCACCGAAGTGCCGCGAGAGCTCCGCAACCGTCAACCGCCGCTCCGTGTTCTCCAGCAGGTACGCGCCGATCTGCTCGGCGAGCTGCACCTGCGACAGAGAATAACCGTGCTGCGGCTGCGCCGCCTGAATGGGAAACGCACTCAAAAACAGCAGCAGCTCCAGAATCTTCACCTTGAAATAGCCCTTGCGGATGCCCTCCGGCACGGAGTAGAGCTCAGAGAAAATGTGCGCCACGCCCGACGACGAGCGCGTGACAAAGCAGGCACCGTCCGCACAGAACTTTTCGATGAGCGCACTCGGCCGCACCTCGACATCCTCCAGAAAGCACGACAGGCAGTCCGGCGCGCGCGCCGAGTCGATCGTCACCGTGATGCCGTGGTAGTGCCCGGTCGGAAAGCGCACCGGGACTGCTTCTGCCGCGCGCTGCACGATCGCCAGATCGCCCGGCGCGAGAAAAAAGCAGGCATCGCCATATGGGTAAGCGATGCGCCCCTCGCGGCAGTGATGGATCTCGAGACAGCCGGCCGCACACGCGCGCTGCGTGGCGGCGCTTGCCGCATGGACGTCGTGATAGGCGATCTCGATTCCCGGGAAAACCGGGTAAGCCGTCCGTGCCGCTTCCCCGTCTGAATCGACAAGGCAGGCAGCTGCGTGCACATCGGCCGGAAGCGGCGCCGGCTGCGGTTTCCCGCCTTGCCATGCAGCCGCCTTGCGTTCTGCCTGAAATTCGAGTTTCTTTGCTGTGGCCATTGCACCGTGCCTCCTGATATCGCGCAAAAGTTAGAGTAATCTAATCCGAAGAGCACAAAAATGCCGTCCCGGACGGCTCTGCGGATACTGCGTATGTCTTACTTATTATACTGCGCCTCGATCACTGCGTCAAGCATGGAACGCAAAAACGCCCTGCGGTCAAGACGACCGCAGGGCGCTTTGGAGCCAGTGATGTGACGCGAACACTCGACCTGCTGAGTGAGAATGTTCGCAGCGTTGTCGATTCATTCAAGGCTGCGCGAACAGACGGAGCGCAAATTGCCGGAACGGCTTACGTTTTGGCGTCTTTTTTGCAAAACCGAAGTGTAACAAAGCCGAGAATCAGCATAATAATCGGCGAAATGAACATGGCAGTGTCAGCACTGCCGCCAAAGGCCTCGATAAGCGCAATATACGGAGTGCCGAGGAACGCGCCGATATTGACACCGGATTCGGCAATGGAAGTCGCAAGGAACTTGTTCTCCTCTTCCACGCTCTCACTAAACGCGCTGATGCAGGCAGGGATAATACCGGTGGAGAACACACCGCTGACGACCAGCCAAGCAGCAACCGATGCAAAGCTATGAGAGAAATACAAGCCGAGCATCGTAACGCCGGTAACGGCAAGCATGACAAACATCGTCTTATTCTTAAGAAGCTTCTCAGCAAACCCGAAAACGATACCGCCGGCGATCGTTGCAACTGAGTAAAAAACCATCGCATTGCCGACCGTGACAGAGTTGCCGATACCGCGTCCGACAACGATCTTGGAAATAACGAGAAACATGGGATAATAGCAAAGCATATACCCGATCGCAATAGCGGAAAAGGCCCACACGATCGGCGGCAGCTTCTTTATAGCACGAACCAAGGAACCCGATTTCGCCATTTCCTCAAGTTTTCCGCCAGTGGTAGACGTGTCATTTCTATCAAGCTCAAACTTAGGGCAAAGGAAAAGAACAATAAGGAACGGGATGGCGCTCCAAAGATAGACGAAGAAACTGTAATTCCATTTGATCGCGCAGAGATGACCCACAGCGACCTGTGCAATCATATTCATTGCATACTGAGCAGCGACCGCCCAACCCATGGCATGGCTTCTGAATCTGCTGTCCTCCACGAGCTTGAGACTCATGGAGATGCCAATGCCCTGCATAAGACCATAACCGATACCAAAGGCAAAGCGGCCGAGAAACATCATAGCCATGCTGGTATCGCCAAACAAGGCAGGAAGAACACCGCCAACACAGTGGAAGCCAATACCAATCAGGAGCATGCTGCGCAAGGTGATCTTTCTGTTTACAAGAACGCCTGCGACGATCGTAAAGACGACTGCGCAGAGGTTGGGGATGTTGTTTACAAAAGTGATAATACTGTAAGGAACATCAGGAAACACGTTCGCTATATCAGCCAGCGCGGAGGAGCACCATTCCGCACCGCCGGCGGCGGTGTTGGCAAAAATCAGAACGATGATCCCGATGATGGTTCTCGTCTTTGTCGGTTTATCCATATTTAACTCCTCAAGCTTTCTTGCGTTAGTGAAATAAATAACTATCAATTCTGCTCAATCACCATACCACCAGAAGCAGCGGTATGGTGATTACGCTTTTGAGAAAATCCTGTGAACGCCGGATTTATGCCGCTCTTTTCTTCTTCGTGATGGAGACCGCCAGAGCAACGAGAAGTGCCAGAGCGGTGCAGACACACGCCGCAAAGAGGAAACGGAAGGATGTGTCGTTGGGTTTGATGAGTCCGGCGACCGGGGTATAGAACAGCGCGGAGCAAACCGTGCCGAGCTGACCCGCCATGTGGATGACAGCGCAGCCCGCCGTAGAGGCTTCCACAGTGTTGTAATTGGTCGCATAGAGCAGCGTGCCGGGCATTTCAAAGCCAATAGAGGTACCGACTACAAAAGCCCCGATGAAGAGAATGACGAGAGACTGGGCAAAGTAGATGATCAGGAAACCAGCGACCAGAGCGATGAAGCCGCAGCAGAGAACATACTCGCGGAGCTTTTTCTCAAAGGGGTTGAAGATCAGACCGCCAAACATACCGCCAACAAGGAAAATTGCCATTGCAGTTCCGGTAAGTGCAGCAGTGCCCATGCCGCGCTCGGTGATGATGAACGAGATATTCGCACCCATGACGCCGTAGGAGTTAATGAACACAAAAATGATCGCGCCAAACAGCCACGTAATGGGAGCAATCTTGAGATGGCTCTTCTCGCCGCTCGCCTTAGCAGGCTTGTCAGCGGGGAAATAGATGCATCCGAGCACCAGAGGGATCAGTGCGTAAAGGAAAGCAAGGTAGGTGTAGTTCCAAGCTTTGGCAGCAAGAACGCCGCCGATGAGGGTCAGGTACATGCCGCCGCCGTTGGTGAACAGATCCTGAATGCCCATGAGCTTGCCGCGTTCATCTTCGGCATAGTTCTCAGCGATGATACCGTTGGATGTGGGCATAAGGAAACCGAAGCCAAGGCCGAGGATCGTCTGCCACATCATAAGCTGAATAAAGCTGGTGTGCAGCGTAAAGCCGAGGACGGCATAGGCAACAACAAAGCCGACACCGATCTGACACAGAGCCTTTTTGGACACCTTCGTTGCAAGCAGCGTGGACAGTGCGCAGCCAAGAAGCATTGCAAAGCCGGGCCAGTTGGACATTTCCTGCATCCACACAGTGGGAATATTGGGGAATGCGGCAGCAATATCAGCCAGCGCGGGCTGAAGCCCCATTCCTCCCATTTCAAGTGCGGACACAAACAGGATCGCCAGAGACATCAGTTTTTTGTTTGAAACTTTTGCATTCTCCATTTTGTCTTCTCCTTTCTTATTGACAGGCATATTATCCGTTTTCAAACTTCAAGCGCCATATTAAATGCGATCTGATTTGCATTCTTGATGTTTTTAACAACATCGCAGTCGCCCACCGCTACGACGTCTGGCATAAGCGCTCTCAGCTGTTTCAGGAGCGCGTCATTTTTCCTCATGCCGAAAGCGGCAACGACATCGTCGCACGCAATCACAGACTTCGTGCCGTCCTGCGCCATTACCACGACGCCGTCATCGTTGATGCCGCATCCCCGGACACCGCCGATGAGCTCAACGCCATACTTTTCCAGCAGCTGCAGGAGCATCCCTCTGGGGGCCGGGGAGTGATCCTTGGCAAATTGCTCAACGGGGAGCAGGTCTACAACCGTGACCTTTTTGCCGTCCATGGCAAGCTGGAGTGCCGACTCTGTACCTGACAGGCCGCCGCCGCAGACAACTACTCGCTCTCCGACCGTTGCCCTGCCGGTGTCAACATCCAAAACATGGTGGACATTCTCCCTGTCGATGCCCGGGATCGGAAGGGTCAGCCGTTCAGCACCGGTTGCAACGAATACCACATCGGGCTTCAGTCCCATGATGATTTCCGCCGTCGCCTCGGTGTTGAGCATGATCTTTGCACCGCTTTCCATGGTGCTGCTCATAAGCCAGCGGAGGTGTTGGCGCATATCAAACTTGAACGACAGGCAGCTGATCTCATGCAATCTGCCCCCGAGCTTGTCACCCTTTTCTATCAGGATGACATCGTGTCCGCGCTCTACAAGCGTTTTTGCAGCCATACAGCCCGCAACACCGCCTCCGACCACGACAACTCTCTTTTTATGCTTTGCACAGGGCAGCTCCTCCGGGATCTCGGACTCACGTCCAAGACGCGGGTTTGTCGCGCAGCGCAGATGAACGATGTCGGCGGGGGCGCATTCATGGCAGCGCAGACACGGTCTGGTTTTTTCTTCCGTGCCGTGATAGGCGTTATAGAGCAGCTTGTTATCGCACATCAGCTGCCGCGCCATTGCCACCATGTCCGCTTTACCGGATGCGATGATCTCCTCGGCTTCCGCCACGGTCGTGATACTGCCGACGACGGTAACAGGAATATGAATCTCCGGATCTGCCTTGACCTGCTCGGACCATTTCACATTGTGGCAATGCGGAAGATAGAATGCCGGCATGGTATACGGCATATATCTGGGCTCAACAATGAGGCCTTGAGAGACATGGACGGTATCTATGTATTCCTGGGCAAGACGAATAAACGCCTTTGTCTCTTCAATCCCCATACCGCCCGGAACCAGTTCATCGCCGCTGATGCGCATATCGATGCACAGGCTGTCACCTACACGCTCTCGCATCGCTTTTAGTACCGAGAGCGGCCAGCGGGCTCTGTTTTCAAAGCTGCCGCCGTATTCATCTGTGCGCTGATTGTATTTGGGAGACAGAAACTGTGCAAGAAGATTCCCGTGCGCCGCGTGTACCATGACCATGTCAAACCCGGACTTCATCAGGCGCTGCGCAACGTCACAATACTCATTACGGATCGTTTCCATGTCCCGTTCATCCATCTCGCGGATGTCGGTCGGGCCATTTTCAACGGGGATCGCAGAGGGAGCGATCGCCGGTGAGTTGGGACGGAACTGCTTCGGAGCGGAGCGCCCCGCGTGAACGAGCTCGCAGGAGATCTTTGCGCCGTATCGGTGTACAGTCTCGGAGATGCGGCGCAGATCGGTCATATTGTCATCACTTGTAACGTCAAGTGCGCCAAAAAAGTCAACACCGTTCGTATGGTTGATGGGTGTAGAACCGATCGTGATAACGCCCACGCCGCTCTGGGCCTGATACTTGATGTATCCGAGAAGCTCCGGAGACACGCCGCCCGTTGGGGTCGAGAGGCTGGAGACCATAGGAGAGAACTGCACGCGGTTCTTGACCTCCATGCCGCCTATCTTTATAGGCGAGAAGACATGCGGATATTTATTAAATGAGCTCATAGTCTGAACACCTCGTTACATACAAACGCTCAAAGGCGGCCGATATCTCTTGCGGCATAGAAAGCCTGAGAAGTTGCCTGATAGATCGTCGCAGGAGTCACGCAGTCCCCGATCGTATAGAACTCCGGTGCACAGAAGCGGAACTGCTCCGCCTCCTCGGCAAGCGGACGCTGACCGACAGCATAAATGACGGTGTCTGCCGGATAGAGCTGTTCCCCTTCCGCATTTCTGCCGATAACTCCGTCATCGGTAATTTCAACGGGGCTGGTGTTGAAGGCCGTACCCACCTTGTGAATGCGAATCTGCTCATTGATTGCCTGACCATGCAGACCGTTTGCGCCGCACTTGATGCACGCATGACGATGCATGATGGTAACGTCCTTGCCGCAGCTTGCCAGATGAAGCGCAAGCTCTGCACCGACGAGACCGCCGCCAATTACAACGACCTTGCCGCCAACCTCATCGGCATGGGTGTAGGCGTACTCCGCAGGCATGACGTTCGCCTTGTCGTAGCCGGGCAGATAGGTAGGAATCGCAGGCCGGGAACCAAGAGCCGCGATAACGGCATCAGGCTCCATGCTGCTGACAAGCTCCGGCGTAGCCTCGGTGCTGAGCATCACAGTGATGTTGTCATTCTTCATGACCTTTCTGGATTGCGTGTCGATATACAGCTTGAGCTTGGTTTTGAAAGAAACGTCCTCCTCAATGAGGAGCACGCCACCGAGTCTGTCAGCTTTCTCGATGACCGTGACCTTATGGCCGCGCTCGGCAGCGATCAGCGCCGCCTCCATGCCTCCGATACCGCCGCCGACAACCACGACATTCCGCTTATGCACGGGCGGCGTATCATATTTGCACTCAAGCTCGCGCCCTGTGGTGGGATTGATCGCGCAGCCATACTGTCCGGTGGTAATAAGCTGGCTGAAACAGGTGTAGCAGCGCAGGCACTGGTTGATCTCGTCCGCCTTACCCATTCTCGCTTTGTTGGGCAGGTCCGGATCGGCAATAACGCCTCTGCCGATTTCGATGACGTCTGCCAACCCGTCCGCAAGCGCTTTTTCCATCATCGCCGGGTCGCTGAAGGAACCAACGGCCGCAACAGGGGTCTTGACATGCTTTTTGACCTCAGCGGCAAACTTCATGTTGACGCCATCCTCAAGGAACATGGATGGATGCATGACAACAAACGACTCAATGACCTCGTGGTTGCCAACAGAGCAATGGATGATATCGCAGTGACCGTCAAGCTGCTTTGCGCACGCAACGCCGTTTTCGACGCCATAGCCGACAGAGTTGACCTCGGATGCGGACATTCTGAAGTCGATCATGAAATTCTTGCCGCAGACCTCTTTGATCCTGTCACAGACCATGACCGCAAACCGGCATCTGTTCTCCGCGCTGCCGCCCCATCGGTCGGTACGGTGGTTGGTGAGCGGGCTCATGAACTGATGCAGCAGCCAGCCATGGCCGCCGTGAAGAAGGACCATTTTGAATCCTGCAAGCTGAACGCGCTTTGCTGCCTGCGCGTAAAGCTCAATGGTATTCAGGATCTCCTCCTCGGGCATCTCCGGAAGAAACGCGCCGTTGAGACGCGCGCTTGCTTTGTCGCTGTCGGTTTGAATGACCGTGTCTGACGGCGCCCACACCTGATGGCCCTCAATATATGACTGACTGGAAAACATACCGGCGTGCATAAGCTCAATGGAGGCAATGGCACCGTGCTTATTGATCGCATCGGCAACTGTTGCGAGGTGGGACACGCAGTCGTCACTGTCGAGTTTGAGATATTTGGGGATATCCACACCGTGTACGGAATCGATGTATGCCTCCCCTACATGGACAACAGCGCAGCCGCCGCGCGCCTTGCTCTCGTAGTATGCCATCAGGGGCTCGGTCGCGATATTCTCGACTGTAAGGTCGCAGTAACCGGTAGGAGCTGCAAAGATCCGGTTGCGTAAAATGGTATTCCCCAGCTTAAGCGGCTTGAAAAGATTTGGATACTGGCATTCGTACATATCTATGATTTCCTTTCTTTGGATAGCGCGATCTGCTTCTGATTTCTTCCCGGGAAAAGTTAATTTATTGTCATTTGCTGTTCTGATTATAGCACGTCTGTTAAACGTTTGACAGTGAGACCTTTTTGTACTCGTCACAACAAGTAGTTGTGGCAAATGCAAAAAGATAAGCTACCGGCAAAGAATCTGCCGGTAGCTTGCGCTGTAGAAATAATTATAGGCTTTGCCATGGAACATGCAGGCGATATTATAAGGCGTATATCACCATTTGCGGAAGCATTTGATCAATTCAGCCTCCTGTGCAGTCACGCCGTGACCTGCAGCAGTGCAAATGCAGATTGAAAATTCCCACACGTGCAGCTTATCCGGGACGATTCTGAGTCCCGGAAGTTCCAACGGGCGTTCCCCCGCATACACCCCTATTCCCAAATTTTTGCGGCACAGCTCCATCATCAGTTCCGTATCTGCAACAGTCACGTTTATATTGGGAAAGAAGCCTGCTTTGCGGCAGCGTTCGAGAAAGCTTGTGCGTCCTTTCCCCTCGTCTCCCATTGCGATAAAGCTGTCGTTTTTGAGCTGGCGCAGATCGAGTGATGCCTCTCCGGCAAGCGGGTGCGACTCACTAAGCATGAAATAAAGATTCATGTTATGCATATGCTGTATGTTCAGCTTCTCTTTGTCTACCGGAACAACACAGAATCCGATATCAATGTCTCCTCTTACCAGCGCTTCATCAACCTCTGTATCTGTATACTCTCTGATTGAGATCCGGACGTTCGGATGGCTTTTCAGATAAGTCTCAAGAATTTCTGCCGGAAAAAAATTCGCAATCCCGTTCGGGAAGCCAAGCGTGATACCATTTCTATCGCGGTTCTTTTCAGTATTGATTTCTGTAAGGACTTTCGTATAGTTGTTCACGAGATCCTCCGCATAGCGCTGAAGGATCACGCCGTAATTCGTCAGCGAAATGGAAGAATTCGTGCGCAGAAACAGAGAAACACCTAATTCGTCCTCAAGGGTCTTTATGCTCTTGCTGACCCCTTGCTGACTGATGTACAGATTGCTCGCCGCCTTTGTAAAGCTCATCTGTTCACAGACTTCCACAAATGTCTCAAGCTGTCTGAAATCCACAAGCAATTCCCCCTGGTCGATTACTATACAAATATTATAACAAGCATTTCATTTCAATGCAATCCGCAGCCTTCCGGCGAGCGATCCATTCGCATCACAGCTTGAGAAAAGCACTGTCGCGCAAAGGGATTTGCGAACCACACTCATGACTTGGTGCAGCGCAGACACACCGTCACACGGCGTTTTTGACCGAAGAAAGCACGGTCATCCACTGACTTTACAGTTTCGGGGCAAAGAAAAAGCCCTGTAACCATTGCGGTTACAGGGCCTGCTGGAGCTAGTGATGTGACTCGAACACACGACCTGCTGATTACGAATCAGCTGCTCTACCAACTGAGCTACACTAGCGAATTTCTAACAGCTTGCACATTCTATCACAAGTCTCTGCGGATGTCAACACCAAAGTTCGATGATTACTAATTGTTTTCATGCATGAAAAAATGTTGTTTTTTTGCACGTTTTGTCGGTTATCTTCGATTCATGTCGCTTGTGCAGAATTTGCACTGTTACCCGCCGCCGCAAACCCACGTTGTTTCAGGCATTTGCGGGTAGGGTGCAAATCAAAGTTCTTACATTTTCATGACATTAGGTTTACATAATATTTTATCCGGTTTGCCTTTGCTGCGAGTTATCAACATTTTCAACAGGGTTTTCAACACGCAAATCTTTCAGTGTTTTCAATGTCTTGCCGCTCTTTTGCACAAAACAGCCAAAACCGGAAACGGACTTTGCGGATTTTGCAAACTGCAATTTTGTTACCATAACACAAATCTCTCGCGTGAGCGAGAGATTTGAAAAAAGGCTTGACAGATAAAATGCAGGATTTGTGCCGCCGGTGATGATTCAGAGCAGACCGCTGTCGGCAAACGACACATAATCCTCGCCGCAGACGATGATATGATCCGCCAGCGTGATTCCTACGAGCAAAAGTGCGTCCCGGATGCGGCGGGTCGTGAGCTCATCCTCGCGCGACGGGAGCGCATAAGCGTCCACATGGTTGTGGCTGAGGATGACGGACACCGCCTTCTGCGACAGGGCCGTCTCCACGATGGCGCGCACGGACACTTCCGCGGCATTGACCACGCCGCGGCCGACCTCCCTGCAGCTGATGAGACCGCCCTTGGCGTCAAGGCACAGAAGGTAGACGACCTCCGTGCGCTCATACAGGTACAGCGGCACGAGATAATTCCCGGCGTCTTCGCTCGAGCGCAGAATCGTCTGCTGGCGGCGCTTGGCCATCTGGTACCGGCGGCCGACCTGCGGGATGAGCGTGAAGAGCGTGGCCACGTTCTCCCCCACGCCGGGTACGCGCATCATGTCCTCAAAGCTCGCCTCAAAGACGGC
>OGPS01002543.1_pt1 | contig 11261 bp, 7 predicted proteins | sample 1552931 | NCBI WGS metagenome assembly OGPS01 (sample SAMEA2580252, study PRJEB22360) | human gut metagenome | biome: human gut; feature: human-associated habitat; material: faeces | place: Denmark | collected 2008/2010 | reverse complement strand
TCGCAGCTCAACGTCCTCAAGTCGGCCTACACGCGCAACCGCAACATCAAGGACGAAAAGATCCTCTGCGACTACTGGCTCGACGACGGATCGTTCCTCAAGATCGACGCCATCAACCTCGGATATACGCTCGACCTGAGAAAATGGACGCGCTACATTCAGTCCGCGAAACTCTACCTGACGATCCGCGACCTGGCCGTCTTCACCAACTACAACGGGCTCAACCCCGAAGTCGACATCAACGGGCTCTATCCCGGATTCGAGTACGTCAACGACACCGCATCGATGTATCCGCAGACGACCCGCTTTACGCTGGGTGTGCAGATAACCTTCTAATCCAAAATCGAAAATCGTTATGATCAAGAAACATATAATTGCCGTATTGGCCGGGGTCGCCGCCATCTCCGCACCCTCCTGCGACCTCGACGAGAAATTCTACTCGGAAGTCACCCCCGACACCTTCATCACCTCGCCCGAAAGCACCTACGCCGTGCTGTGCCGGCCCTTCACCCACTGGAAATGGTACATCGGGGCCGACAGGTGGTACCTTCAGGAACTGACCACCGACGAGATGGTATGTCCCAAACGTGGCAGCGACTGGTACAACGGCGGAGAATACTATCGCCTGCACTACCACACCTGGTCGCCCGACGACCGGTTCATCGTCAATACCTACGACGGCACCACCGGGGGCATCTCGCGCGCCCTGGAGGCCAAAGCCGACCTCCAGGCCGTAGACTACAACGCCATCGGGCTCGACGACAAGGTCAAGGCCGACCACATCAACCAGCTGAACGCCATCACGGCCTACTTCTACATGCGCGGGCTCGACTACTTCGGAGGCATGCCCATCTACTATTCGGTCAACGACGACCTCCGGGGCCGCAGTACGGCCCGCGAGACCTTCGAGCATGTCGAGACCCTGCTCAAGGAGGCGATCCCGACCCTCACGAAGAAGACGACGCTCGGGGCATCCGAAGACGGTTACATCAAGCAGGCGGCTGCCGCAGCGATGCTGGCCCAGCTCTACTTCAATGCCGTCGCCTACATCGGCGAGGAGCGTTTCGAGGAGTGTGCCAAGCTCTGCCGCGACATCATCGGAGGCGTCTATGGCACCTACGATCTCGATGACACCTGGTACGGCCCTCACAGTTTCGACAACAACACCTCGCCGGAGGTGATCTGGACGGTGCCCTCTGAAAATGCCAAACTCGAATGGAACTGGTATTTCAAATACTTCTACCACTATTCGGCCTATGAGTACTTCGGGAGCGAGACGGCCGGATACAACGGATTCATGCTGACCCCCTCGCTCGACCCCCAGGGCCGCTACTATACCCAATGGAAACTGGGCAACACCTACCGGAAATTCCACGACAAGGACCTGCGCAAGAAGCCCTATCGCTACCTCGGCAACGGACAATACGAGGGTATGTTCCTCATCGGTGAGCAGACCAACCCCAACGACCCGTCGAAACAGTGCCTCGGGCAGAAGGAGTACAGCGGCAAGGTGATCAACCTGGTCGACCAGGTCGCCCGTTTCTCGGAGGTCGGCAGCAAGTACAATTCGGTCGCCGAGCTGACCTCGACGATGGCCGACGGCGAGGAGAACTCAGGCGTCCGCCTGGTAAAGTCCCCGCAACCCGACCTTGACGACATCCAGTTGCGATGGAATCCCGATTGCCCGGTCATCCGGCTGACGGAGATCTACTACATGCTGGCCGAATGCGAGATGCGGGCAGGGCAGAAGGGAACGGCCGCCGCGCTGATCAACCAGGTACGTGCGCGCAACTTCGAGAACAGGGAGGACCCCGACCCCGTGACGGCCGACAACCTCGATGAATACCGCATGCTCGACGAATGGATGATCGAGTTCCTGGGCGAGGGGCGCCGCCGTACCGACCTGATCCGCTGGAACAAGTTCACGACCGACGCATGGTGGGACCACACGCCGCTCGGCGACGAAGAACAGGCCAGGAATCTGAACCTGTTCCCGATTCCCAACTCGGCCATCTCGGCCAACAACCTGATCAAACAGAATCCCGGGTATACGGGCTATAACCCGCAATAGCGCCCGCGGGCACCGGATTCAAGAGTGTTGAACATTAAAAACCGAAAAAATGATCAAATACATCAAATATTATCTGTTGGCCTTTCTGCTGGTCACCGGTTCGGTCGCCTGCAGCGAGGACGAAGGCGCCCAGATTCTCGGAGCACTTCACGAAAAGGTGGACATCGAGCCCGAACCCGGCATGAACCTCGTAGGGCGCGTTACCGACGGCAAGAATCCGATCGAAGGTGTCGTTGTCAGCGACGGCTTCACGGTAACCACCACCGATGCCCGGGGCATTTACCAGATGCGCGTCAAACGGACGACTCCGTTCGTCTTTGTCTCCGTGCCCGCGGAGTATGAGATCCCGATGGAAAACGGGCATCCGAAGATATACAAGAAGATCGCTTTGGGCGACAACGACGTCGTGCAGCGCAGCTTCAAGCTCGAACGGGCCGCCAAAAAGGAGCGTTTCACCCTTCTGGCACTGGCCGACGTGCAGATCGGCCGCGAAGACGAGGTGACGATGCTCGACGAAGAGGTGCTTCCGTTCCTGATCCCCTACGTACAGGAGGAGCTGCAGGCTCCCGTCTACGGCATCTCGCTGGGCGACCTGGTATGGGACAACATGCCCTACCACACGATCTACAAGGAGCGAATCCAAAAGATCGGCGTCCCCGTATTCCAGGCCATCGGAAACCACGACCACGACAAGGCTGTCTCCGACGATACGGAGGCCGACGCCAGCTTCGAGTCGGCATTCGGCCCCACGTATTACTCCTACAACATTGGGGATTGCCACTTCATCGTCCTCGACGATGTCCTCTACGCGGGCTCGTCCTCCTATACGGCCGACATCACCGACGAGCAGATGGCCTGGCTGGAGCAGGACCTGCAATACGTTCCCAAAGACAAGCTCATCATCCTGGGCGTGCACATCCCGACGTCGCGCCGCAACCGTCCCTCGACCCAAGTCGAGAACTGCGAGGAACTCTACGCTCTGCTCGACGGCTACCAGGTGCGCATCCTCTCGGGACACTCGCACAACAACTACACGACCACCATCTCCGAATCGATCGAGGAGAACACGCTCGGGTCCGTCATGGGGGCCTACTGGAACGGGAAAGAGCTGTGCAACGACGGCAGTCCCCGCGGTTATGCGGTCTACGAAATCGAAGGGAACCGGATCAAGAACTGGTACTACAAGGGTACGGCCTATCCGCGCGAATACCAGATGTACCTCTACGGCCCGGGTGAGGCCGTCTCGGAGCAGTACCGCGACGGACTGATCTTCAACATCTTCAACTGGCACACCACCTGGACGGTCGAGGTGCAGGAGGACAATTCCGACTGGGTGACGCTCCCCTCGGACTCGAACCTCAAGTACGAAATGGACCGCCGTGCATACGACTTCATGTTCGGCGAAACCGTCCCCGAACACCGTCCGACGGCCGAACCCGAGGATAAGAACGACCACATGTTCTACTACAAGCCCGTTTCAGACTCCTGGGAGAAGGTCACGGTGAAGGCTACCGACCCCTATGGGAACGTATACACCGAAAGCATCCAGAACGAATAGTCCACGGTCTCAACAACCCTCCGTGCCCTCCTGCGGGAGGCACGGAGGGTCTCAACCATGTCCCTGCCCATGAAAAAAACGATTCTCGCACTCCTGATCGCCATGTGCTGCGGGCTCTCCGCCCGGGCGCAGGACTTCGAAAACCCCCTTGTCTTCGGTGAGAACCGCCTGACGCTCATCACCCCGACCCTGTTCCGGCTGGAGTTCGCCCATGACGGGAAATTCATCGACGCCCCGACCTACTTCGCCTACGACAGAAGCAACCTGCTACCCGCCACCGAGTTCAAGGTCCGCGCGTTGGGCGACAACCGCTACGAGATCACGACCTCGGCCCTGCGCATCGTCTACGAACACGACGGATTTCCTTTCGGGCTCCACAACTTCGCAGCCTACTATACCCTCAACGGCAAAGAGAAGAAATTCACCAACCGCTGCATCTTCCGCAATAACCTCGGAGGCCCGATCGAGACCCTCGACCGCGTCACCGGGGAGATTCCCATGCACGACGGGCTGCTGAGCCGCGACGGCTGGTACGTGATCGACGACGAACGTTCCGACCTGCTGATCGACGGATGGCTCGCCCCGCGCGACACGAAAAGCCACGTACAGGACCAGTACTGCTTCGTCTACGGCAACGACTACCGGGCCGCCCTCGCCGACCTGGGGGCCATCAGCGGGCACGTGCCCATGACCCGCAAATACATCCACGGCGTCTGGTACTGCCGCTACTGGGACTATACCTCCGAAGAGTTCCTCTCGATCATCGACGGATACGAAGAGAACGACTTCCCGCTCGACAACCTCGTCTTCGACATGGGGTGGCACACCTACGACGCACAAATCGGGACCGGACACGCCGGCAGCCGCAGCTGGACGGGCTACACGTGGGACCGCACGCGTATCCCCGACCCCGGAGCACTGATCGCCGAGGTGCACCGCCGCGGCGTCACCGTATCGCTCAACGACCATCCGCACGACGGAATCCGTCCCCACGAGGAGATGTACGCAGACTTTATGGCCGACATGGGCGCCGACCCCTCCAAACCGCTGCTCTTCGACGTTGGGGACCGAAAATACATGGAGACCTTTTTCAAACATGCCCACCATTCGACCGAAGATCTGGGAATCGACTTCTGGTGGCTTGACTGGCAACAGAACTACCTCTATCCCGAGGTGCGCGGTTACCGCTCCACGACACTGCAATGGATCAACGAGCTCTACTACCGCGAAACCGAGCGGAAAGGGCTGCGCGGCGCCGGATACAGCCGCTGGGCCGGCTGGGGCGACCATCGCCACCCGATCCAGTTTTCGGGCGACGCCCAGGCCAACTGGGAGCTGCTCGCCTTCGAGGTGAAGCTCACCGCCGCCAGCGGCAACGCGGGCTGCTATTACTGGGCGCACGACATCGGCGGATTCCGCGGTGACCCGAATCCCGAACTGACGGTACGGTGGACACAATTCGGAGCGCTTTCAGCCGCCCTGCGGGTCCATTCCACGAAGGATGCGCGCCTCGACCGCCGCCCGTGGCTCAGCGGAGAACGCGAAACCGTCGCCATGCGCCGCATGTACCACATGCGTTCGGAGTTGATGCCCTACATCTACAGCAGCGTCTGGCAGACCCACTCGACGATGGTGCCCCTCAACCGCCCGATGTATATCGACTACGGGCATGAGAAACCCGCCTACGAAAATCCCCAGGAGTTCCTCTTCGGGGACAACCTGCTCGCCGCGCCGATCACCTCGCCGGGAGAGGGCGAAGAGAGAATCGCCTCACAACAGGTGTGGTTTCCCGCAGGGGACGTATGGTACGACTTCTTCACCCACGAACGTGTCGACGGAGGCCAGGTGCGCCGCATCGCCAAACCGCTCTACGAATTCCCGCTCTACGTCCGCGGCGGCTGGGTGCTGCCCATGCAACCCTACACGCCCCGTCCCGCATCGACACCGCTCACCACGCTCGTCATGCGCGTCTATCCCGCATCGGGCGATGCCGACAACACCTATACGCTCTACGAGGACGACGGATTGACCCGCGATTACGAACGCGGCCTGTACGCCACCACGGAACTCAACTACCGTCGCCAGGGAGAGGTGACGACCATCACCATCCGCCCCGCGTCGGGCAGCTACGAAGGGCAGGTCCCCCAACGGGCCTACAGACTCCAGCTCCCCGCCATGGGAGAAATCCGCCGCGTCAAGGTCAACGGCCGCGCCGCAAGGATTTCGTACGATACGCAATTGGAGTGCCCGACCGTAGAAGTCCCGGCAACGGACATCCGTAAGGAAATAAGGATAGAGATCTTCGGATAACCTTTCCGGAAACGACCCGCACGAAAAGTGAATCCCGCGCCATGGAAATGATGCGGGATTCGCTTTTTTTTTTATAAATTTGTCCTCAAACGACCGCTGCCGATGAGAAAACCGTCCCTTTCCGCCATCCTCGGTGTCGCGACCTGTCTCGTTCTCTTCTGTGCCTGCCGCAAAGACGGCAACGAACAGGTATTCGACGAACTGGATCGGGTCATCAGTCAGAAATCCTGCTACGCAGAGCGTTTCAACCGACAGGCCGATTCGCTGCGCCGGAGACTCGGCGCTGCACCCGACGACACGTCAAGATGGCAAATGGCCCACCACCTGTTCAACGCCTACATCACCTACGACATCGACTCCGCCGCCCGTTACTCCGAACTGATGTACCGTTATGCCGCCGCAACCGGCGACCGGGAGATGCAGTTCCTCTCGACAACCTGCGATGCCGGGGTGCAGATCGCCCGCAACAATGTCGGAAGAGCCTACAAACTGATCCTCTCGCTCGACACGGTCGGCATCAACAAACGCATGCGGGCGAATTACTATACACAGCAGATGGCGATTTTCGGACGGCTCGCCGCCTCGGAAGGCCCCGAAGAGCAGCAGGCAAAATATGCCGATTCTCTCGTCCGACTGCGCCACACGCGCATCGGCTTCGACGGGCACTCGTACGTCACCCACCAACGACTCCGGGCCCTCGAACTCATGGACATGCACCGCTATGACGAGGCGCTGGAGATTCTGCTGCCGCTCTACGACCCCGAAAAGTACAACAACCGCACGCTCGCCCGCATCGCCTACAACATCGCCAACGCCTATGAGGCGCTCGGCGATCGGGAGCAGAACAAGTTATGGCTCGCCACGACGGCGATTTCGGACCTCCAAACCCCGGTCCGCGAGTACCTCTCGCTGTACAACCTGGCGCTGCTGATGTTCGAGGAGAAGGATATGGAGCGCGCGGCGCGTTATATCCAGTGCACGATGTCCGACATGCTGGAGTGCAACTACAACACCCGCATCCTCCATTCCAGCCAGGCCGAGATGATCATCAACCAGGCCGTCGTCTACAGCATCAACTCTCGCAGCCGCATCCTGACCGTCATGATATACATCTTCATGGCACTGTGCGCCATCATCCTGCTGTTGCTCATGTATACCCTGCAGCAGCACCGGAAGCTGCAGCAGACCAACAGGCAGCTCAACGAGTGGAACGAGCAGATCCGCCAGCTGAACGACAGCCTGCGCGACGCCAACAGGATCAAGGACAACTACGTGTTCCGCTACATGCACCTGGCCACACAGTACATCGGCCGGGTCGATCAATATCGGGACGAATTGCGGAAAACGGCAAAAAAAGAGGGGCCCGAGGCCCTGATGCGCAAGTCGCGGTCGCCGTCGGATGTCGACCGCGACTACCGGGACTTCTACCGGATTTTCGACGAGACGTTCCTCGGCATCTTCCCCGATTTCATCGAGCAGGTCAACGCCCTGCTCGAAGAGTCGGCCCGTTTCCCCGTACGTGCCGACAAGACGCTGGCCACCGAACTGCGGATCCTGGCCGTCATGCGGCTCGGAATTACCGACAGCGGACATATCGCCAGCTTCCTCAACTGCGCTTCGACGACCGTCTACACCTACCGCACCAGGTTGCGCAACTCGGCGCTCGGGGCGCGCAACGAATTCGAAAAGCAGGTGCGGCTCATCGGCTTCTGACCGGCAATCCGGAGGGGAGGGCGAAAGTACACGCCGTGCTCCGATACGCCGTCGCAGCCGCTACATCAGACCCATGCGCTTGCGCGCGAATGGGATGACCCATGCCGGCGACTGCTCCTTCGAGAGCATCTCGCGCATGTACTCCATATAGGGTTCCACGTGGCGGAAATAGTGGTACAGGCCTTCGCAAAGAGTATTTTTGCGGCAGCCGTCCGATCCGGTCTCGAAGCGGTGCTTCGGGCACTCGCCCCGGCAGGCGAAGTAGTAACGGCAGCGCAGGCACTCGGCCGGCAGGGCATTGCGCTTCGCCAGGCCGAAGTCGCGGCGCTTCTTCGAACGATAGATTTCCACCAAAGGGGTCTCGCGGATATTTCCCAACTTGTATTCGGGATAGACGAAGTGGTCACACGAATAGACATCGCCGTTGTGCTCGACGACCAGGGCGTCTCCGCATGTCTCACCCATCGAGCAGACGCCCGGCTGAACCCCGCACCACTGGGAGAGCGAAGCATCGAACATCTGCACGAAGACCTGCCCCACGTCGCTCACGACCCATTCGTCGAAGATGTCGCACAGGAACTGCCCGTAGCCCCCGGCCGTAACCGACCATTCGGCCAACCGCGCCCCCTCGCGCTCCGGGGCGACGATCAGCGGACGGTGGAAACCCTCGACATCGACCACATGCTCCACGGCCGGAAGGAACTGCATGTAGCGGCTCCGCACCGTGTCGCGGAAAAAACGGTAGATCTCCGCGCCACGCCCCTCGCACAGCCGATTCACGACGCTCAGCGTGTTGTACTCCACGCCGCGTTCGCGGAACATCCCGATCGTACGCATCACACGTTCGAAGGTCGGCTGCCCGCCCTTGGTCACCCGGAAGGCGTCGTGGATGTCCTGCGGGCCGTCGAGCGAGATGCCCACCAGAAAGTTGTTCTCCGCAAAGAGGTCGCACCACTCCCCGTCGACCAGCGTACCGTTGGTCTGGAGTGTATTCTCGATACGCTTGCCGTCGGCATACTTTTTCTGGAGGGCCATGGCTTTCCGGTAAAACCCGAGACCCAGCAGCAGGGGTTCCCCGCCATGCCAGCAGAAGGTCACCGTCGGGACGTCGTTGGCTTCGATATACTGCCGCACGTAGCTCTCCAGCAACTCGTCACTCATCACCGCCTGGCGCCCTCCGTACTGCACGGCCTTGTCGAGGTAGTAGCAGTAGTGGCAGTCGAGGTTGCACGCCGAACCGGCGGGCTTGAGCATCGTCGAGAAGGCCACGGGGCCTGTCTGTTTCTCGGCGTCGCGGAAGGTGAAGATATCCTTGGGTTTCGTCATGGCGGTGGCTCCGGCCCGGGAAAAGCGCCCCGAAGGGTCCGGATCGGCGAAACAAATATAGGAAAAAAACATCCTTCTGCGGTTTGGGCTTCGCTCTTTGGCGGTTTTTTCGTACTTTCGTGCGAAACCAAAATCCAACCCATGAAAAAACTCATTCTAACCCTCTGCCTCTGCTGCGCCGGTGCCGGAATCGCCGCGGCAAAAAGCTATGAAGTGAAATCCCCCGACGGGAAAATCGCCGTGCAGGTGGATGCCGGCAAGGAGGCCGTCTCCTACAGCGTGCTGCTCGACGGCAAACAGCTGATCGCCCCCTCGTACCTGGCGCTCGAACTCGCCGACGGCCGCACGCTGGGCACGAAGCCCGTCGTACGGAAAGCCGCGGTGAAAAGCCACGACGAGACGATCGATGCCCCGTTCTACAAACGCACGACGATCGAAGACCGCTACAACGAACTGACCCTCTCCTTCAAGGGCGACTACCAGCTCCGCTTCCGCGCCTATGACGACGGCGTGGCCTACCGCTTCGTCACCGACATGGACGGCGAACTCGTCGTGGCCGACGAGCTCGTAGACATCCGCTTCCCGGAGGACTTCAAGGCGTGGGTGCCCTACGTAAAGGCCCGCATCAAGGAGGGAGGCCTCGAGCGCTACTACTTCAACAGCTTCGAGAATACCTATACCGTACAGCCGCTCTCCGAGGTCGCCGACAACCACCTGGCCTTCGTGCCGCTGCTCGTCGACGCCGGATGCGCGAAGATCGCCATCACGGAGGCCGACCTCGAGCAGTACCCCGGCATGTACCTCTACAACCCCACGCACGGAACGGCCCTGCGCGGCAACTTCGCCCCCTACCCCTCCAAGGAGGTGCAGGGAGGACACAACGAACTGCAGCTGATGGTTACCGAGCGTGAGGATTTCATAGCCCGCACGCAGGGTACGCGCGCCTTCCCGTGGCGCATCTTCGTCATCGCCGGGAACGACATCGAGCTGGCCGACAACGACATGGTCTACCGCCTGGCATCGCCCTCGCGCGTCGAGGACACCTCGTGGATCCGTCCGGGCAAGGTGGCCTGGGACTGGTGGAACGACTGGAACATCTACGGTGTGGACTTCCGCGCCGGCATCAACAACGACACCTATAAGTATTACATCGACTTCGCCTCCAAGAACGGCATCGAGTACGTGATCCTCGACGAGGGCTGGGCCGTGAACAAGAAGGCCGACCTCTTCCAGGTGATCCTCGAGATCGACCTCCAGGAGCTGGTTGACTACGGCCGCGAACGCAACGTGGGCATCGTCCTCTGGGCCGGCTACTACGCCGTGGAGCGTGACATGGGCGTGTCTGCAAGCACTTCTCCGAGATGGGCGTCAAGGGCTTCAAGGTCGACTTCATGGACCGCGACGACCAAAAGATCTCCGACTTCGTATACCGCCTGGCCGAGACCGCCGCACGCTACCACCTGTTCCTCGACCTGCACGGATTCCACAAACCCACGGGTCTCCAGCGCACCTATCCCAACGTGCTCAACTTCGAGGGCGTCTTCGGCCTCGAGCAGATGAAGTGGAGCGGCACCGACATCGACCAGGTGACCTACGACGTCACGATCCCCTACATCCGCATGCTGGCAGGCCCGATGGACTACACGCAGGGCGCCATGCGCAACGCCACGCGCGGCAACTACCGCCCGGTGAACTCCGAGGCCATGAGCCAGGGCACGCGCTGCCGCCAGCTGGCCGAATACGTCATCTTCGAGTCGCCGTTCAACATGCTCTGCGACGCCCCGACGAACTACCTGCGCGAGGAGGAGTGCACGCGCTTCATCGCCGCGGTGCCGACGACGTGGGACGAGACCCGCGGACTGGACGGACGTGTCGGCGAGTACGTCTCGATCGCACGCCGCAAGGGTGACGTATGGTATGTCGGCGGCATGACCGACTGGTCGGCCCGCGAGTTGACGATCGACCTGGGATTCCTCGGCGAGGGGGCCTTCACGGCCGAGGTGTTCCGCGACGGGATCAACGCCGACCGCGCCGCCTGCGACTACAAGCGCGAAGTGGTCGAAGTGCCCGCCGACCGCCGTATGACGCTGAAGATGGCGCCCGGAGGCGGCTTCGCCATCCGCATCGTCCGCAAATAGGCTACGGAAAACGCTCAAACCCTGCCGGGCGGTTCGATCGTGAGCCGCCCGGCACTGTTTTCTGCGCGGGCCGCGATTTACAAAAGCGGTTCACTAGTGTCCGGAGAAAAATTCTCCGACAATGGTTTAATTATTAAACATCAAT
>OGPS01002528.1_pt1 | contig 11300 bp, 10 predicted proteins | sample 1552931 | NCBI WGS metagenome assembly OGPS01 (sample SAMEA2580252, study PRJEB22360) | human gut metagenome | biome: human gut; feature: human-associated habitat; material: faeces | place: Denmark | collected 2008/2010 | reverse complement strand
AGCCAACCCCACGCAAAAAAGGGAGCCAAAAGGCTCCCTTTTCTTTATGCAGCATTATTCTTCTTTTGCGGGCAAAGGTACCATTCCCTTTTCTATCAGATCCGTGATTGCCGCCACCGCGCCCTGCGGAATACTCCGCTGCGCCAGCATCATGCGGTTGCGCATGGCTGCGCTGCCCAGCAGCCGCCGCACGGCAGAAAGGGTATCCCGCACGCTTTCGGTCCCCAGTGCCATCCCATAGCGGGTAAAGAACTCCAGATTGCGGCTCTCGCAGCCGGGGACGCTCAGCATCAGCACTGCCGGCACCCTCTTTTGGGCGATCTCGGTACAGGAAAGCCCGCCGGGCTTGCCCACTACCAGGTCGGCCGCCGAATAGTAAAGATCCATCCGGTCGGTAAAGCCCACCGGGTACAGCCGCTCCAGGAATTTGGCATACCGCTGCAGCTCCTTCAGGTCGCCCTTGTTCTTCCCGCAGATGACCACCACAAAGCTATCCTTGGGCAGTCGGCGCAGCAGTTTCAGGGCCAGGGTCGTCATCGGCCCGCAGCCAATGGAGCCGCTCATCACCAGCACCATCTCCCCCTGCTGGGGCAGGTGCAGCAACCGCCGGGCCACATTCCGGTCCACATGGGCGGCCATTGCCGGGTTGGTGGGGATGCCCAGCGGCAGCAAGCGATCCTCCGGGATGCCCCGGGCAGTAAATTCCGGGATCAGCCTCTCATCCGGAATGACCCAGTAATCAGGCGTGATCTCATCCACACAAGGACTGCAGGTGTAATCGGTAGCGATAAAGTAAAACGGCTTTTTATATTCATATTTCCGGCGCAGTCTGGTCAGCATCTCCGCCGGGAACACATGCGGCGTCACTATGGCATCGAATCCACCCGAAAGCAGGTAGCGGTACAGCTGCGGCACACAAATGGCATTCATCTTGTATTCAAAGGAGGTCTCATCCTCCCCCAGCACTCGCTCCTCTTTTTTGCGGTAGCCCGCCCCGTATATTTTGGGGAAATACCGGTAGGCGATGGTGTGCAGGTGGCTGATTGCCTCCGAAAAATGCTTGGGCCCAAAGGAAAGAGCATCCGCCACCGCGCAGGTGTGCCCGCGGGATTCCAGCTCCCGGCGCAGGGCTGCCGCCGCGGCATTGTGTCCGCCACCGGTATTGCAGGTCAGGATGAGAACTTTCATGTCGTTTCGGCCCCCTTTCTTTGGCAGCGCCGCAGCAGGGCGCACAGCCGCGGCCGGTTATACCGTTGGATGATAATACACGGAATGTGAGAGAACCCATACAGCAGCACTACCAATACCGCCATCGGTCCATGAGCAAAGACAAATACCAGCGGCGTCGCCAGCATCAGTACCCAGTGGATGAGCTCCGCCACACAGGTTTCCTGCAGCAGTCGGGTAGCGTTTTCGGCGTCGTTCTGCCCACGAATGGTCTTGGCATATTCATGCCCACCCCAGCGGCTTTTATCCGGCACCCTGTCCTTCCACTTGCGGATCTCCATTTTTTCATAGATCTTGCCGTTTTTCTCCCATGCGCAGGTCTTGTAGGGGAAGCGATCCCAGTGAAACCACCGGCGGGGCAGCAGCTCCCCAACGATCCCGCCGCTGATGCCCAAAGCCGCGATCACCCCCACCGAGATGGTCGCCTGCAGGGCGGCCTCCGGCGCAAACAGCCACAGCGCTCCCAGGATAGCCGCTACGGCCAGACAGATCAAAATGGGCGTCAAGATCGTCATAGGTTTCTCCTTTTCCTCATTTACAGTATGGCGAAAAAAGCTGTAAGAGGTATTATAGCATCGCGGCCGCCTTATTTCCATCCGGGAATATTAACATTATCTTAATTTGGGACACACCGGCCTATTTGGGTAAAAAAAGGAGGACCCTGCGATCCTCCTCTATGCTCAGCGGTATTCCGCCGCCTGTCTGGCAATATAGGCCGATTCCGGCAGTGTATATTTCTCCCTGAATTTCACATACATCTCCCGGAACGCATCGCTGTCACGCTTCATTTCGTTCAGGTAGCGGTGGGAGTCCAGCGCGTCGTGCTGCAGCTCGATGACCGCCACCGCAATGTTGGAGCAGTGGTCGGAAATCCGTTCATAGTCAGTCAGCAGGTCGGTTAGGATAAATCCCAGCTCGATGGAACAGCGGCCCGCCTGTAGGCGTGCCAGATGATTCTGCTTGATCTCCTTGGTCAGTGCGTCAATGACCTGCTCCAACGGCTCCACATGGTGGGCCATCTCATGGTCGGTATTGATATAGCAATCGGTTGTCAACTGCAAAATCTCCCGCACCGCAGCGGAAAGCACCCCCAACTCCCGCCGGGCCTCCTCCGAGAAAAACAGCGATTTGATCTCCAGCTCCTTGCCGGCCTTTACCAGGTTCACGGCGTGGTCGCCCAGCCGCTCAAAGTCCCCGATGGCGTGCTGCATTTTCCCCACGCGGCGGCTATCCTGCTGGGAAAGCGCCTGCGCCGAAAGGTACACCAGGTAGGTATCCAGCCGGTCCTCATACAGATCCAGCGTGTCCTCCTGCTTCAGTACCACCTCGGCGTCCTGCTCATTGTAGGCGCCGATGAGCGAGATCGCCCGTTCCAGCGAATCTCTTGCCGTCCCGGCCATCCGGAAGGTATAGTGGTCACACTCCTGCAGCGCCACAGAAGGGGAGCGGAGCAGCAGCAGGTCGGGCGCGTACTGCATGGAGTCCTTAGGTGCCGTTTCGTCTTTGGCCTTCACCAGCCACTTGCCCAGCTTCACCAGGTACTTGGTAAATGGCATCAAAATGGCGGTAATAGCCAGGTTATAGATGGTATGCACCATGGCAATATTCCATGGTGTCACTGCAATATGGATAAAATCAAGCTGAAGCACCGAGGTGATCAACAGGTACAACGGCAGGCAGATAACAGTACCAATGACCTTGATGGAAAAGTGGATGACCGCCACCCGCTTGGCCTTGTAGCTTGTCCCAATGCTGGAAATCAGCGAGGTGGCGCAGGTACCAATGTTCAGGCCCATCACCATGGGAATGACCATCTCATAGGTCAGGCTGCCGGTCAGCGCCAGCGCCTGCAGAATACCCACCGAGGCCGCCGAGCTTTGGATCACGGCGGTAAACAAGGTGGCCACCACCAGGCCCAGTAACGGGTTACGCAGCCCCGCTAGGATCGCCGAAAACTCCGGCATCTCTGCCAGCGGGCTTACCGCGTCGCTCATCACCACCATGCCGTACATCAGCACTGTAAAGCCCACCAGCACCGTACCAATGCTCTTTTTCTTATCGTTTTTACACACCATCATCATCACTACGCCGATGATGGCTAAAATGGGCGAGAAATTTTCGGGCTTCAGCATCTTCAGCCACACATTCCCGCTTTGAATGCCGGAAAGGGAGAGGATCCACGCCGTCAGCGTGGTGCCGATATTCGCGCCGAAGATGACATACAGCGTCTGGCCAAATTTCATGATCCCGGAATTGACCAGACCCACCAGCATAACCGTGACCGCCGAGGATGACTGCACCGCTATGGTAATGGCCGCGCCCAGCAGCAGGCTCACCCAGGGGCTCGCTGTCATTGTTTTCAGCAGCTGCTCCAGCTTACCGCCCGCCATCTTTTCCAGATTACTGGACATCACATTCATACCGAACAGGAAAAAGGCCAGGCCCAGTACCAGCCGCAGAAGCGCAAAAATATCCATGTCTTCTTCTCCTTCGGGCATCCACCCGCCCATTACTTCATCTTTGCACACTGTTTTATTGTAACTCATTTGGGGGAAAGTTGTCCAGTCAATTTGCCGCAAAGGATGCATTTTCCCCATATTTGTGCAGTTGCATAAATATAGGGCAGGCCCAGCGGCCCGCCCTATATTTTTTGCCGAATATTCAGTTCATGCGCCGGCGCTGAGCTCGCCTGCGCTGCTTGGCACGGCGGCGCCGCCGCGCCATAAAGTACGCCCGCAGCACAAATAGGATCACGATCAACGCCCCCAGCACTATGCCAATCCATTTCAGCACCGTCAGCACCACAGAGCCGCTGCCGGCCGTCGTGACATCATCCTTTGGCACATCCTCCACGGGGGCATAGGTCTCCACAGTGTACTCCATTGGGAAAGTTCCCACCAACTCACCACCGCACCACAGCTCCACCTGCGGGTCTATGCGTTCCCCCACCTTGTACCGGCTGGGGATATTATATTTCAGCGCGATGCTCTCTACCGCCGTTCCCTTCGGCACCAGCACATCCAGGTCCCCGGTCGCCGCTATATGCACCATCCCGGCAGTATTGGTCAGGCTCCCCACCGGGATATCATACGCCGCTATCTCATCGGTCTTTACCGAAACCATACTGTACCGCTCAAAGCAATAATCAAAAAGCGCTATGGTGTCCTTGTACTTGCCCCACTTGTCGCTGCAGTCCAGCACCACACACAGCAAAGAAAGTCCATCCTTCTCCGCCCAGGTCACCGCCGTATGCTGCGCCTCGGTGGTCCAACCAAGCTTGCCGCCCTTAGCGTAGGGATAGTAGTAAGCGCTTTCCACCAACATATGGTGGTGGGTACCGATGTTTCTTGCCACATCCTTTTTGTTGGTCTTGGGGATGGTATACTCCGTCGCGCAGAAATATTCCTCAAAGCCCGGCACCGTCATCGCCCACCGGGTGATGCGCGCCATATCATAGGCAGTGGTATAGTGGTCCTTATCCGGCAGGCCGTGCGCGTTGGTAAAGTGGGTATCGCTCAGTCCCAGCGCCGCCACCTGCTGGTTCATCAGCTCCGCAAAGTCGGTCAGGCTCCCGCTCACCGCCTGGGCTATGGCATTGGCGCAGTCATTGGCGGATTCCACCATCGCCCCGTACAGCGCATCCTTCAGGGTAATGATCTCCCCCGGCTCCAGCGCCAGGTGGGTGGTCTCGCCCCATTTCCATACATCGCTTACCGTTTCCTGAGAAACGGTGATGCGGTCCTCCGGCTTGGCGTAGGTCAGCCCCAGCGCTGTTGTCAGTATCTTGGTAATGCTGGCCGGATACTCCTTCTCGTACATGTTTTTTTGCAGCAGCACCTGCCCGGTCTTGGCGTCCATCACCACATAGGCATTGCTGTAGGTTTCCGGCACATCATCCTCCGCCGCCATGGCCGGTGTTATCAGGCCGGTTGTTATTATCATCGCTGCCAGCAGCAGCGCCGTTACTCTCTTCATTCTGTTCGTTCTCCGTTAAAATGGGGTATATTTTTATTATAGTGCCCACTGCCGCGAAAGTAAATGAACTGTGCATGAATTTTGATTGATTTTTTCCAGCTGGTATGATAGAATACTTTAGTAATCTCAAAAATGCTGGAATAGCTCAGCCGGTAGAGCAGCTGATTCGTAATCAGCAGGTCGCGTGTTCAAGTCACGTTTCCAGCTCCATTCTCCCTGCCTTCGGGCAGGGAGTTTTTCTTCCCCCCGCTTCCCTTGCGTCCGACCGCGTTTTATGCTATCCTTAAATAAATATATCCCCAAGAAAAGAAGGTGCCCCTTATGTCCCTGCAGGAATCCGGCGAAATGTATCTGGAAACCATCCTTGTTCTCTCTCAACGCACAGGCTTTGTCCGCGCCATCGATATCGGAGAGGAAATGGGCTACTCCAAGCCCAGTGTCAGCCGCGCTGTCGGCATTTTGCGGCAGGGGGGCTATATCCATGTGGCGGAAGATGGCGGCATCACACTCACCGAATCCGGCCAGGCCGTGGCGGAAAAGATCTACGAGCGTCATCGCCTGCTCACCAGCTTTTTGGTCAAACTTGGCGTTGACGAAAAGACCGCTGCGGAGGACGCCTGCAAAATAGAGCATGTCATCAGCGATGCCTCCATGGAAGCCATCAAGCGCCACGCCATGGGCCACATCCAGTAAGTTCACCAGGAGGTACGGCTATGCACGAGATCAAATGTCCCAAATGCGGCGAAGTCTTTACCGTGGATGAATCCGGCTATGCAGCCATCGTGGGTCAGGTACGGGATGAAGAATTTCACCGGGAGCTGGCCCAGCGGGAAAAGCAGCTGGCCGCCGAAAAAGAAAAAGATCTGGCCCTGGTACGCACTCAGGCCGCCCGCTCTCAGGAGCAGTCCGAGGCCCAGCTGCAGCGGCAGATCGAAGAACTGAAGGCCCAGCTTCTCTCCCAGCAGGCCCAGCGGGAGCTGGCCGTACAGAAAGCCCTGGAGCAGCAGACCGCCGATCTTTCCGCCCGGGATCAGACCATTACTGAACTACAGGCCCGCCTGAACGCAGCCCAAACCGAGCGGGAGCTGGCCATTCAAAAAGTGACCTCCGAGAAAAGGGACGAACTGATCGAAAGTCAGCGGGAAATCGATAAGCTGAGCTATCAGCTGAAGGAAGCCGCGGCCGCCAGCCGGGAAAAGGAGCAGGAGCTGCGGGAAAGCTACAAGCGGGAGCTCAGCAGCAAGGATGAGGTCATCGCCTATTATAAGGACCTCAAAACCCGCCTTTCCACCAAAATGGTGGGAGAAACGCTGGAACAGCACTGTGAGATCGAATTCAACCGTCTGCGGTCCGCCGCTTTCCCCAACGCTTACTTTGAGAAGGACAACGACGCCCGCACCGGCAGCAAAGGCGATTACATCTTCCGGGAGTCCACCTCCGATGGCATCGAATTTCTCTCCATCATGTTCGAGATGAAAAACGAGATGGATACCACCGCCAGCAAAAAAAAGAATGAGGATTTCTTCCGGGAACTGGATAAGGACCGCCAGGAAAAGGGCTGCGAATATGCCGTCCTGGTCTCCCTGCTGGAGCCGGACAGCGAGCTGTATGGCGGCATCACCGATGTCAGCTACCGCTACCCCAAGATGTATGTCATCCGCCCTCAGTTCTTCATTCCCATCATCACCCTGCTGCGGGGCTCGGCACTCCATACGGTGGAATACCGCCGGCAGTTGGCGGAGATCCGTAATCAGAATATCGATATCTCCCACTTCGAGGAGGAAATGAACGACTTCAAGACCCGCTTCGGCCGCAATTACGATTTGGCCAGCCGCAAGTTCAAAACCGCCATCGAGGAGATCGATAAAACCATCGACCACCTGCAAAAGACCAAGGACGCCCTGCTCTCCTCCGAAAATAATCTCCGCCTGGCCAATGATAAAGCCCAGGAGCTTTCAGTCAAGCGCCTGACGAAAAACAATCCCACCATGCAGGCCAAGTTTAAGGAGCTGGAAGCTGCCAAAACTCCTCCCCTGCCGCAGGAACCAAACGAATAACAAAATCAGCACCGTGGAACTGCTCCTCGGTGCTGTTTTCATTCTTCCGCGCGCTCTCCACCCCCGGCGGGCACCCCTGCGCTCCCCAGGGCCGCGCCTCCGCTGCGCTTCGGGCAGCCCATTCCCGCTCCGGTGCGCCCGCCTGCCTTTTCCCTGCCGCAGCTCATATGCACCGTTCGCAGTACTCCGCCACATCAAAGGGATCCAGCCCGCTGTCCTTCTTCAGGTACAGCGGGTGGTGCGGGTGCCCCTTCACCGAGCGCTTCCCTGCCGTGACCCACCGGGCGCCGTGCCGCTCCCCGGCCGCTATCATATCCTGCACACAGCCTTTCAGGTAGGGACGCATCTCTATAATGTTCCCCCAGGCCGCCCATACCGTCGGCTCCTTACTCAGTCCCAAAATATACTCGAAAGCCTCCATGTTGGCCCGGTGCAGCCGCTCATCCCGCTCCCGCGCCATATCCTGCGGCCGGGTAGCCCGCTGCGGGTACACATTAAACATAATAAAGCTGTCGTACCCATTTCCCAGCGCGATCCGCTCCACCGATTTCAGGGTATTATCCAGGTGGTCCGGCTCCGCCGTGGAGGGGTTCACCCCAATGCAGATAAGCGGTTTCTCTCCCTTGGTTCCCAGCACATATCGGTACTCCGTATAAAAGTCCGGCACATACAGCCACCGGCCGGTATCGTAGTCCGCCTCCCGGCCGCTTTGGCGCATCGCCTCGGCAAAGGATAATACCTCCATCTCACTGGTAGCTATGGCGGGAATATGCATACTGGCACCTCCGGGAAAAATACTTTTCCCCATCATAGCGTATTTTTTTCCAAACGGCAAGTCCCTCTGCTTTCCCCTTACTTGCCCATCTCCTCCCGCAGCCGCTCTATGGCGTGCTTCTCCAGCCGGGAAACATAGCTCCTGGAGATCCCCAGCTTCCTGGCCACCTCCCGCTGGGTCATCGGCGGTCGGTTATCCAGCCCGTAGCGCAGCCGCAGCACCCGCTGCTCCCGTCCCTCCAGCACCCCAAAGACCTCCCGTAGTTTTTCAGCTTTCAGCGTTAAATCCAACCGTGTAATGATATCCTCCTCATCGCTCACCAGCTCCATCAGCGTCAGGCTGTTGCCGTCCCGGTCGGTATCCAGCGGGTCCTCCAATGAAACATCCCCCGCCGTCTTCCTTCGCGCCCTAAAATACATCAGAATCTCATTCTCAATACACCTAGAAGCATAAGTCGCGAATTTTGTCTTCTTCTCCAAGTTATAGGTCTCCACCGCCTTTATCAACCCTATCGTCCCTATCGAGATCAGATCATCCTGCTCCCCGCTCACCGCGTAGTACTTCTTCACGATGTGCGCCACCAGTCGCAGATTGTGCTCCACCAGCTCGTTCCGTGCCGCCCGGTCTCCTCGGCTCATCCGCTCCAGGCAGTCCCGCTCCTGCTTAGCCGTCAGCGGCCGCGGGAATGAACCTGAAGTCGAAACATGCAGCGTCAGCAGCCACAGCCCGCCCAGCAGCGTCAGTACCATTGCTCCCAGCATCACTTATTCCCCCTCTCTCTTTAGAGGGTATGCCCCGCCGACAGAAAAATGCCAGTCCCGCCTCAAATGGACAAAGCCCTCCGCCCGCTTTGCCCCTCCGCCCAAAATACCGCCCGATCCCTGTCGGATACTTGATATTTTTGCCGCCTTATAATAAAATTAGTCTATCCTAATTTTAATTGCCACATGTCAAGGGAAAGGATTATCACTATGACTTTGAATGAACTCAAAACCGGCTCCTCCGGTATCATCACGGCCGTGGGCGGCGATGGCCCGCTGCGCTGCCGCCTTTTGGATATGGGCCTCATCCCCCACACCCGCGTCACCCTGCAAAAGGTCGCCCCCATGGGCGATCCCATCGAGATAAGGGTCCGCGGCTATGAGCTGACCCTGCGGGTGGAGGAAGCCCAAAAGATCGAGGTAAAGGAGGCCGCGGAAATATGATCTTCGCATTGGCCGGCAATCAGAATTGCGGCAAAACCACCCTGTTCAATGCCCTCACCGGCTCCAATCAGCATGTCGGCAATTTTCCCGGCGTCACCGTCGATCAGAAAATGGGCGATATCCGGGGCGAGAAAAATTGCTCCGTCGTCGATCTGCCAGGCATCTATTCGCTGCGGCCCTATACCCAGGAGGAGATCGTCACCCGGGATTTCATCCTGAATCAAAAGCCGGATGGCATCATCAATATTGTGGATGCCACCAATATCGAGCGTAATCTCTACCTTACTTTGCAGCTTTTGGAGCTGCGGGTCCCCATGGTACTGGCCCTCAATATGATGGATGAGGTGCGCGCCAACGGTGGCTCCATCGATGTGCAAAAAATGAGCGCCGCCCTCGGCATCCCGGTGGTACCCATTTCCGCCGCCAAGGGCGAGGGTGTATCGGAGCTTATCACCCAGGCGCTCACCGTCGCCCGGGGCAAAATCCTACCCAAGGTCACAGATTTCTGCACCGACGATTCCGCCGTCCACCGCTGCCTGCACGCCGTTATCCACCTCATCTCGGATCACGCCGAACGGCTGGGCGTCCCCACCCGTTTCTGCGCCGCCAAGCTCATTGAGGGCGGCGATACGCTGGAGCAGGACCTGCGGCTGGATGAAAACGAAAAGGAGCTGCTGGAACACTGCATCGTCCAGATGGAAAACGAAACCGGGCTGGACCGCAATGCCGCCCTGGCCGATATGCGCTATACCTTCATCGAAGGGGTCGTCGCCGCCTCGGTCACCAAGTGCCACGAAAGCCGCGAGCACGCCCGCTCCGTCCGGTTCGATCAGATCCTTACCGGCCGGTACACCGCCATTCCCACCTTTTTGGCGGTCATGTTTCTCACCTTCTACCTCACCTTCCATGTCATCGGCCAGCGTCTTTCCGATCTCCTGGCCGTCGGCATTGATGCGCTCACCGCCCTGGTCGATGGCGCCCTCACTGCCTACGGCATCAATCCGGTGGTCCACAGCCTCATCATCGATGGCATCTTTGCCGGCGTGGGCAGCGTGCTGGTGTTCCTGCCCATCATCGTCACCCTGTTTTTCTTTCTCTCCATCCTGGAAGACACCGGCTACATGGCCCGTGTCGCCTTTGTAATGGATAAGCCGCTGCGCCGCATCGGTCTTTCGGGCCGCAGCATCGTGCCGATGCTCATCGGCTTCGGCTGCTCGGTGCCGGCCATCATGGCCACGCGCACCGTCTCGTCCGACCGTGACCGGAAGATGACCATCCTGCTCACGCCCTATATGAGCTGCTCGGCGAAGATCTCGATCTATGCGTTTTTTACCGCGGCGTTTTTCCCGCGCTACCGCGCGCTCGTCATGCTGGGACTGTATGTTCTCGGCATCCTCATCGGCATCATCGCGGCGCTCATCATGAACAAGACGGCCTTTCGCGGTAAGCCCGTGCCGTTTGTCATGGAGCTGCCGAACTACCGCATGCCCGGGCTCAAGAGCGTGGCGCTGCTGCTCTGGGAGAAGGCAAAGGACTTCCTCCAGCGCGCGTTCACGGTCATTTTCCTTGCGACGATCATCATCTGGTTCCTCCAGAGCTTTGACACGCGCCTGAACGTTGTGGCCGACAGCGCCAACAGCCTGCTCGCGCTCATCGGGCAGTTCATCGCGCCCATCTTCCGGCCGCTCGGCTTCGGCGACTGGCGGTGCGCCACGGCGCTCATCTCCGGCTTCATCGCCAAGGAGTCCGTCGTGAGCACGCTGCAGGTGCTGCTCGGCGGCGCGGCGATCTCGTCGCTGCTGAGCACGCGCGCGGCGGTGAGCTTCCTCGTGTTCACGCTGCTGTATACGCCGTGCGTGGCCGCCATCGCCACCATCCGCCGCGAGCTGGATTCCCGGCTCAAGACGGTCGGCGTCGTCCTTTTGCAGTGCTCGGTCGCGTGGGTCGTGGCGTTCGTTGCATATGCGATCGCGGGGCTGGTGTGATGCGGGCGCTGGATTATATTCTGCTGGCAATCGTTGCGGTGTGCGCCGTGATCGCGTGGCGCGTCTGGCGGCGCAC
>OGPS01002526.1_pt1 | contig 11304 bp, 8 predicted proteins | sample 1552931 | NCBI WGS metagenome assembly OGPS01 (sample SAMEA2580252, study PRJEB22360) | human gut metagenome | biome: human gut; feature: human-associated habitat; material: faeces | place: Denmark | collected 2008/2010 | reverse complement strand
GCGAGGCTGACGGCTACCATAAACACGTCGATAACGCTCTTGAATATCAGCGCGGGATCGCCGCCCGCGAGAGTGGAGCGCTCCATGAACAGCGAGAACGCGAAGATGAAAACGCAGATTCCAAGCACGAGGAAGGTGAGAGTCTTAGAGAGTCCCGCAAGCTTTTTCTGGAGCGGGGTCTGTCCGTCCTCTGCCTTTGTTATGGCGTCGGCTATCTTGCCCATCTCGGTATTCATGCCCGTGTCGGTGACAACGGCCTTGCCGCGTCCGTAGACAACGGCGCTGCCCATATACGCCATGTTCTTTCTGTCGCCCAGCGGAATATCGCCGCCGTCGCCCGCGCCGAGAACGGAGATAATTTTGCTGACGGGCACGCTCTCGCCCGTCAGCGCAGCCTCCTCTATTTTAAGGCTGGCGCTCTCGAATATGCGGCAGTCTGCGGGAACAGCGTCGCCCGCCTCGAGTACCACGATATCGCCGACGGTCAGGTCTTCGCTCTTGACAGTCATTATCCTGCCCTCGCGAATGACCTTGGAGGTCGCCGCGCTCATCTCCTGAAGCGCCTCGATAGCCTTTTCCGCCTTACTCTCCTGCAAGACGCCGAGCACGGCGTTTATGAGCACAACGGCGAGGATTATCACGGTGTCCGTAGGGAAGGACGGCGAGCCGGAGACCTTGCCCTCGTAGACTGTCGTCACGGCGGATATGACCGCGGCGACGATAAGGATGATTATCATCGGGTCGGCAAGCTGCTCAAAAAACCGCCTGACGAGCGATTTCTGCTTTGCCTGTGCCAATTTGTTTTTGCCGTATTTTTCAAGACGGCGTTCGGCCTCGGACTGCGAAAGTCCGTTTTCCGAGCTCTCCGTCCGCTCGAACACCTCGCGGACGTCTTCAAGATAGTACTTCAATTTTTATGCCTCCCTTTCGGTTAAACAAAAAAGACCTTCGACAGACCATGTCTGCCAAAGGTCTTGCCTCAAACGCATTCAACGCATATGTCTGCTGCCAGCCGGGCTCGGTCGGTTATCGCGACCTGCACGACGGTTGGTGACAGCGAGATGGGCTTTTGCCCATAGCTACTCCCCAATGGATGTGTATTTATCATACTCCGCAAAAGAGGAAATGTCAATTAAAAATTTATAAATTTTTATCTATTATTCTTTTTATTCGACAAAATCGCTCTTGACAAAAGCGCAATGTGACTATATAATTAATGCGTATTCTGACAAATGTTTCTGTGGACTCGCATGTTTTTGTAAGCCATTGACCGTTTGATGGTTCACAAAAATGTGCGGGTCCATTGCACAACATATAATATAGAATGCAAATTTTTTCACGGAGGTACCACAATGAAGGGTACAGTCAAATGGTTCAACGCAGAAAAAGGTTTTGGCTTCATCGCTAACGATGAGGGCGGCGACGATGTTTTCGTACATTTCTCCGCTATCGTTGCAGACGGCTACAGAACTCTCACCGAGGGTCAGAAGGTCACCTTCGAGGTCGAGCCGGATCCCAAGGATTCCAGCAAGCTCAGAGCTGTCAACGTTGTCGGCGAATAATTTTCTCCAGAGTTGACGCGGGCGTCCGTTATGCGGACGCCCGTTTTTTATGTCTGTCTTTTGAAAGAGCGGTCGATTTCAGGTTTGGTTGTTTTTTGTATAATGTTGTGATATAATTCGATATAGAACAGACATGATGCGAAGAGAGGAAATGTTAAAATGCCGGTGCCAAAATATTATCAGTTCTTTCCGTCCATTCTTGACTGCCTTGCAGACGGCAAAGAACACAACTTAAAAGAAGTCGCGGAATACTGCGCCAATAAATTCAACCTCAGTGATGAGGACAAAAGAGAAACATTGCCGAGCGGGCAGGCGAGATATTTAACCCGTCTCGGATGGGCAAGAACATATTTGAAAAAAGCCGGGTTGATAGATAGGACATCCAGGTCGGTATATGTGATAACGGATTTAGGCGAAGAGGCTGTGAGGAACGGCAGCAGCAATGTTGATCTTGAATATTTGCGCAGATTTGATTCTTTTAATGAGTTTTCAAATCCCAAGAGTACTCAGCCAGACAATTGCGTCGATATAAATAAAAAAGAAGAAAGTCCGCAGGAACAGCTTGAGCTTTCAATACGCGAAATCAATTCGTCGCTTTGTGACAGTCTGATGAGCGAGCTGCTGAAAATGAGTCCGTATGATTTTGAAAATTTAATCGTAAGGCTGCTTATAAAAATGGGCTACGGCACACTGAAGCAGAACGAAACGGCAGTTACTCCAAAATCAGGTGATGAAGGCATCGACGGAATAGTGTCGGCGGATAAGTTCGGCTTCGATTCGATTTATATACAAGCGAAAAAGTGGCGTTCGGACACCACGGTCGGCAGACCGGAGATACAGAAATTCTTGGGTGCGCTGGCAGGGCAGGGCGCAACAAAAGGTATTTTTATCACAACGGCGCACTTTTCAAAAGAGGCGAGTGCCTTTGCGGAAAAACAGCTCCATCAGAAAATCGTCCTGGTGGATGGAAATCAATTGACAGAGTTGATGATTGAATATAATTTAGGGGTTTCAGTTGTTGAAACTTATGTGGTCAAGAGAGTTGACTATGACTTCTTCAACGATGAACTGTAACAAAACAAGCGTCGGGGCTCAATTGTCCTGACGTTTGTTTTTACTATTATAATAGAAATGCAGATAAATATTATATTTTCCTCTTCAACATATCCTCCGCAATGCTCTTCGCGAGCTCATCCATGTGCGAAAAGTCCATGGCGGAGATATATATGCTCTCGAGGTCGTCGTGTATACTCTTTGCGCTCTCGAGTGAGGCTATTGCTTCGCCGATAAACTCGCCGTAGGCTTTTTTGGTGAAGTTCAGCCGCGACATGTGCCGGCGCAGCGCGGCGCGGTCGGTGAAGCGCGATGAGTTTATCTTTATCGCGCCGTCAAACTCCGCAGGATGCAGCTTGTTTGAGGTCACGAAGCCGAGCGACAGGTCGGGGATGAGCAGATGCTCGGGCTCGCCGTCCGGTGAAAGGGGAGACAGGCTCGTGATTATGTCATGACCGCCGGAGAGGGCATATCCGCGAAGCAGTGACAGCAGGGCGGCGGAGCTCGCGATGTTGTCGTCCTCGATGATATATATGCGCTCGCAGAGCTGTCTTACCGTATCAGTGAAGAAGGTTATCCCGTCCGGAGTGACGGCGGATATCATTCTGTGACTCTCTTCGCCGATGCGCCCGGTTGGTTTGCCGAACTCGCGCGACGCAATGCGCGAAGCCGCGCGCTTGATTTTTGCCGTGTCCGTGCAGCCGAGCGTCAGGCGCAATATATCCTCGCGCAGCAGAGCGGAGGCTTCGAGAAAGCGCCTGCATCTGCGGTGGCACGCGGCGTTTTCGTCGGCCAGTGCGATAACCTCATCCGCGCGCGAACGCAGAATATTTTTATCCCAGAATCTGCCTAAATCGACTATCTCCTGCGCGGCGCCCGGATATTTCGGCTCGAGCGTGTGCGGAGAAGTGCCGTCCGCTATCCAGCAGTTGAGCGCGGGCGCATATACGCCGTCGAGCGAAGCGGGGTCGGATGAGCAATATATCAGCTCCGTCTCTATCCCCGCGTCTGTCAGGGCGGAGTTTATCCGTTTCATCAGGTTTGATTTGCCCGTGCCCGGACCGCCCTTTATTATATATGTATACCCGCCCGAATGAGTCGGACAAAGCTCGCCGAAAAATGAGTGAAACCCCTCGGGCGAACTGCACCCGAGAAAATAGCTGATGTTACCCATAATACGCCTCCCGAAAAGTCATATTACAGAGTATTCACCGCCCGCTTGTCAGGTTACGGAAAAATATCAGCTTGCCGCTTGCCGTGTGAAACTGCTTGCCGAGGTTGACAAACGAAGCTAAAAAAGGTAAAATATCACAAGTGATTCAGGCGCAGTTGGGCGAGGAGGAATGCCGCCGCCGGGGGCGGATAGAGGCATTGCTCCGAGGTGAAGAAACAAGGAGCGGAGCGAGCGCTCCATCGTCCTCGGCAGCTCCATATCATTCGTTTCCGCCTTTGGCGAAAACTCATTCATTGCGCGCCTCGTCCTCTCCCCAAAAAGGCAAGCCTTTTTGGGACCCCTGTATTATGCGACTATGTTTCTGAGGGAAGCGCCGCGGACGGACAGCGGAAAGCTAATAAGCAGGAAGCAAACTAAAATATAAATATAACCGGGTGTGGCGCAGTTGGTAGCGCGGGTGGTTTGGGAGTGCGTAGACCCTATCCATGCGCGGCTTGGACAAAAGCTCGCAAAGCCTTGCGGCACGGGCGATAGCGGGTTTTCCTCCGGTTGCCGAAAACGGCACAAAAGCGGCTTTGACCACAGGAATGACCACAGACAGAAAAAACTTTATTTTTACCGTTCGCCGTGGTATCATGGCAGAAAAGTGAATATCCGGGTATAGCGAAGTTGGTATCGCGCCTGGTTTGGGACCAGGAGACCGTGCGTTCGAGCCGCACTACTCGGACCAAAAACCCTCTGAAATCGTTGATTTCAGAGGGATTATCTTATTCTTTGTTTATTGCGGCGCAGAGGGTGAGTATGATAATAAGAATGATTTTAAGACAAATTGTTGGTACTCATTGTATGTTGACTTATTGTCTGAAATGCGATAAAATTATTATGAGGTGATATATCCATGCGCCTGCTCCGAGTTTTTTCAAATAACTTGCGCAAGTATCGGAATGCATCGGGCCTGTCACAAGAGGCATTTGCAAACAAAGCCGGCCTTCATAGGACGTACATTAGTGCACTTGAGCGAGGGAAACGTAGCATTGCACTTGACAACATCGAGAAAATTGCGAATGCACTCGGAATAGATGCATATCTTCTCTTTATCGATACCACCAAAGAAACCAGCACTGATACAAAGTGAGGCAGTATTATGAGCATATCAGCATTAAAAGAGAAATTTAATAGCCTAACTTTGGAATCTGAAAACCATTGGGATTACAGAGGCAACAATAATAGTGAACGCGATTATGTTCATGGTTTTTGTACTTATCCCGCTATGATGGTTCCCAAAATGCAACGTGAAATGTTGGATGTGTGTTTGGAGCATCTGCAAGATACTTCTATTCGTCTTCTGGATCCTTTCGCTGGTTCTGGAACTATTTTGGTAGAAGGAATGCTTAGAGGATTAAATATTGTTGGTATTGACATAAATCCTCTTGCCATTTTATTGTGCAAAGCGAAAACCACAATACTTAACCCCACAACACTACACGAAAAGACTGTCCAACTTTTTGCATGGATCACTATTCATGATAAAACTCCGCTATACAAATTCGATGGCATAAATAAATGGTTTACAAATCAAGCAATTTCTGACTTGAGCAGAATTCGTGCTGGCATTATTGCGGAAGAAACCATTGAATATCGGCGATTCTTTTGGGCGTCTTTTTGTGAAGTTGTAAGAATTGTATCCAATTCTCGTGATTGTACATATAAGTTACATATCAAAGAAAAAAAAGATATTGATGCATATGCTGTCGATGCTGTTGACCTGTTCAAGACCACCCTGCAATATAATATTGCTAAGTATAATGAGTTTTATTCTGAACTTCAAAAACGCGGACACTTAAAAAAGAACGGTTCGGCGTACAAAGGACAAGTAAAAATCGTCTTGAGCGATTCTATTGCTTATCTCAACCATTCGAAGCAAAAATATAGTTTGGTATTTACCTCACCTCCATATGGAGATAACCATACAACGGTCTCGTATGGTCAATATTCAATTATGCCTCTTCGATGGATTAATTACCACGATATAGATGAAGCGGTAGATGAAACACTACTTGCGACATTATATGAAATCGACAATCAATCTCTCGGTGGAAAAAGCTCAAATAAAGCGTTGACACCCGCAAGAAAAAAAGTTGTCAAAAAGTCTGAAACATTAAAAATTCAATTAAATCAAATAAATAATCTTGCGTCACAACAGAGTAACAAAATAATTGCGTTTTATAGCGATTATGATAGGTTTCTTGCTGCACTGTCCAGGAAAATGAAATCAAATGCAATTTCTGTTTGGACACTTGGAAATCGTAAAGTTGCCAAGCAAGAAATATTCATGGACAAAATAATGATTGAGCTATGTAAACCTTATTATATGCAGCTATTAACCAACTTCACGCGGCAGATATTAAACAAACGCATGCCAAAGTTGAATGGATACCAAGGTGAAGAAAAAGGACTACAGAGCACGATGACGAGAGAGCATATCCTGATTTTTGTAAGGAGTGATTCCAAAAATGAACAACCAGCTCACCCTATTTGATCGCGATTCTGATTATCTGGAATCATCGGTAAAAGATTTTGACAGTAAAACCGCATCATTCCGTGTACATGCTTCTCTAATTTACAAGCTTGGCGAGTCCCTTATTGCCGATGAAATAACTGCATTGTCTGAGCTTATTAAAAACGCCTATGATGCAGATGCAACTGTTTGCGCACTTTCCATTAGTTCAGATTACATCGAAGAAATCGACGGTAAAGAGTGCACGGGATGCATTGAATTATCGGACAATGGTTGTGGTATGGATTTAACCACCATTGTAAATGGATGGCTTACGCTTTCAAATTCTCCAAAGAAGAAAATGAAGAAAGAGCAGAAGACTACTCCCAAGTACCATCGTTATCCTTTGGGAGATAAAGGGTTGGGACGCCTTTCAGTTCAAAAGATTGGTCGCTATATGCAAATGACGACCAAAGCAGCTGATTCAAATATTGAATATCGTGTGATAATTCCATGGGGAGACTTTTTGAAAAATACAACGATTGATCAGATTCCAGTCACTATCGAAAAGCAAGATGTTGTCTCTCAAAAATCGTATACTAAAATTATAATCAAGGATCTCATTAATCCGGAAATGTGGGGACAAACAGAACAAATCAGTTTACTTACAAACAGTATAAACAAAATTGTTTCCCCATTTCGTAGCAAGAAAAGTAGTTTTCATGTCGTAGCTCAGATTAATGGGCAACCTATCGATACTGAAAATAAGGTTTTTGATGAACTACTTTCATCTGCTCGAGCCAAGCACACAATTAAGTATAGCACAGGAACGGCTACCATTGTTTCTGAGTTTAAAAACTCTTTTTTCTATAACCGAGAAGTACTACACAGAGTTATGTCTGGCGAATTCACACTTAGCGAAACCGCAGTCAGAGACTTCCTGCAGACTTACAAGAAAGACTTTCCCAATGTAAGCACATATTTCCGGGAAGGGGTATCTCTAATTTCTGAAGATACTTGTAAATTCCCTGACATCGCAGCTCCTATATTCACTGACAAATCTGATTCAAACGAAATAAAAAAATCTATTCCTATTGACCCTGGCATCTTTGAATGTGAAATATATGAGTATTCATTAGATCAGAAATTCTTAGACTACCTGTATGACAATATTAGCTATAGTCGGCTCATTGAACGAGACGAATATCGTGATTTTGTTTCGCGTTACCATGGAATCAAAGTTGTTAGAGATGGTTTTGTCATTCAAGGCTTTGGTGATGGTGATGGTGGTGACTGGTTAGGCTTATCATCTTCCTCTAAGACCACAGGTTATTTCTTTGACTTAAGAAATGATAGTGTTATTGGTTGTGTATACCTTACAGGTGTCGCTAATTCTGTGCTAAAAGAAACAACCAATAGAGAAGGCTTTGTTGAAGATGAGTATTTCCGTGCATTCAAGTCTATATTGGATGGTTCTATAAAGAGAATAAATCGCAACAGAAAAAAACTCAACGATTTCATGAAGCGATATGTTGTCGATTCAATTGCCTTTTCTGGTAATCCAAGCTCCGATGTATTAAATTATAAGCCAGCAATTGAGCAGATTAGAGAAGACCTCCGCACAGTAGATGCTTCAGTTGCTGGAAAGTCTGCACACATTAATGTTGCACTCAAAGAATACAAAACGGCCCAGGGTTTAATTGCGGATGCGCCATTTATTCCTCCCGAGACAGTTAGCAAAATAGATGAAATCTATGGGTATATTCAAGCTGCTTCCGACGACTATCAACTCCTTCTTAGTGAGCGAGATGCTATCGGGAAAAAATTGGATGCAATTAATTTGGACTTTGAAAAAATGAGTGAGCGGCTTCAAGACCTTTTCGAACTCGCTGGATTAGGTCTTTCTGTTGAGATGTTTACCCACGAGTTTGACTCTTCCATCAGGAGCGTCCGCCAAAAGAATCAGCAAATTGTTTCTAATAGAGCTGCCCAAACAGTGGACAACTTGGTTCGTCATATTAATTATGTAACATATTCTTTGGATGCACTAAGGAAGCAGATGTCGTACTTTAATCCTGGGTTAAAGTTTGTTCGTGCAGAAAAACAGATCTTTAGTTTTAAGGAATTTATTAAGACGCATAAATCGTTCTACATTGAACGCTGCAAAAACAAGAATATCGAATTCTACGTAGATGTTAGCAGGGATTTTGATTTGCGGCTCAATAGAGGTATGCTAAATCAGGTTTTTGACAACTTATTCAGTAACGCTGAGTATTGGCTCGATTATTCTGCGCAGCAAGGGTTAATAGAAAACAAGCAATACCACATTTCAGCAATAGAACGCGGTATCATCGTTGTTTGGGACAACGGTATTGGAATCAGCCCAGATCTTGAAACTCGTTTATTTGATCCTTTTGAAACAAAAAAGAAAGATGGACGCGGATTGGGACTTTATATTGCGGCTGGGAATTTGAAGTATAGCTCTTCGAGAATCCGGCTTCTTAATGAACGCAACCGCTTCGGCAACCTGTTCAAATTTGAAATCGATGTTTCTCAAGCGATGCAGTGACTAAGGTGGGTAGAAATATATGATTAACACACTTTTTTCGATGCACAACATCAAATACATTATTAGTGTTGACGATTGTTTCTTTGCTCGAAAGAGAGAAGATATTGAAGCAACCATTTATAGTGAAATGTGTACCTCGTTGGAGCCATTTAGAGCCATTCTTTCTTCCTGCAATCAAACCGAAATTGTTGATGCCATTGATGAAATGATGACTGTAGGAGCAGATTCTACTACACTTATTCAAACACTTTTGGGTAACTTGGAAGAAGTTGATTTGCTAAAATGCTTCGATATTTGCGAAAAAAATAGAGCTACATATGCAGAAGAACGCGATATCATTCTGGCATTCCTCGAAGGTTTGAAATCCGAAGGACAAATTATAGAATATCGAACTTTTTCGTCAACAACGGAGGCAAACCTGTTTGATATTAAAGAAGCTGGCATGACAGATGGTGCCATCCTATGGCTCCTCGACCGGAATTTTAGCAGAGTTGGTGAATCTGAGGAAGCTGGATTGAAATTTGCTGAGAATATCTTAAAGCGGGAAAATGCCTCACAGAACTATATCTACATTTTGTCTGCTGTTGAACCCGCTACTGGACTTACAGAGGATGGTATCGAAGAAGAGTTTGATAAGGTCTTAGCTGCGAATTGTTTGCCTGACACTCATTCATTTATTTATTTCATCAGTAAGCGCCGCCTGCAGACTAAAGACAATACAAAAATTGCCAGGAGCCTTTCGCAAGGCTTCAAACGAAAAGCATGTTTTGAACTTTTTCAACTGTTTAATAGTTGCTTGTGCGATGGAGTATCTACAGCATCTTCAAAAGTTCAGAGAATTCGACAAAAGACTTTAAACTATTTGTTTGCAAACAAAGCTTCTGTAAGAGGGGAGTCTTATATTGAAGTTGCAGCACGACTTGTTCAGATTTTTCACCAGGATGAATATAATAAGGCGATTGCCGGACAACATAGCTTAATTGCTGAAAAAGCACATTATTACGAAAAGCTCTGCGCTGCCATAACTGAGACCGTTGGCAATGAACAGGCGTTAACATCAACCCTAAAAGAGTATAGAGATATAGAGCTCTATAACAAACACATAAATGCACAGCATTGTGAAATAGCGACAGGAGATATCTTTAAAATAGGCTCTTCTTACTTCCTTCTCGTTTCTCAAGCTTGCGATACATGCCTTCGCTCCGATGGACATAGAAAATTAGAATTCGCTTCACTTCTTGAGATTCAAGATAATAAGCAAACAAAGTTCTCATATCCATTATCATGTTTCTTGGATATGCAAAAACCAGTTGTCATGTACCATGCATTGAAGATTATTCCTTTTGATATTCTTGACTTATGTGTGTTTAATGGTAGTGGTCAAGCTTCCGTTGTTCTTAATGATATAGCGTCCTATGACAGAGATCTGGAAGCATATACTAATAATTATAGAATTAGATTTGGGGAAGTACTTGAAACCGTCAAGGCTGTACAAAGTAATAGGGCAAAATTAGAATCATTCTTGTCTGGTGGAGCGGATATAACTGCCGAGGATGCAAAAGCAGCATACGAATATCTTGAAGGCGTAGATTCAAATATGAAAAAATTTGATTCAATTGAAATCGCAATTTCTTTTCCCGTACGCAGAATCGCACGTCTAAACGAATTAACTACGATTGATATTGTCAAGGAATATGGGATTGCGCTGTCTCGAATTGGTCATCCCTTTGACTTTTCAGGAGAAATTTCTGCGTTCGAATGAGTTTTGTGGCATTTCTTCAATCCTCTACTATTATGCTATTTTACAAGTTTGCTTTACAGGGCAGCTTGTTCACAACTAAATCATCTCCAGGTGTGTGAATAATTCTACACACCTGGAGATGATTCATTTTACTTCTTCTACTTCCCTTGTTTGCTCTTCTCCTCCAGAGCCGCCTCCAAGTGCTTCATGTTCATGTATTTCTTGTTGCCCCACTGGGTGCCCGCCACATGGCGCAGCCTCGCGCAGACCAGCATCAGGGCGGAGTTGCCGTCCGGGAATGTCCCCACCACCCGCGTCCGTCGGCGGATCTCACGGTTCAGCCGCTCGATCACGTTGTTGGTACGGATGCGGGTCCAGTGTTCGCTGGGAAAATCGCAGTATGAGTGATTTCCGGTTTCAGCCATGGCCGGGAACCATTGATATTACTACTCTTTTGGAGTTTTGCTCATGGCTATGTGCTATGATGTGGAGGAGGTGATGGATCATGAAAAAATTGACGGGTATCGTGTGTCTGCTGGCATTGATGCTGACGCTGACTGCCTGCGCCGGGGCGGGGGATTGGAAATATGAGGACCTGCCGGGCGACTATGCCGTGTGGCGGATCAATAGCCAAGAGATCCCGCTGGTCTGTGTGGATGACGATGGTCTGAATGCCGAGCCGGTGGGGGAGGGCTATGTTCCTTGTTT
>OGPS01002519.1_pt1 | contig 11321 bp, 6 predicted proteins | sample 1552931 | NCBI WGS metagenome assembly OGPS01 (sample SAMEA2580252, study PRJEB22360) | human gut metagenome | biome: human gut; feature: human-associated habitat; material: faeces | place: Denmark | collected 2008/2010 | reverse complement strand
AGAGAAGGCTTTCTTAAAAGAACATGGGAATGGAAGAAAGAATATGGCGGAACTATCACAAGCCAGTTAAAGAAGATTGGTTCATCTTGTGACTGGGACAGAGAAAGATTTACAATGGATGATGGCTGTTCTAAGGCGGTTCTTGAAGTATTCTGCAAGTTATATGAAAAAGGTCTTATATACAAGGGCTCAAGAATTGTAAACTGGTGTCCTGTATGTAACACATCTATATCAGATGCAGAGGTTGAACACGAGGAGCAGGCAGGACATTTCTGGCATATCAATTATCCTGTAGTTGGTGAAGAAGGAAGATATGTAGAGATAGCTACTACTCGTCCAGAGACACTTCTTGGTGATTCGGCACTTGCTGTTAATCCGGATGATGAAAGATATACAGATCTTATTGGAAAGGAAGTATACCTTCCACTTACAGATAGAAAGATACCTGTTATCGCAGACAGCTATGTTGATAAGGAATTCGGAACTGGTGTTGTTAAGATTACTCCGGCTCACGATCCTAACGATTTTGAGGTTGGTAAAAGACATAACCTTCCAGAGATTAACATACTTAATGATGATGCTACAATTAACAATCTTGGCGGAGAGTATGCCGGTATGGACAGATACGAAGCAAGAAAAGCTATGGTAGCTGACCTTGATGCACAGGGACTTTTGGTTAAGGTTGAAGACCACGTTCATAATGTTGGTACACACGATAGATGTAAGACAACAGTTGAGCCTATGATTAAACAGCAGTGGTTCGTTAAGATGGATGAGCTTATCAAGCCAGCAGTTGAAGGCGTTAAGAATGGTGATATTGAACTTGTTCCAGCTTCTATGGATAAGACATATTTTAACTGGACTGATAACATAAGAGACTGGTGTATATCAAGACAGTTATGGTGGGGACACAGAATACCTGCTTACTACTGTAAGGATTGTGGTGAGATGGTAGTATCTAAGGATAAGGTATGTACATGTCCTAAGTGTAAAAGCTCTAATATGGAACAGGATCCAGATACACTTGATACTTGGTTTTCATCAGCACTCTGGCCTTTCTCAACACTTGGCTGGCCGGATAATACACCTGAGCTTGATTACTTCTATCCTACAGATGTACTTGTAACAGGATATGACATTATATTCTTCTGGGTAATCAGAATGATATTCTCAGGATATGAGCAGATGGGTAAGAAGCCATTTGGCAAGGTATTATTCCACGGACTTGTAAGAGATTCACAGGGACGTAAGATGAGTAAGTCACTTGGAAATGGTATTGACCCGCTTGAGGTTATAGATAAGTACGGTGCAGACGCCCTTCGTCTGACACTTATAACAGGAAATGCTCCTGGAAACGACATGCGTTTCTACTGGGAGAGAGTTGAGAATTCCAGAAACTTTGCAAATAAGATCTGGAACGCAACACGTTTCATCATGATGAATATGGAGAAGGCAGATTTCACAAATGTGAAGCTGTCAGACCTGACAATAGCTGACCGCTGGATCCTGTCCAAGGTCAACACACTTGCAAAAGAGATGACAGACAACATGGAGAAGTTCGAGCTTGGTATCGCTGTATCCAAGGTATACGACTTCATCTGGGAGGAGTTCTGTGACTGGTATATCGAGATGGTTAAGCCTCGTCTCTACAACGATGAGGATGAGACAAAGGCAGCAGCACTCTGGACACTTAAGACAGTTCTGATCCAGGCACTTAAGCTTCTTCATCCATACATGCCATTCATCACAGAGGAGATTTTCTGCAACATTCAGGACGAGGAGGAGTCGATCATGATCTCCAAGTGGCCTGAGTACACAGACGAGTGGAACTTTGAGGCTGACGAGGCCGCTGTTGACACTATCAAGGCAGCAGTCCGTGCCATCAGAAACCTTCGTACAGGAATGAACGTACCACCTAGCAGAAAGGCAAAGGTATATGTTGTATCTGCAAAGGAGGACGTGAGACATATATTTGAGTCATCAAAGAGCTTCTTTGCCACACTGGGTTATGCCAGCGAGGTACACGTTCAGGAGGACAAGACAGGAATCGATGAGAATGCAGTATCAACACTGATCCACGATGCCGCTGTATACATTCCTCTTGAGGAGCTTGTGGATATCGACAAGGAGATCGAGCGACTTGAGAAGGAGGCTGCTAAGCTTGCCGGAGAGATCAAGCGTGCATCAGGAATGCTTGCAAATCCAAAGTTCGTTGACAAGGCCCCAGCCGCAAAGGTTGAGGAGGAGAAGGCAAAGCTTGCCAAGTACACTGAGATGTCTGAGCAGGTTGCCGAGCGTCTTGCACAGCTTAAGAAGTAATTATAAGGTCCCGACAGACGGAATTGGCTTTTCGCCTGCCGGGATCTTCGTTTTTATTGTGTCGATGAGACATTTCCTTCATATCATATAACAGAAGAGGTTTTTCTGTCGGTATGAAGGAGGTGGAGAAATGGGATTCACAAGTATTCCCATACGCAACATCATACGTGAAGCTGTTGCAAGGGGCGGCATAATAGTGGATGTCAGGGACCGCGATGAATTTCTGGAGGGACACATCCCCATGGCGGTAAATATTCCATTTGAGTTGATAGAAGCGGGGGAGTATACTCTTCCCAAAAGCAAATATCTGCTGGTATACTGTGCTCATGGGGTGAGCAGCATGAAGGCTGCGCTCATCATGAGCGAGGATGGATACAGAGTTATCAACACGGTGGGAGGCCTGGCGCAGTACAGAGGCCCGCTCACAAGACAGCGATAGAACAAATATACAACCCACAGAAAGGGCAGGAAATGAGTAGAGTAGAACTTATAGCTCCATGTCATTTTGGACTGGAGTCGGTACTGAAAAAAGAAATACTTGATCTTGGATACGAGATAGTCCAGGTGGAGGACGGAAGGATCACATTTGCCGGAGACGAGAGTGCGATTGCAAGGGCAAATATTTTTATAAGGACAGCCGAGCGTATCATGCTCAAATGTGGCAGCTTCAAGGCCGCCACATTTGACGAGCTGTTCGAGGGAACAAAGGCCATCGCCTGGGAGAAGTATCTGACAAGGGACGCAAAATTCTGGGTGTCCAAGGCGACATCAAACAAGAGTGCACTCTTCAGTCCATCGGATATACAGTCCATAGTCAAGAAGGCTATGGTTGAGAGATTGAAGCAGACATACAGAGTGTCATGGTTCACGGAGGATGGCGCAAGCTATCCGGTGAGAGTATTTATATTCAAGGATATAGTGACCATAGCACTTGACACGTCAGGTGTGTCACTTCACAAGAGGGGATACAGAAAGCTGGTTGGAAAGGCTCCTATATCGGAGACGCTGGCGTCCGCGCTGATCATGCTCACGCCGTGGCACAGGGACAGAGTCCTTGTAGATCCGTTCTGCGGAAGTGGAACATTTCCGATAGAGGCTGCCATGATAGGCGCACACATCGCACCGGGAATGGACAGGGAGTTCACGGCCCAGGAGTGGTCCAAGATCTGTGACAAGAAGATATGGTACAATGCGGTGGATGAGGCTCATGATCTCATAGACCACGATGTGAAGATGAACATACAGGGATATGATCTGGATGGCGATATGGTGAAGTGTGCCATGGAGAATGCCAGGGCAGCAGGAGTGGAGCAGCACATCCATTTTCAGCAGAGGGATGTGAAGGATCTGAGAAATCCGAAGAAGTATGGATTTATAATCACAAATCCACCTTACGGAGAGAGACTTGAGGAGAAGGAGGCTCTGCCTGAGCTGTACAGAACCATCGGCGAGAGCTATAGGAGTCTTGATGACTGGTCAATGTTCCTCATCACATCGTATACGGATGCGGAGAAGTATATCGGCAGAAAGGCCGACAGAAACCGCAAGATATACAACGGAATGATAAAATCATATTTCTATCAGTTTATGGGACCGAAGCCGCCTAAACGAAGGAGAGAAGAAGCTTGAAGAAATTTGTATATATAATTCTGATTCTTGCCATAGGTGCTCTGGCGTATTACGGAACAAAGGAGCCGTCGGGACGTCTGGAGAAGAACGAGGAGGATCAACACGCAGTTTCCGGCATGTCTGAGAAGCTTGCGGGCGATTACAATGAAGCGGGACTCACACTGTATGTAAATGGCAGTGAGGTGGAAGAGGACGAGTACAAGCCGTATGTAAGCAATAATCTTCACCTTATGATGCCGCTGAAGATGCTCAAGGATAAGATGAAGTGTACATACATAGAGTATGTGAATGGCAGTATCGTGATCAAGAGGAATGAAGGAGTCGCCAGACTGGTGCTTGATTCCCAGGATGCAGAGCTGGACGGCAAGGACGTGAAGATCGCGGATGCGCCGATAAAGAAGGATGACGAGACATTTGTCCCTATAGAGTATATAGCGGACACGCTCGACTATACATGTGAGTACAATTATGACACAGGCCGTGTATCCCTGCAGAAGGTCGGTGAGGACAGTAAGCTGCCGGCCGCCTACGACATGAGAAAAGAGGGCAGGGTCACAGAGGTCAGAGACCAGGGAGACTCGGGAACATGCTGGGCATTTGCGTCGCTGGCTGCGCTTGAGACAACTCTTATGCCGGATGAAAAGCTGCAGTTCTCTGTGGATAACATGACCATGAACAACGGATTTGGCGTTGAACAGTTTGAGGGTGGCCAGTACAGGATGAGTATTGCATATCTTGCATCCTGGAAGGGACCGGTTCTCGAGAAGGATGATCCGTACGGGGATGACAAGACGAACTCCAAGCTTAAGGCCGTGAAGCATTTGCAGGAGGCGGAGATAATTGACGACAAGAATCTGAAGGCTGTGAAAGAGGCAGTGTACACCAAGGGCGGTGTGGAGACTGCGATATACAGCGATATGATAGATGCCGACAGCAGCTCGGAGTATTACAACGAGGAGACTCATGCGTACTATTATGATGGTTCAGAGGGAATCAACCACGATGTGGTAATAGTAGGATGGGATGACAATTACAGCAAGAACAACTTTAACAAGGCGCCGAAGAAAGATGGTGCTTTTATCTGTAAGAACAGTTGGGGAACCGAATTTGGCGAGGATGGATATTTCTATATATCCTACTATGATGCGCATATTTGCGAGACCAGTGTTGTGTACACCAGACTTGAGGGCGCAGACAACTACGATAAGATATACCAGTCGGACAAGCTGGGCTGGGTCGGAGTCCTTGGATTTGACCAGGAGGATGCCTACTTTGCAAATGTTTACACGGCAGGCAAGAGCGAGGAGCTCAAGGCTGTGTCATTCTATGCTACTGATGCAAAGACGACATATGAAGTATATGTGGCTACAAATTTTGAGAACACTGACGATCTGGCAAATAAGAAGCTTGTCGCGTCAGGCGAGATGGAGTATGCAGGATACTACACGGTCAACCTGGATGATGTGGTAAAGCTCCCGGATGAGAAGAAATTTGCGGTCATAGTACATATAACCACGCCGGGCAGCAAATACCCGATAGCCATAGAGTATGATGCGGATTCCATGACCGACAGCTTTGACATCTCCGACGGAGAAGGCTATATAAGTCTGTATGGAAATCAGTGGTACAGTGCGGAAAAAGAGAGAAAATGTAACGTCTGCCTCAAGGCATTTACGGATAAGACAGAATAAACAGGAAGTGTATGTAAGCTGTGGGAAAGGAGAACTATTATGGACAAGCTGATATTTGCAACGGGAAATGAAGGAAAGATGAAGGAGGTCCGTATGATACTTGCTGACCTCGGATTTGAGATACAGTCCATGAAGGAGGCTGGGATCGATATAGACATAGTGGAGGACGGACAGACATTTGAGGAGAATGCTCTGATCAAGGCGAGAGCCATCAGCAAGGAGAGCGGATGCCTGGTGCTTGCGGATGACTCAGGACTTGAGGTCGATTACATGGACAAGGCGCCTGGAATATACAGCGCAAGATTTCTTGGTGAGGACACATCGTACAGGATAAAGAACCAGTACATAATAGACAAGCTGGCCGGGGTTCCAGATCCTGAGAGGACAGCAAGATTCGTGTGCGCTATAGCAGCAGTGTTCCCGGATGGAAGCGAGTACACAGAGCGGGGAACCATAGAGGGAATCATAGGCTACGAGGAGCGCGGCGAGAATGGTTTCGGGTATGACCCTATATTTTACCTTCCAGAGCTGGGCAAGACCACTGCGGAGCTTGATCCTGAGGAGAAGAACAAGATCAGTCACAGGGGAAATGCACTGAGACTGATGAAGAACGTCATCAGAGCGCACAGGGAGAGTAAGTGAGAATCAGGAATAAATCAGTTAATGATCAGTGGGATCGATGGATTCTCGTTAGGAGGAATAGATGAAAGTACTGATAATAAGTGACACTCATGGCAAGAGTAGCTGCTTAAAACAGATACACGATATAGTTGGCGACGTGGACATGCTGATACATCTCGGAGATGTTGAGGGAGATGAAAAGCTGATACATGACCTGTTTGACTGTGAGATCCACATGGTGAGGGGCAACTGCGATTACAACCCGGAGCTCCCGATATATGACGAATTCAACATCGGAGATAAGAGCGCATTTATAACGCATGGACACAGGTATGGTGTGAACAGCGGTATTTCATATCTGGAGGAGCTTATCGACACGGAAGGATATGACTTCGTAATGTATGGACACACCCACCGCCGTGACCTGACGAGCTACAAGGGTTCATATATAGTGAATCCGGGAAGTCTGGCTCTGCCGAGGGACAACCGGATTGGAACGTATATGCTGCTTGATTTTGACCAGCACGGAACGCCGTTTTTTGCGCAGAATGAGCTGCCGAGGGTAGAGTCGAATGTGTCAAGTTTTCGAAGAAAATTTGACATGTAGCATCAGCCCTGCCGAAGGCAGCTTTAAATGGCTGATGTTCCATACCGGAGGAGAAGAAGAGGAAGAAGTTTTTTGAGGATCTGTGGGGATAGGGCAGACCGTTCCAGAAAAATAAATAAGGATTGGAAATAGAATGAAGAAACACGATATAGTTGAAGGTGTGATAGACACATATGAGTTCCCAAACAAGGGAAGCTTTCATATGGATGACAGAAAAGTTACAGTTAAGGGCGCAATAAAAGGACAGAAGGTGAGCTGCCGTATAACCAAGCTGAAGAAGGGCAAGGCTGACGGAAGACTCCTTGAGGTTCTTGAGAAGTCTGAGCTTGAGGATGCTTCGCCAGTGTGTTCGCATTTTGGTATGTGCGGTGGCTGCAGTTACCAGACGCTCAGCTACGAGAACCAGCTCAAGGTGAAGGAGGAGCTTGTCAAAGGTCTGCTTGACGGTGTGATAGACAGCGAGGCTCACCCTTATGAGTGGCAGGGGATACTTGCATCTCCTGTGACAAAGGGATACAGGAACAAGATGGAGTTCTCATTTGGCGATGAGTACAAGGACGGCCCGCTGGCGCTTGGACTTCACAAGAAGAACAGCACATACGACATCGTTCAGATGGATGACTGTTATATAGTGAATGATGATCTGAACAAGATAGTGAAATATACTGTCCAGTTCTGCAAGGAGGCGGGACTCCCATATTACAAAAAGATGCAGCACGAGGGGCTTCTGCGCCATCTGGTTATCAGACGTTCGGCGACAAATGGCGATCTGCTGGTGAATCTGGTGACAACCACCCAGAATCTGGCGGCTCTCGACCTTGATGCATACGTGAAGGGGTTGCTGGAGCTGCCACTTGAGGGCAAGATCGCGGGAATTCTCCACACGGAAAATGACTCCATGGCGGATGCAGTCATCAGCGACAGGACAAATCTGCTCTACGGAACAGAGTATATATATGAGACTGTCCTTGGACTTCAGTTCAAGATATCACCGTTCTCTTTCTTCCAGACAAATACAAAGAGTGCGGAGAGACTCTATGACAGGGCACGTTCATATGTGGGTGACACAAAGGATGCAGTCATATTCGACCTCTACAGCGGAACCGGAACGATAGCCCAGCTTCTTGCGCCTGTTGCAAAGAAGGTCATCGGCGTGGAGATAGTTGAGGAAGCCGTGGAGGCCGCCCGTGTGAATGCCGGGCTCAATGGCCTTGACAACTGTGAGTTTATTGCGGGGGATGTTCTTAAGGTCATAGATGACATAGAGGAGAAGCCGGATTTCATAGTTCTTGATCCGCCTCGTGATGGAATCAACCCAAAGGCTCTGACAAAGATCATCAACTATGGAGTGAAGGAGCTTGTGTACATCAGCTGCAAGCCTACCTCACTTGCCAGGGATCTGGTGACACTTCAGGAGAATGGATATTTTGTGACCAAGGCTTGTGCCGTCGATCAGTTTCCGGGTACTGTTCACGTAGAAACAATCTGCCTTTTGTCAAGGGAAGCCCAATAAATCAAAGAATTCGGTTTTGGGGAGAGAAAATTAGAAGTGTATTTCTGTTTCTCGAGAGTGACTATGAGGAAAATGGTTTCCCAAGGCTTATTTGTTGGCGTGGAATGTACTGGTGGGTAATCAATCATATTTTATGGAACAGTGGACGAACCACTGATGGCGGTATTCCTGTACGGAACGTGGATTGAATGTAAAAAAGAAGATAAGTAAGAAAAGATGCCGATTAGGAGTTGAGATTTCTGATCGGCTTTTTTTTATCTTATGTAGATGGTAAAATGTAGCGCTTTATGGTAAAGTAATATAATAGTATATAGATATATTGGTGAAGAGAATATGTTATTATATGATCTACTTGGTTTTGCGGAGGTACTGTTTTTATATGGCTAACAGAATTTTCGATAAAAAGAATGTAATATTGCTGGAAGTTAATGAAGATGATTTGAATAGCTTTTTAGTTGATATGGATATTGATGATGAAGGAAATCCTAAATATTGCTTGGATAATTTTACTAAAGCAATATGCAATACAATTCCAGAATATGTTTTTGCACAATATGAAGATCCAAATATTCCTCAAAATGACATTGTCGAAAAGTTAAGAGAAGCTGCTCATTGTATTTATAAAATCAAAGATTTTCAATTAATGAAACAGTGGTGTGTAGATAAAGATATTAGTGCTTATAACGAATTAAAAGGGTCTAGTACAGCAAAAAGAGGAGAATTTGGTGAGCTGTTGTTGCATTTGATATTAAGGGAATTTAAGCATACAATACCATTAATTTCTAAAGTTTATTTCAAAGACAGCATAAGTGTGCCTGCACATGGATTTGATGCGGTACATGTTTCCAGGAATGAAAAAATATTATGGCTTGGTGAAAGTAAGCTTTATGATGATAGTAAAGAGGGAATAAGAGCATTAGTGAAAGATTTGAATGAACATATTAATACAGACTATTTAAATGACCAGTTTGTAATAATTAAAAAGAATCTGGATAATAATTCTATACCTGGCAGAGAAGAATGGATTGATACGATAACGAATTGTACAAAGCTAAGCGACAAACTTAATATTATAAATATACCAATGCTTTGTACTTATACTCATGACATTTACAAAAAGTTTTCTGATATGAATGATCCTAATGCAATAGCCTACCATGAATTAAATATCAGAGAGTTAAAAGATTATTTCGATAAACAGAATAAAATGCCACTAAAGGATAGAGTTAATATTATACTCATGCTATTTCCTGTAAATGACAAAAGTGAATTAGTCGTTAATTTGCATAAACGTCTTTGGCATATGCAGAATATTTGAGGTGAAGTATGGATAGGACAACAGAGCTTATAATAGAAATTGAAAACGTAGAAAGAATCTCTTTTGAACAGAGTTTTAAAATTGTTTCATATTGCACACAATTGTTGTCGTTGCATTCAGCGGAATCAGAATTATCAGCGAGAAAGATAGTAATACATGTTTTGAATAATTGGGGAAAAGTTGATAAAAATGTATATGAAGTGTGGGCGGATTTGATTGAAACGTTAGGATTTTATCCATATATTCAAAAGAATAGTTCTGACTTAAAAAGTATGTCTTTTGCAGACGATGTGCGAATGAGTTATTTTCAGTCAGATTTTTTAAAGAATACATATCTACATAAAGAGCAAAAGAAAATTTCTAGTTCATTTAAATGACTGGCATACTGGTATGATCCCATTGATATTAAAGGAGAAATATAGCCATTCAAAAAAATATAAAAATATAGTTATCATACAGCCAACATTAGCATTGTTAGATGAAACTCGATTAAAATTGAAAAAATATGCTAATGATTACAAAATTATAGTGAGAACTTCGCAGCCATATTCTGAAGACAAGAGAAATCTTTTTCTGTTAACAGCGGAAAGGGTAATGGAGTATGAGCCTCTACCTCAAATAGATTTTCTTATTATAGATGAATTCTATAAATTGAGCCTTAGAAGAAAGGATGACCGGGCAGATACCTTAAACAATGCGTTTTTGAAGGTGGTAAATAAATTCCACCCTAGATTTTACTTCTTAGGACCTAATATTGATGGAATAACAGATGGATTTGCAGAAAAATATGATGCAATATTTTATAAGTCAGATTTTTCTTTAGTAGATTGCAATGTAATAGATAAGAGTAATTTAATTAACTGGAGTAACAGCGATAAACAGATTGATAAGGAAAAAATTGCTATTTTGTGTGAATTATTAAATGAGTTGCGAAATGAACAAACGTTAATTTATTGTTCAACTCCAGCACGAGCAAGACGTATGGCCAAAGTATATTTAGAATATTTGCAAGGAATAGGACGAGAAAAGAATAATCAACTATCATTAGTAGAATGGATTAATAAAAATATATCGCCGGAATGGAGTTTAGCGAAGGAATTACAATACGGTGTAGCAATACATGATGGATCTTTACAAAAGCATATAGGAGCTTCGATTATTAAGTATTTTAATGAAGGAAGGTTAAACTGTATTTTTTGCACCTCTACGATAATTGAAGGTGTAAATACTAGTGCTAAAAATGTAATTTTGTTCGATGAAAAAAAGGGAGGAAATGAAATAGATTTTTTTGACTACAGTAATATTAAGGGACGTTCTGGAAGGATGATGGAGCATTATGTGGGAAGAATATACAATTTTTGTCACGTTCCGGTACAGAAGTCTATTGTAATAGATATCCCATTTTATGAACAAGATCCAGAAATATTGACAAATGAAATACTTATTAATATAAAAAAGAGTGATATAAAGCAAGAAGTCAGAAATCGTTATGATCAGATTAATGCAATTCCTTCTGATTTGTTAAGTATTATTAAACAAAATGGCGTTTCTGTAAATGGACAAATTCAAATTTGTATAACTAAAATCTCAACTTTCCTTATTTTATGCGACTTGGCGGTATGC
>OGPS01002510.1_pt1 | contig 11350 bp, 7 predicted proteins | sample 1552931 | NCBI WGS metagenome assembly OGPS01 (sample SAMEA2580252, study PRJEB22360) | human gut metagenome | biome: human gut; feature: human-associated habitat; material: faeces | place: Denmark | collected 2008/2010 | reverse complement strand
TTTTTTCATAACACTATATTATAAATAAATTCAATCTATTCATCATCGTGCCCGGAAGAACACAGGAGGTGTATCTCCGGCATCGGATACTGCCACACGAGCCGTTATTACCTTTTCATCTCCCGGAAAGAGCGTAATAAAATTGTCACTCCAGAATACTGGATTAATCTCCTTACCCCGGACGTCCAGCAAAGTCAGATGATTGAAATGGGACAAACGATCCGATTCGTTCTTCAAACAAATAGAAAAGACATATTCCCCTTCCTCTTTGGTAACTTCAACCTCCTCCTTCAATTCCGGTTTCTCCATAGAAGTGAACCAAAAGAAATCCATATGCTGGGAATAGAACCAATATAGGTTCTCGGACAGAAGTTTACCGTATTTATCATGCAGCTCCAGCTTCACAAAGTAATTATAAGAGTATTTTCCACACCGGGGCACCGTAACAATCTCCTGATAGCAATCGGGAGAAACAGTTATCCGCTGGGAGTCCTCCCAAGCCACTTCCATGTCATTGTTGATAACTTTAGCCGTCACTTTCACGTCTTGCAGTGTCTGATGGGAGGCATTAATCACAGAAACCCTGAAATCATTCGCATTCAACTGTACGTGCACCGGTTCCATAGCTTTTTTTGCAAAATAATAAGAAGCATTGGGAGCCAGATACCAGTCGTATATCTGCCAGCACACATCGGGCCAGCAAGAATTAATCTTCCAAATCATCACACCGGAAGTAATATCCCACATCCGGTGATTAGCCGCTTCAAACATAGCGCGATAACCATCGGCACTCAGAAACTGGGCATTGTCGGCATATTCTTTTGCCGTCTTCGGATCACCGAACATTGTGCGAATGGCATTGTCATAAGAGCGATAGCAATAATTACTTACATCCCAAGCACCATGTTCAGCCCAAATGCTATCCAATGGGAAAATAGGGCTGTTTACATTAGCCGTACTCTCCGCGGTAGGAATAAATTTCCGGAGGCTGTTGTACGTCGGCATGGAAGGCATCCCCAGTTCATTGCGGAACATCTGCAAATGGACCTCACGCACTTTATCAAAGAAGTAGGAAGAAGGCGCCCAATTATAGTCGGGCGCACCGTCATCCGTCGTACCTGTTGGCAGATCTTCTTTCAGATAAGGAGTCAAGGCGTCTACATCCCAATGAAAACTGGTAGTCGGAAGATAAACACGCGTAGTATCGATACTCCTCACTTTCTCCTTGGTCAGCTTGTACAAGCTTTCATTCATCAAGACCTCATTGGCTCCTATCCATGAAATAATAGAAGGGTGATTGCGATAGCGGAGCATCATATCTTCCACTCCTGCCACCGCCAGACCATGATCCAGAGGATTGTCAGCAGTTTCAGTTCCGGGAGTCATACGGAAACATTGATAGAAAACATGCCACCACATCAGGCCATATTTGTCAAAACTTTCAAACCAGGTTTCAGAAGGAGACGGCATATCTTCACTGCCAATCAGGTTGATGTTCGCCTCTGCCATCAAGCGGGCTTCATCATAGATACGTTTTTCAGATTCCTCCAACAAGATGTCCGGCTGTATCCAACCGCCCTTACAGAATATCCGCTTGCCATTCACATAATATACACGACCACATTCATCTCCCACCCGGTTCAGTCCACTTGCCACCTCACGGATTCCGAAATCAAACTCTTTGGTATCGGACACTTTTCCACCGATGCTAAAAGACAGTTTCATGTGATGCAAGTATTGCTCGCCATACCCATTCGGATACCACAAATACGGGTTTTCTATCAGCAAGGAAGGAAAGTCCTCAGGGGTCAGTTCCACTACTTTTCTCTCACCGGCACGCAGGGCTACTTTCTTCGTCAGCTTGATTGGCTTGAGGTATCCCTCCATATGCTTGGTATAAGTGGGAAATTTGACTTCGTTGAGTAATGTAATCCAAGCATTCACCTTTCCCTCGACAAGCTTTGCAGAAGTATTCCTCACTTCAAGTTTAATATTGACCTTTGCAAGCCCAGTGTCAACCTTCATAGGCATGGTAGTGGACTTTGGTAAAGTAGTGATAACAAAAGGATTTTCAATCAACACCTCGTCCGTGGCTTCCACTATCACTTTCTGGTAGATACCCATATTCCGGTCGCGAACCACGGGAGCACAATCCCAGCCACCGGATATCTTCAATGTCTCATCCTTAAAGATATCGTAGGAATGTCCGCGTACAGGACCGAATACTTTCAACTGGGTGCCGGGAGTCGGGACGCCCGGATGATCCACCTGATAAATTTTTATCGCAATGCAATTGTTGGCTCCGGCACGGGCATATCCGGTTATATCAAGTTTAAAGCGACGAAACATACCCACAATATCTTTTTTATCAGCAACCTGACGACCATTTACCCAGACATCTGCCCGGTAGTTGATGCCGTTCAAGGTCAGCCATACCTTCTTGCCTTTATATGATTTGGGAAGAACGACTTCCGTACGATACCAGTATGGATCTTGCCAAGGATTACGGCCACTTTTCAGGTAGTTGTATTTAGATAGATCCATCCGGGCATTAAATTCATCCGACACATCCGGAATCAGGTAATTATTCAGGCCGATTCTCGGATCAGGATATACGTTTTCCTTCACCAAAGCGTTCAACACGGTAGTGGGCACAGTGGCCTGATACCATCCGGCAGTGGGATAAGACAATTGCGAAACCTCAGCAGCTCCGGCGTTTAGCTCGGAAGAATTGATAATCTTCCAGTTCTCCAGTTCAAGAGATTGGGCATTGACAAACAACATGTTACATATCAACAGTATAAAAAAGAGTTTTCTCATAGTTTCTTGTTATTTTAATATTAATGCAGCCGCACCAATAAATCCGGCATTGTCTCCCAAGGCTGCAGGCAGCAAAGTAGTATGCCGGGCTGCTGAACGACAAATGAATTTACGAAATAGCCACTCTGCCTTGTCCCAGTATAAATCGGAAGATTTCAGAACAGATCCGCCTATGATGACAATTTCGGGATCGGTAATATTCACTGTCCATGACAAAGCATGAGCTAATGCCTGGGCAAAAGCATCCCATACCTGCAAAGCCATTTTATCACCGGACCGTGCCAGTTCGGCTATACGATAAGCCGGCAACTCCTCCTTTGTATATTCTTTATAAAGACGGGTGACGGATACATAATCTTCCAATATCCCTTCTTTATAAGGTGAAGTCCATACTTCTCCAGCACAACCGGAATGCCCACGCCATACTTTTCCTCCATTAATCCAAGCACATCCTATCCCCGTTCCTAAAGTGAAACCCAGGACTGAACCGGCATTCCGACCCGCTCCCCATAATGCCTCTGCATAAATCAGCGCATTGGCATCATTATCAAGGATCACCCGCAACGGAAATGCTTGTTCAACGGTGTCTTTCAACGGAAAATAGTTCAAAGTGGGAAGATTCTCAACATCCAGCAGTATACCTTTACCTATATCGAGAGGTCCGGTACACCCGATACCAATGCCCTGAATATCGTAATCCGCAGCATCAGCCAGAATATTTTTCAACAGAGAAAACAAATTGGCAATAATTACTTCGCCGGGTTCTTTCGGATTAGTTGCAATAGTACGGGGAGAAGCATAAACCAATCCCTCTCCGCCAACAATACCCGCACTGATCTTTGTGCCTCCGATATCGACTCCTATGGCTACCTTTCTTCGTCCCATCATTATTCTATTGAAGTCACTTTAGCACCATGTGTAAAACTGCCGGGCACTAGTTCCATTTCTTCCGCCCAAGCATTCACTATCAGCTGAACAGGAACAATGGACGGAATTGCAAACAAATCAGGGTCTCCGCAATGAACATTGATTTCCAGCAAATTCACACTTTCAATGCCGGAGGAGATATCCGACACCAGGATCACTTTACCATTAAAAGACAGAACATCAGCCATAAGCCTGATGCTCTGCCGATAAACACCGGACCGTGAATGCGCATAAATGATACAGATAAAGCCAGGGCCTACCATCTCTAGTGGGCCGTGGCGAAACTCACCGCCCAACAAAGCTGAAGCCGGAGTCTTGGTAGCCTCCATAAACATCAGGGCGGTTTGGGCAGCGCTTGCAAAAACCGTACCCCTGCCTATCACTTGAACAAACGGATGCCCACTTAAAAAAGCGACCGAACGGGATAAATAAATCCCCCCTTTCTCAAGCTGAAGACCGACTTCCCGAACGACACTATCTAAAAGAGCATTATCCACCCTGCGACCATCCAATGCTCCTGCAAGCAGATACACTACCAGATAGGTGGTGATAAATGTCTTCGTAGATGTCATTTCCTCCCTCCCAGCCTTACATAGCAGACTGAGAGTAGCCATCGCCGCTAAAGAACTTCCAGACTCATTTGTGACCCCAACCACTGTCAACCGTGAATGATGCCGTTCACCAAGTTGTTTAAGCAGTTCAATCACCTCATAGCTCTCGCCTGACTGTGAGATGGCAACCAATAAAGTGCGCTCTGTCAGAACTGAAGACTGAAAATGCAATAGCTCCCCGGCATTGATAGCAAAAGCGGGTATATTATAAGCGGTCATCATGGTCGCGGCAGCTTGCGATACAAAATAAGAACTTCCCATACCGGTAAGTACTATTTTGTCATAGTCACCGGTTGTCCACAGAGTACAGACAGCATCCAAACGCTCCTTTCCTTCTCTTGAATGATAATAGCCAAGAGTACGTTCCAACATTTCCGGTTGTTCTTGTATTTCTTTGATGAACTGATTCATAAAAAATATTTGTTTTTTATTGATTAAACACTACCAATTCCGCTAATGAGCTATTTTATTGCATCAGCAATAGGTCATTTTCCTTCAATATACCTCTTATAACCTTCATAAGTGTCCGTTCCCGGCTTAAAGGTAGCCCAACTGAAATTCGTAATATGATCGGTAAACATTCCGGCAACCCTTAATTGTTCTTCCAACTCTGACCAAGGCTTGGTACGCATTGTAATCTTCGGACACCAGCATTCCTTAAACGACTCGATGTCTACCCCGAAAATCACTCCGTTGGCATCGCAGGCTTTCTTTATTTCGGCAAACCAATTGGGCAGATCCACATCAAAGTCCACCAGACAACGTCCGCCTATGTCCTGAAGATAAAGAACATCAATATCGGGTGTTTGGGCAAATATCTTACCGAACCACTCCCCACAAAGATCGGCCGGCATGCCACGCCACAAGGCAGGAGCGATGCAGACTTCCTTGGGAGATTTCGACTTTATATAAGCCGCCACCGTCTGCAAATAGTTGGCCAGCATGGAGAGTGAAGGTTCTTGCTGCCACCCCACGGGATAGGAGCCATCGTGAAACTCTTCCGTTATATACCAACCATCCAGGCAGGGATGATTTCCCCAAAGGGCAAACAGTTCATCGAATACTTGTTTATTACGCTCCACCAGAAATTCATATTGTTCCGGTTTTGTGGTATCTTCCTTGCTGTAATCACCGGGGTATAGTCCGACAATCAGCTTCATCCCGTTACGCTCGGCAGCATCGAACATTCGGTTCATGATATCATATTGTTTCGTGACCCAAGGAAGTTTTGTTGGAACATAAAAAGAAGTTTTTTCTTCTGCACGGTCATTGAACCCCTCGGCATACTGTATAATCCAGGTATCAATGCCCACCTCTTGGCTTGCTTTAAACTCCTTATCCCAATCGGTGTTTTCATATACCCCGTCCAATTGAATAAACACACTGGAAAACTTTGGAGCCCCTTTGAACTCGGGAGCATAAGAAGTCAACTGCTCCAGATTGTCAATGCAGAACGAACCGGTACACATTACACCCTCATCATTGGTTACTTCTATCCGATACCCCTCAAAGCGGTTCAGCATCAGTTTATTATCCCCCATATCATGTCCCTTGACAAAAGTAAAGGCTTCGTATGGCATCACCACCCGAGTCCACTCTTCTTGAGTCAACACCTCTTTGTCCACATATTCAAAGAATTGCCAGCGCCCTTTGTCGTGCAGTGTCCCCTGGGTGAACATGCCTGCATCTTGAATTATCATAAAACGGAATGTACCCTTGTTGTTCTTATTACCCTTCACCCAAATGGAAAGTCCCAGAGGATGAAAAGATAAATCACTGCGGTAGTCTCCACCACTTTGCTGGATATACACCGATTCCGCTTCGGAAGAATTGCCGGAAAAAGAGTATCTGATTTCAAAACTTCCTGCACCTTCTACACAGTCATCACTGACAAAACGGTCTATCGAACTTTTAGGCGAGGCAGGAGTTACCTTCATATCATACACCACACAATTCATCTCATCATAAGCGTTCAATGTCTTCACAGCACGAGCTTCTGTCAAGATATCCTCGCTTGTGGGGAGCTGCTTATTGCTGCAAGCTGCCATACATAGCAACAAAGAAGACAAGGTTGCCAGAATCATTCTTTTTTTCATGGCTGGCATTTCGTTGTATAGGTTATAATTTCGGTAATCCATATCTTTCCGCCGGACACGGGATTTTTCCATTTAAAAGTCACTGCGTGCTTACCCACCGGACAGTCGTAGCAGAAGAACAACTCGCACTTCCGGTGATTGAGTTCCTGAGGCAAAGCAGTGGTCTCATGCAATTTCCCATCTATATACACCTCCATTTCGGCCGTATAGTCTGTCGGAAGAGCACCTGCGACGTACCCCTTCACCACCAGACCTGTGCCTACGAAAGTGAATGGATTCACCTCATCTATCGATTTTTCAACAGTAAGTTTGCCACTAACTTTCAGGTCCTCAAAGGCCACTTCCAACGCAACAGGACGAATATCCTCCCGCTTGATTTCAAAAGCATTCCCTATTTTCGCATTTCCATGCTTCCGGAGCATATCACAAGCATGTTTATAAGTCATTTCGTAAGCCTTGTTCAGACTTATGTCTGTATGAGAAAAAGGCCGGTCTTCCACCTCATACAAAGTCCCTTTCCAGTATTCGGGAATGTTGCTGTAACCTATCATGGTTCCCAATATACCTGCTGCCGATGCCGGGTTGCAGTCAGAATCCTGCCCAGCACGGGTAGAGATATCAATGGTTTTTGTAAAATCACCCTCTCCATAGAGCAATCCTAAAAGGATGTAGGCCCCGTTGATTTTCGTACCGATATTAAAAGAATTGTGGATGCCTTCGGGACAACTGATTTCTTCGCTCCACTTGTTCTGCAGTTCAAACCAAGTACGCTTCCAGTCATTGGGATATTTCTTGTGCCAACGAATGACATCGGACATGCACTTGTGAAAATCGCTTTCCTCCGGTATGATTTTAAGGGCTTCTTCCACAATATACTCCATATCATCACTGACATAGGCCAAAGAATACATGGCTGCAACATACACCCCCCCGTACCAACCTTCGCCATAAGACATGATGTGACCTACCTTATCGCAAATTTCAGCCGCTTGATTGGGCATCCCAGGCGACATAATTCCGGCAAAATCAGCCTCAATCTGAAAATCGATACAATGGGCATGAGGGTTGTTCTTCCAATGCCCGCTCTGAGGAGCTTTCATTCCTTGCAGCAGGTTATAGCGCGCTACCTGATTGGCATGCCACAAGGGATATTCCGTTCGCTTAAAGGCAACGGCAAACGAATCCACCGGAGCATCCAAACCGCATCTTTCAAAGACTTCGACAAATGTCAAATCTACATAGACATCATCATAAAGTCCCGGAAAGCTATCGTACCATTTTTTCACCATGTGTTCATTCCAAGGAATGGGAATATAATCCTGAATAATAGTTCCCAGGAATTTGAATTCGGTGGGACCACCATAACTGCACCCTAACGTTTGCCCGGCCCAAGCACCTTTCACCTTATCCTTCAGCACTTGCTCTGACAAAATTCTCTTTTCGTTCTTTTTAAAAGCAGCTTTTACTTCAAAGGTACCAAACAGAACCAATAAAGTCAAGAGAAACACTTTTTTCATTCACACTTCTTTTGATAATGATTATACCATTCTGTATATTGCTCATATAATTTTATAGAATCCGGATGCCCTGCCACAATATCTGTATCAGGTTTGTTCATAATGCCCAAATATTGATAGCAGAGCACCTTATCCACATAAGGGGACACAGCTTCCAGCTGCCTGATAATGCGTTTGCCAAAATCAGCAGGAAGCAAATTACCACCGGTTCCATCCTCAAAATAAAACAATTCGACATCTGCCCACAAACGAGCCCTGCAAGCTTTTTCATGCGCCTTATACAATATTTCATAGAACTTGGCCGAGTCTTCCAATGAAGTATGGTTCACTCCCACCCCGTCCTGATAGGCTATGATATCAATATTCATCTTCTCCAACTGACGAACAAAATGATCATCAAAACGGGCTTCCTTGATAAAATAAGGGGCTATCAGGTTCACACAATTGGGCGTCAGGCGTTGGGCAAATGCCGCAGTCTCATTGACATAGTTCACACAAGCATCCACAAAATAAGGTTGCAGCATGGCTTCATTCGGGAAATACCACCCATAAAAACACGCATGATGACTGTACCTCTCAGCTATCTCTTCCATCGCCTGGAAACGAACTGTCTGTACTCCTTTGTCCAACATCATGTTGTAAGCATCTAAATCGCCCCAAAAATCATTGCTGACAAAAAATTTGATACCACATTCATCTGCCGCAGAAAGGACAGCTTCCAGCGGGTCATCACACCCCATTGGAATCCGAGGAGCAATTTTAGAAGGATAGAAGGGTTTGCCGGCACGAGCCACTCCCATCAAAACCAAATACTCCATACCGACCTCACGGATTTCAAACACCTTCCTGCGCCATTGGTCGGCAGTAAAATGGGCCAATGCTTCATTCCAATACCCGCCTTCGGCTGCCGAATGTTGAAATTCAAACCAAGAGCCCGAAATAGGCTTGGTCTTCTTGTCCGAACACAATGTGGTGGCGGCAGCAGGAACTGCATGCATAGCTTCGGGTATGGTCACAGCCACACTTCCCAAGCCTAAATATCTTATAAAATCACGTCTTCTCATCTCTTGTTCTTTTTTTCTGTTTTACTCAATAATTTTATCAGCCAATTCCCACCCCATGAGGGTCGAGATATAAGGAATTATCCACATAGCCATTTTCCTATGTCCACTGTATCCGGGATGCCAGGCTGCACCCAAATCTGTTGTCCTGTTATAAAGTCCTTCATCCAGCCTCAGCAGAAAGAGTTTCGGATCATTCAATTCAGACACTATTGTTTCATAATAACTGAACACCGGAGCCTGCATAGCAACCGGATAAAGGCAGAGAATAGGAATATTCCCATAATGCTCGCGCAACTGTGCTATTATCTGCATATAAGCTTTTACAAACTCTCTCTTGTAAGGATGCGGTTCTGTAGAAAAATCGTTCGAGCCTAAATTTATAACCACCAAATCCGGTCGATAGCCCGTGAAATTCCATTTAACAGTAAGGTCTTCATCAAGAGTATTTAGCATTCGGTCTTTCATCGTTACTTTCGACACCCTCACCGAATCACCGTAGTTACGGGCTACTCCTCTGCCCGAATGGGCAACCAACGTATAATCGGCATCATAATAGCGGGCTACCATGGCTGCAAAGGCATGATTACAGTTTTCCGTTTCCACCCCAAAAGGCTCATCACGGTGCCTACCATCCACCCCATACCCACAAGTAAGCGAGTTGCCGATAAACTCAATATGACGGGTACGCACAGTAGGACTTGCCTGCAACTGTCCCGAAGCAGAGAGCACAAATCGGTGGATGGTTGTCTTTCCAAACTCTCCCTCAGAACGTTTTTGCATCCTCAAGCTATGAAGACGCTTATCTATCCCCGACACCACATTAATTAGAGTATCTGTCCCGCACACCTTTACAACCCGGTGCAGTTCATCATCCACAAACACATTGTAGTAGCTTGTTCCGGTTTCAGAGACTATCAAAGAGAGTCTTCCGCCCGTAAAACGAGTCTCCCAATAGGTGCCCACCCAATCGAAAGATACCGACCCGTCCGAGGAAACCAGCGTTCTGCCAACATATCTCACGGCCGGATCATTCCCTTTGAAAACCTTGCCACAACTCTTAGCAGAAAGCTCCGACAGGTAACACATCTCTATTAGGATAAACAGGTATAGATAACAGCGCTTCATCACTTTCTTTTTATTTACGTGTTTTATTCCTATATTTCAGTTCTTTCAAATATCTCATATACCCATTGAACAAGTTGATTGTACGCGCTTCGCCCACACGGATAGACATCTCCGGATCGTTGAAAACACCGGGGAACTGATAGCAAAGGATCTTCTCGAAATTGTCAAACAGATTCAAATCATGAATAATCTGCTCTATAGGACGGGGATACAAAGAATTGTCCGGATTGAATAGAAAAGCCTCAAGATCGAACCACAAGTGCGCATTCGCCTCATCGCAAACCTTCTGCAACAAATCGGCAGCCTCTTTGCCGCTTATATCGGTTGCCGGCATACGTGCAAAGCCGAATGGACAAAGAATATCCAGATATTTCAATAATTCCGGATAAGTATCCATCCCAACAGGGACATCAAAACTATTAGTGGCAAGCATTATGGGTTTCTCAGGAGCTAAAGCACTACAAAACTCCTTAAATTCCTTGAAGAAATGTACTATTTCAACTTTTCTTTCCTTACTGCGTTGTGGATCTGGTTCCCAGTTATTTAGGCCCCCACCACTTTCTTCGGATACATAGAAAGCATAAAAAGACTCATGATGCCCATACATATCCCACAGTTCTTTGGCAACCCGTTTGTGCCATTCCAAGGACTCGGGGGTAAAGTCGAACCAAGCGAACATACCAACCCCCATCAATACTTGCATTCCTTGCTTATCCGCTTCCGAGAGAATGGCTTCGATAGGATCTTCAGCTGCAATGTCCATACGGCCGGGATATAATTTAGAAGGATAGAAAGCCTTCCCCGGATAATCCTCAACGGTAGTAGAACTTCCGATATAAGCTTGATGGCGAAATACTTCCTGAATTACCACCATATCCATCTCAATCTTGTGCATGGAACGAATCATCTCTCTCCAATGGTCATCGGTCATCTTTTTGATATCTTGATTCCAGTGCTTACCTTCCTCTTCACTCCAATGATAGATTCCGGTCCAAGCACCTGAAATCTGCTGAATGGAACGAATGTCCGATTGAATTACTTCTATTTCTTTTGTCTTACGATATACTCTTTTGCCATCAGACACCTTCAAAATCACCTTATGCTTGCCCACTTTATCTTTCATGGGAATCATAATCTTCACAACATCCGATTTACTTGATGATATTTTCAAAGTTGTATCACACAATAAA
>OGPS01002507.1_pt1 | contig 11354 bp, 10 predicted proteins | sample 1552931 | NCBI WGS metagenome assembly OGPS01 (sample SAMEA2580252, study PRJEB22360) | human gut metagenome | biome: human gut; feature: human-associated habitat; material: faeces | place: Denmark | collected 2008/2010 | reverse complement strand
CTGCCAGCCTGCGCAGCAAAGTCGTCTTTCCTACCTGACGCGGCCCAGTAACCAGAAGTACCTTACAACAACCGCTCAGTTTTTCAATTGTCATCTCCAAATAGCGTTTGATATACATTCTAAAATCTTCCTATCTTTATTTTTACAAAATACTGCTTTTACTTACTGACCGTTGCTCTGTAACTCTATCAATATTCCCAGCGCAAGCCTACAGCTACCAGTTTGCTGTTGTCACTGCGTCCACTGGTATAATCCGCATTTTTGATTTTGGCATATCCAAGTACGCTATCCAGATACAAAGACTTATTCAGCTTTTTCGCATAGGTCAGCTGCACTTCATGTACACGCGGATTACTGGCAGCAGCACGGTCCATATCCATACTGGTATATTCCAAACCGATCCTGTCGCCGTTAGCCAGATAATGGCTGATACTGCCATAATATTTCCTGGTATTTTTACCCATGGCATCACCCAGAATATCGTCTTTATAGGTCCAGCCATTAACAAGATACCAGTGTCCATACCACCAATTATTAGTATCACTCAGCTCCAGACGCAGATCCCAGCAACCGTCACCGCCAAACAGCTGCGGGAAATAAACACCGACACTGCGGGCATGCTCACTGGGGAACCCGTCGGCCTGATCTTCGCCATACAAAGAGCCGTAAAGCTGGACACCAGGAAAACGGTAACGCAGATCTATACCGCCAATATCGTTCCACTGGTCGTCACTCTCGGCATTATCACCCAGTATCCAATGCTTATTTAATGACTTGAACATGGATACACGTTCAAGACCTAAAGACAAGTTATCTGTCGGCACTATATCAACCCTTACTCCCAGCAGCCCGGCATGATCCTTTTCACGCTGCCAGTTTGCTATCCCGGCAGTATGCGCTTTGTCTGCCCGGTTACCTTCCAAACGGCTGTAAAAAAAGTTGACATTAGCTTTGCCCAGAAATTTTAAAAATCCGTTATCAAAGGTGTGCGGTTCCAGCAGATTCAGCTTGAGCATCGTCTGCGGCGTGGCATTGTTACTCATGGCAAAGGGCGCTTTCCCCCACTGCACAGCCTGCTTGCCAAGTTCTATCCCCCAGACGCCCAGATGTGTTTTTACGTAACCTTCTTCAATACTGGCGTCACCATGCTGGTCTTTATCATAGCTGAACCTTGGCGTCAGGCTCAGCGCCAGATCTTTATTCAAACTGCCGGAGATCTCTGCTGCACCGATAATATTAATGCCGTCGCCATACCTGTAGCCGTTGTTATTGCGATTCAGAGGCTGCCAGGAAGCATTGATCCCATTACGGTAGCGATAGGAATTCTGCCGCATATCGCCATAAGCCAGCCTGGCTTCGACAGCACGCAGCTTGATGTTGCTGCCATAGTCTGTATTTGCACCCTGTAAATAAGCAATTTCTTCTGCCAGATCAGCGCGCATTTCTTCATAATAAGTTTTCAGATAGCCTGGCATTGGTTTCGTCTGTGCTTTATGCTGTGCTTCCATGATCCATTTTGCCATATCCAGACGGCTGTAAGGTCTGGTACCTGTCGGCATGTCTTTGATATAGCCCATTCCTTCCAGTTTGTCGATATATCTGTAATATCTGCTGTCCAGCGGCACATTTGCAGTTACCAGCGGCGACGCTGTTGCCACACTGGTAGCTGCTGCCATTGCGGCAACTATACCCGCCATTAAAAACTTATTCATCCTATGTACGCCTCCTGTAATAAAATTAAATTTAAAATGAATAAAATATATTATTTACAGCACTTCAATCTATTTATTTTAATTTTATAGATATTTGCTATTATTTAATTTATCTTCGCAAATTACTAACACCGAACTTTTAACAACTGACACTTTCCACGCAAATGGCAACGTCCAGCAGATGCTGGAATAAACAATGTGTCACCCTTACTAAAATTAATATGGAAAGAATTATCATAACAATTAGCCGAAAATGGCATTATGTCTGTATGATTATCATTTTTCCAATGTTCTCCAAAATCATTATCGATCCAAACTTCACCACTGCCATCAAAACACATCAATAACTGAAATGATGTTTCCAAAACAGAAAAATCAAAACCTATGCTGGCCTCGACCTTTTCCACATCAAAATACTTGCAACGACAAACGATTTGCCGGCTGCATCCAGGATAATAATTTATCAGTCTAATTCCCTGACTCACGTCCTGTGACACGTCCATATTCAGCACTTTGATTGCTTTCTCCAAATGTAATTCACGTTTATTCCCATCTTTGTCTTGACGATCATAATCATATACTCTATATGTTACATTACTGCTTTGCTGAATTTCTGCAAGCAATATTCCAGCACCAATACCATGTACTGTGCCCGCAGGGATATAGTAGACGTCACCTTTTCTAACAGGTATTTTTTTCAGGTGTTTATCCAATGTCTTATCCAAAACTGCCTTACGTAGAATATCTTCATTAACAGGATGGGCAAAACCATATATAAGGCACGCATCCGTATCTGCATCCAATACATACCACATCTCTGTTTTACCATTATCATGTTCATTGATCCTTGCATACTCATCACCGGGATGAACCTGTACAGAAAGTTGCCGGTTCGCATCAATAAATTTAGCTAAAATAGGAAAACAGCCACTAAATTTAGTTCCGATATATTCCGGTTTTATTTTTAGTACCCTGGAAAGTGTCTGCCCTTCAAAAGAACCGTTAGCAATCATACACTCTCCATCAGGGTGTACACTGCATTCCCAGCTCTCACCTAAACAATCTATATCAAAAGTTTTGCCGAACTCTTTTTTTAACCTGCGTCCTCCCCAAAGACGTTCTTTTCCAACTGGAACAAGTTTCATAATTTCCATACTTTCACCTAAAGATATGTATCCAATGTAAATTTTTCCTTATCATCTACACTTATTTTCCCCATTTGTACTTCAACAAGTTCCAACTTACTTTCAGCGATTACCGTATGTTTACAGCCCTTAGCAATGGTCAGTACATCCCCAGTCCTCAGAATTTGTTCCATACCATCAACAACAGCTTTACCTTTACCTGAAACAACGATCCAAACTTCATTTCTATTTTCATGGCTGTGGTAACTCATATGCTGTCCATTATTTAAAATTACCTTAATTGTCATTGAATCATCCTTGACGTCAATAACTCTATATGTTCCCCAACTTTTCTCAGCAAACATAGCCTCGTTGTCCAATTTTTCTACATAGGGTTTCATACGTCCACTAGCTTCTTTATCAGATATCAATATACCATCCACACTAGCTGCTATAACCATATTCTTCAGTCCCATACAAATAATAGGAAGATTGAGTTCGTTAACTATATTGGTATTAATACAAGTATTATCCATAATCGCCTTACCTTTAGCAGCGTCAGCCATGACCTCACTCATCATATTCCATGTACCAACATCTTTCCATTCACCTTCATAACGAACTACCTGAATGCTTGGTTCCTTTTCAACTACAGCGTAATCAAAACTGATTTTTGGCAAATCATCATACTTGGCATATAAATCACGATAATCAGTAAAATCAACAATATCATGTGCTTTGTCCAGCAAATAACCTAATTTAAATGCAAAAACACCCGCATTCCACAAAGCATGTCTTTCCAAGTATTTTTCGGCAGTTTTTACATCAGGTTTTTCTTTAAAAGACTGTACCAGACTTGTTTTTTCAGCGCAATCAGGTATTATATAGCCGTATTTATCACTGGGATAAGTAGGCTTAATACCCATTAAAGTAAGATTTGCTGTCCCAGCTTCAACCAGATTTTCCAACTCTCCAACACACTTGTAATAATCATTATCAACATAAGGATCTACTGGACAAACCGCAATACATTCTTCTACACCTATACCGAGTTCATAATGAATATATGCTGCTGCTAATAAAATTGCCGGAAAAGTATCTCTCCTAGAAGGTTCCACACAAATATTAATCTTCTCACCTAATTGACTTTTTATTACGCTAACCTGATTTTTACTAGTCGCAACTGTGACTTTGACCATAGGATTAACTGTAGTAATTTGCCTGTATACACGTTGAACCATAGATTCGTAATTACCATTATCGTCTTTAAACAGTTTAATAAACTGTTTAGATCTAATATCATTAGAAAGTGGCCATAAACGCTTACCACTGCCGCCGGAAAGAAGAATAATATTCATATACGACCTCCGATAAATATTGCCTTATAAATCACTATAATCATACTTGATCATCCTCAAGTAAAAGCACGATCCGTTCAAAAATACCTGTATCGATCAAATCCCTCAATTTATTCTCCATCCACTAATTCGCACAAAATATGACCGATCAAAATATGTATCTCCTGTGCCCTGGCCGTTACCGGACAGGGCACAGCCATACAAATATCGCAGACCTCTGCCATTTTGCCGCCCCCCTGAGCCGTCAAACCAATACACTGCATTCCTTTAGCCTTAGCAATATCAATAGCTGCCAAGACATTTTTGCTATTGCCGGATGTAGACAACCCGACCAAAACATCACCGTCATTTCCTAAAGCCTGTACCTGTCTTGCAAACACTGTATCATAGCCGTAATCGTTAGCTACTGCTGTTAAAATCGAAGTATCCACAGTCAAGCAGGCCGACACGTTCTTTCTGAAACCGGCCTACAAATTCAGCAGCCAGATGCTGGCTGTCTGCGGCGCTGCCGCCGTTGCCGCAAAATAAAACCTTCTTGCCGTTTTTTAAAGAATTTTTTATAATAATGGCACTTTCAGCAATCTGCTCTAAAATATTGCTGACAGCAACCTGCTGCACCAAAGTAATGTGTTCTATAAAACGTTGTTTAATGATGTATAAATTACTCATATCTGTATACTTCCTAACCTATCGATCTGATCCAAAAAAGCAAAAGACTGTAACTTAAGGTGATCCAATATCAGTTTGTTTTCTTTGAAATCACAATCTAATTTTGTTATAGAAGAAATATCATCCCCATAAACGATCCTATCTTGTAATTTCAATGTTTTTAAAATTCCTACTTTTCTAACATCCAATGCATTGTCCTCAAATACATAAAACGGCCTATCATAAATTAAAGCAAATGCCATGTTATGAAAAGAATTAGTACAGACACATTCTGCATTTTTTATTAAGCTTAAAAAATCAAGTGGCCCTGCATCATTGATCAAATTTGAAGCATATGCCGCCGCCCCAAAATTAACATTTATAATTTTTAGCGGTAAAGAAAATTTTTGAGCAAGTTTCTCTGCACTCTTCCTAAATTTAGACAAATTTTTACGTCCATAAAAAACAGCCAACATATACTTTTCTTTAACAGCAAGATACTCGCATTTATAGCCTTTTAACAGCGTGTCATAAAAATCCGAATCTACAAATAACGTTGGATCTAAAACTACATCTACCGTTTTATGAGTACATTCTTCTAAAATTTTTTTTGCTTTTTCTTCTCTTGTACTCAATAAAAAAAAGTCATCCATATAGACGGAATATTCTTTTAGCTTTTCGACCTGCGAAACACCAATACTCGCAGCATATGTTATTTTGCGTGCTTTTAGCTTAAACGGCAAATAATAGACAGGAGTAAACCCGTCATTTTCTACATTCCAGACCTGATCGCTACCCACAATAATTATGTCAAATTTATCAAATTCTTCTACCAATTCCTCTTGACTTGTATATTCATTCATTTTTTTACTTGAAAAAACAAAATACCGGCTTCTAAAATCTGTAAATTTTTGAATTCTAGTTCTTATCTGCTTTCTGAATGGCATTCTGATAAATTGTTTCACAAGCTGTGCCATATTACAAATTTTCAATTTCAGCCCATCATTATTTTCTTGTAAAACAGAATAGTAATTCACAAAATACACATCGGCCTTGTACCGTTCTTCAAGCGTATGTTTCAATGCCAGGGCCTGCATCATTGCCCCAAAATTATTAGCCTTAGAATAAGTTAAGATACCTATTTTCATAAAATCCCCCTTTATTCAATATCTATATAACTTCTACCTAACAAAGCTTTGATTTTAAGTAAAAGTTTTTTACCTCCAAAAGCAACTATGATTTTTCGTAAGTAATATTTGTAATTAAGTAAAGATACAGTTCTCGATAATCCCAAACTGTTATAGAATGTATAAAAAAGACTTCTTTGAAAGGGCCTTTTAATAGGAGCTGTAAGCGGTGTGTTAAATTTTTGCAAAAGTTTTATATCTACTGGCTGCAGATTTACAGTATTATTATTACACTCATCAATAAATCTCTGTCCTTTATCTGTATTTACCAAGACTAATGAAACAGACCTTAAACCATCAAACTGTGAACATAACATATGTGCGTTATTAAAATCGCCTATGGTAATATCACCAATTCTATTTGTTCCTGTAAATTGACAGCAATAACAAGTTTCACGCATTGCCAAATCAGCAAAATATGTTTGCATATAATAATCATCATCTGACTTTTTGATAATTATCTCGTTATTGACTTTATATAAGTTCCAGTGGGAACCCTCAGGGCAATCTTTTGTTACAGCTCTTTTGTAACGGAAATAATGTTGTGTAACAACCCCACCCCATCTTTTTTTACATTCTTCCAAATGCGTGTGGTAGACAGACTGTGACATGACTCCATGACAAACCAAATCCACAAAAATACAGCTTGTCAGCTTGGCCTTTTGAGCTAAAAGTGTGTTCTTGATACCACTTAATACACAAGGCGTACCTATAATCAGGCAAACAGCTTCGTTCGAAATTGCTGAAATAAGTCTTTCATAAAAAGCCTTATTTAGAAAGGCCTGGCAATACTTAGATTTATAAAATTGTTCTAAATCTCTATAATCCGTGCATATCTCGTATACCACTTTACCCAAATCATTCTTTACAGCAAATACTTTGACATTAGTATTAGAATTAAAAAGATATTTTGCAAAACTTCCAAACATGCCGCCGGAAGAACTTTGCTTTAAAATTGATCCATCAGTTGAATAACCGGCATAACTCGTCAGAACTTGATTTTTATGATTAAATTTCAGCGGACAAACCTGCAAACATTTGCCACAATTAATACATTTTGATTCATCTATTTGTATGACAAAAAATTTCTCAGCATTTTCAACCATCTGTATGGCATTCACTGGGCAAATCAGACTACAGGCTGCACAGCCATAGCAATTTTTACTTTCCACACGTGGCATGTCATCCGTCTCCAATCATTTTGATATAAATACATACCTATATTTTTTTACGAACATTATGATAATAATCACATTAAGCAAGGCCGCAAAATAAATATTATAATTTATAACCAGAACGCACCCGGATTGACATTTGTTTACTTTATAAGACAGGCAACAACTATTAATAAAACTAATAAAATTATTGTTTCACCAGCAAAATTATCAACCTTTAAATATTTTCTACAGTCTATAATCCGATAAGCTATTATTGAAAGGTATCCCAAACAACTTGCCATAATACAGCCGCCAATTTCATAAGCAGGAATCAAAACAATAAACATAACTAAACTTACCGCCGCACCAATAACTGTTGACAAAAAAACGCCGCGTGTATCCTTAACTACCAGATAAATCACACCCCAAAAAGATGGTAAAGTTACCAGAAAACCTAAAACCACCATAAACGGAATATACTGTATAGCTTCACTAAATGTCTTAGACAAAGCAAAGGAAGCTAATGGTACCAAAATCAATAATAAAACAAAACTAAAAAAAGCAGCCATCAGTACAAACTTTTTATAGACAGCAGAGAAAAAAGTGTTCCTATCCGAATCCATATACGATTGTACAGCACTGATTTGCCATGACTTCTGAAATACATCAACTAAAACTACTATTATCATCATAAATTTATAAGCAGCTGAATAAATTCCGCTGGCAGCAACACTGCAAAAATAAGCTAAAAAATAGCGTCCTGAAACACTGGTAACCCATGCTGATATAGCATTAAAAGATAACGGAATACCATATTGCAACATCTGACCCATAAGTTTTTTATCGGGGAATCGCAACCCGTACATTTTACTCAACTTATAAAACCCTATTGCTATTACGCCAATACTTGCAGTGACAAAAGAATAAACATATCCTCTTACTTTTAAATCCAAACACATCAAAAATATAACATTACAAATCAATAAAGAAACAGCAAACAAAATATTTAACCACGAAAAAGTTTTTAATTGACCAATGCCTCTAAAGAACTGCGTTATGGATTCCCTTAACGCAAATAACATGTACAGCAGCAAAATATAATCAAGATACGCTACTTCCAAAAAGCTCCCTGTAACAGAAGCTGCCATTACTAAAAACAAACTGCTGATGACTGGCAAAAATATTGTTATGCTGAAAACTGCCGCTTTACTGAAACTTGCGTCTAAAGCAAAGCGCACTCCAGCATCAGCTATGGAACAAGAAAAAATCAGCAAACATAAATTTACAAAATTATAGATCAGCTCACTGGCTCCATATTCCGCAGGAGTCAGCATTGCGGTATGGATAGGAATGAGCAAAAATACAATGCCTTTAGAAAGGATATTGCCAATCCCTATGACTGCTGTATCCCGCAGAAATTTTTGCTCTTTATTATCATCTCCCATACATCACCTGTTCAACCTTAATTTAACCGAAAAAACAGCTACGCAAAGCAACAAAAACAATATCCTTAAATAAGCTAACCACAGCAGAGAACTTTGAAATAAGATATAAATAAATATATCCTTCATAAAAAGCAAAGACATAACCAATACCAAATAATATTTTTCAGATAAACAATCGTTATGCTTAGACTTATAATCTAACGCTGCCAAAATATATCCAAAAATGAGACCTGTAAAAACAACTCCCAAATATCCTCCAGATAAAAACGGCTCGCTGAATAATCCTCCACGCAGACCCGGATGGCTATCAGGTAACCCTACCAAGTTATTTGTATAGCTTGCGGTATTCCAACTGCTCCTAAACTGAGAATACTCCTTCGGTATAAAAGAAATAATACCGGCAATAATATTGCGACCCAGCATATAATTTCCATCCCAACATTCAAGAATAACACTAAAATCACGTATATCAGCAATAGTATTACCAAATAAAATGCGGTCAGTTACAGAATAACTGGACATATAGCTGGTATCACTATCCGTACGATATTGTTCTACAGCAAAAAAAACTACGGTCAATACAAGAAATGAAATCAATATTTTTTTGAAAACAGTTTTGTTTTTGTTAACAATAATATAGCCAAACAAAAAAGAAACAAAAGGATATACCAATGTTGACCGAGCGCCGTAAATATTCAAAATAATTATGGAAAAGATTATTTGGACAATTATTTTTAACCTGGAGTTAGAAACATATAGCGCAATAAGTGAAAAGAATAAAAAGATTGGCTGCCCAACTACAATGAAAGTATTGCTTAATGCAGAATAAATCCCTGCAGTCATAAAAAAAATCCTCAGATTTACAAATAAACCGCTAGTCGTTATCCCATAAAACAGCAAATATGCACAAATACAATTATTGATTTGATACATCAGCAGGAACTGATTCTCATGCTGTAATATTCTATTGATGGCATAGTCACATTTCTTAACTGGCCAAAGTATAATACCATTAAATGTATTCTTCCTTTTGAGTATGGTAAAACAAAATCCACCAAAGAAAACAGCAATAAACCCCAGGACGTTAATAAACCAGGCCCAATCAATAAACTGCATAGAATACGACCAATTGTAAAAAAACCTCAGATCTAACAAGCGTTCCGATCCCATAAAGGGATAAAAAATCAGGATCGTAAAAAAATAAACAAACAGTAGACTGCCATGCCATAAATCAATCAGATATCCTTTTTTATAACAGCAAAAATAATAAGAAAGTAAAAAATGCAAAATCAAAAGCACATCGAGGACTCCAACTAAGGCTGTAATCTTCAAATATCCATTTAAAAAATCAAAAGTTTCAAACATCGTTATTTTTCCCTTTAATTTTATTCAACATATCTGCAAATTTTGTAAACACTCCCTCTACAGATATGGATTTATTACATTCCAACGTTTTTTCCTTACATTTATCACTTCTGTAACAGGGCTTGCAGGGGAGATCTTTACCAATACATATAGTTTTGTCATTATAATTGTATGGACCCCACCAGCAAATCAAATTGTTAGTAAAAATATCAATTGTTGGCATCCCATAAGCTGCAGCTATATGAGCCGCTCCACTGTCATTTGAAATAAAACAATCGCAAAATCCAACTAACTGGATATAATTTTCAATACTTTCATTTACAATTATGTATTCTCTCTGCAAATAACGTATGGCATTATCTACACACACCTTATCCCCGGGACCTGAAAATATCACAAAAAATATATTCTCATATTCTTCCTGAATTTTCTTCAACAATTCACCATAATATAGCCACTCTCTAACCTTGCCACTGGCACCGGGATGCACACCCAGTATTATTTTTCCCTGTAAAGGGTATGATGCAAAATACTCTTTGACATAATCCTGACCTTTAGAATCCAATTTTAATATCGGATACTTATCAATATCATCATATTTGCAGCCAAGTTTATCCAGTATATAGATCCTGTCTTCAATGGCATGGGAACACGGATCACTATAATCTGCCGGTAGCGGGTCAGTCAAAAGAAAGCCTCCACCAGTTCTGGTATGAGATATCTTTCTTTGGGCATTAACAAAATACATATAAAGGATATCCCTGAAGTCTCCACGAGGATTGATCGCCAAATCATAAAGCTTTTTATTCAAAATACCAAGCGCTTCTTTTTTCTTTGCAAAGGAATCTTCCAATGAAAGTCCAATAAAATCATCGATCAAGTCTAGATTTTTTAACACTCCATACGTAAAAGGTCTTGCACATACTGTAATTCTGGCAGCAGGCGCATTAAGACGGAGAATCCTGAGAAAGCCCAATAACATTACCATATCGCCCAACAAATCAATCGTGTCCAGTACTAAGATATTTTTTACCTCTTTCCAGTTAATTGGTTTATCAATTTTTTTTTCGTGGAAAAAGGGTTTAATAAAAAATGAAAATACCTCTATCGGAATTTTTTGTGACATTCTCATTCTTTGCATATAAACTGACCCCTATCACTTAATAATGTTTATTTTCTTAATAGTAGATTCGTCACGGCCTTTAATTTTAACGGAACAAACACCCCTGCTATAAATTCAATCAAATATAAAAATTCACTGTTTATATGTAGTATCTTATAACCTAAAATAACAACTATTTTAAGCGGCAGCCACGAAAGCAAATAGATATGATAATAGTAACCATTACAAAAATCTA
>OGPS01002502.1_pt1 | contig 11370 bp, 8 predicted proteins | sample 1552931 | NCBI WGS metagenome assembly OGPS01 (sample SAMEA2580252, study PRJEB22360) | human gut metagenome | biome: human gut; feature: human-associated habitat; material: faeces | place: Denmark | collected 2008/2010 | reverse complement strand
GCGTGATTGATGTCTCTTCATGGCAGGGAGACATCGATTGGGCTAAGGCGAAAGCCGACGGCGTGGAAGGTGCGATCATTCGTTTGGGCTATGGCTGGGGCAACTATGCCGATGCCAAAGCGCAACGTAACATCAACGAATGCAAACGTCTTGGTATTCCTTTTGGCATCTACTGGTATTCGTATGCATACGATGCGAACTGCGCACGTGCGGAAGGCAATGATGTGGCTGCCAAACTCCGCCAGATGGGCGTGAGCCCGAACGATCTGAAATACCCTGTGTATTACGACCTTGAAAAGTGGACGTGGGCTGGTCATACCCCGCCGACCAATCCGAATGTTTATAGCGGTATGGCCGACGCCTGGTATGGCGCACTGCAGTCCGCCGGATACAAGAATCTCGGTGTGTATTCGTATACGAGCTACCTGCAAGGCCCGTTGAACAATTCGAACATCTACGCAAAGACCCGTTGGGTGGCGCAATACGGCGCTCGCATGGGATTCACCTCATTCGGTACCAACGACCGTGGCTGGCAATACACCAGCTCCGGCCATATCAACGGTATCAGTGGTTCCGTGGACATGAATGCTTTTGGTAATAAAGCGACCAACGTCGCATCGGGAAAATGGGTGTACAAGGACGGTCGCCAGTATTGGCAGGAGAAGGATGGCTCATATGCTCAAGGAAAAGAGATATATGACCCATCGACAGATGCTTGGTATTGGATAGATGCAAATGGCGTTATGGCTCAGAACAAAGATGTGTATTTGCGTTCGAATGGCGGCAAGTGGGTTCGCTATGATTCGAACGGCCGGATGGTTAAAGGTGAGGATTTCAGGTATGGAGCTTGGTACAATTTTGATTTTACGACCGGTGCGATGAGTAAAGGAATGACATATTTGTCCGATGAGGACAAATATGTATATTACGATGAGACTACTGGCAAGATGATTTATGGCGAAGTTTATCTTGGCTATGATGATGAGCGCGCTGGATGGTACATGTTTGACGCAGTTACTGGCGCTAGACGCGTAGGCGATGTTTTTATACGTTCGAATGGCGGTAAATGGGTCCGCTATGATCGAAAAACCGGCAAAATGGTAAAAGGTTTGCAGAAACAGAATGGTTCATGGTACTACTTCGATCCAGTTACGGGAGCTATGGCTCACGGAAACACGTGGGTTCCACAATGGCAAGCATGGCATTATTTCGATAACGTCACAGGCCGAGGTTGATTCGTGACTTACATTTCAGACTCAGTCATACTTCTTGATTGATTCGGCTGGAAAATGGTGAATTTTCCAGCCGCTTTCATAATAATGGCGACTGTGTTGCCTGTCATGGCTGATTTTCGTGCTTTGAATTCGCTGAATGATCCGGAAACGTAAATTATCGTTTTCATCAAAACGGACCCAGATTCCGTCTTTGCGGTTTGTCGGAGAACTTGGAATGAACACGTCCTTGCTGATGGCCGTAGTGCCATTTTCGTAGTAGTGCTCCTTATCCTGATCCCAACCGTTTTCAGGTTGTGTCCTGTTTTAGTCGATTCGTTGGAACTAGCGCTGCCGTTATTCCTGTTCGATTCGGAAGAGTTGGGTTAGCTGTCATTCCTGTTCTGTTGGCTGGATTGAATTATTTTTTTTCAGTTGTGTTGATTCGTGCACTGAATCAGAAGATTGCGCGGCACCATTGGCCTCTGAATCGATTGCATTAGAATCATACCTCTGGGTACTATTTGGATTCTGAACCGGTTCGGCAGTTTGATTATTAGAAGGCGCTTGCATTGCGTCAGGCTCGCTGCCCAGTGCGATTGCCGGTTAAATAATCCCCTGTAGCATTGTAATGGTTAGAAAACCGATTAGGATTTTTCTCCGTTGAAACATTATTGCTTTTTTCTTCTCATTGTCCGAGGCCAATTATAGCTATTGCCATAACAAAAGCTTGTTTTGCAAGTCACTCGTTGGAGCTTTTGGTGTATGTCTAGAGGTGTGGCAGTACCGCTATGCAAGGAAGCCTTCGAAGATACGTGATGAAGCTGTGGGCAGGGTTTGACTATTTGCGTTGATAGCATGACATACACTGTTAGACATGACTCATGATATGGAAACGAACAAGCGTGGAGTTCAGATGAGACGTGAACCGACACTGGCTTTTGTGATTCCTTGTTTTAACGAAGAAGCCGCATTGCATATGACTGCGGATGTTTTGAAGAAAAAGATGATTCAGCTTGAGAATTCGCAGGCTGTTGCACGAGATAGCTTTGTTATTTTTGTCGATGATGGGTCCCATGACAAGACTTGGGATGTGATTACGTCGCTGCATGAGAAAGATCCCTCCTTATTCCGTGGTGTAAAACTAGCTCACAATAGAGGCCACCAGAATGCTCTTTTTGCTGGCTTAATGCATGCATTGAGTATGAATGTCGACGCTGTTGTTTCTATGGATGCTGACTTGCAGGACGATCCCAATGCGGTCGATGACATGGTGCAGGAATACCTTCGGGGCGCGGAAATCGTCTATGGCGTGCGCGATAACCGTGAAACCGATACCGCATTCAAGCGTGGCACCGCCCATGCTTTTTATTCCCTGATGAAATGGCTTGGAACGGAAACGGTGCCAGATCATGCCGATTACCGATTGATGAGCCGTGCCGCATTGCAGGCTTTATCGCAATACAAGGAATCGAATTTGTTCCTACGCGGTCTGGTTCCTTCTCTCGGATTCAAAACAGCAAAGGTATATTACAAACGCGGAACCCGAGTGGCCGGGGAATCCAAGTACCCGTTGAAAAAGATGGTTTCCTTTGCGATTGAAGGCGTGACTTCCTTCTCGACAAAGCCGCTGACCATGATCACCGGTCTGGGTCTGTTCTCGGTGTTCGTTGGAATCGTCATGTTGATTTATACCTTTATTTCCGTTTTCTCGGGGCATGCCGTTGCGGGTTGGGGATCAATGATGTGTTCCCTGTGGATTCTGGGCGGCTTTATTTTGCTGGCACTCGGTATTATTGGTGAGTACATAGCAAAAATTTATTTAGAGGTCAAGGCTCGTCCTCGCTATATTGTCGAGACGACGCTCTGAGCGGGTAGTTTGTTTTTTCGGGAAAGATAGGACTATTACCGAGTGAATAAGCCGGATATTGTGCCTGAAAAATGGGCATTCTTCAAACGTGTGCTACCGAGATGGCTCGTTGTACTTGCCTTGGGATTTCAGACCGCCATTGTCGCGGTATTGTTTGTATTGTCGATTCTCTTTACAGTTACATTTAAGAGAGCCAATTCGCAACTCGGAAGTATCACAGAGCAGGTTGACTACCACTTTGGCATGCCATCCATTGCATTTGTGCTGGGCATGGTCATGTTATGTGCTCTGTTTGGCTTGCTTGCGCAAGGCTTTTCGAAGTTGCCACGCTACTGGGTTTTTGCCGCATTGTTGGTATATACGATAATGTTGCAGATCATCTGGCTTACTTCATTGAGCTTGGTAACATACACATATCCGGATTCGCAGAGTCTGATGAATGCTGCGGATGTCTTGCTTAAAGGTGATATCAGCCAATTTGGTGCTGACTATTGTTCGGCTGGTAGCGTGCAGAGGGAATGTATTGCACGAGGTATTCCAAGCGCCCACGCATATTTCTCCTATTATCCGTTCCAAAGCGGGCCGATGCTGTGGTATCTGTTGGTATTTGCCTTGTTTGGATCGAACAATATTCTCGCCTTTCAGATTGTCAGTGCCTTGGCGGTTACTGCATTGGTCGCGGTTTTGTGGCGCTTAGGCGGCATACTCGGGTTGAATAAAAAGGGCCATGGCGCATTCACCGTTCTGATTGCAACATGCGTTCCTCTTATAATGTTCGCGGCTTTCGTGTATCCCAATGCCGTCGGGTTCTTCATTACGATTTGTGGTGCTTGGATTATCGCGGAAGGCTTCCGCATGAGGAAGACATGGTCCAGCGCTCTTGCGATTGTTGGTGGTTTCCTTGTCTGCGGTATCGGCATTGTTTTCAAATCGACATATCAGATAGTGGTTCTTGCCGCGCTTCTTGCTGTTGTTTTTGCGGTTTGGCATAATCACCGTATTTGGCAATTATTGGTCTCTTTGCCTTCCGTTTTGGCAGCGTTTATCATTTCCAAACTTCCAGTTGCGTTAGTGCAGTCTTGGACTGGCCAGGACTTTGGCAAAGGCATGCCGATGCTTTCATGGATTGCTCTTGGATTAGGACATCCCGATAATATGCCGCCTGGATGGTGGAGCAGATTTGCCTTAGATGCATTTGAAAATACAGGTAATGATTATTCTCTTCAATCCCAGATTTCCAGAGAGTTCGTTCAAGGACGACTCTCAGAATTCCTGCATAATCCGGGAAACGGGATGCATTTCTTTGCTGGCAAGCTTGCGTCAGAATGGGCTGAACCAACATTTATGACATCACTATATTCGGAGTTGGGCGAATCCTCAAAGCATTTTGCCGGTTTGAGCTCGTTCTTCCTTATCGGCAATGGCTCGGATATGTTACTTCGATATGAAAATGTTGCTCAAACTGTCACATATTTATTGGCGTTCATTGGCTTGATTGGTCTTCTTCGTTTGTTGATCAAGGAAAAGTCTATTGGAGATGATGCAGCTCAAGTCTTTACCAGGGTTTTGCTTTGTGCATCGTTCATCGGGGGTTTTCTCTGCTATCTTTTCTGGGAAGCAAAAAGTATCTACACTTTGCCTTTTTTCCTGCTGCTTATTCCGATGGCGGCATATGGCGTCCAGCAGATGATTGATTTTGTCGGCAATAAGAAGCAGAAGATACGCGGATAGGGGCAACTGTGGGAAGAGAAGAAGAGCTTCTAGGAACTTCGATGAGAAAAAAACTGGTTTTTTGGTTGAAAGGATTAGTGCTTTTCGGATTTTGCGTGGTCTCGATTTTTTTGCTAGGTGCTGGTTTCAACAATACGTCTTACGCTTACGCAGAGGAAGGAGCCATCGATTCAGGTCCTTTCTCCGAAGCTGATGCCAACGCTCATCCGGTCAATGGTTGGGATTCGAAGAAGGAACATTATTACGAAAATGGTCAACAGGTCTGTTCCAAAGAAATATACGATGCTAAAGATAAGAATTGGTATTGGATAGACACGAATGGTTCCGTAGCCCGTAACAAGGACGTATATCTTCAATCCAATGGTGGCAAATGGGTTCGCTATGACGCTGCCGGTCATATGGTCAAGGGCGAGGATTACCGCTATGGTGCCTGGTACTATTTCGACACCACCACCGGTGCGATGGCGAAGGGTATAACGCACGTCTCCTCCAATGGCGGCAAATGGGTCTACTATGACCTGACCACGGGGAAGATGCTCTATGGGGAACGCTACGTGAACTATGACCAGAGCCACGCCGGCTGGTATCACTTCGACGAGAACATCGGCGCGATGTCCTATGGCTTCTATTTCAACTCGCCACAACATAAATGGGTGTACTACGACCATGCCTCCGGCCAGATGCTGTACGGGGAACAGCTGATCAATGGGCATTGGTATGACTTCGATGAATCGACAGGTGCTATGCAGTATGGCTTTGTACACCTGTCGAAATTTCAGAAGTGGGTATTCTACGATCGCCGGATGGGTTGGATGTTATATGGGGAACGTCCCATTGACGGCGCGTGGTACCTGTTGGACGCTCATACCGGCGCAGTACAGTACGGTTGGCAAAGACTAGGTGGGAAAACGGTATGCTACAGCTGGCCGAGCGGCAAGATGCTGTACGGCAAGCGGAACGTGAATAACGCCACCTACTATTTCGATAACCGCACCGGTGCTCTCGATACGCAGCGCTCGTCTGTCATACCGAGTGATTACGTCGGAGCCGCTGCTGGAGCATTTGGTAACAAAATCAAGTCGGGCCGGTACCGTTCCGTTCGTCTTCTTGGAGACAGTATCGCTGCCGGAGTGGGCGCGGCGAACACGTATCCATGTACGTCTCGTGAGCTGTTCCAGCTTGAGGGAGTCACCTATTATGAGCCGTCCCATCAGACGGATATGGCCGCCAACAGCCTAAGGCGTTACCTGGAGTCGCGCGGTGTATCCATGACCAATGCCAGTGCGCCGGGCAAGGGCTCCTATTCGGGCTATAACTCCATCGGCGATGCGACCCTCGGGCATGAGGATGCCGTTATCGTACTGCTTGGAGCTAATGACCGATTGAGGCTTTCGAATAGCGGTGATTTCAAACGCGAAGCGGAGAGCTATCTGAATCGTGTTGCCGCACGATACGGGGCCGATAACGTATATGTGCTTGCGAACATCGATACGTTATCCGATCCCAGATCCCTCACCATGGGGCAGGAAAATACGGTATTGCAGGATATTTGCCGGCAGCATGGTTGGCACTTCGCTTCAATGTATTCGGCATTTCGTACGGTAGGGCGTTCGACGGGAATACCACAGCAGGCATTGTATAAGGATGGCATCCACCCGAATCGTATGGGTCAGGTGGTGATGTGGCGTGCATTGCAGCAATTGCTTGGCCTGTAATGTCCGATAAAACGTCTGACAAGCGGTAGAGAGAACGCGTCAACAAGAGACTTGAGAGAGTATGCAACGTATTAGATTTTTCGATATTGCCAAGGGCATAGCCATTCTGGCTGTGATACTGGGACACAGTGCCATTGAAACGAACCTATTTGCGCCCCACCGCACGGCCCAAGTTGTTCTGTCCATCTGTTTTTCATTCCATATGCCGCTTTTCTTCATCCTGTCCGGGTATTTCATGCATCCAGACAGACGATTCCGTTGGATGAAGGAAGCAAAACAGCTGCTGCTCACCTACGTGGTGACGGCATTATGCGTGCTTGTCGGCGTGACCTGCATGGCGACGCTCGGTCATGAGAGTCGGGCGATTGCCCTTCGGCAATGGGGCATGGCCGCGATATATGGAAGCGGCGATATTTCGAATCTGACGCTCTGGCGAGTAGACCTGAGAATCGGCGCGATCTGGTTCCTGCTTGCGTTGTTTTGGGCTCGTCTGTTGTTGCATTGCCTTGCAAGGCTTCCCCATACCCCTGTCTGGGTGGTACTGTGCTTCGCTGTCGGCTATGTTTCCTCGCGATATGTACTGCTGCCGTGGAGCATTCAAGCCGGAATGTGTGCGGTCGCGTTCCTTTATTTAGGGTATCTTGCCAAGAAATACGATGTGCTCGGCATGGTGAAGCGGTTCCCCTATGTATGGGCTATCGCGTTTGTTATTTGGGTGGTCGGCATCGTGCTTTTTGGCGGTATGAGCATGGCCGTCAATAATTATGGTTCGCGTCCTGTCCTGGCTGTAATCGGCAGCATTGCAGGAACATTGTGCGTTGTCGGTATCTCGCAATTGATTGATCGGGTTCCGGCGCTGGGAAGTGCGTTAAGCAGTATTGGCCAGGCGAGTCTTGCCATTTTGTGCGTGCACTTGATTGAAGACGATGTATTGCCTTGGCAGATGTACCTTGGAATGTTGCGTATGGCGCTTCCTCGGGTTCCGTTGGTTCTGCTGAGCTTCATCGTTCGTCTGCCGATTGATCTTATCGGTGCCGCAGTATTATACCACATACCGGTGATTAACGAATGGTTTTACCCACAGCTGGCAAAGCATGAGTAAAGTCATGTTGATGGTTCGGCTTTCGTTTTATCAATGGTTATGTATGTTCTGCAGAGACCTTTAGCTGTTAAGAATAGAAGTAACCTAATATATATAATCAATATGAGTTGTTACAATTTCCTTGTGAGGTTAAAGAATGGGAACCTTTAAATTTGCGAATGTCTTAATGGAAACGAATCCGCGCTCCCTAGCGTTTCCGACGCTTTACTACAGAACTAACCAACCGTTGTCGCAAGATATGGGAACTGGTGAGTGGACACTTCAAGATGCTGGAGAGTGTGATTTTACTACGTATTTTAATGCTCTTTCCGTGCGGAAGTTGTTGCGCTATACTACAGCAACTGCATTCCATCTTCACTTGGAGCTAAAAGGCGCGGCCTGCACTGTGACCCAGACTAAGGCCTATCCTCTGTCCTCCGGCCCAGTCCTGAATGATGGAGTTAGTACCAAGACTGCTGGTACTGGCGAGTGGGAAAATGTCGATCTCGTTCTTGACGTAGATGAAGATATGGTTCTAACAGCGTTCCGCCTTAAGTCTTCCGGACCTGTGAGTATCCGTAATGGATACTATTCATTGAACGTATCTGAGGAGCCTCGTCCGATTGAACTTGCTCTTGCTACGACAACATTTAAAAAGGAACCTTTCATCACTAAGAATATTGCTCTGGTGAAGCAGAATATTCTGAATTCCAAGGAGGATATTGCTCAGCATTTCCATATGCATGTTGTGGATAATGGTAGCACGTTGGATGCTGCGGCGCTGAGCGATGATTACGTCAAGGTGTATCCCAATGAAAACGTTGGTGGAGCTGGTGGCTTTGCCCGTGGCATGATTGCCGCGATGGAGCAGAAAGTTTCCGCGACAAATGTTTTACTAATGGATGATGACGTTGAAGTCTCTCCGGAAAGCATCATTCGTACATATAACCTGTTGCGCATTCTCAAGCCTGAATACCAAGAGGCTTTCATTAGTGGTGCGATGCTGAGTTATGAAGAGATACAGGATCAATGGGAGGATACTGGGTTCATTGATCCCAATGTGGGGAACTGTCGTCCGGCTAAGCCTATATTCCGAGTTACTGATTTGGAATCAGTTATCAATGATGAAGTATTTGAATTGCCAAAAGATATCGCCCAAAGAGCGAAGCAATATGCTGCTTGGTGGTACTGCTGTATCCCGATGAGTATGATTAAAAAGAACGGCCTGCCATTGCCCTTTTTCGTTCGATATGATGACGTGGAATATGGAATTCGTTCTAATCCCAAGTTTATTACAATGATTGGTTTAGGCATTTGGCATTCGAATTTCCATATTCGGTATAATGCCGCTGTCGAACGTTATCAGACTACTCGTAATGGTATGATTGCCCAGTGCACGACAAATATCGCTCCTAATCTAAATGTCATGGTGCGACAGATGACCAAGGATATGTACCTTGAACTAAAAAAATTCAATTATGCGGATGCGTCACTGCTTTTGGATGGTTTTGAGGATTTCCTGAAGGGGCCGAGATACATTGCCCAGCCGATTGCTCAGCAGCGTTTCATGGATGCCAATAAAAATAAAGAAAAGACTGTTTCATTTGACGAATTGATGGATCAGGTCAAAGCTTTGGGCATCACTGATTTCAATCCGTACAAGCTTTCTCGTCAAGAGATTGATTCCGATTTGCCTCGTGATATCGTGAGTAGGCTGTTTGATTACACGACCTGTAATTTCCAGAGGACTATTTTTAGGCATCAGGGTGATGGCTATGCTGTTATTCCAAACATTGGATGGGCATACCCTGCTGGAAAGATTCATAATGAACGAATCATCATCGTCGTAGATTGGTATAACAAAAAAGGCTCCGTTCGAGTTAAGGACATCAGCAAATACGACACGGTGATTAAACGATATAAGAAAGATATGGCTTATTACAAGAGGCATGTGGAACATCTGCAGAAGGAATATGCTGCTGCACGTAAGGAACTGACATCTTTGGAGTTCTGGAAAAATTATCTTAACTTGAAATAAGTGAGGATTTTCCAAGGGTAGTATCTGGAAAGCTTGTAACTTTTCAGATACTACCCCCTTGTATGCTTAACGCTTGAGTAAGTCCTTCTTGTTTAACTTTGAGTATCTTGGTGAATTATATCTAAATCATGTTTAATTTTAGTGGTACTGATTTCAGGAGTTCTTGGTAGATATACCACATTACATATATCGGTTAAACTATCAAATTTGCCTTTCCAATCATCACCCATGACGAAAGTGTCAACTTTATACATCAATATATGGGGCTGGTGCCATTTTGTTGGACTCGTCATTGATTCCATTACCACCTGATATGAACTGATTTTTGTTCCGCATTTCCCTAACTCGATGGGAGATGATGGGATCATGGCAAAGGGCACTTGATGCGCGGGCGAGTTTAAGGTGAAGGCCGTTCGGTTGCGTGGGCCGCGTGTCGTTCTGCCTGTTGTCCGACGCGGAGGCGTACTGCCGGGCGAATGCTTCTGGGCGCCACCCATGCGGAACATCATGAAACCACAGGGGGGATTGCACTTTTCCACGCCGGTCGGCGAAGACGTTGAGCGCCGGCAGAACGGTGGAATGTCACCGGATTATTCTTGGGTGCCTGTAGGTGCCTCGTGGAAGACGAGGGTAATCGGCAGGTTTCCCAAAAATTGAAAGCCTTGGAACAAAGCCAAAAACAGCTGACCACGATTATCATCGGAGGTGCGCATGATGATGGTAGTCATGGTCCCAAGTGTCTCATGGGCTTGAGACCGGCGATGGTGCGATTGCGGGAATGGCGCAGAGAGCCGTGGGCTGGCCGCGGCCGATAGCCGGGCTATAACGTGGAACGTCATACGAATTGGCTCACTATGATCAGCGCACCAGCAGCGACAACCATGGGTGGCTCCTGCTCTGTATTTTGATGCTCCTATACATTGTCAAGCGTTTGGAACCGTTGTTTGAGTTCGGGCAGGTTCCATGCTCCGCGTTCGACTTCGTTGATGCGGCTTGACGGCACGGTCGGCGCCTCGCCGACCTGCTGTTGAAGAAGGAGCTTGTGTAACTGGAACCGCTACACCACGATCGAGCGACTGAGGCGCGACCTCAACGACTACGTGTGGTAATTCGACGACCAGCGGCTCCGTTCCATCCTCGGATACCGGGCCCGAAGGAATTCATCGAACGAGGATCGTCCTCTAAGGACCTATCCAACACGCTGTCGCCAATCCGATTGGCGTCATGGAGTTATAATTTTTCTGTGATTTAGGTATGTAATGTAGCCCTAATCATAAGTTGTGAACGTCTTACTCGCGTATGTTCGTAGACACTGAAAGTCAACGGACATACTTATCCCAGTTCCTACGTGAACCAACTCCCGGGGAGATCAACATGACTCGATTCCGCAATACATACACAACCCTCACAACCTTCGTGTCGGCCGCTGTTCTCCTTATCTCGACCACTGTGCCGGCATCCGCATCGCCCATGGCAAGTGATCCATTGTCTTCGTCCACCACAACAGCCGTGCGTGCACAGGTAACAGCCCTTGGTGCAAATCGTACCTACACTTACGTTCCGACCAATAACACAAGCGTCGGCGACCCCATCGTCACAGCCTACTGGACTCCAGAACGCATGAAGAGTGCCATTCCCACTGATACACCAACAAGCACGACCGAGGTAAACCGACAGATTGACGAGCTCGAACAACCGGCTCTGGCAGACGAACCAGTTACTGA
>OGPS01002498.1_pt1 | contig 11383 bp, 11 predicted proteins | sample 1552931 | NCBI WGS metagenome assembly OGPS01 (sample SAMEA2580252, study PRJEB22360) | human gut metagenome | biome: human gut; feature: human-associated habitat; material: faeces | place: Denmark | collected 2008/2010 | reverse complement strand
CATCATAATTTATGCCTATTGATAACCCAATTGTATAAATAACCTCTTCTAAAATATTTTTTGTTGTTTGATCACTAAATATATATTGATTGAATACTAAGGATAAGGTATCATCTGTAATTTCAGAAGAAAGCAATGTTGTATTACTATTTAAATAACTCATTAAATTAGTTTGGTATATAGGACTACTACCTAGTTCTTTTATTATTATTTTTACTACATCGCTATCTTTGCTATTTATATATTTTGTTACTGGTACATAGTATTTAGTATCATTATAAGTACTTGTATAATATGTTGTATATGATAATATATCATTTAAATTAGATAAATCATAACTTTTATTTATACCATAACTTTTATTTAGTACTGTTGGTATATTTGTTTTACTATTGGGTAATTTATTTAGTACTTCTCCTTCTACTTTTATTATTACTTTATCTATACCATCTATACTTGTTAAAGTATAAATGATTGCTTCAAGCATCTTATTTTCATCTTTTTCGTTTATATCTAATAATTCTTTTGAGAAGTTTATTGTTAATACTCCTTCTTGTAATTTTAAATCTTTTATTGTTACATCTGGTGGTATTATACTTCTAAAACCATTTGGTATAATGTTATTTTTAGTACCTCCAACTACTAGGCCTTCTAATAAGTCTTTAGCTAAGTCTACTCCTTCACATTTACATGTTGGTATAGTTGTTCTAGCTACATAGTCATTACTATCTACTAAATATATTGTACTTTCTACGTTATTATAATTATACTCTATACTATTATTTTTTAAATCTATATCTTTTCTATTACTTGGTATTAGATATATTACTAATAGTAAGATAATAGCAGTAGTGGATACTATTATTTTTTTTATAGACATTTTCTTTAACATGTTATCACCACTAAAATATATGTTTTTAATTTATATTTTATACAAAAAAGAAGCCAATTATTTAGCTTCCACTATAAGCTTAATAGCAGTTCTTTCTTCTCCATCGATGTTTATATCAATAAAGGCTGGTGTACATACTAAATTCTTTCCTGATGGAGCGACAAAGCCTCTAGCTATAGCTACTCCTTTTATAGCTTGATTAAGTGCTCCTGCTCCTATTGCTTGTACTTCTACTACTCCTTTTTCTCTAAATACATTAGCAAGAGCTCCTGCTACTTTATTAGGCTCTGACTTTGATGAAACTTTAATTGTTTCCATAATTATTTTATCATTCCTTTCTACATTTAAATATATGTTTATAAAAGAAATAAATAACAAAAAATAGTAGCTTAAATTTCGCTACTATTCTTCTTTTTATATAAAATATATGCTAATGATGATAATACTACTAATACTATAAAACATACTATTCTAAAGGTACTACTTATTCCCCTTTTTATTGGTTTAGTATATGGAGTATTTTTATCTACTACTAATTCTATATCGGTAGTATTTTTATCAATGGTCCATATATAAGTATTATCTTTTATTTTATCAGCATTATTTGATGCTACTTTTAAATTACTAGTTACTGCTATATTTATTTTTTTACTATATAAACAGTAGAAGTTTCCACTTAATTTTATACTATAATAATTATCTATTTCTTCTATTTCTTTATTTTCAAAACAAGTATTTATTATAGTGGAATTTACAAAGTCTTCAATATTATAATTATATTTAAATGTATAATTTATATTATTACCTGATTCTTTTAAATCTTTTTGATATAGTTCTTCTTTATTATAAATTGGTTTTTGTTCTTCATTAATAATAGAATATATAGTACTTAATCCTGTAGCATTACTATCTTGAGAGCTTTCTTCTTTAGTTACGGTACCAGTAATTGTTTCATTTAAAGTATCTTTATTTATTTCTAAGTTATAATTAACTGTACAACCAGTTAGTAGTAGACTTAGTAATATTATTATTTTATTTTTCACTTATTTTCACCCCTATTTATACCATGATCCATATGCTATTATTTCATCTGAATCAATAACTCTTTCTTTTTTTCTTACTAATCCTGGATCTCCAGTATTTCCTTCAATTGTATAAACATAATTACTATCTGAACTAGTAACTATACCAACATGATCAACACACTTAGTTACTTTATCCCATTTTCCATTAGAGCCACGACAACTACTACCTTTCCATTGATACCATATTATATCACCAGCTTTAGGAGTATAATTACCACCATAAGCTTTAGAATATTCAAATGTTACATTACTACTCTTACCACTTTTAAATACTGGCCACATTCCGCTAGCCATATTGTCATCTATTGGTCCATATGTATTTAAATATTGATATAATGTTTGGCCAGAGACTGTTACTTGTTTTAAAGACCAAGTAGCAAATTGTTCACACCAAGCATCAGTAGAAAAGCCATATTTTTTATCATTATTATTATTACCTAATTGGCCATTTAATACAGTTATTAATCCAGAAGCAATTACTTTAGTACCAGCATTCTCATAAGTTATTTTGTTATCATTAGTATTATCATTCTTTTCTTCTTTTTCTAATAAACTATCAAAATAAGAAAAATCACCACTTTTAGCATTACTAAGACATTCTTGATAATTAACACTAAAGCCTACACTATCCATTAAACTCATAAATACTTCTACTATCCATGGTATGCAAAATACTATCATGGCATATATTATTCTTTTACCTACTATTTTAGTACTCTTTACTGCTTTTTCATCACCGCCTATAACAGCTTTACTAAAATCTATCATTAATATTACTATTAAACCTATTGGTACTAAGGTAAAAACAATATCTAATAATAAACTTCCAAAATATATTATTCTTAAAATTCCTGGATGCTGACAAGCATCAAGTAAAATATACATATAAATCACTCACTTTTCTATATTTAGTATACATTATTTTTTTGTTTTAGGCAAGAAAAAAAGAGAAAACTAATGTTTCTCTATATGAATTAATCCTTCGTACACTTCTTCTAATGCTCTACCTATGTTTTTTTGACATTTATAGTCTTTAATAGGCATTTGATAATATCCTGTTTTAGTCATTTGCTTAGCTCTATCTGATACTACATAAACTAAAGCATACTTTGAATCTACAATATTTAATATTTTATCAATTGAAGGATAAATCACTATTATCACACTCCCTTATGATATAAGAATATAACATATTAATTATAAATGCAATAGTCTTTACATAAATTTTACATAACAATTTTTTTATTATATCCAATAGATTTAGTTTTAACTTTAGATTTTACTATTATATTTTTTTGATATAATAATTCTTCTAATTTATCCACTAACATTTTAATTCTTCTTGAAATATAAGACTGTGATAAACCTAATATATTAGATATCTCTATTTGTGAATAACCATCCCTAAAATATAAATTAAATAAACATTTATCTTTACTATTTAGTAAATTAATTACACCATTTATATCTTTAATTTCTTCCTTATCCATATAATCACCTTCTATATTTATTGAAGGATCAATAATTAAATCATTAAGTGTAAGATCATCATCTCCTATCAGTTCATCTAATGAAACATATCTATAAGATTCTCTTCTAATATACATAAGTATCTCATTATCAATACATTTACTAGCATATGTAGTAAAAGTACATTTTTTATCTAGTCTAAAAGTATCCACTGCCTTTATAAGTCCAATCATACCATATGCAACAATATCTTCCATATTCATATTAGTATTACTAAATCTTTTATAATATCTGTAGAAGACTAATTTAATATTATGTAATATTATCGTTTCTCTTACCTCTATATTATTATCTTTCATTAACTTAAAATTTCTTTCTAATTCTTCTCTACTAAGTACTTCATAATTATATTCATTTATCATGTTTCCTCCCAAAAAAAGCAGTACCATTCTCGATACTGCATTATATTTTATTAACTATTTATAATATTATGACATCTATCACAGATATCACCATTTAAGTGATCAACATAGTTCCAGCATCTATTACATTTTTCACCAGTACTCTTTTCTACTACTACTTCTTCTCCATCGGTAGTATATTCTACTTTAGATACAATAAATAATTGATGTAAGTAAGAACCTAATTTTTCTTTTACTTCATTATATTTTGGATCTAAGTTAATCTTAACTACGGCTTCTAGAGCTGATCCTATTAGTTTTTCATTTCTTGCTTCTTCTAGTTTTTTATTTACTTTATCTTTTAGTTCAAAGAATAAGTTAAATAATTCTTCTACTTCAGCACTATCAGAGTATGTTACTACTTCTGGCATATCTGTTAGATGTACTGATTCTTCAGTATGTGGAAGTAAACTATATACTTCTTCACTAGTATATGGAAGAATTGGTGCAAGTAGTTTTACCTCATTATTTAAAATGTTATATAGTACTGTTTGTACACTTCTTCTTACTAGGGAATCTGCTTTTTCAATATATAGAATATCTTTAGTAAAGTCTAGATAGAAGTTTGATAATGTGAATGATACAAAGTTATTAACTAATTTATATACGTTTTGGAAGTTATAGTTATTATATTCTTCTAGAACATTCTTAGTAAATTTATTTAATTCATTCATCATATATTTATCATAGTATGGCATATCTTCATATTTAATACTATCTTTAGTATAATCAAAGTCTTTTAAATTACCTAACATAAATTTATAAGTATTTCTAATCTTACGATAGCTTTCTTTTACTTGTTTAATTAGATCATCACTAATTCTTACATCTTCTGTATAATCAGTTGAAGCAACCCATAGTCTTAAGATATCTGATCCATGTAATCTTACCATATCTGCTGGAACAATAACATTTCCTAAGCTCTTACTCATTTTATTACCTTTACCATCTAAAGTAAAGCCATGAGATACAAGTTCTTTATATGGGGCTTTACCAGTAACAGCAACTCCACAGATTAATGAGCTATTGAACCATCCACGATATTGGTCTGATCCTTCTAGATACATATCTGATGGATATGGTAATCCCTGTTCTATTAGTACACCATTCCATGTAGATCCTGAATCAAACCATACATCCATGATGTCTTCTTCTTTAGTAAAGTTACCATTTGGACTAGCTGGATTTGTATACCCTTCTGGGAGTAAATCTTTAGCTTCTTTTTCAAACCATACATTAGAACCATATTTTCTAAATAGGTCTGCTACATGCATCATAACATCATAGTCGACGATTTCACTACCATCTTCGTTATAGAAGATAGGAATTGGTACTCCCCATACTCTTTGTCTAGAGATACACCAGTCTCCACGATCATGAATCATGTTATATAATCTCTTTTTACCCCATTCAGTATGGAATTTAACATTATTTTCAAGTTCATTAAGTAATTCATCTCTAATCTTATCAATACTACAGAACCATTGTTTAGTAGCTCTAAAGATAATAGGTTTCTTAGTTCTCCAGTCATGTGGATATGAGTGAGTAATAAACTTTAATTTTAAAAGTACGCCTAGTTCTTCTAACTTAACAGTAACCGCTTTATTAGCATCTTCAAAGAATAAACCATTAAATGGACCAGATAATTCATTTAATACACCTTGATCATCGATACCATTTACCATTTCTAAGCCATATTCTTTACCAATAATAAAGTCATCAGCGCCATACATCGGAGCAATATGTACTAGACCAGTACCAGCATCTAATGTAACATGGAAACCATCTACTACTGGAGCTACTCTATCCATAAATACATGTTTATATTTAACGCCTTTAAATTCACTACCAGAGAAAACATCTACTACTTCGTAGTTTTCCCAATTAAATTCTTTTGCTAATGAATCAAGTAATTCATTTGCTACAATATAGTATTTATCTCCTACTAATACTTTAGCATAATCAAATTTATCACTAATTGCGATTCCGGTATTACATGGTAATGTCCATGGGGTTGTTGTCCATATTACTAGGTTATCTCCTACATTTACAGTATCATTTCCTTCTACTACTGGGAAGGCTACATAAATTGATGAGTCTTTTCGATCATGATATTCTATTTCTGCTTCAGCAAGAGCTGATTCTGATGATGGACTCCAGTATACTGGTTTTAATCCTTTAAAGATTAAGCCTTTCTTAGCCATTTCAGCAAATACTTCTATTTGTCTAGCTTCCATTTCTTTTTGCAATGTAATATAAGGATGCTCCCAATCTGCTAGTACATTAAGTTCTTTAAATCCTTGCATTTGCTTTTCTATTTGTTCATAAGCATATTTTTCACATAGTGCTCTAAAATCTGCCTTACTCATACTCTTTCTATCTACACCGCTATTGGTAACAGCTTGTTCAATAGGAAGACCATGGGTATCCCAACCAGGAATATAAATCATATCATATCCACTCATCATTTTATATCTATTTACAAAATCTTTTAAAATCTTATTCATAGCATGGCCTATATGAATATTACCATTAGCATATGGAGGACCATCATGTAAGATAAATGGTGTTTTTCCTTTGTTCTTTTCTCTTACTTTATTGTATAAATCCATTTCCTCCCATTTTTCTCTTTGTAATTTTTCATTTTCTGGTAAGTTTCCACGCATTTGAAAACTTGTCTCTGGCATTAATAATGTCTCTTTATAATTCATCTTTCTCTCCTTCTTTCTATTTTATAAAACAAAAAAGCACTAGTTTATAAGGACGAATAACCGCGGTACCACCTTACTTCACTTAAGTGCTCTCTTTTTGATAACGGAATTTACTTCCGGTTTTTCTTAAAATATTCAGAAAAACACATCAAGAGTGATCTATATAGTAACTATCATACTAATTTTCACCAACCATTAGCTCTCTACAACTATTTTACTATACCGTCTCTTTCCTTTGTTTTAATATAATCATATTATATGCTAATTTTATTTACTTGTCAATAGCTTTTTTGTCATTGATTTAGTTCAAAGAATTTATTGACTATTTGGGATGATATTCTTTTGGTAACACCTGACTGAGTAACATCGGGAATACCTGCATCTGGTGATACTACTACGATACTCATTTTAGGACTATCACTAGGTGAATATCCTACAAATGATGTAGTAATTGTTTCTGTATCAACTTTATTATCACCATCAGTATCTATAAAGCTTTGGCTAGTTCCTGTCTTACCAGCAGAATTTGTATAATAACCCATATAGCCATAACCTAAACCATTTTGAACAACAGCACTAAATCCTTCTCTTACTCTATTTATATATTTATCTTCTACTGATAATGTTCCCATTACTTTTGTTTCGGCTTTATATATAAGTGAACCAAATTTATCACCATTATCACTGGCTTTATATACTTCTTTTAATAAATATGGTTTTAATCTTTTGCCACCATTAGCAATAGTATTTATATATTGTGATAATTGTATTGGTGTATAAGTATCATATTGTCCAATTGAGAAGTCTAATAAATGTCCTGGTAATTTACTAGTACCCATATATCCTAAACTTTCTACTGGCAAGTCAATACCTGTTTTTTTACCAAGGCCAAATTCAGCATACATATCTCGATACTTTTTAAAGGCTTCTTCATCTAAAGATAAACCTTTGTCATATTCATATTTTCCTTTTCCTACAGTAATTGCTATTTTATACTGATATACATTTGAAGAAAATGCTAAAGCATATATATCATCAATATCCCCCATTGTTCGCCATGAACATTTTAGAGGTGTATCTTTTATTTTAAGACATTCATCATACTGGTGACTACCAATATCAATAGCACCATATTTATATCCTACCATCATCGAAGCACCTTTTACTACTGAACCTGGAGTTACTGGTAATGTCGCTATACCTGGAGTATAATCTACAATATATTTAGAGCCATCTTTATCAAGTACTTGTTTTCCTCCCATTGCTAGTATTTCTCCTGTATTAGGATCTGCGATTACGGCAAATGATCTATTATAATAAGTAGTTCCTGCTTCTCCTTTGGCATTATATACTTCATTTGATAGAATTTCTTCTAAGTGTTTTTGTAAATTAATATCTATAGTAAGAACTATATCACTGCCTCTCTTACCTTCACTTACTAATTCATAACTATTATCAGAAAGTAATCTATACTTAGCTTTAGTTCCTTTTAAATAATTTTCATATTGATATTCTAAATATGATATTCCTACTCTATCGTCTAATGAATAACCTTTCTTTAAATAGATTTCTGCTAATTCTGAAGGTATACCTTGATTATTTGAAGATACATTACCTAAAATACTTTTAAAAGTATCTCCATATAAATATACTCTTTCCCAATCTAACTTAGTATTAAAGCCTTTTAAGTTATCAATGTTTTCACTTATATAAGCATATTCTTCTTCACTAACATCTTTATTTTTAATTACTTTTTCTGCATATGAATATCCTTTATTCATTAAATAATATATATAAGCAGCTTTCTTATCTCTTTCATCATAGGTACTTATTTCTTCATCTAATCTTTCATATATAAGTTTTTCTATATCTTTATCATTTAGTTTTCTTTTATTATATTCTTCCCACTCTTTATCAGTAATTTTCTTTTTACATTCTTTATAATGTCCTTTGTAGTAGAAGGTCTTTAATCTATTTTCATTAACTTTAGAATAGTCTAAATTTATATTATCTGCTACTGTATAGGCAAGTTCTATTTCTTCTTTATTGGTTATTCCATTTTGTTTCTTATAATATATTGTCTTAACACCTTCATTATCTACTAGTAAATTATAATTTCGATCATATATTCTCCCTCTTGGAGCACTAGTACTTTCTCCTGTTTTTTCAGTAGCCATAGCAAGACTCTCTTTATAATCATTCTCTTTAATTATTTGAAGATAAAATACTCTTCCTAGTATTACAACATATAAAATTATTACTATAAATATTAAAGAATTATATCTTTTATTTATTACTTCAGTAAGATTTCTTTCATCTTTTTTTGTTTTATTTAAAGGTTTACTATTCTTCTTTATTTCTAATTTTTTCTTGTGGCTTTTTTTCTTAGGTTTATTAATTGTTCTTTTCATGTTATCAACCTTCCTTTTATTATTATATCATATTTATTCTAATTATACATATAGTTAATTAGGTGAATTTATGAATATTTATTTAATTAGTGAATATGTAAACAGATTAAGAAAAAGTGATATTATTTATTATGCTGAAAAACAGGGTATTTCTTTAGATAAAGAAGAAGTAGAATTAATATATGATTATATTAAAAAAGATTATAAAACTATTATTTATGGTAATCCTAAAGATATTTTAAATGAAATTAAATTTAAGGTTTTATAAGAATCTCTTATTACTTGATCGCATCCAGACTCACTAAGACCAATCATCTCCAAAAATTCTTTTTTCTCTTCTTCACTTTCAAGCTCAGAAAATTTATATATTAAATTTAAAGATAAAATTGATATGTTTACTAAAAACATAAGAGAAGGCTAGCCTTCTCTTATTTTAGTTATTAAATTACTATCAAACTTTTTATTTCTTATCATTTCTATTTCATATTTATATGGGGGATATACTTTTTCTTTACTATTATCATCCTTAGTAACATATGGTGTTTCAAGTATTTTAGGAATACTTTCTAATCTTTCATTATAAATTATTTTTATTAAATTATCAAAGCCTATAGTTCCAAAACCTATATTCTCATGTCTATCTTTATGACTACTAATTTCATTCTTACTATCATTAACATGAATACAGCCTATTTTATTAATACCTATTACTTTGTCAAAATTATCAAGTACCTCGTCAAAATTACTCATATCATAACCAGCATCATTTAAGTGACAAGTATCTATACATACTCCAATCTTATCTTGATGTTTAATTTTATCAATAATAGCTTTTAATTCTTCAAATGTCTTACCCATTTCATTACCTTTACCTGCCATTGTTTCTAATAAGATTGTTACATTATAATCATTATCTAATATTAAATTTAATCCTTTACTTATATTATTAATAGCTTCTTCTCTAGAACAATTAACTGCTGATCCTGGATGTAATACTAAATACTTAATACCTAATGTACTACATCTTTCTACTTCGTTTATAAGAAATGATACTGAAAAATCAAAATTATTAAAATTAGCTAAATTAACTATATAAGGAGCATGTACTATTACTTTTTCTAAAGCTATATTATTTTCTTTCATTAATTTATATGCTTCCATAGTAAGAGAATCTTCAATAACACTTCTATTAGTATTCTGTGGGGCTCCTGTATAAAACATAAAAGTATTTGCCTTATAACTTAGTGCTTCTTTAACACTTCCAAGTAACTGACTTTTATTATTATATGATACATGACTACCTATTATTAAATTCATATTATCTACCTCTTTCTATAACATTATACTATATTTTTAGTAAAAGAAAAAGACTTATTTCTACCTTTCACTCTAAGCCAAGGTCTTAGAGTGTTGTTATTAGCCTAAAGTCTAATAACAAGATATCAACCATATATATTATATATAAGCATAAGTATATACCAAAAGAAAAAGAGGATTTCTCCTCTTTAATTATTAACTAGCTAATTTTTTACCATTAGCTTCAGTACTAAATGAATATTTAGAACCAAATTTACCAGATGTAGCTCCCACTAATAGGACTTCAGCATGACCAGCACTATTTAATTTAATAGATGAACAATTAGCACTTGTTGGATCTCCACTACCGCTATAAGCTGTACCTTCTAATTTGATATCAGTTGAAGTTAAACCATATAACTTATCTATAGAATCACCAGTTCCTTTTACTGCTGTTAAACATTGCCATGTAGCAGTAGGTTTTGCGTCATTTAATATAGACGTATAGTTAGTACCAAATGCCATTTCATCTTTAACAACACTTTCATCATACCAAGTAGCAACTTCTTTAGATAATGAGTTAATTGTAGATAATCTAGCATCATCAATTGATGATAAAATTGTAGGTACAGTAACTACAACGATAATAGCAAGTATAACGATAACTGCTAGTAACTCTATTAAAGTAAATCCTTTTCTATTTAATTTTTTCATTATTTTAATCCTCCTCTATTTATAATATAATCTTACCATAAAATAATTTCTTAGTCAATTACTTTATGATAAATATTTACATATTTGTCATTATATTTTTTACTCTTTATTAGTGTTAAATTATTATAATTATCTTTTAATAGTTTTGTCTTAGAACCAAGAGCTGATTTCTTTAATTCAGGATATTTTTTATACACTTTAGCTCTTACATCAGAACGACCGTGAAGTCCTGCTAACCTAAGAGCATCACGAGCATCAGCTTTAGTAGGGATAGGATAACTACGTCCACCACCTGCAAAATCTTTAGATTTAACACTAGGATATGGTTTCTTATCAGAACCAT
>OGPS01002497.1_pt1 | contig 11385 bp, 9 predicted proteins | sample 1552931 | NCBI WGS metagenome assembly OGPS01 (sample SAMEA2580252, study PRJEB22360) | human gut metagenome | biome: human gut; feature: human-associated habitat; material: faeces | place: Denmark | collected 2008/2010 | reverse complement strand
ATAACCCCTTGTATATATTACACTGTACTTATTAAGAAATAATAGCATATTCAACTAGCAGCATTGCAATTAATTCTAAATAATCAAATAATATATTTTAATGTGAAAATACAGAAATACAACATTAAATTATATATTTACATTCATAGAGAGTACGGCTATTAAATAAATTAAGAAAGAAGGATAAACTCATGGCAGCAATTAACGATTTGATTAACCAGATCGAAAATCTGGAACTTAGAGATCGTATTAAACAAGAAATTGACCGAATGAATAAACAGAAAAAGTTTGGGCTTGTTTTTGAAGAGCACCTTCCGGAATGCACACCTCTTTATGATGTACCTGTACGTATTGGCTCACTTGTTGCACTAAAAAACGGTGACATAAATACTCTGTATACCGTGCTTAAAATAAACGAAAAAAAAGTGATTTGCAAGAAGAATGAAGAAATAGAGATTACTGAATTTCTGATCGACGAGCTTGTTTCCGTAGCTAAATTTGGTGATCCGATTTACCCGTTCCTAAAACCAATTGATAGTATTTGCAATGCTCCAAATAATTATTTGTGGCACACATTAATAGAAGCAGATAATTACCATGCATTACAACTGTTGGAGTACCTTTATGCTGGTAAGGTGGACTGTATTTATATTGACCCTCCATATAATACAGGCGCAAAAGACTGGAAGTATAACAATAATTATGTTGACAAATCAGATACATACCGTCATAGCAAATGGCTTTCAATGATGCAAAAACGGTTGAGAATTGCCAAAAAATTACTTAATCCACAAGATTCAGTTCTAATTATTACCATTGACGAAAAAGAATACCTACATCTTGGTTGTTTGCTAGAAGAAATGTTTCCGGAAGCAAAAATGCAAATGATAAGTATAACCATTAGCCCTTCTGGAGCTAAGAGAGATAGTTTATTTTCTCGTTCAGACGAATATATTTACATTTTGCTGTTTGGTAATGCACATGTAAGCCACCCTACTGGCGATGGAAATGAAAAAGAAATTAGATGGTTTTATTTAAGGCGTACTGATTATGCCTCTAGAAGAGGAACTAAGAAAGGTGGGATTGCGCAATTCTATCCAATTTATGTAAACAATAAAACAAAAGAAATTCAATGTATAGGAGATTACTTAACACCAGAACAAAATATTACTGATATTCCATTAATAGAAGGAACAACAGCAGTATTCCCAATTAGAGAAGATGGAGTTGAAATGAACTGGGGAGTTACCAAAGAAACGCTACAAGATTTGCTCAATAAAGGATTTGTACAAGTTACAGATGGATATCCTTTACAACCATATATATTCAAATATGTAAGTACAACATATGCAAAGAAATTTAAAGAAGGTAGATGGAAAATAGTTGGCGAACGAAATGACAAAAGTAAAATTATTGTAGAAACAGCAGGCAAGATAACAAGGGCAACAACTGTATGGCAAAATAAATTATATGATGCCGGTGCATATGGAACTTCACTATTAAAATCTATTATAGGAGATGGGAAATTTAATTTTCCAAAATCCATATATTCTGTTATGGACACTCTCAGGTATTTTGTTGGAGAAAAAAACAATGCATTAGTTTTAGATTTTTTTGCTGGTTCAGGTACAACATTGCATGCTATCAATCTACTAAACGCAGAAGACGGTGGACGACGACGCTGTATTATGGTCACGAACAACGAAGTTTCTGATGATGAAGCCAAAAAACTTACAAAACGAGGTTATCATCCTGGAGATCCTGAGTGGGAAAAACTCGGCATTGCACATTATGTCACTTGGCCACGCACAGTCTGTTCTATAGAAGGCCATGATATAAACGGCCAACCGCTCAAAGGTAATTACCTAGACAGCGATATTCCAATGGCAGACGGGTTTGAGGCAAATGCTGTATTTTTTAAGTTGAGTTTTCTTGACAAAAATGCTGTAGCGCTGGGCATGCAATTCAAGGAAATGTTGCCAACATTATGGATGAAAGCTGGTGCATATGGACAATGTCCGAAACTTGACGGAGAAGAAATCCCCAAAGTTGTTCTTTTTCCAGAAAACCATTTTGCTGTGCTAACAGAAGAAAGTGCATTTCCAGAGTTGGAAATACAGCTTGCTATCCACCAGAAAATAGACACTGTTTATATCATAACAGATTATGAAGCAGGATACTATGCAATGACAAAAAACTTGAAGGCAAAACACACTTATCAGCTTTATCGAGATTATCTTGATAATTTCAGAATTAATGCGGGGAGGAATTGAAAATGAAGGTAGAATTGTTCCCGTTTCAAAAAAAAGCTACAATAGACCTTCGTGTTAAAGTTGCCGAAGCGCTTGGTAGTTATCATAGAACACATACCCCTCAAGTCGTTTCACTTCAAGCACCTACAGGCGCAGGCAAAACCATCATTATGGCTTCATTGATTGAGGATATTTATTTTGGTACAGACCAATACGAAGAACAGCCAGAAGCAATTTTTGTCTGGTTGTCAGATTCTCCCGCACTTAATGAACAATCCAAACAAAAAATAGACCTGAAATCTGATAAAATTCGTTTTGGGCAGTGTGTAACAATTGAGGATGAATCCTTTGATCAGGAAATGCTGGAAAACGGTCATATATATTTTCTCAATACACAAAAACTCGGGAAAGCTGGAAATCTTGGCAAACACTCAGACACTCGTCAATATACCATATGGGAAACTCTTGAAAACACTGTCAGAGAAAAGTCTAATCGTCTGTATTTCATAATCGATGAAGCGCACCGTGGTATGCAGGGAAGCGAAGCCGGCAAAGCAACATCCATTATGCAGCGCTTTTTGAAAGGTAGTCCGACATTTAAACTTCCACCTATGCCTCTTGTTATCGGAATCAGTGCAACAGCGGCAAGATTTAATGCTCTTGTTGGCGACACCAATTCAACTTTGCAAAAATGCATTATAACAGCGGCAGATGTTCGTGCTTCTGGTCTTTTGAAAGACAGAATTGTTATCACTTACCCAGATAACCCAGAAAAGAATAACGAAATGGCTGTGCTTCAAGCTGCAACAGATGAATGGATGGACAAATGCAAGCACTGGTATCAATATTCCTATGAACAACATTATGCACAGGTAAATCCTGTGTTTGTTATCCAAGTACTTGCCGGAAGTGGAAAAACAATTTCTGACACCAATCTTAATGATGTAATCGCCAAAATTGAGGAACGGCGCGGAACACCGTTCAAAGAAAATGAAGTTGTACATACCTTTGGTTCAACAGGAACGATTACTCTAAACGGATTAAATGTGCTTCATATTAATCCATCTGAAATTACTGACGACAAACGTATCCGCGTTGTGCTTTTCAAAGAAAATCTTTCAACCGGCTGGGATTGTCCAAGAGCCGAAACAATGATGTCTTTCCGTCACGCCGAAGATGCAACATACATAGCACAACTTCTCGGACGCATGATAAGAACACCTCTTCAGTGTCATATTCAAGTCGACGATTCACTAAATGATGTGCGGCTTTATTTACCATATTTCAACAGAAACACTGTTAAGGAAGTTATTGATGAGTTACAAAACACTGAGGGAGGAGAAATCCCTACCATAATTGATGATGAATCTCTTGAAAAGCAAGTATACGTACCGTGGTCAGTGCACACGTCAAAACAAAGAAAAACTCCTATTGAAAATCCAAATCAACTTAAACTTTTCCCAGGTGTGGCTGGCGAAAATAGCAAAACAACTCCTGAAAATCTTCACTTTGATCCTGAAAATAGTCCGACAGCAAAAACTTACCTCGAAAAGGAAATTCATCCACAACAGGAACAGACAGCTATGGTTTCTGCAAAACCACAGCCTTCGACATTCGTAACTTCCGAAGAAACGCCTGTTTCTATTAAACAATCTACACTGCCTTATATTATGATTGACCGGGAAGCAATCACAAAATTCATCAACGACCAGGGATATCTAACTTATCTTGTTCGGAACGTAAAAATTAACAACTACTTAAAATCTCTTCTAAGTCTTGCGGAAATTTTGACGTATAGCAATATATTCGCCAATGCAAATAAGGAAATCGAAAAAGAAGTAGTTGCAATGATACACGAATATATAACAGAGCTTCACGTAAACGGAACGTATAAGGATCTTGCAAAAAATGTGCTTTCTTTTAAGCTATCTGTACGTATTTTTGATGTTTTTGGTGAATCACTTGATAATGGACTTGCACAAGATATGTTCACAGCTTCAGAAAGTGATCTTGATCGTCAGCTTCGTGCGGCAGATGCAAGACTTGGATCATACGGATTTCCATATAAGTACGGTCGGTCATTTGGTAATATAAATGATCCATCGCAATATAAAATTGATTGCATTTTATTTGCAGCGGACGATGAATGTGTGAGGAAACTAAATCGCTATGCTGAAGCAAAATTTCATGCTCTAAACGACCAATACCGCAAATATGTAGTTACAACCTCGGAACGTTTAAAAAAACAGTACAGTAATATTATTGCAGATGCTGATATTGTCAGTAAACATAACTTTACTCTACCAGAAACTATCAGTACCCGTTTAGAAGACGGTGGCAAAGAATATGACAATCATCTATATGCAGACGAAAATGGACTTGCAAAAATTAAGCTAAACGGATGGGAAGAAGGTGTTTTAGAAGAGGAAGCTAAAGCAGCCGATTTTGTTTGTTGGATTCGCAATCCGTCAAGAAGTAGCTGGTCTCTTTGTATTCCTTATGAGATTAATAATGAAATAAAATCTTCATATCCAGATTTCATCATCGTTCGTAGTGACCCATTTCTTAGCTATGTAATCGATATTCTTGAACCTCATAGCCCTGATTTTAAAGATAATCTTGGAAAGGCAAAAGGCTTTGCCAAATACGCATTAGAAGAACCACGCATTGGAAGAATTCAACTTATTCGTCAGGGCAAAGATACCTCCGGAAAAACCAGGTTTAAACGTCTCGATTTAGCCAAAGGTGCAATTCGTGATAAGGTACTAAAAGCTCAGAATAACGATGAACTTGACCATATATTCGACACAGATGGTGAATTTGCCCCAAAATAATATTTTTTTGATTTTATATCTTTATTTAATTTATTCTCCCCCTCCTCTCATACCTCAGCAGTGCTTCCTGCGCTATTTCTTCGGGTGTTTTCGGAGTGGTTTTCAAATTATAAGAGCCTTGCAGCTGCAAGGCTCTTTTTTGTGTGTTGACGGTAGTTGCTCCGCTGCTTGTTTGGGCAGCAGTGCTTATTTGGGCGTTTGCTCCATTATTTCCATTTCCTTCCCGTCCTTGTTCTGCGGCATTATTATTTGCTCGCTGATCTTTCTGCAAACTCCCTTCGTCTTTTGCTCGCCATTCATCCTGCAGTCTGCGTTCCCTCCTTATGCCCTGCGCTTCGCGCAGGGCTTTTTCCATATTATAGAAGTTCGGTTCGCGGCGGCGGGCAGTCATAATAGTCACCGCAATATTCCATTCGGCATCGTCCGTCTCGCAGAAGCGTTCTGCCCAGCCATCAATAAACCTGGCCCGTTCATCTTCGTTTCTAAACCGCAGCTTCAGCCTGTTATATTCAAACAGTTTTACCATCCGCCGTATCTGTTCATAAGGTCTCTCCATTTTTCAGCACATCCTTCGCAATATTTTCAGCCTCTGATTAGCTTATATGGTCAGGCGCACTTACGGGTTTCTCTGTCCAGGCGGCGGCAAACGCATTTCCCAGGCAGATCACCCTGGCTGGCAGTGCCATAACAGCCTGCCGGCCTGCGCCTGATGGTCCATATCCCAGCTTATCTACATCAGCAGTTCTTCCGCTTCCCGCTGTTTTTCGGCCTGATGCGCTGCAAGCAGCAGCTGCCGCAGCTTAGTAAGCCCTTTTTTGATCGTTTTGCTGATCGCCGCCGGACTGACGCCAAACCTCTGTGCCAGTTCGCCGTTGCTCCAGCCTTCCAGAAAATGCAGTTCGATCAATTCTTCCTGTTTGGGCGAAAGCTGTACCAGCAGTTCCTGCACTTCCGCAAAATCCTGCTGCAGTTGCTGCTGTTCAAAATAAGTACGCGTCGTCTGCGCCGCATCTGCCGTCAGCACTTCCTCTGCAAATTCACAGCCGCTTTCTATTTCATAAGGGCAGGTCATTTCTTCATCCTTATGCCGGCGTTTCCATTCACTGCTGAGCGCCGTATACGACTTACTGACGATAAAAGCCGGCAACTTCTCGAAATCCTGCCGCTGTCCCCACTTTTCCAGCGCCTTTACCACGGCTATCCTTTCGATCTGTTCGCCATCCTCGGCAAAACCTTTATAAGCGCTGGTATGTGCTATTTTACGCAGTTTGATATCAAAAGCCTGCAAAATCACCCCAGCATTTTTTTATTGCCCTGCTGCGCTAAAGCCACTATTTCGGCCCATTTATCACACTCCGCTGTTTCTGTGCAAGTAACTGTCATCAATACATCCCCTTATCTCACCCTGCTGCGGTGATCTTATTATTCAACACCTCTACTGCCAGCTCCCGCGCCGTCAGGCTGTCCAGACAGTCTATACAAATAATGAGCCCATCCAGCTCGATATACAAATCACCGGCGCAAACAGCCTCATTACACAATTCACAGCTGTACACGGCTTCCGCCAGGCTCTGCGGAGGTTCCAGCCACGCATTTTCGATCGCTGTAAAATGATCCATTAGTCACACCTTGCGCCTGAACTGCGGCGTGACGTTAAACTGCGCTTAAGCGCCCTGCGGAACAAAGCGCTGCAGTTGATATGCTCGTCCTGTGCCTGCTTGCGCAGACCATAAGGCAAAACGATACGCAGCTCTACTAAAGCATCGTCCTTTCTCGGCGGTTTCACCGTTCTGGCAGACTGCGGCTCAACTGGCCGTACAGTCTCTGTCTGGCAGTGTTTTCCCTGCAGTAAGGGGCATTTCAGCGCCAAATACAAAAGACGGGCACTCAGCACATCGCCGCCCGTCTTTTTAGATTTTTGTTGTGAAGCTAAAGAATCATTCATGTTTTTTTACCTGCTTTCGCTGAATTTAGGGTGTAAGTATCAATACTAACGCAGATCAGTAATACAAAACCATTATTAACACTTAAAACTTCCAAGTCAAAATCATAAGTATGTATGAAGGATTTACAGATTTTAATGATTTAAAAGCTTTAAGAGATGCTAAAGGTCTTTAAGATTTAAAAGATTCGGTATGCTTACTGCGTCAGTAATAATATCCCCTACTCTTATATGGCTTTTTACAAGGTCATTTTTAACCCCCTTTACATAAATAAATTTTATCCGCCGCTTGGAAGAGCAAATTTTACACTTTTTAAATTTTTCCTGCCGGCAGGTTAAAAAACAGGGCCTAAAAAGCCATATAAGAGTGAGAGGGTGCCACAGCACATCAAAATGCTGAACGGAGTACGTTAAAATAATGGCCTGCTCTCCAAACTCACAGGAAAGGAGCATCACCATGCAAATATCATCAGCACCGCTGCTGACAGCAGCCAAGCTCGCCGAACTTGTCGCCCTGGGGCACAACCGCATCTCGCAGATCTATCTGCACTGGACCGCCGGGCGTTACGGCCAGCTTTATGACGACTACCATTTCAATATCGACGCCGACGGCAGCGTTTACCAGACCTGCACGCAGCTCACCGAGCTTAAAAGCCATACGTGGCACCGCAATACCGGCGCTATCGGTATCGCTCTCTGCTGCGCCTGCGGCGCGCTGCCACATAACGGCAGGGATACTGACTTCGGCAAGTTTCCGCCCACACCCCGCCAGATCGACGCCGCAGGTAAATTAGTCGCCGCACTGGCGCAGGGGCTCAATATCCCTATCGACCGCTGGAACGTGCTTACTCACTGCGAAGCCGCGCTTATCGACGGCTACGGACCGTACAGCGGCGACGCCGAAACCCGCTGGGACTTATGGTATCTGCGCGATTCACCCGGCGACGAGGCAATGAAGCCCGGCGGACAGGTCATCAGGGGCAAGGCCCTGTGGTATGCAAAAAGCAGCCCCCTTGATTAAAAGGGCTGCTTTTTAAAGAACACAATGTTTTCTTTTAATGTTTTCTTCAATCTTTTTTAGACTTTCTTCAAAGAAAGTCAGCAAAGAACTTTGCGCACTATGACAAGTCCTGTTTAGCTTTGCTCGCTGTCCGGCTTCCGGGCAACTCGGCATTGCAGTACAGAGAAAAGCTTTAGCTGCGAATCGTCAATGCCTCAAACAGTCCCTCCAGCACTTACAGCTCGCATCGCACACAACGGACTGGATCACAATGTGCGCTTCCCCTCTGCATCATACTATTCAGCTATGACTTTCTGAAGCACAGTATCGACTGCCTGGTGTTATCATTGGTTATTTACCAAAGCACTAAAGCGTATGGTGTTAGAGCACATTGAGCAGATTTTGTTATGTGCGAAGCGAATAAGGCGAAAGCGGAGTGACTTGTCCGAAGCCTGCTTGCAGGCAAGTTTCGCGGAGCCGCCGTTGAGCGATGCAAAATAAAAATCTGCGACGTGCCGGCTTTTCTTTGGTTCGTTTCTTTTACCGCTAAAAGAAATGAACATTATAAGAGAAAAAATCTTGGCGCAGCTTGCTTCTGGAAGAAAGCTGCATAAAGAAAACTAAAAAGTATTTTCACAACTTACAAACCACAAAAACAAAACCAATTTATGAAAGGAGCTGAAAATATGACTGTCAGCAAAAATCCTACTTCCCTCAAACTTTCCATGGACGTAGAAAACGGCACCAACGCCCTGGGCGCCATGCAAACCAAAAGCACCTCTGTCGGCAGTGTCCGCCTGGACGCCGAAGCCGCTGAATGCCTCGCAGTTACCGAAGCCATCGGCGAACTTATGAGCCACGCCGTAGTTAACGTTTACGTTACCGAAAAAGCCGAACTCGACAAAGCAGAATAACCTAAAATTTCAAACAAAAATCTAATGTAAAGGAGAACAAACATGGAAAAAACTTTAGAACTCATCTTCACCAAAAGCGACGGCGCTAAAAAAACTTTAAGCATCGCCGACCCTCGTGAAGACGTTACCTTAGCCGAAGCGCAGGCAGCAGCAGCCAAGATCATCGAAGCAGGCGTGCTGACCAGCGGCGGCCTGGGGCTGAATGAATTCGTCGAAGCCCGCATCAAAGTCGTTACTGTTACCGTGCTGGCATAATCGCCATGGATACCAAAGAAATTTTCAGCGCTGTCGGCAACTTCGGGTTCCCGATGGTGCTGAGCTGGTATCTGCTGCTGCGCATGGAGCAGCGACTGGACAAGCTTACCAGCTGTTTAAGCGAGCTTAGCCGCGCCATCATCAGCAAACACAAAGAACTGTAAAAAAACAGGGAAACGAGGTACAAAATCAATAACAAATACACAAAAATACTGCAATGGTTACGCCTTTTTGCCTACATCATAAACAGAAAATAACAAACCAAATCAGCGATATGAAACTTACTTCATATCGCTGATTTTTTATCTTGCGTAAGTAATTACCAGCAACTAATTACATAGAGGTTCACAGAAACAGCTTCCTGTTCAGCGGCAAAGATTCTTATATGATTACAAATATTGCTCCCTATTCGGTCGCAACATTTGTATAAGTTCGCCGACACGTTTATCTGCTTCACCATCGCTCGCAGCTAATTACATATCAGTTCACAGAAACAGCTCATTATTCAATCGCTATTTCTGCGGGCTTTCAACAATCCTGTTATTTGCTGCACTACGTTTGCAACTAACAGTGTCTCAATGCCTAGAAGCTAAACCGCAGCCCCGCGTTAAACTGCCAGTCGGTACGCAGATCGCCGCCAAAGGTTTTGAGTGCATCAAAATACAGGTTGCTGTTTTTAGCAATGCCAAGATTAGCCCCCAGACCGATCTCGTACCAGGTGCCCGTCAGGTCGCCTGTCTGCATGATCAGGCTGTCAGTTTCGTAATAAGCTGTAGCGCCGCCGTTGCCGCCAAAGTCGTGCAGTGCCGATGCTTTGACATAGGCGTTGCTCGTACGCCCGCCAATGGTAAACTCTTTGCCGCCCAAGAAGCCTAGGCGTACAACAGCGCTGTCGACACCTTCATTTTCAATACGGGCACCGTTAGACATTTCGTAACCTGCGCTGCCAATATGCCCTAAGCTCAGTTCTGCCTGAGGCTCTATAAACCAGCCTGCGTTCAGGTTCTGGCGATAGCCATATTCGGCGCTTATACCGTAAGCCCAGGTATCATAGTCGGCTTTGGCAGAGTTGCCGCTCAGGTCTACCAGTTTAAAATCGCTGCTCAGCTTGCTGCCGCGGGCGATCACATCTACATAATGTCCTTTGCTGCCCAGCCAGCTGGTGTAAATACCTACGCCGGTGCTGCTCAGATCACCGCTGCCTGCCGTATAACCGGCGTTGCTGTCGATGCGGTTGACGGCGATACCTGTGTACAGCTTGCCGCCTTTATAGTCCTGCACTTTATCGATACCGCCCTGGAAGGCTGTATAATCCTGGCTGAAATTGTGGTCATAAGCGCTGTCTGCACTAAGCTCGCCCCTGTAGTAACGGGCCCAGACGCCGCCTTTAGCCGCTTCCTTGTCACTGCGCAGCTCGCCCATACGTTTCATCAGGTTATTGCCTTCGATGCGCCACATGCTGCCCAGCGCCATTTGGGCGTCGCTGGCTGTTTTAACGCTTTCAGATGCAAACGGTGTTTTCGTTGTGGCAACCCCGGTTATCTGCACTTTGTTGCCTGTAAGTTGAACATCAGTAGTTGTATTAAACTGGTAAATCACACTGTCCAGTGTAGTGGTACCGCCGGTGAAATTCTTTAAATACTGTCCGTTCAAATTGGTTATTTCCAAAACATCTATCGGTGTGCCCCCATTGGCTTCGATACTGCCCTCCTTATACGGGTCAAGGGCAGCGTCATAACCAACAGTGATATACTGCGTTGCCCTGCTGCTGCCTGTTGCCAGGTTGTCAAAAGTAAATTTATCCGCCGTTCCTGCTGCTAAATCAGTATTTACCCTGAAGGTGTTGCTGCCTTTTAACTCCAAAGTACCACCGATAACAGTTCTATTGGCAGCTGTGCCGCCAAAACCAAGCGTGGCATCCTTCAGGTAAGTCCGTACATTGTTATCCGTTGTCGAAACTCCGTCACTGGTATTCAGCTCGGCATTGTCGCTGAAAAGTACTGTCGCATTATCGGCATACACTGCATAGGCTTCGATGTTTGTGGCGTTAGCTGCCTTAGCGCCTATTTTGATGGTGCCAGTGCTTTTGGCACTTAAATTGACTACTGCACCACTTTCCGCATAAATGCCGTAGGCTTTGGCTTTGGCTGCTTTGCTGCCATATGCTGCTGCATCGCCATGGGACTAG
>OGPS01002496.1_pt1 | contig 11389 bp, 8 predicted proteins | sample 1552931 | NCBI WGS metagenome assembly OGPS01 (sample SAMEA2580252, study PRJEB22360) | human gut metagenome | biome: human gut; feature: human-associated habitat; material: faeces | place: Denmark | collected 2008/2010 | reverse complement strand
AATCAGATGAATTAAAAGTTAAATACTTAGATAAATTAACAGACGAAAATTATATATTTAATGTTATATCTAGTTTTAAATCAGATGAATTAAAAATAGAATATTTAGATAAATTAACAGATGAAAGATATAAAACTAGTGTCATATCCAAATTTAAATCAGATGAATTAAAATTAAAATGTTTTGATAAATTAGCAAATGACAATTGGAAAGTTGATGTTTTAAAGAGTATTAAAAGTGATGCATTAAAAATTAACTTTTTAGATAAGGTGTCGGAACATGATAAAAGTTTAATTATAACAACTCTAACTTCTGATGAAACTAAAAAAGAACTTTTAGATAAAATATCTAGTGATATTGAGAAATTATTGATTATATCTTCACTCGGCTTTGAAGATCAACAAAAATATTTTGAAGAAATAGATAAAAAAAATGGTAATTTAAAAAAAATAAAAGACATTTATAAAATAGGTTATAAGGAAATATTGGAACTTTGTTTTTCTGCATCTAATCAAAAATTATTTAAAGGAACTATTGAAGATGATGAAAAATTTGCAAAATTCATAGCTATTTTAAATACCCAAAATGCTATTTTAGAAAAGAAACATATAGATACTATGCTTGAGGCTTTTCTTTCTAAAAAATTTGCTTTAGAAAAAAATGATATATGGAATATCTTTTCTACAATAAAGGGAATGAGTGATAGAAAAGAAGTTGATAATATAACTAAAGAACTAATTAATATTATTCAATATTGTCAAAGTACTAAAAACCTTGTTGGAAAAGATTTAAAAGATTTTTTAGATAGTTATGTTAAAGATAAATCAACATTAAGTAAATTTATTATAGAACTAATAGATCAAAGAAATCCTTTGGTTAGAGAAAAGGCTTTAGATAAATTAAAGACTATAACTAGTCAATATATAAATTTACAAATGGAAGACTATAAGATTAAAAGAAAAGCCGAAATATATGATCAAAATGTATTAAAAATAGAAAGAAAAGTCGAAAGAAATTATTTAATTAAATATATAGTTGAAGATTGTAGCTTAGATGATTTAATAGATTTGTTTAATAGAACTTGTCCAGAAAAACTAGATGCAAGTTATTTAAACAATCCTAATGGAATAACTATTAAAGAAGTGTTAGAATGGAAAAAAAATAATCCTTCAAATGCCCCCAAAGAAATTAAAAGTTATTTTAAAGTACTTAATAACATCTTTGGTGATTTATATATTGAACACTATGAGGAATTGTTTAATATGATTAAATTTAAGAGACAAGATATAAAATATGATACTAAATATGAAATAGATAATTCATCCGAAATATTAAAGGCATTAAAGGGTACAAACATAAATGAATTATTTGAACTTTTTTTGCCTGAAAATGATGCTAAATATCAAATAGTATTAAAAATTATTGAAAAATATCATATTATTGGAATGGGAAGTAATTTTGATAGTATCTTTGAAAGTATTAATATGTCTAGTTTTGATTTAATTTATTTTATTAATAATATTTTAAAGTTAGCAACACAATTAGAAAAAAGTAATCAAGAAATTAAATTAGTAGAGTTTTTTGATATTCTTGATAGCTTTGATAAAAAAAGTCATACTTTACTTGGCAAAGAAAACGCCATTTTAATGGCAACAAATCCTGGTCCAAATTTTGCAAATTTAAATAAGACAGAAAGATTAAATCAGGTTTCTGCCTATCTTAGAAAGATGTATGCAAGAGATAAAATTAATATTCCTGCAATTGATGAGAGTATTAAGTTAAGTAGTGGTAATATAATAAATGTTAATGTGGGAAATTTTACGAATCCAATTAATTTAACATATGGTGAACGAACTGGAGCATGTATGCGAATTGGTGGTGTTGGTAAAGATTTATTTGACTTCTGTATTGAAAATCCTGCAGGATTTCATATTAGATTTTCTTCTGAAGATGGTAAATTTGTCAGTAGAGTAAGTGGTTTTAGAAAGGGAAATACAGTATTTTTAAATGAACTTAGAAATAGTGTTTTAGAAGGCTATAGTGATCAAGATGTAATTGAAGCTTGCAAAATAATTTCAAATGAAATGATTAAACTATCACAAAACAGTGAAAGCCCTATTGAAAATGTAGTAGTAGCTAATCAATATGTACTTAGTGATGCTACTCCAAATGTTGATTTTGAAACAATGTTACCTAAAGATGGCATAACTACTCCTAAATATTATGATATAGATCCAAATAGATGTGTTCTTTTGGCAACATCTAATAGGGATCAAACAAGAGGATATGTTCCGTTTAAGAATACAACATTACCTGAATATTTTACATTAAGAGATAATGTTAAATTTAGTAATAATTCTGAAGAAATAAAGGACTTAATAACAAGAGTTAAAATGATTAATGAAGTTCTTGCAGGAAAAGATTTCAGTGAAACCACAATAGATATAACTAACAATGAATATTTAGCAGCTTATGTTGGGCAAGATTTTTATGTGGCTGTAGACAAAGATGGTAAAATCGAATCATATATAATGCCTAATGCTATTGATAAAAATGGTGCTGAAAAAGAAAGAAATCAGGCTATGCAAATACTTAAACAAAGAATATATGCTTTAGCAGAAGCAAGTAAAACTATAACTAAAGAAAATGAAAGTGTTGGTTCTAGAGGCAGTAGAGGTCAAATTACTTTTCTTATGATGATGTTTATAAGTTTCATTTTATCAATAACAACAATTATCATTGGAATAATTAATTTAATAAAGTAGAGAAATCTACTTTTTTTCTATACTTCTATAATAAAATAAGGTATAATTAACTAGGAGGGTATGTAATGATAAAAGTAGAAAAAATTAATAAGAAATTTATTAAACAAAGTAAGAATAAAAAGAAAATAGAATTCTATGCTGATAAAGATATTTCTTTTGAAGCCAAAGATAATGAAGTACTTGGAATATTAGGACCTAATGGTGCAGGTAAAACGACATTACTTAGAATGATTGCTGGTATTATGACTCCTAGTGGAGGTAGTATTACTATTGATAATTTAAATTATCATGATAATGAAATAGAAATAAAGAAAAGAATTGCTTTTTTAACAGGTAATACTAAGTTATATAAAGATTTAAGTGCTTATGAATTACTTACTATGTGTGGTAATTATTATCATATGAGTAAAAAAGATATTAAAGATAGAATTAAATATTTAAATAAGACTTTTGATATGGAATCTTTTTTATATCAAAGAATAGGTACTTTATCTACTGGTCAAACGCAAAGAGTTAGTATTGCTAGATGCTTGATGCATGATCCTAAATATTATATCTTAGATGAACCTACTAGTGGTCTTGATATTATATCTAGTAAAGTTATTTTAGATACTATTAAAGATGAGAAAGATAAAGGTAAATGTATATTATATTCTACTCATTATATGGAAGAAGCAGAAAGTATATGTGATAGAGTAGTACTTATGAATAATGGTAAGATAATTACTATTGGTACTCCAGAAGAAATAAAGAAAAAGACTAATACTAGTAATTTAAGAGAGGCTTTCTTTGCTTTAACTGGGGGTGATAATTATGAATAATATATTAATTACTTTAAAGAAAGAATTAAAACTTATAATAAGAGATAAAAAATCTTTACTTATGATGGCTATTACTCCTTTATTTATTCCTATCTTTGTTATATTAATGTCTTATATATATGAAGAATTAACTGTAAATAAAGATGATAAAACATACCAGATAGGAGTTAATTATGAATTATCTAGTACTGAGAGAGAATTGCTAAGTGATGAAGTAAAATATACAGTATATAGTAGTTCTAAAGAACTAGAAGAAGCTTATAATAGTAATAAAATATTGGCGTATATAGTTAGAGATAATAATAGTTATAATATTTATGCTAATATTCAAAGTGAAGATGGTAGTATGGTTACTAGTTTAATTACTAATTATCTAGATAACTATAATAATTATTTGGGAAAAAGTTATTTGGTAAATAATAATATTGACTTAAGTAAAGTATATAATAATTTAAATTATAATGTTACTGAGATAAAAGGAGAGAGTATTTTTGGTAATCAAATAATACTTATGGCTATTACCTTTACTATAATGGCTATAACTCTTAGTTGTATTTATACTTCAACTGATACAACAGCAGGTGAAAAAGAAAGAGGTACACTAGAGACAATATTAACATTTCCTATTAGTAGAAAAGAATTAATATTTGGAAAATACTTAGCCATATCCATATCAGGAATAGTAACCCTTTTAATAGGAGTCCTTCTATCAATATTATCATTATATTATGTAAAGAATAGCTTTAGTATTTATGATAATGTAATATTTAATATAAATACTATTACAATATTATTAACAATATTAATATTATTATTCTATACATTATTTATATCAGGATTATGTATAACAATAGCAAGTTTTACTAAATCATTTAAAGAAGCTCAAAGTGCTCTTACGCCTATTAGTTTAGTTACTTGTATACCTATGTTTTTAGAAATGTTAAATATTAATATATCAGGAGTATTATCATTTATACCTATCATTAATCATACTATTGTTATAAATAATATTTTAACTAGTTCTATTAATATTAATAATATACTAATAACTATAATATCTTCAATAATATATATAATAGTACTTCTACTATTTATAAATAAAATGTATAAAAGTGAAAAAATATTATTTAATTAATGCAAAAGCATCTAAAGAATAGATGCTTTTAATAATTGCTAAATTAGAAAACAAATGTATGTTACATTTTGAAAGGTATTTGACAAGTATCATATTTTAAGTTATAATAGGCAATTAAGAAAATAAGAAAGGAGAAGATGTAATGTATAATAATAAATTATTATTGTTCAATGAAGAAGAAAAAGAAAAAATATTAAGAACTAATAAAAATGTAATTATAGATAGTAATAATGAGAATTTAAAAAAATATGTTTTAGAAGCATTAAATGATAAAAAAAGTAACAAATACATATATTTAGGTGTTATACCAAAAGAAACTATAGTAAGAATTAAAAATGAGGTAACTGATATAAAACAAAATAAGATTAATTTAGTTTTAGATGAAGATAAAAGATATGATTTGGTAATTAGTCAAGAGGAAATACGACATTTAAAAAAAGAAAGTCTTGAAGAAAGTGATATAGTTGACTTTGTTCATAATATAAGTAATATTATTATAAATTTTGATAATGTTAGATATAATAAATATAATAAAAGCTAAAATGCCTTAAGATTTAAAAAAAGAATTCACAATGGTACATATATAGCATTAGAAATTATTTCAAATCAAAAGGGAACTTTTAGAACTCAAACACTTTTTCTTGAAAAGGTCGATTTTATTGCAAAAAAAAGGAGTATTTCTCCAACGCTTAATGTATAAAACCTTAAGCAAACATCCGAAATGGATGGAGGACTAACTCCTTACAACAAGATAATACCACAATTTAGAAAAAAAATCAATATTTTTACAATAAAAATAATAGTAGTCAACTTACATTTATCATTATTCGTGTATAATACCTTTAAATATATTTAATGTAGTAAATAAAAGTATATTAAAAAAAAGATAACTACTAAACATATTAAAGTATATAGTCTATACTTATATATAATAAATATGGCTGATATATTGTTATTAGACTTAAGGCTAATAACAACACTTTAAGACTTAGACTTAAAGTGAATAAAATATTAAAAAATAATTGACAAGAATAAATAATAATTATATAATAAGTATAGATTTTCTATTACTATTAGTGACAGATAGTAGATATAAATAAGTAGAAAACGGGTAGTTCCGATAAAAACTAATAAAGAGCACATTAGTGAAATAAGGTGGCACCGCGGATAATAGTATTCGTCCTTATGTAATTGATGTGTTTTTATATTATATGAAAGGAAGATGTATATGAAAAATAAATATAGAACAATTTATTGTGGTGAAGTATCCACTAAAAATATCGGTGAAGAAATAAAAGTAGCAGGCTGGTTAGAACAAAAAAGAAATCTAGGTAGTCTAGTATTTATGACATTAAGAGATGAAACAGGAGTAATTCAGTTAATAAGTGAAGATATTGATAGTTTTAAAGATATAACTAGAGAGAGTACTATGACTGTAACTGGAGTAGTAAGACATAGAGCTGAAGGTATGACTAATCCTAATATGAAAACAGGAGAAGTAGAAGTACTAGTATCTTCTTTTGAAGTACTAGGAGAAGCCAAAAGTGTATTACCATTTGAAATTAATAGAAGTACTGAAGCTTTTGAAGATACTAGATTAAAATATAGATATCTAGACTTAAGAAATCCTAAAGTACATGATAGAATACTATTTAGAACAGAAGTATTAGATTATATGAGAAAAATAATGAAAGAGATGAACTTTACAGAGATTCAAACACCAATTATAACTGCATCATCTCCAGAAGGAGCTAGAGACTTTATTGTACCATCAAGAAAGTATAAGGGAAAATTTTACGCTCTACCTCAAGCACCTCAAATATTTAAACAATTGCTTATGTGTTCAGGATTTAATAGATATTTCCAAATAGCTCCATGTTTTAGAGATGAAGATCCTAGAAGTGATAGATTATATGGTGAGTTCTATCAATTAGATTTAGAAATGTCATTTGCTACTGATGAAGATGTTTATGTAGTAGGAGAGAGAATCTTCTACGACATATTTACTCACTTTAGTGATAAAAAGGTATCAGAGAGACCATTTAGAAGAATACCATTTAAAGAGGCTATGCTTAAGTATGGTTCAGATAAACCAGATTTAAGAAATCCATTAGTGATTGAAGACTTAACTGATATATTAAGTAAGAGTTCATTTGAACCATTTAAAACATCTTTAATTAGAGGTATTACTGTTAAGAATATTGATAAATCAAACTCTTGGTATAAGTCTATGGAAGAATATATGAAGAGTGTTGGAGCTCCTGCGCTTGCATATATTAAAGTAAATGAAGATATGACTTTTAAATCATCATTAGATAAGTTCTTAACTGATGAAATAAGAAAAGAATTAGTAGATAAATGTGATCTAGAGGCTGGAAGTACTTTATTTGTACTAGCAGACTCTAAGAATAAAATAAATAAATTAGCAGGTCTTCTTAGAATTAAATTAGGTAATGAACTTGATTTACTTGATAAGAATAAATTTGAATTCTGTATTATTAATGATTTTCCTATGTATGAATATAATGAAGAAGAGAATACTTGGGATTTTGGTCATAATCCATTTAGTATGCCTCAAGGTGGATTAGAAGCTCTTACTGAAGATAATATTGAAAATGTTGTAGCATATCAATATGACTTTGTATGTAATGGTTATGAGATGGCTTCTGGGGCTGTTAGAAATCATGATATTAGAATAATGAAGAGAGCCTTTGAACTTGCTGGTTATACTGATGAAGATGTAGAGACTAAGTTTAGAAGTTTATATACAGCATTTCAATATGGAGCACCTCCTCATGCTGGAATGGCTCCTGGTATTGATAGAATACTAATGCTATTAAAAGATGAAGAAAATATCAGAGAAATGGTTGCTTTCCCACTAGGGGCTAATGGTGCTGATGCTATGATGGGTTGTCCTGGTGAAGTATTTGAAAAACAACTTAGAGAAACACATATTAAGGTTAGAGATTGATATTTATTAAGGGGGATATATGAATAATAATTTTGATTTAGTTGTAATTTATAGAAGAATGGAAAAGAAAGATGTAATTAATTATATACCAGTATATTGTGAAGTTGGTACTTATAATTAAGAGAGTGAAGTATTTACTACTACTAAAGGGAAGAAATATTATCATATGATTGAGGGAGAAGAGTATGCCTTTTTAGGTAGACTTCCTCTCTCTAGATATACTGATCTTTATCCTAAATCTTCACTTTTTACTATTAAAACAAAAGCCTTTATCAATAACGCAAAACATAGATATATATTATCAGAAAGTGAAGATAATGTACCAATAGTCTTACAAGTAGAAAAGAATAATGAATGTAATATCTTTCTAGATAGAGACTTAATAAACTTCTATAACAAATATTATCCTGAATTAGAAATTGATAATATTATTGGTAATAATGAAATGAATATTAGTGATGTTTATAAAGAACTAACTAGTAAGATAATAGGTCAAGATGAACAAATAAAACAAATATTATCTACTATATGGAAGCAATATAATAATGAAGATAAGACTTTTAATTATAATATGTTAATTAATGGTCCAGAAGGTGTTGGTAAGACTACAATCTTTAAATTACTTGAAGAATTACTTGGTATTCCTTGTGTTATTATTAATGCTAAAAGATTAGGTAGTGAAGGTTATATTGAAAATATATTATTAAATTTATTAGAAAAGACTGAATTTGATGTTGAAAAGGCTAAGACTGGTATTTTGGTTATTGATAAATTAGAAGAAATATCGACAAATAGTAAAGAAAGACATAGTACTTCTAGTAAGGCTTTACAAGAAATTATTATTAATTTGATTGATGAAGGGGTATTTACTATTAATACTATTGATAATGAGAAATATCGTTTTAGTATGGATAAACTACTTATAATTGGTATTGGTAATTTTAATAATAATGAGAATCTTAGAAATACTACAGTGGGATTTAATACTGTATTAGAAGATAATACTCTTGATTCTTATGGTATTATACCTGAACTTGCTAATAAATTTCCTATTCTAATAGAAATGAATAATTTGACACTAGATGATTATATTAATATTATTAAGAATTCTACTTTAAGTTCTCTTAATACTAATAGGGAATTTTTAGGTAAAAGGAATATTAACTTAGAAATATCTGAAGAAGTTATTAATATGATAGCTAGAATAGCTTATGATAGAAAATTAGGTGCTAAGAGTATTAATGAAATACTTGAGTCTTCTCTTGCACTGGCTGAGTTTGAGATAGCTAGTAATTCTTCTTTATATGAGAGTTTGATTATTGATAAGTCTACGATTAAAGATAATAAGAAATATACTTTAGTAAAGAGAAAGAATAATTAATCTTTCTTTTTTTTCCTTTACAGCCTATCAAAGATAGTCTTCCAAGGTATTTTTGAACCTGTAGTTTCAAAAATAAAGTCTTGTAAACTATTGTAAAATAAGTCATAAAATGATAAAATGATATTAGTAATAAAGAAGTGGTGATAACTATGAATAGTGATGATATTTAAAAAAAGATTAAAGAAATGTATAAAATATCTACTAATTATTTTAATAAATATGGTAATCTTAAAATAATACAGAAAAATAAAATAAGAATGCTAGAAAAAATAGGAATGGTATGGAGTATTATTGATAGAGTAGGTAAAAAAGAAGAATTATGTAATGAATATTTAATACCATATGATGAGGTAGAAAATATATCTTATAATGAGTTGTATGCTAAGACTATGTATTTATTAGATAATAATATAAATATAATAATTGATGATAAATTAAATCCTATATATAATATGAGTAATTTTAATATGAAAGTTACTTATGGAGTATCACTAAAAGAATTAATAGAAAAATATAAAAAGAAAGAAAAAGAGAAGTAGGAGGTTTATATGGAATATTTAGGAATAGTAAAAGAAGTCTTTATACCAGAATGTATAGATATATTAAAAAGTAATAAGATAGGTTTTAGAGTATATGTTTGTGATTTAGATAAAGAAATAACTATCGTTGAAGAACAGGATGAATATAATATTGCTATTCATAGAGAAGATGAAGTAATAGTAATTAAAGAAGATGAAGAATATAGTATAATATTAAATGATGGTGATAATGATGAGTAGTAATAAAGCTTTAAATTTATATGAGCATAATGAAGAGACCTCTAGTAAAGTATTTGATGCCTTTAACAAGGATGAAAAAAGAGTAGCTATTGTACAAGCTACTGGTACTGGTAAATCATATGTAGCATTAAATTTATTACTTAAATATAAAGATAAAAAAGCACTATATATCGTTCCATCTAATGCTATTATAGAACATCTTAAAGAGATTATAAGTAAAAATAATTTAAGTATAGAAAAAGATTTTCCTAACTTAGAATTTAGAACTTATCAAAGTTTAATTAATTTATCAAAAGAAGAATTATCTAAGTTAAATGTTGATTTATTAGTAACAGATGAACTTCATCATCTTGGTGCACCAGTATGGGGTAAAAGAATAAATGATATAGTAGAAACTCACCCTGATATGCTATTATTTGGTATGACTGCTTATACAGTAAGAGATAGAGCAACAGCCTATGAAAGAGATATGACAAACCCTGCAACAGATGAATTATTTTCTGGTAAAGTAGTTAGTTATTATGACTTATGTGATGCCATGATTGATGGTGTACTACCTAAACCAATATATAAAGCAGCCTATATTAATCTAGAATCTTTAGCTGAAGAACTAGAAAAGTACTTAGATGATCCTAAGTTATCTAAAAAAGATTATTTAGAATGTAAGAAATTAATCGAAGATGCTAAAAGACAAATAACTAAAGCATCTGGTATTAAAGAAATGGTAAGAAAAAATATTAAACCAAATGGTAAATATATTTACTTTTGTCCACCTTCATCTGAAGAAAATAAAAATGATATTGATACAATTATGACCGAAGTAAGAGAATGGTTTAGCGATTATGATGTAGAATTCTACAAAACAACTAGTAAAGACCAAGAACAAGGTAAACAAAATAGAGATGTTTTTTATAGCAATGTAGATTTAAAAGGTAACAGTACAAAACATAAATTAAGAATAATGTTTGCTATAAACCAGTATAATGAAGGCGTTCATGTCCCAGGAGTAGATGGCGTCATACTAGGTAGATCAACATCTTCAGATATTGTCTTCTTCGAACAAATAGGTAGAGCCCTTTCAGTAAAAGAAAACACTAAAGAAAAATATGAAAACTATCAAAATTTATCTAGAAGTGAATTATTAGAAGTAGCTCAAAAACAAAATACCCAAGTAACATCAAATATGACTAAGGATGAAATAATAGAAAGACTATTATCACCAGTTATAATAGATTTAACTAATAACATTGAATATATAGAAGAATTAGAAAATAATCTAAAAGATAGAATAAAAGAAATACAAAAATCATTAGGTCATAACAAAAGAGAAATAAAGATAAGAAACTTAAATTTCGATATAATGGTAGAAAATAAAAATCTATTTGAAGTATTAAAGTATGTTAGAGACAGATTAAGGCCTAATACATGGGAATTAAATTATTCACTTGCTAAAATATATTTTGAAAAAAATGGTAATCTTGAGATATCTTCTAAATTTAAAACACTAAATGGAACAGATGAAGATGAAAACGGTTAT
>OGPS01002492.1_pt1 | contig 11413 bp, 10 predicted proteins | sample 1552931 | NCBI WGS metagenome assembly OGPS01 (sample SAMEA2580252, study PRJEB22360) | human gut metagenome | biome: human gut; feature: human-associated habitat; material: faeces | place: Denmark | collected 2008/2010 | reverse complement strand
GGCGTTGACAAGCGCACCGTGCTGCGTCTCGACCCGCGTCTGGCCCCGGTCAAGGCCGCCGTGCTGCCGCTGAGCAAGAAGCCTGAACTGCAGACCGTGGCCCAGAACCTGGCCGACGACCTGCGCTTCAACGAGTGGATGATCGACTACGACGAGTCCGGTGCCATCGGTCGTCGTTACCGTCGTCAGGACGAGATCGGCACCCCGCTGTGCATCACCGTGGACTTCGACACCCTCGAGGACCACGCTGTGACCATCCGTGAGCGTGACACCATGGCCCAGGAGCGCGTCGCTCTTGACAAGGTGGCCGATTACGTGGCCGCCCGCATCGGCGAGAAGCGCACCCGCGTGCCCCTGAAGCCTGTGGAAATGGGCGGTGAGCCTTGGCCTGAGTCCGGCGTTCAGGAAGCCGGCGGCCTGTACTAAGCCGGAGTCGCACAACTTGGGCTCCCCTCTGTGGGCTGAGCCGTAAGGAAGACATCCCAGTGGGCTGTTTGTAGGCGAAGTGGCGGCGATAGACGCCGGGGCTCCTCTCTCAGGGGAGCCCCTACTTATTTTCTTAGGAATCACATGGCACAATCCGAATCCGAAACAGTGCTCACCGAGCATCACGAGACCGACAACCTCGACCCACGTACGGACGCGCCGGCGCGCCCCGGGACCCCGGTGCATATCGCCCCGGTCCAACTCGGCAACATCACCGTGCCGACCCCGGTGGTGCTCTCGCCGATGGCGGGAGTGACCAACTGGCCCTTCCGCGTGATTTGCGAGGAATATGGTCCCGATGGACTCTACGTGGCCGAGATGATCACCGCTCGAGCCCTCGTGGCGCATAACCCGAAAGCACTGCGCCTCTGTCATTTCGCCAAAAGCGAAAAAATCCGTTCACTGCAGTTGTACGGCGTGAACCCCTCCATCACCGAACAGGCGGCGAAAATCGTGGTCGACGGCAACATGGCCGACCATGTGGATCTGAACTTCGGTTGCCCGGTGCCCAAGGTCACTCGTCGAGGCGGTGGTTCGGCCTTGCCTTGGAAAACCGACATTTTCACTGAGCTATTACAGCGCGTGGTCGCCGTATGCGAGCCGGCGGGCATCCCCGTCACCGCGAAGATCCGCGTCGGCATCGACCATAACCATGAGACCTTCCTCGAAGCCGGACACATCGCGCAGGAGGAGGGCTGCAAGGCCGTAACCCTGCATGCCCGTACCACCGCCGAATACTATGGCGGTCATTCCGACTGGTCCCGCATCGGCGAGCTCAAGGAACACCTCAACATTCCGGTATTCGGCAATGGCGATATCTGGGGTGCCGAGGATGCGCTCGAAATGGTGCGCGAGACCGGCTGCGACGGTGTGGCCATCGGCCGCGGATGCCAGGGACGGCCGTGGCTGTTCGCCAACATCAAAAACGCCTTCGAGGGCAATCCCGAACGGCTCAACCCGAATCTGGGCGAGGTCTGCCGCGTGATTCACCGTCATGCCGAGCTGCTTACCGAGTTTTATGAGGGCGATGAGATGATGGCCGTCCACGATCTGCGCAAGCACATCGCCTGGTATCTGAAAGGATTCCCGGTGGGCGGCTCCACCCGCAAGGCCTTTATGGAATGCGAGAGCCTGGCCGATGTGGACCGCGAGATCGGCAAGCTCGACCCGACTATCGAATACCCGCCACGCGTGGTCGACAAACCGCGCGGCCGCGTGCGTTTCGCCAAGAAGGTGCACTTGCCGTATGGCTGGTTGGAATCGCGTACCACCACCCACGAAGAGCGTGAGGCGCTCTTCGGTGACGACCCAATGGACGCCAGTTACTGAGAAAATACTGAAAATACACGCAACACGCGCCATTCTGCGCGTGAATTTCCCTCCAAGAGTAGCCTGTTTGCGCTACTCTTGGGTGTAACCGTGAAGTGACAGGAGCCAAACGTGAGCGAGATCGCGCAGAATGAGTTCAACGACAAGACCAACATCAAGGTTGTTGGCGTCGGCGGTGCCGGCGGTAATGCCGTCAATCGCATGATTGCCGAGGGATTACAGAATGTTGAATTTGTGGCGGTAAATACCGATGCGAAGGATCTTCTGCGCTCTGATGCGGATGTCAAGATTTCCCTTTCCGATAAGTCCAGTCGTGGTCTCGGTGCTGGTGCCGACCCGGAGCGTGGAGCCAAGGCGGCCCAGGACCACCAGTCGGATATCGAAGAGGCGCTTAGGGGTGCCGACATGGTGTTCGTCACCTGCGGCGAGGGCGGTGGCACCGGTACTGGCGCCAGCCCGATCGTCGCTCGTGCGGCTCATCAACAGGGTGCTCTCACCATCGCGGTTGTTACTCGTCCGTTCAGCTTCGAAGGCCCTCAGCGTTCCGCTTCCGCCGAATACGGCATCGACAACCTGCGCAAGGAAGTCGACGCGCTGATCGTCATTCCGAACGATCGCCTGCTCGAGCTTTCCGACCGTTCCATCGGCATCATTGAGGCCTTCAAGACCGCTGATACCGCACTGCTTGCCGGTGTTCAGGGCATCACTGACCTGATTTCGATGAACTCCTATATTCACGTCGACTTCAACGATGTGAACTCCATTCTTCGTGGTGCTGGTACTGCGCTGTTTGGTATCGGTTCCGCACGGGGAGAGGATCGTGCCACGCAGGCCGCCGAAATCGCCATCAGCTCTCCGCTGCTTGAGGAAAGCATCGAAGGCGCACACGGTGCGCTGATCAACATCGCCGGTCCGACCGACCTGAAGTTGCAGGAGGCCTCTGCTGCCACCGAACTGGTGCGCAAGGCCATTCACCCTGAAGCCCAGATTATTTGGGGTCTTGCTCTGGACGATGCTTATGGCGATGAAGTGCGTGTCACTGTTATTGCTGCTGGTTTTGACCCCGTCGCCGCTCAAGATGACGACACTCAGAGCACGGTGACGCCGGTTGTGCCAACCGCCGCCGATCCTGCGACTCCCGTGGCACAGCCAGCTCCAGCACCGGCACCGGCTGCACAGCCCGCTGCCACTGCCCAACCGGCATTCACACCGGCTACCGGTGACTCCGCATCGTTGCCTTTTGATGATCCGACTTCCGCTCATCCGAATATCGCCGTGAACGATCCGGCTGGCGATCTCGACATCCCTGACTTCCTGCGCTGAAAGGATTGATCCATGGCTGGGTTCATGAAAAACGCGATGTCCTATCTGGGCATGAGTGACGTTGTGGACGATGAGGACGACTACATCGAGGAGGACGAGGAGCAGAAGCCGGCTTCGAAGTCCGCATTTGATTCCGACCATACGGTCACGCCGCTGGCGTCAACCACCGCGCCTGCCGCATCGTCGACTACCAAGCCGTTCCCCGGTGGTCGTGTGAACAGAATCACCACCATCCATCCGAAGTCATATGAGGATGCTCAACTGGTCGGCCGTGCATTGCGTGACGGTGTTCCGGTCGTACTGAATCTCACCGGTGTGGCCGAAGCCGTGGCATATCGCATCGTGGACTTCTCCGCCGGCGTGGTGTTCGGCGTGCGTGGTTCCCTCGAGCGTGTCACTCCGCGCGTGTTCCTGTTGAGCCCGGCGCAGGTGAACATCAAGGTCGAAGAGCCGACAAAACCAGCCTCGGCACACGATTTGTTCGCTGACTGACCGGTTCAGTAGTTTTCGCATTCGACGTTATATCGGTATTCGGCCGACTCCCAGCAAGGAGTCGGCCGATTCTTATTGTGCTCCGAGCAAACTTTTCATGCGCGGTTGTTAGTCTGTCAGCATGCTTTCCTTAGTGTTCTCTTTGATCGGCCGCATTCTTGCATGGCTCATCAACGCGTATATCACGGTTCTGTTCGTGCGCATGATTCTGGACTGGGTCTCCGTTCTCGCACGAAACTGGTATCCACGTGGTGTGGTGGCCCAGCTGATCAATATTGTGTATTCCATTACCGAACCCCCTCTGCGCTGGCTACGTCGCTATATTCGCCCATTGCCGCTCGGTTCGATTTATCTTGATGTCAGCTTCATTGTGCTGTATTTTGCGCTGGTGGTACTGGAAAGTGTTGTTCTGATAGTGTTCTGAGGCCGTTTTTGACCCGCCGGAGGCATATATCTGGCATAAAAACCCACGTCGAATGTTCTGAAACGATGGGGTCGTGATAGCATTCTGACTTGAGACCAACGTAAGTGCGGGCGATGCCCCAAAGCGAGGTGCAAGATTTATGGCTCTGTTGACGCCGAAGGATATTAGGGAGCACACCTTCCAGACTGTTCGATTCAAGGAAGGTTATGATGTCGACGAGGTCGATGACTTCCTTGATCAGGTCACGGAAACCGTCGAGGCTCTTGGACGTCAGGCGGTAGCCGGCGGTCAGGCCACCCAGACTCTGGGTCCTGACGTGACCAACCTTAATGCGAAGATCTCCGATCTTACCGGTCAGGTGCAGCAACTCGAGTCGGAGAATGCTGGTTTGAAGAACGCTGTGGCTCAGGCCCAGCAGGCCGCTCAGGCTGGCAATGATCAGGCAGCACAGCTTGTCTCTGCCAAGCTCAGCGAAGCCGAGGAATCCAACCGCGCGCTGTCCTCCCAGAATGAGCAGCTCAAGGGTCAGGTCGATCAGCTGAACGCTCAAATCGATCAGCTCACCGCTCAGGCTGCTCAGGCCTCCGGTGACCAGGAGGCTGTCGGTCAGCAGATCGCCGCCATTCAGCAGGAACGTGATCAGTTCCGCGCGGCCAACGAGGAGCTGTCCCGTCAGCTCGCCGCTGCTCAGCAGCAGGGTTCCGCCGCTCAGCAGCAGTCCGCTCAGATCGCTGAGCTGTCCCGTCAGCTCGAAGAAGCCAAGCAGCGTGAAAACCAGCTTCGTGCTCAGGTTTCTAAGGTCGAGCCGAGCACCGAGACCGGTTCTCTGCAGAAGATCGCTGGCGCCGCTTCCATGCCGGGCACCGAGCCCGAGCGCGCCACCGCCATGCTGACCCTGGCTATGCAGCTGCACGATCAGTACGTGGAGAAGGGCAAGAACAAGGCCAAGGAAATCACCGAGGCCAGCCAGAACAAGTACAACGATCTGGTCACCAAGGCCAACAACTACTCCGAGCGTACCCGTTCCGAGGCCGACGACTACTCCACTCGTACTCGTTCCGACGCCGACACCTATTCGGATCGTACCCGCTCCGAGGCCGACGCTTACCGTGACCAGACTCACGCGGATGCCGAGACCTACTCCCAGAACACCCGTTCTGAGGCCGACGCATACTCCGTCAAGACTCGTCAGGATGCGGACAACTACTCCAAGTCTCAGCACGATGACGCTGACAACTACGAGAAGGAAGTGCAGCAGCGTGCCGCCGAGTATGACAAGAACACTCGTTCCGCGGCTGATGCGTACGACAAGAACACCCGCTCTGCAGCCGATACGTATGCCGAGCAGGTGCGCGACAACCTTCAGGCTCAGTCCAAGGTCGTCGAGGGCAACATCCAGAGCCTCAAGCAGTTCGAGACTGAATACCGCGCCCGCCTCACCGAGTACCTCGGCCAGCTGGCATCGCAGGTTTCCGAGTCGAACAACTACGTCGACCAGACCTCGTCCAAGACCAACTGAGCGTAGGCAGGTACAGGTCGTATGACGAACCAACAGGGACGGCTGCGCACCCGCGTGGCCGTCTTTGCATGTGTGGCCGCGGCTGCGCTGATTGTCGATCAGCTCACCAAGGCTTGGGCGATGGCCGCGTTATCCAACGGTCAGACCATTCGCGTGATTCCCGGACTGCTGTCCTTCACCTTGGTGCGTAATCCGGGCGCGTCCTTGGGCATGGGATCAGGCGCTACTTGGGTAATCAGTCTGTTGGCCGTTGTGGCTTGCGTGGCCCTTGCTGTGGCTGGGGTGCGCACTGTCTCCATGAAATGGTCGGTGGCGATTTCTTTCGCGTTTGCAGGCGCTCTGGGCAACCTGATTGACCGTGTTATGTACGCTGACGGCTTCCTCGACGGCAAAGTGGTGGATTTCCTTAACTATGGCTGGTCCGTTGGCAATGTGGCGGATATCTATCTGGTAGTCGCCGGTGTGGTCCTGGTGATTCTGATTCTTATGGGGGAGCCGTTCTCACACAAGGATCTCATCGAGCAATCCGACGAATCCCTACAGTCTGAGCCGGAGGCGGACGCCAAGTAATGAGTCGAATAGTCCCTGCTCCCGATGCATTGGTGGGTAAGCGTTTCGACGTAGCCGTGGCCAAAATGCTGGGTATTTCACGATCTAAAGCCGCCGATCTGGTTGACTCCGGGCAGGCGCGCGTTTTAGGACGTGAAGTTGCGCGGTCCAGCACATTGCAGGCGGGGGAGACCGTCGAATTTGATTTGGCGGAGGAACAGGCCGAGCCTGAGCCTATCGCAACTGATATGGCCGTTGTCTACGAAGACGATGATGTCGTTGTAGTCGATAAGCCTGTAGGCGTGGCGGCGCATGCCTCGGTTGGCTGGACCGGTCCAACCGTGCTCGGATCACTGCGTGACCGCGGCGTGCATATCACTTCCTATGGTGCGGCCGGGCGTGAGGGCATTGTTTCTCGCCTTGATGTAGGCACTTCCGGCTTGATGTTGGTGTGCAAGTCCGACCTTGCGTACACCGAGATGCGTCGGCAGTTCGCCGAGCATGAGGTAAAGAAAACCTATCATGCGCTCGTGCAGGGTGGTCTTAAAGAGAACAAAGCAACCATTGAGGCGCCGATCGGGCGCGCCAAAGTGTCCGATTTCCGCTTCTGCGTGACTCCGGCCGGCAAACCGGCCGTTACGCACTGGGATGTGCTGGAGCGTTTCGGCCATGAGGCCACTCTGGTATCCGTGAATCTGGAGACCGGACGTACTCATCAGATTCGCGTGCATTTCTCCTCGATTGGGCATCCCCTGTGCGGCGACCCCATGTATGGTGCCAATCCGGTGCTGTCTGAGGCCTTGGGACTTGACCGGCAGTGGCTGCACGCCATGAAGCTCGAATTCCGTCATCCCCGCACCCGCGTCTGGACCACGGTCCGGTCCCAGTACCCGGCCGACTTGGCTGCCGCACTCGATGCCATGCGTGCCCGACACATCGAACCCGCTGAACCTGCCGAATATGCCGAAGTTCTGGTGGACTAATTCCGCGACGTGTGCATCATGCGTTTTAATATTTAGATTCAGTTCCGGCTTCGCCGGATTCATCCCAGAATAACGAGAGATCGGTCATGATGGCTCTCCGTCATGACCATACCCCAAGTGACTGCGGATGCTGAGTACCATTCAGTCCAATGGTCGGTAACCGTACGTGAATTACCGGTATTTCCGCTCAACGTGTCTCGGTACTCCAGCGTGAAGTGAACAGAAATGAGCCAAAGCAGTAATGAAGCCGGGCGGTATATGCCATCCGGATTGCAGAATCTCCTGCTGATAAAAACCGTTTCCTAGTCGTTGACCGTGCCCGTTCCGACGACGATCGCGGCCTACGACGCGTTCATCCTCTACCCGGCCCACCGATACGACATCAAGGGCAAGAGGATTCTCAAGCAGGAGAAGAAGTACTATGCCGTGGACTTGGGGATGCGACGTATCCTGTGCTCCAACAACGTGCGGGACACCGGACGCCTCCTCGAGAACGTGGTGTTCCTCGAACTGATGCGCCGCGAGGGCGACGTGTATGTCGGACAGAGCTCCGGCGGCGAGATCGACTTCGTCACGAACGGGCCAGGCGGGCGTCGGTACTACCAGGTCAGCGAATCGGTGCACGACTCGGCGACGCTGGATCGGGAGCTGTCCTCGCTGCGCGCCGTGCGTGACAACTATCCCAAGACACTGATTACGCTGGATGACGAACGGCCCTACTCCCACGAAGGCATCCGACAGGTATACGCGCTTGACTGGCTGTTGAACGAAGACCACAAGAAACAGTAGATACTAGGGCGGCCAGCGGGTTAGCAAGACATCAGTTGGTGAGGACTGCTGACATTGCACTCCGACGGATGAATTGAATACTCATATGGTATCCGATTCTGAACAATTGAGTGGGGGCGTTGATGGTTGCCATCGTTTGAGCTGGCTAAATGCGATTTCGCGCCATGCTGTTTCAACAACGGTAACAACGGCTACAGTTGAACTATGCATGGGTTGAAGAGTGCGATTGACAGGGGAGCGGACGCGTGGGCACGTTCGCTGCCTGGGCGCGTGTTCGACCGGTATGTGTCGCGGAGTGGCCCCCTGCTGGCGAATGGTCTGGCATATGGTCTGCTGTTCGCCTTTTTTGCCGGCGTCTGGATTGCGGTGAGCGTGTTCGGCCTTATCGTGGTCGGCAACATTGATTGGCAGCAGATGCTGATCGACGCGGTGCGTGAAGTCATTCCCGGTGTGGCCGACTCGTTTCTGACGTCTTCCGCGCTAGGCGCCATGTCAAGCGCATTGACGTGGACCGGTCTGGCCACGTTGGCCATATTCTGGTGGACAGTGACCGGCTGGATGAACTCGCTGCGCCACGCCGTACGGGCCATGTTCGACGACTGCGGCGACGAGCTCAATATCGTCGTCGCAAGGTTACGCGATACGCTTGCCGCCATCGCCATCGCAATACTGTTCATTCTTTCGACCGCGGCCGGTACGGTGTCCGGCGGCATCGTACGCCGACTGCTGCAATGGGGCGGCATCCCCAGCAGTTCGTTGCCCGGCACCGTGCTTTTGGAGATGACCGGTTTCGGTACCGGCGTCGCGCTGAATTTTGCGTTGTTCATGTTGCTGCTGCGCGTGGTCTCCCACATCAAAGCCGGACGATTCACGATACTCGGCGCGTTACTGGGATCTCTGACGGTTTCCGCAATGCAGCTTCTCGGTGCGCGACTATTAGCCGGAGCCTCCCGGAATCCGATGCTTGCCCCGTTCGCCGCGTTGATCGGCGTGCTCATTTGGTTCAACCTCGTCGCCCAGGTCATTTTGCTCTGTGCCGCCCTCATTGCCGAGTGCCGACAAAAGAGCTGAGCGTCTGAACTGACTAATATGACGATTAGCGATGAAGCCTCTCTCGCCGAGATGATTCGCGAACTCAGCTGGCACTACAGTTATTGCCGTGGTCTCTCCATCTTGGCATATCGCAAACGAGTAGCTTCACCCGTGATACCGAGCTTGCGACCAATTGTTTCCCATGATTGGCCACGTTCATGCATGAGCAGTACCATCTGCGCAATGCGGGCATCAATGTATTCCAGTTCGGCTTTGCGTCGATTGATTAGACGGCTGAGCTCCAGTTCGGGAGAGAAGTTTGGGCTGTCCTCGGGAATGCCTTCTGCTGGTGATTCCTGAGACTCCACGGCATCTGCCGCAGCGTTGCCGATTTCCATGAGTTTGGCCTGTATCTCGGGAGAGTAGTCTTCAAATTTCATCGTTATCGCTGCCTTAGTGTCGCTGTTGCTGATACTCCACTTTATAGGCATGTGGCCTCACCGGTAAATATTTACCGCCGCCCAGACCACACGGTATGGTAGAGCGCATGGCTGATTACGGGAACAACTTTGTGCAACTGCATAACCACACGCACTATTCGCTGCTCGATGGTGCGTCGAAGATTCCGGATTTGGCCAAACGCGCCGCCGAACTTGGCATGCCTGCGGTCGGCATCACCGACCATGGCAACATGCATGGCGCCTACGAGATGTACACCAACTGCGTGGCCAATGGCGTCAAGCCCATCATCGGCATCGAAGCTTATGTGACCCCGGAAACCGCACGTCAAGACAAGTCCCGCGTGCATTGGGGTACCGAAGCCCAGCGCCGCGACGACGTCTCCGGTGGTGGTCTTATCACCCACTTGACCATGTGGGCCGAAAACGACGAAGGCCTGGTCAACCTCATCAAAGCCTCGTCCGTGGCCAACCTCGAAGGTCGCGTCATGCGTTATCCGCGTATGGATAAGGAGGTGCTCGCCACCTATTCCAAAGGCGTGATCGCATCCTCCGGCTGCCCCTCGGGCATCATCCAGACCCGTCTGCGCCTCGGTCAATTCGATGAGGCCCTGCGCGCCGCCGGCGAATTCCAGGACATCTTCGGCAAAGACAACTTCTTCATCGAACTTATGGATCACGGTCTGCCCATCGAAACTCAGGTGACCGGTGACCTGCTGACCATCGCCAAGAAACTCAACGCACCACTGCTGGCCACCAACGATTCCCACTACGTACACGCCGAAGATGCACAGGCGCAGGACGCCATGCTCTGCATCAACTCCGGTTCCCGTCTTGACGATCCGGACCGATTCAAGTTCGACGGCACCGGCTACTACATCAAAACCGCCGAAGAGATGCGCGAACTGTTCAAGGACCACCCGGACGCCTGCGACAATACGCTCGTTATCGCCGAACGCTGCAACGTGATGTTCGACGACCACGAAGACGGCGCGTTCATGCCGAAATTCCCTTGCCCCGAAGGCTGGGATGAGACCTCCCTGTTCCTCAAAAAAGTCGAGGAAGGTCTGGAGAAGCGTTACGACGGCAACCCGCCGCTCGACGTATTGAAGCAGGCCGACTACGAATGCGGCGTGATCTGCCAGATGCAGTTCTGCGGATACTTCCTCGTGGTCGCCGACTACATTCAGTGGGCCAAGGATCACGGCATTATGGTGGGGCCGGGCCGTGGTTCGGCCGCAGGCGCCATGGTCGCCTATTCCATGGGCATTACCGAGCTCGATCCGCTCAAGCATGGCCTGATTTTCGAGAGGTTCCTGAACCCTGAGCGAGTGAGCCTTCCTGATATCGATGTCGACTTCGACCCTGAAGGTCGTGCGCGAGTCATCGAATACTGCGGCGAAAAATACGGCACCGATAAGGTCGCCCAGTGCGTGATCTATGGCACCATCAAAACCAAGCAGGCCCTGAAAGACTCCGCCCGCATCATGGGTTATGAATTCTCAGTCGGTGAAAAAATCACCAAGGCGCTGCCTCCGGCGGCCACCGGCGGCAAAGACATCAGCCTGCATGACATCTTCGACCCGACCGCCAAACGCTACGCCGAGGCCAGGGAATTCCGAGAACTCTACGATTCCGACCCGGACACCAAGCGCATCACCGAAGAAGCCAAGGGTATCGAAGGCCTGATTCGACAGACCGGTGTACATGCCTGCGCCACCATCATGGGTAGCGCACCCATCACCGACACCTCGCCGTTGCTGGAACGCACCGATGGCACCATCACCACCACCTTCGAATACCACACGTGCGAAACGTTGGGGCTGGTCAAGATGGACTTCCTTGGCCTGTCCAACTTGACGATCATCCACGACACCCTGAAGAACATCGAGGCCAACGGCAAACCCGCCATCGACTACACCAAGATTCCGCTCGATGACGCCGAAACCTACAAACTCATGTCCCGAGGAGACACGCTCGGCGTGTTCCAGCTCGATTCCGACGGCATGCGTTCGCTGCTGAAAACCCT
>OGPS01002491.1_pt1 | contig 11413 bp, 9 predicted proteins | sample 1552931 | NCBI WGS metagenome assembly OGPS01 (sample SAMEA2580252, study PRJEB22360) | human gut metagenome | biome: human gut; feature: human-associated habitat; material: faeces | place: Denmark | collected 2008/2010 | reverse complement strand
AAGCGATAGCCGGGCCTGATGAAGATGCTGGTCGTGCCCGACTGCGCCGAGATCGTGCCGTCCTCCACGAGAGAGCGGACCTCCTCCGGCAGGAGCAGCAGGCGCAGGGCGTTGGCCACTGTGGGGCGGGACTTGCCCACCCGCTGCGCGCACTCGTCCTGGGTCATGCCGTACTGCTCCGTCAGCACCCGGTAGCCCTCGGCCTCCTCAATGGGGTTCAGATCCTCTCGCTGGAGGTTTTCGATCATGGCCAGCTCCATGGCCTTGCGGTCGTCGGCCTCGATGACCACCACGGGCACCTGTGTCAGCCCGGCCATCCGCGCCGCCCGCCACCGCCGTTCACCGGCGATGATCTGATAGTAGCCGGATTGCAGCTTCCGCACGGTCAGCGGCTGGATGATGCCGTGTATCCGGATGGAGTCCGCCAGGTCACTGAGGGCCTCCGGCTCAAAGCTCTTTCTGGGCTGGGTGGAGCAGCTCTCCACCTGGCTGATGGGCAGCAGCAGGGAGGAGGCGCGCTCGTCCTTGGCGGCGATGACGTCGTCACCAAGCAGTGCGCTCAGTCCCTTGCCCAGACCTTTTGTGTTCGCCATACCGCGTCTCCTTTCAGCAGTTGTTCTTCCGCAAAAATTCCGCCGCCAGCGCCGTGTATGCGTCCGCGCCCCGGCAGGTCTTGTCATAGGCGGTGATGGGCTTGCCGTGGCTGGGCGCCTCGCTGAGCCGTACGTTCCGCGGGATCACGGTGCTGTACACCTTCCCGGCAAAAAACCGCTTCAGCTCCTGGGTCACCTGAATGGACAGGTTAGTGCGGCCATCGAACATGGTCAGCAGCACGCCCTCGATCTCCAGCCCCGGGTTCATGCTGCGCCGCACGATACGCACGGTGTTCATCAGGTCGCTGAGTCCCTCCAGCGCGTAGTACTCGCCCTGCACCGGGACCAGCAGACTGTTGGCGGCGCACAGTGCGTTCAGCGTCAGCAGCTCCAGCGAGGGCGGACAGTCGATGAAGATGAAATCATAGCTGTCCGCCACCTGCCGCAGCGCGGCCTTCAGCAGGAACTGCCGGTCCTCCATGTTGATCATCTCCACGCCGGCGCCGGCCAGCGCCTTGCTGCTTGGCAGCACGTCGCCATAGGGCGTGGTCACGATCAGCTGGGCCGTCTCTGCGCCGTTGATGAGCGCATCGTAGACGCCGTTGCTGGTGGTCTTGTCCACGCCCATGCCGCTGGTGGCGTTGGCCTGGGGGTCAAAATCGCACAGCAGCACCCGCTTGCCAGCGGCTTTTACGGCGGCGGCCAGGTTTACGCAGGTGGTGGTCTTGCCCACGCCGCCCTTCTGATTTACGATCGCAATGATTTTCGCCACAGCAAATTCCTCTTTCTGTCTGAGTTCATTATGATAGTATATACCACCTGCATGGAGGGTTTCAAGAGGGAAAATGCAAATTTTCGCCTTTTTGTTTCACGTGAAACATAAAGGGACAAAAGCAGGGCGGCTGTTTCACGTGAAACAACCGCCCCGTTCCTTATACCAGTATCACGCCGTTCAGCGGCGGCAATGTCAGGTGCGCTTTCCCGTCGATGACCAGAAATCGCTGTCCGGTCATCGCGTCCTGCGCGGTGGGCGCGTCCCAGGCCAGCGTCAGGTCTGCCGGCGCGTCCCCGGCGTTCAGCGCCGTTACCGTGCGCTCGCCTCCGCGCTCACGCTCGATGGCCAGAGCGCCGCCTCGGGCCAGCAGATAGCGCAGGGCGCCCGAGCGCAGGCTCTCCCGCGTTCGCCGCAGCTGTCCCAGAGTGCGGAAGAAGTCCGTCAGCGCCGCGTCCTCGCTGCCCCAGGGGAAGGCGCCCCGGTTCAGCGGATCCTCGAAGCCCTGCACGCCAGCCTCATCGCCGTAGAAGAGGGTGGGAGAGCCGGGGAAGCTGTAGAGCAGCATTCCCGCCAGACGGAGCTTTGCCAGGCCCCGGGCCAGCTCAGTGGGGGAGAGACGGTACGCCGCACGCTCCGCCTTGGTTTTCGGTGTGCCCTCCGCGCCCAGCAGCGTCAGAATGCGCGCTGTGTCGTGGGTGCCCAGGAAGTTCATGGCGCCATAGAAGGCGAAGGGCGGGTAGTTCTCACGAATCGTCTCCATGCTGTCGCGGAAGGCCGCGGCGTCGCCGCCGGCCAGCCAGTTCAGCAGGGCCGTGCGGAAGGGGTAGTTCATCAGGCCGTGGACCTGGCGGCCCAGCAGGTATCTGCGCCGTTGGGAGTAGGCGATCTTGTTGCTGCCGTCCTCCCAGACCTCACCCAGCAGGTAAGCCCCTGGCTTTTCCGCGTCGATGGCCGAGCGGATGCCCTCGATAAAGTCGCCGGGCAGCTCGTCGGCCACATCCAGCCGCCAGCCGTCCGCGCCGCAGCGCAGCCAATGCCGGACCACGCTGTCCTGATCGCCGAAGATGAAGTCACGGTAAGCCGGCTCCGCCTCATTGACGGCGGGCAGGGTCTTCACGCCCCACCAGGCGTCGTAGTCCGATGGCCACGGGTGGAAGCTGTACCAGTTGTAATACTCTGAATTCTGGCTCTGGGCCGCCCCCGGCTCCGGATAGTAGCCCTCGGCGTTGAAATAGCGGCTGTTGCTGCCGGTGTGGTTGAACACGCCGTCCAGTATCACACGCATCCCACGCTGATGGGCGGCGGTGCACAGGGCGCGGAAGTCAGCCTCTGTGCCCAGCAGCGGGTCGATGGCCCGATAGTCGCCGGTGTCGTAGCGGTGGTTGCTGGCGGCCTCAAAAATGGGGTTCAGATACAGTGTCGTCACACCCAGGCCCGCCAGATAGTCCAGCTTCTCCGTGATACCCTGCAGCGAGCCGCCGAAGAAGTCGCGGTTGGTGATCTGCCCGTGCTCGTCCGGAAGGAACACCGGCTGCTCGTTCCAGCTGCGGTGCAGCCACCGGTGCCCGGGCATATGGCTCACATCCGGCATGGATACACGGCGGAACCGATCCGGGAAGATCTGGTACGTCACGCCGCGCCCGAACCAGTCCGGGGCGGGGGAGGGCTCGTATACCGTCAGCTGCCAGCGTGCCGCCTTCTCCGGCGCGTCCTGCACGCCATTTTTGCCGTACCACACGCAGCGCCCGTCCACGTCCGTCAGGCGGAAGCAGTACCAGCACAGCTCACCGCCAGCCGGCGCGGTGTATGTGCCGGCGAAGCCGCCCTCCGCCGGCGGCAGGGCGCACGTGTCCTCCGTGCCTGCGAACTCCCGGAGCACCAGCAGCTCGCAGCCGTAGTAGGTGTCGTCCGCCAGCGCAAAGCGCACTTCGGCGCCGCAGGGGACGGCGCCGAAGGGGCCTTTATAATGTTTGTCTCTCGAATTGAAATAGGGTCCCATGTGTGCCTCTTGTCTCTATAACAGATTTACCGCATCAGCGCGTCCTCGCCGGCGGCGGTGGCGCCGGTGCCGTCCCGGGTGAACCAGGCGTTGATGATGTCCACGGCCGCATTGGCCAGCAGACTGCCGCTGCCGCCCTTCTCCACCACGATGGCGATGGCGATCTCCGGATCGTCATAGGGGGCGTAGGCCACAAAGGTGCCGTTGGCGATATCCGTACCCACCTGGGCCGAGCCGGTCTTGGCGCCGGCCTCCACCACACAGCGGGAAAAGGCGCTCCGCAGGGAGTCGTAGGTCAGATCGTGCATACCCTTGGTCACCGCCGCCATGGTGCTGTCCGAGATGTTCAGGTCGTTCAGCGGCCCCTTGCCATATACGCCGATAACTCGTGAATTATCATAAGATTTTACGTTTTTCAGAAGATGTGCCTCATAGTGCTCGCCGCCGGATACCAGCGTAGCCACATAGTTGGCCAGCTGCAGGGGGGTGAACAGGTTGTAGGACTGGCCGATGGCCGCCGTGATGGTCTGGCCGTCGGTCCACTCCCGGTCGTGGGCCTCCGCCCACTCCGGGGAGGCCAGCACGCCGCTGACGTCGCCGATCTCAATGCCCGTGGACTGCCCCAGGCCGAAGGCTGTGGCGTACTCGTCCAGCTTCTTGATGCCTGTCAGCCGGCCCACCTCGTAGTAGAAGTAGTTGCAGGAGTCCACGATGGCCTGACTGACGTTGATGCGCCCGTGGGTGGTGTGGGCCTGCCGCCAGATCCAGCACATGGGCTGCGGGTCCACATAGTAGGTGTAGATACCCTTGTCCTCAATGATCGTGCTGGGGGTGATGATGCCCTCCTCCAGCGCCGCCACGGACGTGCACAGCTTGAAGGTGGAGCCGGGGGCGTACACGCCCTGGGTGGCCCGGTTAAACATGGGCAGGCGTTCGTCCTTCACCAGCTCCTCATAGTCCTGGTTGAACGTCTCCAGATCGTAGGTGGGGTAGCTGGCCATGGCCAGTACCTCGCCGGTGCCGACCTGAATGACCGCCGCCGCGCCGCCGCGCTCGTTGCTGTCCTTGTCGATCATGCCCTGAATGGTACTGGCCAGCGTGTCCTCCACCACCTGCTGCAGGTCGATGTCGATGGTCAGCGCCACGGTGCCGCCGGGCTGGGGCTCCCGGGTGTACAGCTCGCCGGTGATCTTGCCGTTCTCGTCGGTGGTGATGAGCCGCTTGCCGTCCTTGCCGTGGAGATATTCCTCAAAGGCTTTCTCCACGCCGTCCTTGCCCACCAGGTCATTCATATTGTAGCCCTTGTCGGCGTAGCCCACATAGCCGGTGCTCTCGTCGCTGCGCCACTCCTCCTGCCATATGGCGCCCACGGTGCCCAGAATGTGCGCCGCCAGCTTGGTGTTGTACACCCGCGCCGCCGCTGTCTTGATGGTCACGCCCCGGTACTTTCCGTCGGTGATGCGGCCCAGCAACTCCGTGGATACATCCTCGGCAAAGGTGTAGCTGCTGCGCCCGTCCAGTTCATACCGCACACCCACGATCAGACGCGCCTGCGCGTCGGTATAGCTGTCATCGACCTTGTAGAGCTTCCGCATGGCGGCCAGTACTTCCGCGCTGCCGCCGTCCGTGGGCAGCTTGTTGTCGTCCAGATACTCCCGGAAGCTCTCATTCAGGCTTTTGCTGGTCAGCTGGGGAGAGGACCCTGTGGTCATGGGCAGGGTGTCGTTCCATGTGACGCCCTGCTCCCGACACAGCTGTATCAGCTGCCAGATGGCGTCGTTCAGCGCGGCCTCGTCCTTGCCGAAGCTGCTCTTGTCTACCACCAGCGTATAGGCCAGCCGGTTGCTCACCAGCACCTTGCCATTCCGGTCGGTGATGATGCCCCGGGAGGCGGTCACCGTTTCGCTGGCGGTGTTGCTGGTGATGGATCTGGCCCGATTTTCGCTGCCGTGCACCACCTGTGCGTCATACAGCACCGCAAAAAACAGCACCAGAAACGCACAGAAAAACCCCAGCAGCACATATACCCGCCGCCGGGAGGGGTGAGGATTTTTCATCATAGCTTGGTTCTCCTATGGTCATTCGCTCAGTGTCCGCCGCCGTGCCCACCGAAACAGCGGGTGCGCTGCCGCCGCGAAGGGCAGCGATACCAAAAGCTCCCTGCCCAGCAGCAGGCCCGCCGCGGTCAGCCCCGCGCCGCTGTGTCCCGCCAGCACCGCCATGTGCAGCAGTCCGCAGAGCAGCATACATACGCCTGTCACCACCAGCGAGCACACCACGCCCGCCATGATGACCTGCCCGCTCAGCAGCCACGCTGCCGCCGCGCCAAGCAGGAACGCCAGCGCGTAAAAGCACGGCAGGCCCGCCACCGGCGAGAGAAGGTCGCACACCAGCCCGAAAAATACCGCGTACAGCAGCGCCTGCTCGTTGCGCTCCAGCGTGGCCGGTATCACCGCGATGGCCGGCAGCAGGAACGGGTGCACGCCCCATACCCGCACGTATACCAGCACCAGCCCCTGCAGCAGTGCCAGCGCCAGCGCGCACAGACAGTACAATATCCACTTCAGCAGTATCGCCCGCCGTGTCATAGCCGTCCTCCGTCATTGGATCACGTCAAAATCCGTGATAATAAACATCTCCTGTATCGCCGCCACATCGCACTTGGGCGAGAGCACCGCGTACCGCGCCAGCCCGCCGTCATCCGTCTGCACGGACTCCACCGTGCCGATGACCAGCCCGGCGGGATAGTAGCCGCCCAGTCCGGACGTGACGATCACATCGCCCTTGATCAGGTTCGCGCTGTCGCTGAGGTATTGCAGCCGCAGCCTGCCCTCGGACATCAGGGCCAGGTCACCGCCGGCCACCGCCGTCTCGCCGGTGCGGAATACCCGCGCGCCGAACTGGGAGTCCGTGTCCAACACCGTGGACAGCCGGCACCAGTTCAGGCCCACGTCTGTGACCACACCCACCAGGTTCCCGGCGCTGTCCACCGCGCAGTCGCCTATGGCCACGCCGTGCTGACTGCCCCGGTCCAGCACCAGCGTGCTGGCCCAGTTGGACACGTCGCGCTGGGTGACGCGGGCCGCCTCGAACACCAGGTCGCTGCGCTGCTGCCGCAGGCCCAGCAGCTGGCGCAGCTCTTTATTCTCGGTCGCCGCCGGCTCCATCTGCCGCAGCTGCTCCTCCAGCTCCGCGATCTGCTGCCGCAGCTCGTCGTTCTCCTGCTGCAGGGTCTCCACGTCCTCAAACCGCTGGCTAATGCCGCCGACCCAGCCCGCCACGGCGGAACCCGCCGCCCGGAAGGGCGAGGCGATCACGCCCAGGGCGTTGTGCAGCAGCCCCGTTCCGGAGCTCAGGGCCGACACCACGCACAGCACCACCGCGATGGTGGCCGCCGCGGCCAGCAGCCATATTCCCGTTTTCGTAAAAAATCGCTTCATGTGTCGTTTGTTCCTCTCTGAAGTCTCCCCCGGCAGGGGAGGCGGCAGCGCACCCTCTCAGAGGGAGCGAAAGGGGCATTATCCCAGCAGCTGTATCCCGAATTCGCCCAGCATCTCCGCCAGCAGCACCACCGGCAGCCCCATCACGTTGAAAAAGTCGCCGTCGATGCGCTCCACCAGCAGCGCGCCCTGTCCCTGTACGCCGTAGGCCCCGGCCTTGTCCATGGGCTCGCCCCCGGCGATGTAGGCCTTCAGCTCCCGCTGTGTGGCCGGACGGAAATACACGTCCGTGTGCTGGGCGCGGGTCAGGGCTTTCTCCCCCTGCCGCACCGTCACACCGGTACAGACGGTGTGGCGCCGACCCTGCAGGGCCGTCAGCATTTGCAGGGCCTCCGCCTCGTCGGCGGGCTTGCCCAGCTTCTTGTCGTCCAGAAACACCATCGTATCCGCCGTGATGACGATCTCGTCCGCGTCGGACGCCACCGCCTGGGATTTCTCCCGGGAGATGTAGCACACCGTCTCCTCCGGCGTCAGCCCGGCGGGGAAGTATTCCTCCACCTCCGGCACCCGGACGGTAAAGTCGGTGATGCCCATCCGACGCAAAAGCTCCTGCCGCCGGGGGGACCCGGAGGCCAGCACGATCTTTGCCATATACGTCACCTGCCTGTGGAGCCGAAGCCGCCGGCGCCCCGGTCCGTCTCGTCCAGGTCCTCCGCCACCGTCACCGTGGGCTGCACCACCGTCACCACCATCAGCTGGGCGATCCGGTCCCCGGGCTGCACCGTGTACGGTTCGCTTCCCAGGTTCACCAGCCCCACGCCGATCTCGCCCCGGTAGTCGCTGTCGATGACGCCCACGCCGTTGGAAAGGCACACGCCCTTCTTGATGCCCAGCCCGCTGCGGGCGAACACTAGCGCCGCGTAGTCCGCCGACGGCAGGGCGATGGCGATGCCCGTGGGCACCAACCGCCGTTCCCCGGCTGCCAGCGTCACCGCCTCGTCGATGCAGGCACACAGGTCCATGCAGGCCGCGCCGGCGGTGGCAAAGCGGGGGAGGGGTATCTCCGTCCCGATCTTGGGGGACAGGGCTTTGATCTTCAGCTCCATAGTAACACCTTTTTCTTCTGAAATTGAATACGGTTTGTAAATTATAACGAGTGTTATACCATTTGTTTTACTCTACGCCCCGGTAGAACAGCCCGCGTGTGCTGTTGTCGTCGGCGGTGACGGTCCCGGCCCTGTGGGCGCGGAGAAGCGCCGCGCACTCCGCCGCCGTCTCTGTGGTAAACCGCAGGCGTCCGTACCGCAGGCCGCACCGGAACACCTCCGGCTTGTCCGCCAGCACCAGCGTCTTTCCGTTCTCGATCTCGCACCGGCACCCGTAGGCGCACAGCACCGGGAATTGCTCGCCCCGCCGGTCGGTCAGCACGCTGCCCGCCCCATGGGCGCAGCCCACGCTGTTCTTCGTCACGCAGTTTTCGGTGATCATCAGCGGCAGGCGGCCATAGACAAGGGCCTCGCAGTGCGCATATTTTCCCAGGTCCCGCACCTGCTGCCACCGCAGCTCAAAGCTGGCCGTCACGGACGACAGCCCCTGCTCCTGCCAGAAGCGCACCGCCCGGCTGTTGTATACGTTCAGGCCGAAGTCGCCGCGGAGCGTTTTGCCCAGTCCCTTCACGATGGCCAGATGGCCCAGGTTGCCGATGGCCGCGGAGGCGACCTCCGGGTGCCGCTGCAGAATATCCCGGAACACCGGTTCGTCCGCCGTGCGGAATACCCGGGGCAGCACCGCGCAGAACTCCGCCTGCCCGATATAGGGCATCAGGTCCATCTTATCCAGCAGCTCCGCCGGGATATACACGATGGCGGGCCGTTCCGCCAGCAGCTCGGCCGTCAGCTGATCGGGCCTGCTGATGGACACGGTAAAGTCCAGCTCCGCCGCGCCCGCCGGGGCCTCCGGCAGGGGAGAGGCGGGCAGTTCACGGCGCTTCGGAGTGTCCATCCGCCGATCCGCCAGCTCGTCCAGCAGCTCCCGCCGCAGCGCGTTCACCGCGCTGGCGGACACCATCAGCCCCTCGTCCAGCTCTATTTCGATCTGATCCGCCGCGAACACCGTGCCGCCGGTCTTGGTCAGCCGCTGCCGCAGTTCCTCCTCCGTCACGGCGCGGTTTCGCGCCTCCTCCGGCATATCGCCCGTGGCCATGACTATGGTGACGCCGCCCGGGACGGCGCACGCGCCGCTCAGCCGCACCGGTTCGCCCCGGCGCACCGTCAGCCGCAGGTTCACCGGTATTTTCCGGTTCTCTTTTCCGTTTTCGTATGTCTCGCGGGCGCGGGCGAACAGCTCCTTTGGCTCCGGTACGTTCTCCGGCCGGGTGCCGAACATGGCCTTGCCCTTTTTACCAAGCCAGTAGCCGTCGGTGAAGCCGCTGCGGGAGAAGGCTTGCTCCAGCGCCCGGGACTCCTCCGCCGTGGGCAGTCGCCTTTCGTCCAGCAGGCGGCGGTAGATGCCCGTTACCACGGCCACGTATTCCGGCCGCTTCAGCCGTCCCTCCAGCTTCAGGCAGGCCACGCCCATAGACGCCATATCCCGCAGATAGGCGGACAGGTTGGCGTCCTTCAGGCTCAGGGGATGCGCGTCCCGGCAGGGGCCGTTCACGCCGTAGGGCAGGCGGCAGGGCTGGGCGCAGGCGCCCCGGTTGCCGCTGCGCTGTCCCAGCACGGCGCTCATCTCGCACTGGCCGGAGTAGCACATACACAGCGCCCCGTGGCCGAACACCTCGATCTCCGCGCCGCAGCCGGCGCAGATCTCCCGTACCTCGTCCCGGTCCAGCTCCCGGGCCAGCACCACGCGCTCCATGCCCAACGCCGCGGCCGCATTGGCGCCGCCCAGCGTGAACAGGCTCATCTGCGTGCTGGCGTGAAGAGGCAGGTCCGGCACGATCTCCTTTGCCAGGGTCAGCAGGCCCCAGTCCTGCACCAGCACCGCGTCCACGCCCATGGCGCTGGCCTTCCGCAGCGCCGCGGCCGCCCCGGGCAGCTCCCGGTCGGTCAGCAGGGTGTTCAGGGTCAAAAAGACCCGCACGCCCCGCAGATGGCAATACCGCACCGCCGACGCGAATTCCTCGTCGGTAAAGTTTTTCGCGCTCCGCCGCGCGTTGAACGCACCGAAGCCCATATACACCGCGTCCGCGCCGTTCTGCACCGCGGCGGTCAGCGCCTCATATCCCCCCGCGGGGGCCAAAAGCTCCATCATCACCGGCGGTTATTCTGGTTCTGGGCGTTCTGCAGCTTCCGGCGCAGTTCAGCGGCCTCGTTCTTGGCGCGGCTGGCCTCGTCCAGATAGGTCTTCAACTGCCGGCGCAGATTTTCCGCGCCCTCCTGCGCCTTGGTGAGCTGGTCCGCCAGATTGACCGCCGCCAGCACCGCCGCCGCGTCACGGCTCATGTGGGCGCTGTCCATCAGCTTCTGCATCTCCGCATCCACCATGTTGCCGATCTTCTCCATGTAGGCGGCATCCTCCTCCGCTACGAGGATATACTCCGTGCCGCAGATAGACATCGTTACCCGGTTCGCCATGCCAAAACCCTCCTTAATTCATTTCGTTGGGTATATATACTTATACAAATAGCATTATACCACAAAACCCGCCGGAGAAAAGTCTATTTTGGCGAAAAGCGGAAATTTGTAAAAAGTTGTCCCGCCCCGCTTTACGCCGACCCCTTTTTCGTGTAGAATGGAGAGCACGAATGAGAAGGGAGGTCATCGCCATGGACGGCTATATACTTCGGAACAGGCAGGAGCAGCTGACGCTGCCCGCCGATGCGGCCGACAAGCTGCTGCAAAGCGGGCAGGGCGACGCCGCCCTGCTGTATCTGGCCCTGCGCCGCTTCGGCCGGGGCGTCACGCCGGAGGAGCTGGAAAAGGTCCTGCCCATCAGCCGCCTGCGGATCGACGCGGCGGAGAAGGTCCTTCAGGACCTGGACCTGCTGCCTCGACCGGCCCGCCAGGCACCGCCCGATCCGGCGGACGAACGCCCGGTCTACACCGCCCAGGACATCGCCGGACTGCTGACGGACAACGAGGGCTTCCGCCTGCTGGTGCCACAGACGGAGCAGCAGCTGGGCAAGAAGCTCCGCACCGCCGACTTGCAGATATTGGCCGGCCTTTACGACGATTTGGGTATGCCCGCCGACGTGATCTATCTGCTGGTGTGCCACTGTGTCGAACGGGCTCGCAGCCAGTGGGGCGAGGGTAGACGGCCAACCATGCGCCAGGTGGAAAAAGAGGGCTATCGCTGGGCACAGCTTGGCATATTTGACCAAAATTCTGCCGCAGTATACCTGAAAAAATGGGCAGAGCGCAACAGGAAGTACACTTCCTATTTGTCGAATTTACGAATTCTTAACAGGCCGCCGGTGGAGGCCGAACGCCGCTACATCGACCAGTGGATGGACATGGGCTTCCCGCCGGAGACGGTGGCTCTGGCCTATGAGCGCACGGTGTTCTACAAGAAGGACCTGAACTGGCGCTATCTTAACGGCATCCTGCGCCGCTGGCACGACGCCGGCTGGCACACGCCCCGCCAGGTGGAGGAGGGCGAGGCG
>OGPS01002489.1_pt1 | contig 11414 bp, 9 predicted proteins | sample 1552931 | NCBI WGS metagenome assembly OGPS01 (sample SAMEA2580252, study PRJEB22360) | human gut metagenome | biome: human gut; feature: human-associated habitat; material: faeces | place: Denmark | collected 2008/2010 | reverse complement strand
GGGTTGCGCTCGTTGCGGGACTTAACCCAACATCTCACGACACGAGCTGACGACAGCCATGCACCACCTGTATGGGCTCCTCTCGGCCACGGGGTCTCCCCCGCTTCACCCATATGTCAAGCCCTGGTAAGGTTCTTCGCGTTGCTTCGAATTAAGCCACATGCTCCGCTGCTTGTGCGGGCCCCCGTCAATTCCTTTGAGTTTTAGCCTTGCGGCCGTACTCCCCAGGCGGGACGCTTAATGCGTTGGCTGCGGCACGGGGGGATCGTCCCCCCACACCTAGCGTCCATCGTTTACGGCTGGGACTACCAGGGTATCTAATCCTGTTCGCTCCCCCAGCTTTCGCGCCTCAGCGTCGGTCTCGGCCCAGAGGGCCGCCTTCGCCACCGGTGTTCCACCCGATATCTGCGCATTCCACCGCTACACCGGGTGTTCCACCCTCCCCTACCGGACCCAAGCCGCGGAGGTTCCGGGGGCTTCGGGGGGTTGAGCCCCCCGCTTCGACCCCCGGCCTGCCGGGCCGCCTACGCGCGCTTTACGCCCAATGAATCCGGATAACGCTCGCCCCCTACGTATTACCGCGGCTGCTGGCACGTAGTTAGCCGGGGCTTCCTCCTATGCTACCGTCACTTCCTTCGTCACATAGGACAGAGGTTTACAATCCGAAAACCTTCTTCCCTCACGCGGCGTTGCTGGGTCAGGCTTGCGCCCATTGCCCAATATTCCCTACTGCTGCCTCCCGTAGGAGTCTGGACCGTGTCTCAGTTCCAGTGTGGCCGATCAGCCTCTCAGCTCGGCTACCCATCGTTGGCTTGGTGGGCCGTTACCTCACCAACTACCTAATGGGACGCGAACCCCTCTCAAAGCGATAAATCTTTGACCCCTTCATCATGCGGTGTTGTGGTCTCATGCGGTATTAGCAACAGTTTCCCGTTGTTATCCCCCTCTTTGAGTCAGGTTATTCACGCGTTACTCACCCGTTCGCCACTAAGTTAAAGGCCGAAACCCTTAACTCCGTTCGACTTGCATGTATTAAGCACGCCGCCAGCGTTCGTCCTGAGCCAGGATCAAACTCTTGAGTTAAAATCCTTTAAAAGCTCGCGCTTTTGCTCTTATTTCTTTTGCGTCTGTCTCGCGACTTCGTCATCCGACAGACCGCCGGTCGTCTCAAAATTACTTTTGTTTGTTTGCGCTTGATCTGCTCTCTCGAGCATCTCTTCTTGGTTCACTATACGGTTTTCAAGGAACATCCGGTTCCCGAACTTCCGTCCTCTCACCGGGCTGCCTTCCCCTCGACTCGCTCGCGCTGCTCACTTCCGTTCGCACCCCTCGGCTCTCACCTCGGTTTCGCTCGCTTGTCTCTCTCGTCCGACAGCTTTGCTATTATACCTCCCCCGCAAGCTTTTGTCAACACCTTTTTCCGTTTTTCTTTCCGCCCCTTTTTACGCCACATTGCCTTCCGTGTTGTTCATACCCCTCCCAGAATGCTGCAATTCCCTTTCGACATTTATAACCCCTTTTTGCCCTCTTTTCGCTCATTATATTAAAAAGTATATTCGCAAATTCCGCTTTTTTTGCAAATTCGGCACAGTCGGCAGCCGCAGAAATAACTCCTTTTCGGTCGATGCGGGCATTTCTGCGGCAGCTCTCAAAAGGCGCATTTTTATCCCCACGAATCTTGCGCTGCAATGAAGTTTTTTACACATTCGGCCGCCTCACCCCTCTTGTTGCTGTATGTTATTCCGTGCTTCGCACCCGAAAAAAACACAGCTTCCGCAATTTTGGCTGATTCTGCACTCCGAAGAATCCGTTCCGCGCTGCCGTGTGCAACCTTGTTATCCTCTCGCGACTGGATTACGAGCAGCGGTGCAGTTATTTTCGAAACCGCTTTGTTTGCACGGCGGCGTATTTTATTCAAATCGGAAATTCTTGCTGTGGCCATGCCCATATAAGTTTGCGCTTCCTCATCCTCCTGCCAGTGAGGTTCACCCGTTTTAATATAAGGCACCGCAAGCGAAATAAATCTGCAAATATGCAGATAAAGCTTCATCTTCGCCGGTGCGCAGATCATAATCACGCCGTCAATTCGTCTTTCGGAAGCAACAATTGCAGCAAGCAGTCCGCCCATGCTTAACCCGGCAACATAGATTTTTTCGCATCCCGCCGCAGTCAATCGGTCATAGGCTTTTAACGCGTCATCAATCCATTCCCGTGCGCATGATTTCCGCATGTTCCGCAGATTTGTCCCATGACCCGACAGCAACGGAGCGTAAATTGTGTATCCGTTTTCGTTTTCGACCGCTGTATTCAAGCGGCATTCCTGTTCGTCGGCTTCAAGACATCTCCAAATTGAATGCATGTTTGCGGGAGTACCTGTGAAGCCATGCAGAAGCAGCACTCCCGTTTTTCCGCCGCGATAAAAATATTCATGTGCAAGCGGTGTAAAATTCCAATCCTTATCAGCAATTTTTTCTTTCATGATTACTATCGCCGCGGTTGCCGGCGCAGATATTATTGCAGAGCAGCTCTGTCCTTATCCGTATGTTTCTTATTTCTTTTCGATTATTTCAAGCACCTCACCCATATACATCGTGTGCGGTGCTTCGGTCTGATAATAAGCCTCAATCACCGACTTCGGCATGTTTGCGGTATCAAAATCCTGTTTATATATTTTTCTGCAAACTATTGTTGTTTCCGCTTCCCTGAAGCCGACACTGCCGCCAACCGCAATCGGAGTGAGTGACGTTTTTGCAACTTTATCGCCGTCGCGGCCTGACTCTCTGCCGAGAATGCCGAGATCGGGCTTGTATTTCTTATCAAAGAATGTGACCGTAAAAATTTCGTTGTTTTCAATAAAATCATGCGTATAGCGGCAGGGTTTGACATAAACGGAAACTATCGGGCGCGCCGAATCCTCACCGTTCCATATGCAGCCGAGACTGCCCCAGCTTATCGTCATCGTGTTGTAATGCGTCAGGCTGCCCGCTGTGACGAGGGCCCAATTATCGTTAAAAAGCATGAAGTTTTCTTTGGTTAATTTCATTTCGGAATTACCTCCGTCCGAGTATTTTCTGTTCTTTATATTATACCATTCAAGTTGTTTTTTCAACCCCCGTCTTCATCAAAAATGCAAAAAAGGACAGCGAACTGTCCTTTCTGCTATGTTTATTATTTTACATCACCCTGAAAATTCGTTTCAGCACTTCTAATTCACGAATTCCGGTATCATCGAGCAGAATAAGAACTTTAAGCAGCCCGTTTCTCATAAAAAGCTCACTCTGTGTAAAAATTCACTCCGTCCGAAATCAAATTCGGACGGAGTGAAAGTCTGTTTCTATGAAAAGTCAATTTCTGTGAAAGTTAATTTCTGTGAAATTCACTTCCTATGTTACCGACTCATGCGCAAACCGTGCACAATGACTCAGTTATGTTTATAGTGAACGTGGAGCATCTCATGGTTCCTGCCCTTAACATAATCGGCATAGAGCTTATCCATGAGGGGGTTGGTGTCGGAAGTCTTAAGCGTGTTGGTCATATCGGAAGAATACAGACCGTCTGCCCTGACTTTCTTTGCATTTTCGAGGGTAACAGGCTGACCGCCGCCGTTTACGCAGCCGCCCGGGCACGCCATAACTTCAACAAAGTCAAAGCTGACTTCTTTTGCAAGAAGCTGCTTGATAAGCTTCTCGGCATTGCCGAGACCGCTTACGACCGCAATGCGCAGTTCGCCGCCGTTGAAGGGAACGGTGAATTCCTTCACGCCTTCGGTGCCGCGAACGCCGCAATTGCCGATGCTGCGGATTGCATTGATGGACTTGTCATCGGAAACCCTGCGGAGAACAGCCTCGGTAACGCCGCCGGTTGCGCCGAAAATGACGCCTGCACCGGAGAACATGCCGAAAGGTGCATCGATAGCTTCGGGAACAACGGTATCGAATTCGATGCCGGCAGTCCTGATCATGTGGATGAGCTCCTGAGTTGTGATAACAGCATCAACATCGGGCTTGCCGTCATGGGTGAATTCGCTGCGTGCAGCCTCGAATTTTTTGCCGGTGCAAGGCATTACGGCGATGTTGAAATGTTTCTTTTCGCAATCCTTCTGCTGCTCGACGATGAGCGCGGAAAGCATCTGCATCGGGGATTTGCAGGTGGAGATATAGGGCATGATTTCGGGATGCTTCTTCTCTGCAAACTGAATCCAGCCGGGGCAGCAGGAAGTGAACAGAGGCATTCCGGTATTTTTGCCGAGATGTTCAACAAATTCTGCGGTTTCTTCAAGGATGGTGAGGTCGGCACTGACGGATGTGTCGTATACCTTGTCGATACCCATGCGATGCATTGCGGCAACGAGTTTGCCCATGACATCGGTTCCTTCGGGCATGTTGAGCTCCTTGCCGATCGCAACGCGGACGGCGGGAGCAACCTGCGCCGTTACAACAAGGTTCTTATCGGCGATCGCCTTCCAAACCTTTGCGGTATCCTGCTTGATGGTGATTGCACCGACGGGGCAGACTGCCGCGCACTGACCGCAGCCGACGCATACGGTTTCGGCAATGGGACGTTCAAAGGCGGTGCTGATGAGCATATGGGAGCCGCGGTGCGCATAGTGGATCGCGCCGACGGACTGAATCTCGTTGCACATGCGGACGCACTGACCGCAGAGGATGCACTTGCTTGCATCGCGGGTGATGCTTACGGAAGAATCGTCAACATAGGTCTTTGCGGTGTTGGGGAAACGAACGGTGCGAACATCGTAACGCTTTGCAAGCTGCTGAAGTTTGCAGTTTCCGTTCTTTTCGCAGGTGTTGCAGTCGCGGCAATGGTTTGCAAGCAGCAGCTCGATGATATTCTTGCGATACTTGCGGAGCCTTTCGGTGTTTGTATAAACCTTCATGCCGGCACGGGGCTGTGCGGAACATGCAGCATCAAGACCGCCGCGCTCGTTTTCAAACATGCACATACGGCATGCGCCGTAGATGGACAGCTCGGGGTGGTAGCAAAGTGTGGGCATGTCGATGCCCGCCTTGCGGATAACTTCAAGGACGTTCTTCTCGCCGTTAAGCTCAACGGCGATGTCGTCAACATACATAAATTTCTTTTCCATTGTTTATTCCTCCCTGATTGCGTGGAACGGGCAGGCGGTGATACATGCGCCGCAGCGGAGACACTTTGTAAGGTCAATATGGAACGGGCTCTTAAGCTCGCCGCTGATCGCGCCTGCGGGGCACTGCCTTGCGCACTTGGAGCAGCCTTTGCAGACTGCGGGATCGATCACGATTCTCTTCAGCCTTGCGCAGTTGCCGGTGGGGCAGCGTTTTTCGAAAATATGCGCTTCGTATTCGTCGCGGAAGTTTTTAATCGTGCTGACGACGGGGTTGGGTGCGGATTTTCCGAGACCGCAAAGAGCGGTGGAAGATACGGTGTCCGCAAGTTCGAGCAGCAGCTCGATGTCGCCTTCTTCGCCCTTGCCGTGAACGATGCGCTCAAGGATCTCAAGCATACGCTTGGTGCCTTCACGGCAGGGGGTGCACTTGCCGCAGGATTCGTTCTGGGTGAAGTGCATGAAGAAGCGTGCAACTTCGACCATGCAGGTTTTGTCGTTCATGACGACAAGGCCGCCGGAACCGATCATTGCGCCGACTTTCTTGAGGGAGTCGAAATCAAGGGGCAGGTCAAGATCTTTTTCTGTCAGACAGCCGCCGGAAGGACCGCCGATCTGAACGGCTTTGAATTGACCTTCACCGCGCATACCGCCGCCGACAGTATAGACGACTTCGCGCAGAGTGGTGCCCATGGGGACTTCGATAAGACCGGTGTTTGCAATATTGCCGGTGATTGCGAACGCCTTCGTGCCGGGGCTGGATTCGGTACCGATGGTGCAGAACCACTTTGCGCCCTTGGAGATGATGGAAGGAACGTTTGCATAGGTTTCAACGTTGTTGAGAACGGTGGGCATTTCGAACAGACCGTGTTCAACGGTGCGCGGGGGCTTGGTGCGGGGCATACCGCGCTTGCCTTCGATGGAAGCGGTCAATGCGGAGCCTTCGCCGCAAACGAATGCGCCTGCGCCCTGGTTGATATGGAGATCGAAATCAAAGCCGCTACCGAGAATGTTCTTGCCGAGCAGGCCGATTTCCTTTGCCTGTTCGATTGCGGTGCGGAGTCTGAATACCGCAAGGGGGTATTCGGCACGGACGTAGATATAGCCTTCGGTTGCGCCGCAGGCAACTGCTGCGATCATCATACCTTCGAGCATACGGTGCGGGTCGCCTTCCATGATGCTCCTGTCCATGAATGCGCCGGGGTCGCCCTCGTCGCCGTTGCAGACAACGTATTTCTGTTCGGCTTTTTGTGCTTTGACCTGTGCCCACTTTTTGCCGGTGGGGAAGCCGCCGCCGCCTCTGCCGCGGAGCTTGGACTCGGAGATTTCGTTAACGATATCATCGGGAGTCATGTCGAACAGAGCCTTTTCAAAAGCGGTGTAACCGCCGATGCTGAGATATTCCTTGACGGAAAGTGCATCAATGTGGCCGCAGTGTTCAAGAACGATGCGGGTCTGGTTTTTGTAGAAGGGAATTTCTTCCTGTTTCCTGTAGATTTCGCCGTTGCGCTTGTATGCAAGCCTGTCGATGGGCTCGTTGTTGAGAATCGTTTTTTCAACGATTTCTTCGCAGTCGGAAAGCTTAACCTTGGTGTAGAGGTATCCCTCGGGTTCGATGCGAACAAGGGGACCCATTTCGCAGAAGCCGTGGCAGCCGCTCTTTTTCATTGCGATGCTGTTATCGGCATTTTCTGCCTGAGCGTGACATGCGCACTCGCCGCCATGGATGCCGGGTTCATGGGGTTCAACCTTGAGTTCGACGGGGCAGCTGATGCCGTTTGCTTCGATGAGTTCTTTGAGCCTGTCAAAGATCTTCAGTGAGCCGCTGGATACGCAGCCCGTGCCGGCGCAAACAAGAATCCTTCTTTTCTGGAGCTGAGCCGCAGCCATGCAGCCCTCGCGAAGCGCGATAAGATCCTGCCTGTTTTTAAGCATGTTAATTCTCCTCCCTGAGTTCCTTAAGGACTTCGGCTGCCTTTTCCTTTGTCATCTGGGAATAGACTTTGCCGTTTACGGTGATGACCGGTGCAAGACCGCATGCGCCGAGACATGAAACTGTTTCAACGGTGAATTTAAGGTCATCCGTTGTTCTCTTCGTTGCGGAAAGGCCGAGTTCCTTGCGCAGATAGTCAAGAACTTCGGTGGAATGGCGAACGTGGCAAGCCGTGCCGTCGCAGCAGCGAATGATATTCGTGCCCTTGGGTTCAAGGGAGAAATTCTCATAGAATGTTGCAACGCCGTAAATCTTTGCCTCGGGTACGCCGAGCTTTTCCGCAAGATAAGGGAAAGCTTCCTTGGGCAGGTAGCTGTAGTGTGCCTGAACTTCCTGAAGAATGGTAACGGTGTGGGATTCATCGTAATTGTGTTCTTTCAGAATTTCATCGAGCACGTTGTAATCGAACTCTTTGTTCATTTTCCGTCTCCTTATTAAAATAGATATTTTGAAATCGCTGTTTCCTCGTAATTTCGGAAACTGCCGATTTTGTTTTGAAACAAATTTGTTTTTAAATCCCTTTGAAAAACAAAAGCCCGGAAAGTCCCTGCAGGTCTCCCGAGCCGAACCGATGCCGCACGCATGATGCGCGCGCAAAGCTTTTCGGTCGGCAGAGATTTAATCTGCAAATTGTTTTTGTTCGGTTTTGTTTTTCCGCGCTCCGCCGCCGTATTTCGGGCAGCGGAGCGTATTTGATACCGTATCAAATTGATACTGTGCCAAGTATCTTTTTCATTGCCGAATTTCGGTTTTATGCCGAAACAGCGGCTTTAAATCGATTATTTATTGCTGAGATACTCGTCGATCGCCTTTGCAGCCGCCTTGCCCGCACCCATTGCGGAAATAACTGTTGCGGCACCGGTAACGGCATCACCGCCGGCGTAAACGCCTTCGCGGCTTGTGAGACCTGTTCCTTCTTCAACAACAATTCCGCCCTTTTTGTTTACCTCAAGACCCTTGGTGGTGGACTTGATGAGAGGGTTGGGGCTGGTGCCGATTGCGATGATAACGGTGTTGACATCAAGCACAAACTCGCTGCCGGGCACGGGAACGGGACGGCGGCGGCCCTTTTCATCGGGTTCGCCGAGTTCCATGCGGATGCACTTCATGCCGGTGACGAAACCGTTCTTGGGATCGCGCTTGTCATCGGGGTTGTTGTAGCCGAGAATCTCAACGGGATTGTTGAGCAGTTTGAATTCAATGCCCTCTTCCATTGCGTGTTCAACTTCCTCACGGCGAGCGGGAAGTTCCTCAAGGGAACGGCGATAAACGATATAGACCTTGTCCGCACCGAGGCGCAGCGCAGTCCTTGCAGCATCCATTGCAACGTTGCCGCCGCCGACGACCGCAACGTTTCCGCCCTTCATGATGGGGGTCACGGGATCAGCCTTGTATGCCTTCATGAGGTTGCTGCGGGTCAGGAATTCGTTTGCGGAGTAAACGCCTTTGTATGCCTCACCGGGGATGTTCATGAAGTTGGGAAGGCCTGCACCGGAACCGACAAAAACAGCTTCAAAGCCCTGTTCGAACAGCTCGTCAATGGTGAGAGTCTTGCCGATAACGGTGTTGGTTTCCATATCAACGCCCATGGCGGTCAGGTTGTCAACTTCCTTCTGAACAATTGCCTTGGGCAGACGGAATTCGGGAATACCGTAAACAAGAACACCGCCTGCGGTGTGCAAAGCTTCGTAAACGGTGACTTTATAGCCCTTCTTGGCAAGGTCGCCCGCGCAGGTAAGGCCGGAGGGGCCGGAACCTACAACTGCAACGCGGTGGCCGTTGGAAGGTGCAGCTTTGGGAGCTTCGGTGGAATGAGCGTTATGCCAATCTGCAACAAAGCGTTCAAGTCTGCCGATGCCGACGGGTTCGCCTTTGATGCCGCGAACGCACTTGCTTTCGCACTGGAGTTCCTGAGGACATACCCTGCCGCAGACTGCGGGCAAAGAGGAGGTCTGCTGAATGACCTGATATGCGCCCTCGAAATCGTTCTCGCGAATCTTTGCGATAAACTCGGGGATATGGATATTGACCGGGCAGCCGCTGACGCAGGGCATCTTCGGGCAGTTGAGACAGCGGAGCGCCTCGTCAAGCGCGGTCTCTTCGGAATAGCCGGTTGCAACCTCGTTGAAGTTGTGTGCGCGTACTTCGGGTGCCTGGGTGGGCATTTCGTTCTTTTTGGGGCTCATGTTAGGCATATTATTTTACCTCCTTGTTGAGAAGATTGCAGGTTTCTTCGAGCGCATGGCGTTCGAAATCGCGATACATCGCACCCCTGCTCATTGCTTCGTCAAAATCAACTTCATAGCCGTTGAAGTCGGGGCCGTCAACACATGCGAACTTTGTAATGCGCTCGCCGTCCCTGTGCAGGGTGAGGCGGCAGCCGCCGCACATGCCTGTGCCGTCGATCATTATCGGGTTCATTGAAACCGTGCAGGGAATGCCCGTGGGCTTGACGGCTGCAACAACGAATTTCATCATGATCAACGGACCGATGGTGATAACTTCATCGAATTTTTCGCCGTTTGCGAACATTTCGTTGAGAGGTACGCAAACATTGCCGTGCCTGCCGTAAGAACCGTCGTCTGTCATAACAAAGAGCCTGTCGGAAGCAGCTTTGAACTCATCTTCAAGAATCAGCAGATCCTTGCTGCGGAAACCGATAACGCTTGTTACCTCGCAGCCCATTTCATGCAGCTTCTGTGCAATGGGCAGAGCGATTGCGCAGCCCACGCCGCCGCCGACGATGCAAACGCGCTTCAGCCCTTCGATATGGGTTGCAACGCCAAGGGGACCGACGAAATCCTGAATGTATTCGCCTTCTTTTTTTGCATTAAGCAGAGTTGTTGTTGCACCGACAATCTGGAAAATGATTCTTACTGTGCCCTTTTCTCTGTCATAACCCGCAATGGTCAGGGGGATTCTCTCGCCGTCTTCGTTGACGCGCAGAATGATGAACTGACCGGGTTCTGCCTTTTTCGCCACGAGGGGAGCTTCGATTTCCATCATGGTGACGGTCGGATTGAGTTCTTTTCTCAGCGTAATCTTATACATTGACTGTGATTGCTCCTTTCGAATCTATACTCATTCATTGTATGACTTCGATATAAATCGGCACGAACGGCAAATACTTTCATTTTTTGCATTCGCCTATGCCAATTGTGATTATAACACGCAACCATGCTTTTTGCAAGCAGGCGAAAGAAATATCGATATTATACTTTTTATAATTCGAGCTTGTTCGCGTGCGTGTTTTTCCCGAAAATTTGCTTGCTGCGGCAAAAAACGGGCTTCAAATGCCCGAAATTCAGACAAAAAAACCGCAAATCGACATTTGCCGTTCTGCGGAGTTCAACAATATATTTATTTTTTGTCCTGTTTGTAGTTTAAAATACCGTGCCTCCTTGAATTCCGAGTATTTTGGTATGTTTTTCCTTTTTCGTTTTCTCGAAATAAATTCGGCGTAAAATTTTACATTGTTATAATTTCCGCCCGCACATCGCCGTTCTCAATTTCGAGCAGAGCAAACGAGGGACTTCTGCCTCCGCGCGGACAGGACGGGCTGCCCGGATTCACCGCAAGCACTCTCCCGTCATTGTTCACGATTGAAATATGCGTGTGTCCGAACAGCAGCACTGAGCAATGCAGTTCCTCCGCCCTGTATGCAGCTCTGTCGTACGAATACGGGCTGACTCCGTGCGTATGGCCGTGCATCATCAGGATTCTTGCTCCGCCAAGCTCAACAACGGCTTCGCTCTCGTATCTTTGCGCCGAGCCTCCGAAATAATCGCAATTCCCGCGCACCGCATAAACCTTTGCATTCGTTCTGCTCATGAGCGCTTCGGCATCCGAAGTCAAATCCCCCAAATGACACCACGCATCAACCTGACCTGCGAGTTTAATGCACCTGTCAAGCATGGACAGGCAGCCGTGTGTATCGCTGACAACTGCAACTTTCATCTTTCGTACGCTCTCCCCGAGTCCGCCGCATTCCGCGGAGGCATTTGTTTTTTGCTTTGTTTTTTACCCTGTATCTTCTGCTGAAACGATTACTGTTTTTTCAGCGCATCGAGCACCAGTTCCAACGCTCTGCGCCTGTGGCTGACGCCGTTCTTGCGTTCGGCATCGATTTCCGCAAAACTCAGGCCGAACGGTTCATACAAAAACATATTATCATATCCGAAACCGTTTTCACCGCGCTCTTCGAACAGAATGCGGCCGTCAACCCTTCCGACAACCTCAATATTGGGCTCTCCCGGACGCACAAGCACCATTGCACATGCAAAATGCGCAGTTCTTCTTTCGGCGGGAACATCCCGAAGT
>OGPS01002488.1_pt1 | contig 11429 bp, 9 predicted proteins | sample 1552931 | NCBI WGS metagenome assembly OGPS01 (sample SAMEA2580252, study PRJEB22360) | human gut metagenome | biome: human gut; feature: human-associated habitat; material: faeces | place: Denmark | collected 2008/2010 | reverse complement strand
AAGTGAGCGACTGCGAAAAAGCGGTTGTTTTGCTGTGCTATTCGGAAAAGTCCTTTGGAAATCCCGATGCACTGCGAGTGTTTATCTCGATGCAGACGAATCTTTCCACGCAGGAAATCCTCGAAATGTATCTCTCTTCATAAGCCTCATAGTAATCCGAAGATGACACAGGAGAAATCTCTTTAAGAAGTCGGATTGCTTGCTCAGCTTCAGAAGTTTCTCCAAGCACAATAATAGGAACTCTTCTACATCGAATCAAGAATTGCTTTTCACGCTGCATATCAAGTGAAGACTTAATCAAATAGAACAACTCGTAGCTATCACGAATATCAAATTCTTCCATTTCATCTTTGTAATCACGAAAAATTAATTCTGATGAAATAACAGTATTCTTATATTTTGTAAAATCAATGATTTCTAATACTGATTTGGGGTCTGCTCCGCAGAACCTAACCTTATTTTCCTGATTAAAAACTATTCCTCTCGTGTTTCTTAAATGATTTATAACCGTTCGAGTGTTGAGTTTCAGTCGTTCAACCGGATAACTATGTTCTTTTACATATTTATAGTATTCTTTAAGAAACTCATCAATTGTAAGAGACGTGTCTGTATTACTAATTAGTACACGCATTACCATTTCTGTTTTTGATACAGATTCCTTATCATCACCTGCTTGCTCTTCGTGTAAGAACACACCAAGTTGTGATTTCCATAGTGCTCATTTGAACTGAGTTGTCAATAGCTTCAGCGTTAGAATTAGTTTCAGTTATTTGCCAGATAATATCGTCTATATTTTCAATAACATATTTGATTTCATCGAGCGTCTTAACACCAACATCCTCAATATGACCAGCACGGGAAAAATGATGGGGATGGTTTTGCCACCGCCGGACTGTTCGACTGGGTAGTATTTGGTTTCGTGTCCAATGTCCATGTGGAACACGCCGATTTGAAAGCAACCGGACTGGGAAGTTATAGCTACGCAGGCGGTATTACCGGAATTGTATTTGGATCTTCCATCACCAACTGCTCTGTGTCGGATTCTGTCATTGAAAGCGCCCGTGACAAAAATAACAACTGTGCAGGTGGCATTACCGGTTATTCCACTGGATGTACATTTGAAAGCTGTGCGGCAGAAGGAAATACGATCAAAACTATGGCGTATGGCGGCGGTTTTGTCGGTGAAGTAGATGATGATTACGGTGTGGGAACTTCATCATTTACAAATTGTTATGTGGCAAACTCCACTGTGACGGCTTTCACGGAAGAAGTACAGGGGGTTAGCTTTGCCGGAGAGTTTGCGGAAGAAATGACGGCGTGTGCTTTGACTCTTAAAAACTGCTTTGTGTATAACAACACTGCGGCCATCGGAGAAGGCAGCGCACCTCCCACTTTAAAAAAGCAGGCGTATTTGCTGCCAACTTATGGCGAAGCGCAGTAATGTCGCCAATCAATGCTACCAACTGCTATTATTACACCAAAGAAGAATCTCCTGTTGATACGGGTGATGCAACAGCAAAAAGTGTGGACGAGTTTGTTGACGGAACCGTTGCAGCATTGTTAGGTAAAGCATTTGTGGATGGAACGGAATATCCTGTTATAGGGACTTTTCCCGCAGATTATACGAAAGTAGATGCGGCTATTGAAGAAGCCGGCTTGCTTAACAAAGAGGAATACAAAAACTACAATGCTGTTGAGGATGCCATTAATGCGGTAGTTCGTGGTAAAACGATTGCAGAACAAACCACTGTCGACGGTTATGCTGCGGCGATCGAAAATGCAATCAATGCGTTGGAATACAAGGACGCCGACTACACAAAGGTTGATGCAGCCATTGACAAAGCAAATGCCCTGAACAAGAATGACTACAAGGATTTCTCCTGTGTGGAAGCGGCGTCAAGGCTGTTGTCCGTGGTAAAAATATTACGGGCAGGCGTTGGCGCAACGGTGGGCAATGCAGCCGCGGCAGGCGTCGCTGACGGTTACCTGGCTGACAGGGCACTCGTCGCAGGCGATTGGCAGCACCTCCACCTGGGTGGTGTGGCCGGGATGTCCGCCCATGGCCATCTGCACCCGCTGGGTGACGATGGCCCGTTCCTTGTAGATGCAGCAGCGCATGGTGGGCTGGGGACCGGGAATGATAGTTTCCGGTATGTTCAGCAGCCCTCCCGCAGCCTGTCTTCCCTGGCCAGGCGGGCTGCTTCACGAAGCACCTTGTACTTCAGCTCCTGAACGTTTGTGTCGAACTTGGGCACGATTTTCTCCTTCCGCGTCAGATTGTCGAAAAAATTATCGTTAGGAATTTATCATTCCGATAACCGATTCGACATGCTTTTTCGTTTTCCTGCCGGATCAGCCGGAATAAATGCGATTTTTCTCCATTATATCGGCTTTCCCGCCGCGCGTCAACACAATTTCGCCCCTATGACACAGCAAACGACTCACCTGACATAGGATAATATTTTGCCAACCACCGCGCACTGTTTGACGGCAGAGGAGTGTTTCCATCGATTCACAGGGGACGTGCGGCTTCATTCCGGGTGTATCAAAGGAAGTCCCGTCACGGATCTGCGAGATATCTCATAAAGAAAATTCTCCCTACCCATCACGTTCAAATCCCCACGCACGGTTGCTGCCGGCGTGGGGCTGATCTGCCATCAGGAGGTAAACTCCTTCAGGAATTTCTCAAGAGCAGGAACGATTGTTCCGGGAAGCCATCTTGTACGAACGGCAAACAGGGTGGGGGCAAGCAGGTTTTCATCGTCCATCAGGTAGCCGGCAGTGGTATAGCACTGCGAACAGATCAGTGTGTGGCGATAGGGAGAAATTTCTTTCAGGTATGCGCCCACATTGGAATACAATTCTCCGCCGATGCCGTACAGGAAGACATTGCCCAGCATGACGCCGGAGGTATACAGGCGCTCATATCCCTCCTGATCGCCTTCCATTGAACCGAACCGGGGCGGAATGTCCTTGTTGACCGGAACCATCTGCGCCACCCGCTCGGATCGAAGTTCAATCTTATCCACATAATCGGTAATGCTCTTCTCAGCCCGAAGCAAATCAGCATAGTGACGCCCCGCCAGAACCGTCAGGTACTCATACGCGCCGCCCTCAACCGTGCTTTCCACCACCAGACCTGTTTTGAAATCAGGATAGCCATAATAGGTCATAAAGATGGGGTTCTGGTTGCCGTTGGCAGCAGGTGACCACATGCACACGGTGCCAGGATGATAGGTTTCGTAGGCGTTGCACACCACGCCGGGCAGATCGCCCGTGGAACCGCCTTTTCCGTCAATGCACCGGTTCAGGAACATCACGATGGCATGAACCGCATAGTTTGCAAAAACGGCAATGGTGTTGTCCTCGGCATCGGTAAAACGGATGAGCGCCAGCGTCTTGTCTGAATGGCCTGCGCCGTTGTACCCCATATGGAACTTGCCGTTGCCATCGTAAATCTGGTCGCGGTTCACATTCACATACGATTCTGAATAGCCGATACCCATGCGGGCCGGGCGCAGAGAACTCACCGCCTCCTTGGCTGCACTGATCACCCCGTCCCACACTCGCTGCTCATATTGCAGCTGGTGGGCAGCGATTTCCGGCTTCACGGCCATGAAGCGCTGAAAGTTTGCATCGTCCTTCAGTCTTTTGCCATGGCCCAGCGCAGGAACATTGTGGGTGTGGGTCGCAATGAGAAACACAGATTTCTCATCTACGCCGGTCTGCTCCGCAATAGCACGTGCCATGTCGGGGCCGTAATGAACCGCGCCAAGATCCATACTGACAAGCAGCACGGTAGTTTCATCGTTGGCAACGGCAATTGCGCGGGCGAACTGCGGATCAAGCGCCCCCACCAGGTAGTTGTCGCCTATCTTCTCAGTAAAGAAACCTGCATACAGCGGATACCATGATGCGTCCGGCGTGATCTCCCTGCGGGCTGCGCCGCAGCGTAGCGGAGTTTTCATGATGGATTGTCCTCCCTTCGTGATGAACAGTGCAGGGCGTCGAGTATGTACACGACGCCCTGCAGGTATGAACCGGATAACGCTTATTGGATGCTTTTGCTCAGTTCTGCACGGGTCTTGTAAAGCTTTTCAGTTTCGGCACGATAGTATTCCATGACCTCATCATAGCCAAATCCCTTGACCTTGGTCATCATCTCATCATACAGGCGGTCGAATTCAGCTTCGCTCTCCGCATAGGCCATCTTCCAGCTGTACTGCTTCACCACGTCGCCTATCTGGTTGATCATCAGCTCCAGGTCGGGATCGGGGTTGGTCAGACCAGCCAGGCCGGAATAGCTCTCGTTACAGGAATTGATCAGGGTGCCGTTGTTCTTTGCCCACTCGAAGATGTTGGCTGCGCCGTAGTCTTCACGCCACTGCTCCGTCACAGGATCAGAAGGCAGCGCCTGATAGGAAGACCAGCAATGATAATCAATCGCTTCACCGGTGGTTGCGGTAATGCTCCTGGCATTGCGCGGAGGATACTCCAGCTTGAACATACCGTCCTGATAGGTGCCGCCGCCCCATTCGTCAGGAATGGGTGTAGAGCCGTCACGTACGCACTGCAGGCCAAACTCGGTCAGTTCTGCCTTGCCATCGGCATTGTAGTCCCAGATCAGACCCTTGGGACCGATGCGGGATTCCATGGCGCCTTCATCGGTGCACAGCCAGTCAATGAACTGCAGGATGCGCTCGGGATATTCAGCCTTGGCACCGATGCCAAAGGTGCGGTATCCGCCAAATTCGCTGGCACCCCAGGCGAAAGGCGTTCCGGAGGTCATGGGCACAGGCTCCATGCCGCGGCCGGCGGCGGTATTGGCGGGGGTGTTGTAGCCGTTGTCACCATAGGGGCTAAACAGCACGCGGCCGGCAGCAAACTTGGCAGCATATTCGGAGTAGGACTGCGTGATGGAGTCGGGATCCAGTAGGCCCATCTGATTGGCCTCAAACATCCAGCGCAGGCCCTGAATATAGTAGCTGTCCTTATCCAGCAGTTCGGCCGTCACATCCTCCGTGCCATGCTGCATCACCAGGTTGAAGTTATATCCATTGTAGGCGCAGAACCAGGTGGCAAACACCATGTTGCGTCCGTCCCAGTCGGGGAAGTAGCTGACGCCATACACCGGCTGACCATCCTCGTTGACGGGATTCAGCTCCTGCATCTTCTTCAGGGCAGGCAGATAGTCCCACATATCCTTGATTTCAGGAGAACCAATAGCCTTGTACAGGTCATAGCGCATGACCGGAGTCACCGCATCCACAGAGGAGCAGGACAGTCCGGATACCAGCGCGTCATGCACAAAGGCCCACACAGCCTTGCCGTCGCCGGAATACTGTATCTGGGCACGCTTGATCAGGTTAGGCATATTTGCAGTAATGAAGGGCGCATTCTTTTCCAGGAAGTCGCCCTGATTCATGTCAAACAGCAGTCCGAGATCGCGGGCATCAGTAAAGTCAGTGCTGGTCACGCTGGCAAAGTTGAGCAGATCGCCCAGATCGCCCTCCACCATCAGGGTGGCCAGCTTGGAAGCACCGCCCTCCAGGTTGGTGGCTGTAATGTTCAGGCCGATGTTGAACTTGTCCTTGATCAGCTTGCCGAACCATCCGGACTGCAATCCTGCGAAATTGGCGTTTTGCGAGAACACGTCAATCTCGTAATACGGCAGTTCTTCAGCCTGAGTCATGGGAAGCGCCATGCAGCTGAGCAGCATGGCCAGACAGATCACCGAGCACAGAAACCGTTTCATGGAAAAACCTCCTTTTTCTTGTTGAAAGGGTTTTAGCCCTTTACAGCACCGATCATGATTCCCTTGACGAAGTACTTCTGAAAATAGGGATATACCAACAAAATGGGCAGCACAACGATCATGGACACTGTCATCTTGATGGAGGTAGGCGTTTGCGTGATCGTCATGTTGGCCAGCAGTTCGGAGGATTCAGCTGTTTTGATGATGGTCGCCAGTGCCTCCGCCTCATTCATATAGCGGTAAAGCAGAAACTGAAGCGTATAAAGCCGGTTATCGGAAATGAGAAAAAGCGTATCCTGAAAGGAGTTCCACTGCCCTACTGCTGAGAAAATCGTGATCGTTGCCAAAATTGGCAGGCAAACAGGAAGGATCACCCAGGCAAAACGGGCCATGTAGCCTGCGCCATCCATCTGCGCGGCATCCTCCAGCGCGGATGGAATGCTCTCCACATAGGTCTTGACCAGGATAATGCTGTATGGTGCAACAATGGTCGGCAGAATGTAGACCAGAAAATTGTTCAGCAGGTGCAGGTTCATCATATTGATATACCAGGGAATGACGCCGGCATTGAAATACATGGTGACCACGATAAACCTGTAAACCAGCTTATGGCCGATCATGTTCTGCTTGGTGAGCAGATATCCCAGGAAAGCCGAGGCAAACACCGACAGCGTGGTGCCGATCACCGTGCGTGCCAGGGATACTATGGCAGCGGTGAGAATACCCGATATTTTGAAAATCTGAATATAGTTTTCAAAATGGACTCCCTTGGGAAGCAGAGTGATCAGTCCGCGCGCGGAAAGTGCATTATCACTGATCGTGTTGATAAACAGGTAGTAGAACGGGAACACGCAGATCAGCGTAAACACCGTCAGCAGAAGAACGTTGATCAGGTCGAAGCATACGTCTCCTGGGGAGCGGTGAATGCGGCGGTTGGCAAAAGCCTGCTTTTGAGATATGTGCAGCATAACCCTCGTGCCTCCTTATATCAACGATTCGCCGCGAACCAGCTTGCTGGCAAAATTGGCGCTCATGAGCAACACAACGCTCACAAGGGATTTCAGCATGCCTATGGCGGTTGCCAGGGAGAAGTTGCGATTCACCATGCCGATATTGTAAACGTACAGGTCCAGCACCTCGATGGTATCCTTATTCATGGGGTTTTGGAATACAAAGTAGCTTTCCATACCTGTGTTGATGAAGTTGCCGATGCTCAGCATCAGCAGTACAAAGAAGGTGGGCATCAGGCCCGGCACAGTGATGTGCATGATCTGCTGTATGCGGCTTGCTCCATCCACCTGGGCGGCCTCATACAGTTCCTGATCGATACCGGCGATAGCCGCCAGATACAGGATGGAATTCCAGCCCATGCTCTTCCACAGCTGCCACATCGTCATCTTCAGCCACATATGGTGGCCGTCCGCCAGGAAGTTCACCCCTTTGTCAATCACATTCAGGCTGATCAGTGCCCGGTTAACAAAGCCGGTATCCACCGAAAACAGGGCAAACGCCACGGAAAATACCAGTACCCAGCTAATAAAGTTGGGCAGTGTGGCGCAAACCTGGATCACCTTGTAGTAGCGCTTGGAGCGAACCTGAGACAGCTGAATGGCAAAGATCATGGGCATAATGGAAGCAAGCATGTTCAAAGCGCTCATACCAAGGGTGTTTTTCAGCACCCGAAGGATTTCCGTCGTCTGGGCAGGGGTGTTGACCAGACGGACAAACCACTTGAAGCCCACATACTGGCATTTATCCAGCGGAAAACCGGGCCGGTAGTTGTAGAATGCGTATCGCCAGCCGACCAGGGGCAAATACGAAAAGAGAAACACAAGCACCAAAAAGGGCAATATCATTAAAAGAAGCTTTATGCTGTCCATGCGCTTGGAGCCCAGTTTGCGTTGCATAAGCTCCCTCCTCTCAGACAGAATGTAAAATACGGCCTGTATTCGGCTATATATTACCCTATCCCGATTTGTGAAACAATGAAGAATCCTTAGGTCCTACACCACGATTTTACGAAAGTGCGTATGATTGCACAGGAGTCCGCATTGACATCCGCGCTTTTTTCTCTTATACTGAAGCATGTAAGATGAGTGAGTGACGATATATTGACATTCACGCCCGATTGGCAGCGCAGCAGGCACCCTTTCCTGGAGTTTCCCGCTTACAGAACGCTGCCGGGAACACGCAGATAATATGCCGTTATCTCATCAGTAGGCATGCAGAAACAAGCTGCGAAGCGGGGGGATTGTTTTGGAAAAGCGCAAATCCGGTCTGCAATGGTGGTTTAACCTGAGCATTTCCGGGAAGACGCTGCTGATGCAAAGTGTCATCATCTTCTTGCCGCTGGCGATTCTTGTCTATTTCCTGCTGAGCGTTTCCTATATGGACTATGCCTCTCATGCGGCCAAAACCAGCTATGAATACGCACGCTTCACGCTGGACAGCCTGGAAGCAGAGATGATGCAGATCAAGTCTGCCTGCAATGTACTGCTGAGCCACAGCCAAGTGCAGAATCTGCTAACCCATCCGGAGGCGGTGGAAGATCCCGCAGAAATGGAAAAGATGGACTTTTGGATTTCCAGCACCACCGGACTGCGTCGCCGCGTGTTCAGCACAACCCTTTATGCAACAGAGCATGCCTGCGCGGCCGCGCAGGAGGCCTTCCCTATATGGACCGAGCCTGCTGCCGGAACAGGCTGGCGCTTTACCCCGCAAAAGGGCAGTTTTTCCTACTCCATGAGCTGGGTTCAGGAGATATATGTGGGTGATACGCCGATGGGTGTGCTATGCCTGGAGTTGCAGCCAGATCTTCTGTCTGAAACGCTGAACAAGCTGTCCAGGGTTATCGGCGGCTACTGCATTGCCTACCGCGAAGATACGGAACAGGTGGTCGGCGGACGGCTGGAGGATATCCGTGTGTCCGATGACGTTTTTGAAATGTGTAAAGACATGCCTGAGGGCTATCAGCTGATTAACCATCATGAGTATGTGGGGCTGATTCACTGCAGCACCATGAACATCAGCTTTCTGACCTTTTGCAATACGGCCATTTCAGCCAATTTTATCAGCAGCTACCTGATGGATTTCAGCATCATCGCCGGCATTCTGCTTCTGATGTGCGCCCTGGCGGTTGCATTGAACCATTACAGCATCACGCGTCGCATCAAAAACCTGTCAGGCCATATCAGCAGGCAGGCCAGCAGTCTTCAGTCGCTGAGCACCCTGAGTTCACTGACACGTCTTCAGGTGGACGGCACGGATGAAATCGGAACACTGGCCAGCAACTATAACATTATGCTGGAGCATCTGCTGCTGTCAGCCCAGCGGGAGCATCAGGCTGAGCTGCTCCAGCAGACAGCACGGTTCAGTGCCCTGCAGGCGCAGATTCAGCCTCACTTTCTGTACAATACTCTGGAATCCCTGCGGATGATGGCAGATGAAAGCGAGGCCGTTGAGGTTTCTGAAATGCTTTTTGTGCTGGGCAAGCTGATGCGCGGCAGCATCAGCGGTAAGGAGCAGGAAATCACTATGGCCAGAGAGCTTGAAAACTGTGTGTATTATCTGAAGCTGAGCAAGCTGAGGTTTGAGGCGCTGGAGTATTCGGTCACCTGTGATATTGATGCTTCATCTCTGGTATGTCCGCGGTTCATTCTGCAGCCCCTGGTTGAGAACAGCATTCATCATGGCATTTCCCGCACGCGCAGCGCAGGAATTGTGCGGGTGCATGTATACCGCCAGGGGGACCTGGTTTTCATTGATGTAGAGGATAACGGCAAAGGCATTTCTCCGGACAGGCTTGAGGAAATCCGCGATGCCATGGAAAATGGAAACGGTCTGAAGCAGGAGCAGGGCGGCATTGGGCTGTGCAATGTTCATCATCGGCTGCAGATCTACTTTGGCGGAAGGTCCGGTCTTTCCCTGTACAGCATGCAGAATCACAATCGACCGAAGCGATGGGAGCAGAAATCACGTGCTGTCCTGCTCTGCAGGAGAAGCAATTCATAAGGAAAGGGAGGGACGCAAGCTGTGAAGGGGGATTTTCCGCCACCCCATGGGATGAAAATTATGGTGGTGGATGACGAGGTAAAAATCTGCAACGGCGTTGCCCGCTTCATTAGGAAGCGCTGGCCGGAGGTTGAGGTTTCCATTATCAGCAATGCTATTGATGCCCTTGCTTCCATCCGGCACCAACTGCCCGATCTTCTCATCACCGATCTTCGCATGCCGGAGATGGATGGTCTGGAATTGATGCAGCAGGCCCGGGAACTTGGCGTGCAGCACAGCATTGTTCTGACAGGATATGATGAATTTGATTTGATGCAGCAGGCCATCCGGCTGCGGGCGCAGGATTATCTGCTTAAACCCGTTGACAAGGAGCAATTGTTCCAGGCTGTAGAAACGGCATGGAAAAACTGCTGCACGGCTGCCGTCAATGCGGCGCGGCTGGCCATGCAATATGGCGTAGAAACAGATACTCCGCTTTGGCATGAGCAGTTGCGGCTACTGTTCATGGGAGAAAAGAGCGCGTATCTGGTTCATATGACGCAGGATCAGTTCCCTGCAGCTACATTCCTGTCCTGTGCAGCCTGCTGGACGCTGGATTCCGACGAGCCGCCCTGCGGCACTTGGCTGCTGGCCTGTCCGGCCGATTTGCAGCAGCATCTTGTTGGCATTCTGGATGAGCAAAGCATTCCTTGGCGGGAGGTTCGCCAGGAAAGCGCCGGATTGCATACCGCATACAGAGATCTTTGTCGAATACGGGCAGGAGATCAGAACGAGCTTCAGGTTGCCTTTGACTGTTCTCCGAAGCATCCGGAGGCACTGGCAGCGCTTCTCGCGGCACAACTGCGGGACAAATCGGCCCTGTATGCACAATTATGCACAGTGCAGAGGCTTCTGGGAGATTGCCGCCGCAGTTGTGACAGCTGGCGTATTCTGCTGGCACTGCGCCAGTCGAAGTCCCTTGATTGTTCCGCTCTGGCCTCCGCCCTGCTGCAATACAGCAGTCCCGAATCGTCCTTGTCCCCCGCTGTCAGAACTGCGTGCAGCATCGTGGACGAGCATTATGCGCATGAGTGGAAACTGTCAGAGATTGCCGGGCAGGTATATGTATCCCCCAACTATCTCAGCACGATATTCCATCAGGAAACAGGTCTGACCTTCACCAGCTATATCAACAAGGTTCGGATTGAGAAGGTGTGCATCCGTATGGCAGAGGATGAAAGTGCCAGTCTTGTCGAAATCGCATCTGGCGCCGGATTTACAAACTCCAACTATTTTTTCAAGGTTATCCGTCAGGTCGTCGGCATGACGCCAGGCACCTTCCGCAGCCTGGTTCGAAGAAACTGATGCATCCTGTACCAAATCCATCCTCCGTATAATGGAAGGCACCATCTTCCTGGCACAGTATTTGTCCGCAGGGAGCATGCCTTGACCGGAACACTCTGCTGCACCATCAAAGGAAGAGGCGCTGCTTATCGCCATAAGCGCGTCCCTGTCCAGCTTTCTTCCCTTGCCGCCAATATCAATATGGCCAGAGAACCTGTCAGTTCTCCGGCCATATTCACAAAGCAATTATCAGCCAAAAAAGTGCACCTGTCAAAGACAGGTACGCGTGTATTATTATGCTCTTACTCCTTAGGATTCTCCTCGACCTTCTTCTTGCGGG
>OGPS01002483.1_pt1 | contig 11447 bp, 8 predicted proteins | sample 1552931 | NCBI WGS metagenome assembly OGPS01 (sample SAMEA2580252, study PRJEB22360) | human gut metagenome | biome: human gut; feature: human-associated habitat; material: faeces | place: Denmark | collected 2008/2010 | reverse complement strand
TACCACCTCCCCCTACGGGTACTCCTCCTTCCCGAAGGAGGAGAATGGAGATACCACCGACTGGTTAAATTGCCACCAAATTTAAAGAAGAACAAATAATAAAAGATGTTATCGGCTTTTAACGGAGAAAAAGTTTTTGTATCTTTGTAACGTTCAAATAATCAAGCTGAAGCCGATACATATCCAAAAGAAAGGATGAAAAGGAAGAAACGATATATAGTAACATTGCTGCTTTTTATCAACATTATCATGTTGACGGCAGCCGTTATTCCTCATCATCACCACCCCAACGGAGCGATTTGCATGAAACAGGACTTGCCCGTAGAACAGCAATGTCCCAAACATCATCATCATCCGGCAAGCGACTCATGTTGCAGCAGCGAATGTATGACGCGCTTCCACTCTCCCATTCCTTCCTTCCACACAGATAGCGGACCGGACTACGTGTTCATCGCCACCCTGTTCACGGACGGAATCATCGAACATCTGCTAAAACCACAAGAGAGACGGGTCAAGAACTATTACGTCTACCGAGACTCGCTGCACGGGACGAACATCCCCCGTACCACCTCTCTCCGCGCCCCTCCCTATTCTGTTTTCGCGTAAGACCAACGTGAATGCAAACTTGTTGCATCCGCGTCACCCTATCTTTGTAACGTAAAAACAGTAAATTTTAGTAGGAAAATATCATTTATGAAAAAACTTATTTTTATGGGAATCCTGGGCTTATTCGCTTTAGGAGCCTGCAATAACAAGAATACACAAGGTCATGAAGGACATGGCCATAATACCGTCACACACAACAACGATGAACACGACCATGAAGCGGAAGGTCACGACCATGAAGCAGAAGGACATACCCATGGAACAGAAGGAGAATGCAACGGCGATCATAAACATGATGCGGCCGACAATCACCAAGGCACTGCTGCCGGACACGATGAAACTGCCGAAGCCGCCCACAGCGACGAAATCATCCTCCCGAAAGCGAAAGCCGATGCTGCCGGAGTGAAAGTAAGCATTGTAGAACCCGCCCCTTTCCAACAAGTAATCAAGACCAGCGGACAGGTATTGGCTGCACAAGGCGACGAATCCGTCGCGGTAGCCACTGTGGCAGGTGTTGTCTCATTCCGCGGAAAGGTGACGGAAGGTATGAGTGTAGGCAGCGGCACTCCGCTAGTGACCATTTCCTCGCACAACATCGCAGACGGCGACCCGGTGCAACGTGCCCGCATCGCTTACGAAGTGTCGAAGAAAGAATACGAACGGATGAAAGCGCTTGTCAAAAACAAAATCGTATCCGACAAGGATTTTGCACAGGCAGAGCAGAATTACGAGAATGCCCGCATCAGCTATGAGGCGCTCGCAAAGAACCATTCGGCAATCGGACAGAACATTACCGCTCCTATCGCCGGCTACGTGAAAAGTATTCTGGTGAAAGAAGGGGATTATGTCACAATTGGCCAGCCATTGGTCAGCGTGACACAGAACCGCCGTCTGTTCCTCCGTGCCGAAGTGTCGGAAAAGTATTACCCGTATCTCCGCACAATTAATTCCGCCAATTTCCGGACACCATATAATAATAAGGTATATGAATTGGGAGCATTGAACGGCCGGCTTCTCTCGTTCGGCAAAACAGCGGGAGACAACTCTTTCTATGTCCCCGTAACTTTTGAATTTGACAACAAAGGCGACATCATAGCCGGTTCGTTCGTAGAGGTCTACCTGCTTTCCTCCCAACTGGAGAATGTCCTTTCCCTTCCCCGCACGGCACTGACCGAGGAACAGGGAATCTACTTTGTATATCTGCAACTTGACGAAGAGGGATACAAAAAGCAAGAAGTGACTTTAGGCGCCGACAACGGCAAAAATGTGCAAATCCTCACCGGAATAAAACCGGGCGACCGCGTAGTGACGGAAGGAGCTTATCAGGTTCGTCTGGCAAGCGCCAGCAACGCAATTCCCGCACACAGCCACGAACACTAAGCGGCAAGGCGCCGCAGCCGGATTGCTTTGCGGTGCATCTATCTCATTTTTTATCACTCAATTGATGAATTATCATGCTTAACAAAATTATACATTACTCCCTGCATAACAGGTTGGTCGTACTCTGCGCGGCTTTCCTCCTGCTCATCGCGGGCACCTACACTGCCATGAATACCGAAGTTGACGTCTTCCCCGACCTCAACGCCCCGACGGTGGTTATCATGACCGAAGCCAACGGTATGGCAGCCGAGGAAGTGGAACAACTCGTTACCTTTCCTGTCGAAACAGCCGTAAACGGTGCTACCGGTGTACGCCGTGTCCGTTCTTCGTCCACCAACGGCTTCTCCGTTGTCTGGGTGGAATTTGACTGGGGAACAGACATCTACCTCGCCCGCCAGATTGTCAGCGAGAAACTGGCGGTAGTCAGTGAATCCCTCCCCGTCAACGTGGGCAAGCCGACGCTGGGCCCGCAATCTTCTATCCTGGGCGAAATGCTGATTGTCGGTCTGACCGCCGACTCGACCTCCATGCTCGACCTCCGCACGATTGCGGACTGGACGATTCGCCCGCGCCTGCTGTCCACCGGAGGGGTGGCACAGGTAGCCGTGTTGGGCGGAGACATCAAAGAATACCAGATTCAACTGGACCCGGAACGGATGCGCCACTACAGCGTTTCAATGGGTGAAATAATGGCTGTCACCCAAGACATGAACTTAAACGCCAACGGTGGCGTACTTTACGAGTTCGGAAATGAATATATCGTGCGTGGGGTACTTTCTACTCCGAAGGTCGAGGAGCTAGGCAAAGCAGTCGTAAAAACAGTAAACACTTTCCCCGTCACACTGGAGGACATCGCCGACGTGAAAATCGGCCCCAAAGCTCCGAAACTGGGAACCGCTTCCGAACGCGGCAAACCTGCCGTACTAATGACAGTCACCAAACAGCCTGCCACTAGTACCCTCGAACTGACCGACAAACTGGAAGCCTCTCTGAAAGACCTCCAAAAGAACCTGCCTGCCGACGTGAAAGTGTCTACTGATATTTTCCGCCAAAGCCGTTTCATCGAAAATTCGATCGGCAACGTGAAGAAGTCGCTTTTTGAAGGCGGCATTTTCGTGGTGATCGTCCTGTTCCTGTTCCTGGCAAATGTACGTACAACGGTGATCTCGCTGGTGACACTGCCTATCTCACTGCTCGTCTCCATTCTTACGCTGCACTATATGGGATTGACTATCAACACAATGAGTCTCGGTGGTATGGCCATTGCTATCGGTTCACTGGTGGACGACGCGATCGTGGACGTCGAAAACGTGTACAAGCGCCTGCGGGAGAACCGGCAGAAACCGGAGGCCGAACGGCTCAGTACACTGGAGGTGGTATTCAACGCCTCGAAGGAAGTTCGTATGCCTATCCTTAATTCGACGTTGATTATTGTAGTCAGTTTTGTCCCCCTGTTCTTCCTGAGCGGAATGGAAGGAAGAATGTTGGTCCCGCTGGGCATTGCGTTTATCGTGGCGTTGTTCGCTTCGACGGTTGTTGCGCTGACGCTGACCCCGGTACTTTGCTCGTATCTGCTGGGCAGTAACAAGACGAACAAGGAACTGAAAGAGTCATTCGTAGCCCGTTGGATGAAAGGGATTTACGGGAAGGCACTGACTTGGGTACTGGCCCACAAACGGGTGACTTTGGGAAGTACAATCGGACTGTTTGTGGTCGCTCTCGGTGTGTTCTTCACTCTCGGACGCAGCTTCCTGCCTTCTTTCAATGAGGGCTCGTTCACAATCAACATCAGTTCGCTGCCGGGCATTTCGTTGGAAGAAAGCAACAAAATGGGACATCGTGCCGAGGAACTGCTGCTGACAATTCCAGAGATACAGACGGTAGCCCGCAAGACGGGACGTGCCGAACTGGACGAGCACGCGCTTGGCGTGAACGTCTCGGAAATCGAAGCTCCGTTCGAGCTGAAAGACCGTCCGCGCAACGAGCTCGTTGCCGAAGTGCGCGAGAAACTAGGAACGATCACCGGTGCAAATATAGAAATCGGTCAGCCTATCAGCCACCGAATCGATGCCATGTTGTCCGGTACAAAGGCAAATATCGCCATCAAACTTTTCGGCGATGACTTGAACAAGATGTTCTCACTCGGCAACCGGATAAAGGACGCTATCGGAGATATACCGGGCATTGCCGACCTCAACGTGGAGCAGCAGATCGAGCGTCCGCAGTTGAAGATTCAACCGAAACGGGAGATGCTTGCCAAGTTCGGGATTACCTTGCCGGAATTCTCGGAATATGTCAACGTTGCCCTTGCAGGAAAAGTGATCTCGCAGGTTTATGAACAGGGAAAGAGCTTCGACCTCATCGTAAAAGTGAAGGATGACGCACGGGACGAAATGGAGAAAATCCGCAACTTAATGGTAGACACCAACGACGGCCGCAAAGTGCCTCTGAACTACGTGGCGGAAGTGGTTTCGGCCATGGGACCGAACACGATCAACCGCGAAAACGTGAAGCGCAAAATCGTGATTTCCGCCAACGTGGCGGACCGTGACCTCCGAAGTGTGGTAAACGACATCCAAAAGCGTATCGATACGTCTATACAGCTCCCCGAAGGCTATCACATCGAATACGGCGGACAGTTTGAAAGCGAACAAGCCGCCAGCCGGACATTGGCGCTGACGTCATTCATCAGCATTGTTGTCATCTTCCTGCTGCTTTACAACGAGTTCCGCAGCGTGAAGGAATCCGGCGTTATCTTGTTGAACCTGCCGCTTGCACTGATCGGCGGTATTTTCGCACTGGTCATCACGACGGGTGAGGTCAGCATTCCGGCAATTATCGGGTTTATCTCCCTGTTCGGCATTGCGACCAGAAACGGTATGTTGCTTATCAGCCACTATAACCACCTACAAAAAGAGGAAGGACTGAACGTATACGACAGTGTCATGCAAGGCTCGCTCGACCGTCTGAACCCGATTCTTATGACAGCGCTTTCGTCGGCACTGGCACTGATCCCGCTGGCGCTCGGCGGCGACTTGCCCGGAAACGAAATTCAAAGTCCAATGGCCAAAGTTATCTTGGGCGGACTTTTAACCTCTACGTTCCTGAACGGTTTCATCGTTCCGATTGTTTACCTGATGATGCACCGCCGGCCTACCGACGCTGCACCGGAGCAAGAATCCCTCGCGACACCCTGCTAATCATCAGCCAGACGTAATAGAAGAAACAAATAAAAGAAAAAGTATGAAACGGATTATCATTATAAGTTCTTTTGCTGCCACTGCACTCTTCACCCTGACGGGGGGTGTGCAGGCACAGAACAGCATAGAACAGGTATTAAAAAATATAGAAACGAACAACAAGGAGTTGCAGGCGAACGCCCAACTGATTACCTCGCAGAAACTGGAATCCAAAACGGACAACAACCTGCCCGATCCTACCTTGTCCTACGCTCACCTCTGGGGAGCAAAGGACAAAAACGAAACAATCGGCGAACTCGTCGTTTCGCAGAGTTTCGACTTCCCCAGCCTGTATGCCACGCGCAATAAACTGAACCGGTTGAAGGCAGGGGCTTACGACAGCCAGGCGGACGTATTCCGTCAGGACAAACTGTTGCAGGCGAAAGAAGTCTGTCTGGACATTATCATGCTCCGCCAGCAGAAACAAATTCTCGAAGAAAGGCTCCGCAACGCGGAAGTACTCGCTGAAATGTATGCCAAACGTCTCCAAACCGGAGACGCCAACGCCCTCGAGACGAACAAAATCAATCTGGAATTACTGAACGTCCGCACAGAAGCCTCACTCAACGAAACGGCGCTCCGCAACAAAATGCAGGAACTGAATACGCTGAACGGCAATATCCCGGTGGTCTTTGAAGAAAGCCGGTATCCCCTCACTCCTTTTCCCTCCGATTACCAGATCTTGAAATCGGAAGTGCTCTCTGCCGACCGTACCCTCATGGCGCTCGGCAACGAAAGCCTCGTTGCCCGGAAACAAATAGCGGTCAACAAATCGCAGTGGTTGCCGAAACTGGAACTGGGATATCGCCGGAACACAGAAACGGGCACACCTTTCAACGGGGTAGTAGTCGGCTTCTCTTTCCCTCTTTTCGAAAACCGGAACAAGGTGAAGATTGCGAAAGCACAAGCTTTGAACATCGACCTGCAAAAAGAAAATGCCACGTTGCAAGTTGAATCCGAATTGTCACAGCTCTATCGTGAAGCCAAAGCACTGCATAACTCCATGGAAGAATATAAAAAGACGTTCCGGTCGCAACAGGACTTGGCATTGCTGAAACAGGCACTCACCGGAGGACAAATCAGCATGATAGAGTATTTCGTAGAAGTATCCGTCATCTACCAGAGCCACCAGAACTATCTGCAACTCGAAAACCAATATCAGAAAGCAATGGCACGGATTTACAAAAGTAAGTTGTAGACCTTATCCGGCCTTTACAACACGCGGATCTTTTCCGGCAAATACCCGCTACGGATACGCCATTCCTGCGGATAAAGATTATTAGCCCGGTTGCCGATATTCTTCACAAAACCCAGAGGAATATTGCGATAAGTGAGCAAAACATACCCGCGAGGGGCTGTCGCCGGCAAAGTGACAGCCTCTTTCCGCAAATAAGCGATTGCTTGTTCATAACTCACCGCCTCGGTTGCAAAAACATCCTGCCGCAGAAGAAGGGCACTCATGGCCAAGGCATGGGCGGGAATCAGATCTTTTCCTTTCACCTCGCCAACCGAAACGCCTGCCTGCACCACCCGCAAATGTTGTTTCATGGCAGCCAGTTCGGCTACGCATTGCTGAGGAAACGCGTGTATTTCAGCACCTTCTGCCGACAAGACGTACTTTCCGGCACACTCATCATTCAGCCATTTTCCGGCCGTTGCCATGTTTTCCTTGGAGACAGGCGAAGAAGAGGCTCCCCCACCTTTCTTACCTTTTTTTCCGGCGGATTTTCCTTTCGGAAACGAATAATAATCGGCATAACTGTCCTCCCCTGCCGTTTCCGGTTTGCGGAGTACAGACAAGAAAAAGCCTTCACCCTTCGTCTTATGCGGGAAAAAGTGATATACGGAAGCCGATTCGCCGCACAGCAGATTTCCTGTGATATTCCACTCTTCCCGAATATCTGCCGCCAACGATTCCGCCCCAAATTCCTGCTGAATCCAACGGACATTTTCTTCGTCCTCTTTCGTGTTATATGTACAGGTACTGTATATAAGAATGCCTCCGGGCTTCAGACTCGGCCAAACGTCCGCAATAATCCTCCGTTGCCGTTGCCAGCAAATTTCCACATTCTCCGGACTCCATTCTTCAACGGCCACCGAATCTTTACGGAACATCCCTTCGCCGGAGCAAGGCACATCTGTCAGAATAACGTCAAAGAAAGAAGGCAAAGCCGAAAAATCAGCCGGGTCGTTATTCGTAACCACCACATCCGGATGTCCCCATTTCGTCAGGTTCTCCGCCAAAATCTGCGACCGGTTCCGGATTACCTCGTTGGCAACCAGCAAACTACCTTCGGGCAACACACTACGAGCATGGGTCGATTTCCCTCCCGGAGCGGCACAAAGGTCGAGCATCACCACCGGCTTCGTGACATGCTGCCGGAGCACCTGTTCCACGAACATCGAAGAAGCCTCCTGCACATAATAACACCCTGCATGAAACAACGGGTCGAATGTAAAAGTGAGCCGTTCGTCGAGGTAGATTCCCTCCGAAGACCAGGGAGGTTGAACCGATAGAGCATTTTCCACTTTCAACCGATGAACTTTCAACCGATTCAGTCTAATGCTCACAGGAGGTTCCTGCTGCAAGGCGGAAACCAGTTTTTCGTATTCTTCGACGCCCAACAAAGCGCGGGTATATTCTGTAAAAGAAGCGGGTAAATTCATTTTCATTTATTAATTTGCGCAAATATCAAAAATATTTCGTCTCTTTGCAACTTTCTCGGATACTAACTGCGTCTAACAGACAAAGAAACAAATTAAAAAATAACAAATATGAAACAAATTCTAATAGCATTATTGCTCGCATTCACCACTTCGACAGTAATTAATGCACAAAAACAGAGTAGCATTGAGAAGGATTCTACCGAAAATGCGAAAGTGACCCTTTCGAAAAAGACAGACACCAAGGCGGATGAATCCAACACAACAGTGACGGTGATCGGCGTAGATACAACGGACATGGATACAACGGCGGGTAAGGATGACAACGACCTTCCCTTCGGCAACCTCAGCGACACGATCAGCGGAGGGATCCTGATCTCTATTATCGCAATCGTCGCCGTCTTCGGACTGCCCGTATTTATCTTGTTTGTAATCTTTTTCTTCCGCTACAAGAACCGGAAAGCCCGTTACCGCCTTGCCGAACAGGCCATTGCAGCCGGACAACCGCTGCCGGAAAACTTTATCCGCGAAAACCGGCCGGCCGACCAACGCTCACAAGGCATCAAAAACACCTTTACAGGGATCGGACTTTTCATCTTCCTCTGGGCGATCACCGGAGAGTTCGGAATCGGAGCAATCGGACTGCTTATCATGTTTATGGGCATCGGCCAATGGATAATAGGCAGCAAACAACAGAAAACAGATGATGTTGATCCTTTCCGGATGAACGTTTCCCGGAAAAGAGACATCGACACAGCCGCCCCTTCGGCAACGCAGCAGGAAGAAAGAAACGGAGAAAAGAGCGACGAAAATAAATGAGCCAAATCAACGATATATCGCTAGTCGCACAGGTCGTAGTGTTCAAAAACACTAGGGCCTTCGACCAGTTAGTGAAGAAATACCAGTCGCCCGTGCGGCGGTTCTTTCTCAACCTGACTTGCGGCGACAGCGAATTGAGTGACGATTTGGCGCAGGATACATTCATCAAGGCATATACCAATCTCTCTTCTTTCCACAACCTGTCGAGTTTCTCAACGTGGCTCTACCGCATTGCCTATAATGTTTTTTATGATTATATTCGCAGCCGGAAAGAAATGGCCGGCTTGGACACAACGGAAATAGATGCCATTAACAGTACCGAACAAGAAAACGTCGGGCAGAAAATGGATGTCTACCAGTCGCTCAAAACGCTAAAAGATGTGGAACGAACCTGCATCACCTTGTTTTATATGGAAGATTTAAGCATTGACAAGATCGCAGGTATTACCGGAATACCGGCAGGAACGGTGAAAAGCCACCTGTCGCGTGGAAAAGATAAATTAGCAACGTACTTAAAACAAAATGGTTATGACAGAAATAGACAATGATAAACTCTTGCGCGACTTCTTTACCGAAAACAGGCAGGAGATAGCGGACAGGGGATTCAGCCGCCGTGTCATGCACCACCTACCCGACCGCAGCAATCGGCTGGCACGCATTTGGAACGCCTTCGTCATGGCTGTGGGAGCCGTACTTTTCGTCTCCTTAGGTGGACCGGAAGCTGCATGGGGAACGATTCGGGAGGTATTCATCGGCATGGTTAATCATGGAACAACAAGTCTCGACCCGAAATCAATCATTATCGCAAGTGTAGTGCTACTGTTTATGGCTGCGAGAAAAGTAGCTTCATTGGCATAGGCGGTACGGAAATGTTAAGATGATACTATCGACTGTTTAATCAGTCCCCATTATTTTCCTCATAATTTTTCCCTTACTAATAAAGCTATCCGAGTGTTAAACAATAATAAATCTACCCTTTGTCCCCGATTAGCCCAAACATAGATGTTGTATCTTTGTTGCTCTGTAAACTAAAATAGAGAGAAAAGTTTTGAAATTACGTATATTCATTTTATTCCTGTTCCTGCCTTTATTGCGTGCCCAGGCAAGCGTCATCGACAGTTTGATGACCCACCCCCGGGATTCTATCGGACTCACGAGTGATTCCCTTGTACTGCATTTTTTAGAGGAATCGGGTATACCTATCTCCGATAATAATAAAGTGAAACTGCTGAAAAGCGGGCGGGAAAAGTTTATCGACTTGTTTGAAGCAATCCGTCAGGCCAAGCACCACGTGCATCTGGAATATTTCAACTTCCGAAACGACTCTATCGCCAACGCCTTATTCGCCCTTCTCGCCGAAAAAGTAAAAGAAGGTGTCGAAGTGCGGGCAATGTTCGACGCTTTCGGCAACTGGTCGAACAACCAGCCGCTCAAAAAAAGACACCTCAAGAAAATCCGTGAACAAGGGATTGAAATCGTCAAGTTCGACCCGTTCACTTTCCCTTATATCAACCACGCCGCCCACCGCGACCACCGGAAGATTGTCGTAATCGACGGAGAAATAGCTTATACCGGCGGCATGAACATCGCCGACTATTACATCAATGGACTACCCAAAATCGGTACATGGCGCGATATGCACATGCGCATTGAAGGCGATGCGGTGAACGATTTGCAGGAGATTTTCCTTACAATCTGGAACAAGGAAACCAAGCAGAACATCGGCGGAGAAATTTATTTCCCCCAACATGAAGACAGTACAAATATCGTTGTCGCTATCGTAGACCGTACTCCGAAGAAAAACAGCCGTATGCTAAGCCATGCATACGCCATGTCGATCTACTCGGCACAAAAAAACGTACATATCGTCAATCCTTATTTCGTGCCGACTTCTTCTATCAAAAAAGCGCTCAACCGGACAATCGACCGGGGAGTGAACGTAACAATTATGGTTTCGTCCGCCTCCGACATCCCTTTCACGCCGGATGCCGCACTTTACAAGTTGCATAAGTTGATGAAACGGGGGGCAACAGTTTATATGTACAACGGAGGATTCCACCATTCTAAAATAATGATGATCGACGACTTGTTCTGCACCGTCGGCACCGCCAACCTGAACAGCCGCAGCCTCCGTTACGACTACGAGACGAACGCTTTCATCTTCGACAAGAAGACAACGGCGGAACTGAACACCATGTTCCGCAACGACATCGAGCACTGCACACAGTTGACACCGGAATTTTGGAAAAAGCGCTCACCATGGAAGAAGTTCGTCGGCTGGTTTGCTAATTTATTCACGCCATTTTTGTAATTTTGCACAAAGAGGATGACTAAAAAGCCAATAGTATCCCAAACTCTCCTCCTTCCCGAAAGAGGGGATTGGAGAGGCTACCGACTTTTAAGCACAGCCTTGCAAATGCATTAACGCTTTGATAATTTACTCATTATGAAACAATATCTCGATTTACTGAACCGTGTGTTGACTGAAGGCACGGAGAAAAGCGACCGCACCGGTACCGGAACGATCAGCGTGTTCGGTCACCAAATGCGCTTCAACCTCGACGACGGCTTTCCCTGTCTCACCACCAAGAAATTACATCTGAAATCAATCATATATGAATTGCTGTGGTTCCTCCAAGGAGACACGAACGTGAAATACCTGCAAGAACACGGCGTCCGCATCTGGAACGAATGGGCGGACGAAAACGGTGATCTGGGACATATCTACGGCTACCAATG
>OGPS01002474.1_pt1 | contig 11481 bp, 10 predicted proteins | sample 1552931 | NCBI WGS metagenome assembly OGPS01 (sample SAMEA2580252, study PRJEB22360) | human gut metagenome | biome: human gut; feature: human-associated habitat; material: faeces | place: Denmark | collected 2008/2010 | reverse complement strand
GGATCGAGGTGATGAGGTAGCTCATCATGCTGGTCTGCTCGATATTCGAGGTCCAGCCCTTTTCGAGATCACCGTTCTCCACGGCCTTGGCCACCTGTGCGCCCTGCGCGAAGGTGTAGTAGAACTGCACGTTCTTGCCGTAGTTGGTCACCTTGCCGGTGTCGGCGTTTTTCTTGGTGTAGTCGTTCTTCAGCTTAAGGCGGACGACCTGCTTGTTGTCCGTGATCTCGGCGTAGGTGGCCTTGCCCTGATTGATCAGCGCGAAACCATCTTTGGTGTCGATGGTCTTCGTGCCACCGCCGGCGAACATCTGGAACATCAGCACGACCATGACCACGAGCACGGCACCCCACAGCCAAGGGGACTGCCATATCGGGCGGTTCTCGTTGTTGTTGCCTTTGCCATTGTTCCCGTTATTGCCACGGTTGAACGGGTTGGTGAACGGGTTGCCGTTGTTACGGTTGTTGTTCGGGTTCGGATTATTGCCGTTACCCGGCCCTTGCGGGAAGCTCATGCTTGCACTCCTTGGTAGACGGACGGCTTGAGGACCGCGATCGAATCGAGGTTGCGGTAGCGTTCGTCAAAGTCGAGGCCGAAGCCGACGACGAACTCGTCCGGAATCTCATAGCCGGCGTACTTCACATCAACGTCCACTTCTCGGCGGGAAGGCTTGCTCAGCAAAGCGAAGACCTCCACGGAAGCGGCACCACGACGTTTCAGTTCTGCGACCAGCCACGCGAGCGTGCGTCCTGAATCAACAATATCCTCCACAATCAAAATGTGCCGTCCGCGAACATCGGCGGACAAATCCTGCCTGACTGTGACCTCACCGCTCGACACTGTGCCCGAGCCATAGCTCGAAAGGCTCATGAAGTCGATCTGTACAGGAATGCTCATGGCCTCGGTGAACGCGACCAGCGTATTCACGGCCCCTTTCAGCACCGCAACGAGCAGCGGATTCTTATCGCGGTAATCCTCGCTCGCGAGAGCGGCCATCTCGTGGATCTTGGCATCGATCTGTTCTTTGCTGACCAGCTCGTGGTCAATATCTTCCTCAACGTCAGCGATTCGCATGCGCTCCATCTTGGCACACGCGAATGACGTGTTTCTTGCGATTGGCTGAATAACCTCTGGGAAGTGAGACGCCGCCTTGGCCATGCCAATCGACGACCAGCCGGTCGATGGCGGCAATCTGGGCGGCACTGGCGTTCACACCGGCCTGGCTCAGCGCGTGAGCGATGACCCGCAACCGAATCGCCTCTGGCTCACGTGCAATACGTTTGACGCCGATCATCAGGCCGATGCCATGGCCCGAATCGTTGGTATCGTCTGCAGCACAGGCTCGTGGCGTATCGGTCGATACCGCTGCCGACGATGCCGGCCGGTCAACTGCCGTAACCGCCTCCCCCATCACCTCGTCGGATCGCTGATCCAGATACTCCTTGTCCATTCTGGCCAGCTGTGCGCTTTCGGCGAAATGGCGGGCGACATTGAATCCAGCGAATCGTTCGATGGCCGGCAGCAGGTCGTGGCGCACCCGCGAGCGCAACGGATAGTCGTCCGGCAACTCGCCGTCTACCGCATCGCCATTGGTGGGGTCATCCCAATATTCCACACCCAAGTCTTCACAGAGGCCGGTGGTTTCGTCTCGAGTAAGGGTCAGCAGCGGCCGCGCAAAAGTCACGCCACTGCGTGTGAAGACCTGCGGCATGCCGGCCAACGCATCCACGCCACGGCTGCGCAGCAGTCCGATCAATACGGTTTCCGCCTGATCGTCCATAGTGTGGGCCAACAGCACGGCAATGGCACCTGATTCACGCGCCGCGGCGCACAGCTCGTTGTACCGGGCCTGCCGTGCGGCCGCTTCGAGGCCCTCACCGCGTGCCTGCACGGTTGCGTTGCGCACGATGACCGGGCCCAGTCCCAACGCACGGCAACGATCCGCGGCCTCGCCGGCGACCTGTTCGGAACCCTCCTGCAAGCCGTGATCCACAATCACGACACCGCAACGCACGCCCATGGACGTGCATACGATATGGCTTACCGCGGCCAACGCCATCGAATCGCGCCCGCCTGAACAGGCCACGAGCACGAGTGGTGCATCGGCGGCAACGGCATGGTCCCCATGCTGCGCGAATTCGGGAGCCTGCACATCGCATAGTTCCACGGCGCTCAGCGTTGTTCGGACCGCGCCTACGGCCTTGCGCAATCGTGCGGAATATGCCATGTACTCACCACCCTTTTCTGGTTATAGGCACTCGTGCGTTTATGGACGTTTACGGCCTTTGTAGCCCTTGATGGCCCTTGATGCCTCTTTTACAGCCCCGCGAGCTTGGTGATAAACGAGTCGATGGCGCTACGCGCGGCGGCATAATCCTCAGGATTGTTGACCACCACGGCAAACGACAACGCTCCCCCATTGGTGCGGGACACATTGCCGGCCATCGACGTAACCGTGCCGAGGCTGCCGGTTTTGACGCGCAGCAGACCAGCCACGGCATCATCCGTATACCGATCCTGCGCCGTGCCCACCAATCCCGCGATGGATAGACCTTCCGCACCAGCAGCACCGCTCTCGGTGGTCAGATTACGTTGTTGGACGGCCGCCAGCGTGCGTACGGTGAGCCGGGAGCCGGGAGACAGGCCGGAGCAATCGGCCATGGTCAGACCGGATGTGTCGAGACCGAGATCGTTCAGAGTGGATTTGACCGTTTCCGTGCCGCCTTCAGGACTGTTTGTCGCTGATTTCGCCAAGGCGGTGAGTCTGCCGAACTCCTCGGCCAGCGTATTGTCCGAATGCCGCAACGTGTATGCCATGATTTCGGACAGTGTTGCCGAACTCACCGAAGCCAAAGGCGTTTCACCGGATGGAGCGCTGTTTGCCGTCACGTCTCCGGTAACGGCCACGCCGTTCGATTGGAGCAGTTCGGCGAATTTCGTGGCCACGTCGCTGGCGGCGTGCTGGGACAGTTCCGGGTATCCGGCCGAATCATCGGGGTCGGCCGGCGCAGGCGTATTGGCGGCCTCCATCAATCGCCATTGATGAGACCGGCGTGAAGTAGACGGTGTAGTCGCTTAAGACCGCGCCGCCTTCCGACAGACCTGCCGGAATGCGTGAGTCGCCGAATAGGGTGTCGTCGTACTCGAGATTGACGGAAGTGATGCCTCGCTGGGCGAGCGCGGCCACGGTGGCCTTGGCCAAGGTGTTCAGACCGGCACGTCCGTTGGTATGGTTGGCGTCGGAATCGCCTGCAGACAGCAGCATGTCGCCATTGCCTTTGAGGGTCAACGTATTGGTGCCGTCATCGGATTGGGTGAGGAACACTTGGGTATCCAAGGTGGATGCCATATTCAGGGTGGATGAGGCGGCGAGCGCGGTCAGCGTTTTCAGTGTGGATGCAGGCTCGCGTGGAGTGTTCGACTCATGTTCGGCAGCGACGGTGCCTTGGGCGTCTTCAATGATCACCGACGTATCGTTTCCCACGCCTTGCGCGGACAGCAATTCGTTGACCAGTGCAGAAGCGGCCGTGGAATCAATGGCCTTGTTCGCGTTCAGGGCACCGGCGATGGTGCCGCCTGATTTGGCGGTGGCCGGATTGGCGAAAACAGGTGCGGTGACAGGTTTTAACGTCAATAATCCGGGGGCCACGTCGGTGATGTCGGCGGCGCAGTACCCCGCGAACAGGGCGATGGTGGTCAGTGCGGAAATGATGACGGTCAGTGTTCGGCGATGCGATCGTTGGGTCCGCCGTTGCGCTTCACGCCGCTGACGGCGTGATACCGCTGTAGATACCATCGTGCTCCTTATGCCAAGGCGATCATTTCTGCAATGAGGCGAACGAGTCGAGTGTTGCCACAATCGAGAGCATTCGCGCATCCATCAGCTTACCGCCCAGCCATGTCCCGAGTGCCAGGATGCCGATGCCGTTGGCCAGTGCGACCGGAATAATCGCCAGCCATATGCCGCCTTCGGCTCCCGTCAGCAGCATGACCAGCGCCACGATGCCGGTGGGCAGCATGAGCAGCAGGCTGCCAAGCACGTAGACGAACGGGAAGAAGCATTGGGCCATGGCGCGGCCTTGAGGCGCGGAGAACGGCTTGTCCATTGAGGCGACCGGGTACATCAGTACACAGGACGTGACTTCGGCCACGCCCAGGCCGCTCAAGGCGATGCCCATGCCCGTGGCGAGGAAGATCAGGCCGGTAGCGAGGTCATCGGGCTGCGCCCAGCGTCCGGTCAGTGCGCCGACCAGCACGATGCCGGCGAGATAGAGCAGCACCATGTAGACGACCATGATGCCGACGTAGACGCGTACGCGGCCGATTCTGTCGGTCCGGCCACGCACGCCGGCGATGACTTCCATGGTGAAGCCGCGGCCGTCATATGCGAGCCCGTTGCTTTCCACGACGGACATGAACCAGCCGCACCAGATCAGCGACTGCCAGACGACCGCGCTGATGCCGTGTGCCTGGAAGGCGAAGATGATCAGGAACAGGACCGGCATGGCGAAGGTCATGGCTTGGCGGGGGTCTCGTTTGAGATAGGTGATCAGGCGTGCGGAAACCGCGCCGGATGCCGAATCGGGCATCCATGCGAATGCGCCGATGCCTTTGGCGGTCTCGGACGGACTGTTTGCGCCGATGGTGAGCCGTTCATGTCTCAGACACCAGGTGCAGACGGCGAAGCAGACAATCCATGTGACGGCAAGGATGGCGATGCGGGCGAGCAGCACCGCCCAGGCTCCGGTAAGCGCGTCGAACGGTAGTTGGAAGGCCGCGCCGAACGGCGTCCATGCGACGATGGTGGTCGCCGCGCCCCAGGTTTCGGTGTTGAGGCTGAAGGCCACGCCGGAGTTGACCAGAATGTTCGGCAACTGACAGATGATAACGAACGTCAGCACGATGAAGATATAGAACGCGCCTTTGCCGCGTTTGCTGGTCACCAGCGTGGTGGATAGGGCGATGAGCAGTTTGGAGATGCTCATCATGGTGATGACGGCCAGCACTGCGGCGAGGAGGGAACTGATGATTACGGCTGGTCCCATATGCCGATAGGCCAGTGTCCAGAGCATCAGTGAGGCCACGCCGGTAAGGGCGGGGATGCCGGACAGGCCGGAAAGCAGCAAGCCGAATTGCAGGTTGCGGTCGGCGATGCCGTAGAGCGCGAATTTGCGTGGGTTCATGGTGGAGCCTTCGCCAAGCATCATGAGCTGGATGAAGCCGATGAAGATGGTCATGGTCGCGCCGACCAGCACGACGACTATGTTGACGATGCCTCCGGAACCAAGGATGTTCAGCGGAAAGCCATCCGCGTTCACGGTGAAGGGCGGCAGTATGCCGATGAACCATGCGAGCACGCCGGTGCCGATGATGGTGCCGGCCGCGAGTACGGCGGAAAAGACATAGGCGACGGTCTGCCACGCCGATTTTCGCAGGGTGGCGAGCGTGAGCGTCCAGCGCAGGCGGACCAGGGTGATGGCGCTGCTGATCATCGGCGGGCCTCATCGGTGGGTATGGCGGGCGTGGCGGTTGTAAGCGGAATGGGCTGGACCGGCTGGACCGAAGTTGGTGCTTGGGCTTGGGCTTGCCCGCCGTCGAGCCATGCGAGATGGGCGGCTTCGTGGCGGCCACCGACTAGTTGCAGGAAGCGGTCTTCGAGTTCTTCGCCGGCGGCGACCTCGTCCACCGTGCCGGCCGCGCACACCAGACCGTTGTTGATTACGGCCACATGCGTGCACATCTTTTCGACCAATGCCATCACGTGCGAAGAGATAATCACCGTGCCGCCGGTCTTCGCGTATTCGATGAGGATGTCTTTGAGGTTGGCGCTGGACACCGGGTCCACGGATTCAAACGGCTCGTCCAGGACCAGAATGCGCGGGCTGTGAATCATCGCGGAGGCCAGGCAGATCTTCTTGGTCATGCCGGCCGAATAATCGGTGACCATCGTGTTGGCGGCCCCGGCCAAGTCGAAAGCATTGAGCAGGTCCTGGGCGCGACGCGTGGTCTCATCGCGGCTCATGCCGCGCAGCATGCCGGAGTAGACGAGCAATTGCAAACCGGTCAGTCGGTCGAAGATCTGGTCGGGCTGGGGCATGACGCCGATCATGCGCTTGGCCGTGTTCACGTCGCTCCACACGTCATGGCCCAAAATCATGGCGGTGCCGGCGTCCGGTACCAATAGACCGGTCACCATATTGAGCGTGGTGGTTTTGCCGGCGCCGTTGGGGCCTACAAGTCCATAGAACGAGCCGACCGGAATATCGAGCGCGAGTCCGTTGACGGCGATCTTCCGGTCGAAGTGCTTGAACAGGCCACGAATGGACACCGCCGCATTCGGATTCGGCGGCCATGCTTGTGGCTGCGGTTGCGACGGCTGTGCAGGCGCGGGGGCGGCAGCTGGCATCATCGGCGGCTGAAATCCGACATTCCTTTGAGTATTGTCTAAGCTCATACATCCACTCTACCCCACCAGTCAACCCTCAGCGAAGCAAACCCCCGGGTTGCTGTTGGATTGCCCCGCTGAGCGGCTCCGGACTAGCGGACTCGGTCAACCCTTATGCGCGATGGGCTTCCACTGGGCTTTGGCGAAGATGGCCTGGAAGGAGATCGGCACGTAGCTGAGTATGTAAATCGGGAAGCTGAGCACATAGGCGAGCAGCTCCTTGTTCGTGGCACCGATCTGGTCGCGCTCGACAATGATGGTCAATGCAGCCAATGCCATCAGGCCCAACACCGATATGATGATGCCGCTGGACCAATCGGCCAGCGATTGCAGCTGGCTCGGCCAACTCACGAAGCCACACGCGGCGAACAGCAAGCCCATCACCGCGCGAATCGCGCCCAACACGGTAAACGGACACAGCATCAATGTGAAGTCGATGCAGGAGAAATCACGTTCGCGAACCGCGCGTTTCAGCAATGCCGAGCCATAATAACGGAATACCTGCAGGAATCCCTTGCTCCAACGCAAACGCTGACGCCAACTTTGCGAGAAGGTAACCGGCTGCTCGTCGTAGAGGATCGCAGTACCGCAATAGCCGATGCGGTCGCCATGCAGAATCGAATCCATAGTGAATTCAAGATCTTCAGTGAGCAGATGGAACTTCCATCCCTTGTTCCGCTTCATCACCTCGCGGGAGAACATGAATCCCGTACCGCCCACATGGCAAGAGGAACCGAGAATCATACGCGAGTTAGACAGGAATCGCGATTCACGGATGAACCACAGCGCAGAACCAGAAGACACCCAGTTATCCGCCAGATTCACCGAATTACGGTAGCTGGTCAGAATCTTGAATCCGGAGCAGAACGCCTTGTTCATTTCCTCGAAGTAGTGCTTGTCCAGCTTGTTATCGGCATCGAACACGAAGTAGGCCTCATAATCATCGGCCACACCGATGTCGAGCATATGCCCCAACAGATACGTCAGCGCATATCCCTTGCCAACCAGCTCAAGATTGTGGCGTTCCACCACATGGCAGCCCAAAGACCGCACCACGTCGGCGGTGTTGTCGGTGCAGTTGTCGGCCACCAGCCAGATGTCGATGAGGTTGGACGGGTAGGTCTGATCGCGAATCGACCCAATAAGGTTGCCGATCACTTTTTCTTCGTTGCGCGCGGAGATCAGCACGGCATACCGGTTGGTCATCGGGGCGTCGGGGAAGCGCACGGGCTTGGCGAACAGGGACATCACGATGCACAGTCCCTGATATATCATGCCGGCACCGCCGACGATCATCAGAAGAATATCGAGTACGGAAAGCAGAGTCATCAGCGCCACCCTGCCCTAGGATTGCTGGAGGCAGATTGATCAGACTGCTTGGTTTGCTTGCGTTGCTCGGGCTGCTCAGACTGCTGCGTATCCGCGGCACCACGCTGCGGAATCGCCACGGTGGCGGAATCGTCCAAATCGGATTCTTTCGTCTCGTGTGGCGGAATCGCATAGATCTGTTCCTGCAGCAAACGCAGTTCCTCATTCATCGGCACACGGCTGGTGGACCCCTTGGCCGCACGCGGCATGTGCTCGCCGATCGGCTGCAGCACATGCTCGCCGAACGCTTCGGACGCCTCGACGATCTTGGACTTCTTCTCCGGAGTCGGATCGTTCATCAGTGGTGAGTCAATCAGCTCATAGCGCTTGGTGTACGCACGGAAGATGGCCTGCAGCGATGCGGTGACCGGCAGCGCCAGGAACGCGCCAAACGCGCCGAACAGCGAGCCGAACGCCAGCACCGCGAGGAAGGCGACGGCCGCGTTGATATCCATCGTGCGCTGCGAAATCCTCGGCGAGAGAATCAGGTTCTCGATCTGCTGGTAGACGATGATGAACACCAGCACCGCCACGGCGTACGTCCATCCGCGGTTGCCCCAAGCGAACAGCACCGGCAGCGCGCCGCCGATATAGGTGCCGACCGTGGGGATGAACTGGGATACCACGCCGCAGAACAGGGCCAACGGCAGCCAGTAGGGCACATGCAGGATCTCCAAGAAGATGGCGGTGCAGGTGGCGTTGATCAGCGCCAGAATCGAACGGGAGGAAGGACGAAATCTGGCCTTGGGCCACGGTCCACACCAGCAGGAATCGACGCTGCGTGTTGGGGGCCAGCCACTGGCAGAAGGAGCGGCGCAGTTTGGGGCCGGCGGCGGAGATGTAATACGTGGTCATTACCACGGTCATGAGGTTCAGCAGGAAGGAGAACAGGCCACCCACCGTACTCATGGCGGTGCCGGCGAAATCGGTGACCCACGAGGTCTGGATATTGTTGAAGATTTCCATGCCAAGATTGCTGATTTCCGGCATCTTGAACGTGGCGTGCTGGTCCACGAACTCACGAATCTGCCCATACATTGCCGGCAAACCGCGGACCATGGCAATCATCTGCTGTACAAACATATTGCCGAACAGCGTGAGCAGCACACCCACGACCACGGCCACGCCCACCAGACTGACGGCGGAAGCCACGCCACGCTTCCAGCCATGAGCCACCAGCGCCACCACCAGCGGTTCGACGGCCAGCGCCAGGAACAGCGAGATGATGATGTCGAGCACTAGATAGGAGATGTCGCCCCACGAGCGCCAGCAGAACATGAATACGATGACGGCGAGGGCCACATACAGCAGCGCGCGGCCGAACCATTCCGGTGGCCTGCGGGAATCTCCCTTGGCGGGGAACAAAGTACCAAAGTCGATACGATTCTCGTCGTCCGGGTCTGCCCCGGCTTCTGCGGCACCGCTTCTCGACGTGTCGGTGCTGTTTATGTTTCGCGCGCGTTCGCTCATGGCTCCCCATTGTAGCGAGGGGTTTGAAGCTCGGATACGCCGGCGGCGTACACCCGCTTTTCTATTGTTGATGTTATGCTCAACGTTTCGATCATCATCCCAGCGTGGAACGAAGCCGAACGCATCCGCGACTGTCTGCTGAACGCCACTCGCCAGACCATCATGCCGCATGAGGTGCTGGTGGTGGACAATCGTTCTACGGACAACACCTGCGCGATTGTCGAACAGTTCATTGCCGAACATCCCGAGGCCCCGGTCAAACTGTTGCACCAGAACGATGAACAGGGGCTGATTCCCACCCGCAACTTTGGCCTGAACGCCGCGACCGGCGATGTGCTGGGCCGTTTTGACGCCGACTGTATGATCCGGCCTGACTGGGTGGAGGTGGTCTCCGGCATCTTCACCGAAGACCCGGCCGCGATGGGTGCCACTGGTCCGGTGATGTATTACGACATGCCCTCACGTCATTTCGGGTTGAAAGGCGACAATTCCTTACGCAAGCGAATCTACCGTGCCGATGGCGGCCAGCCGCTGCCGTTCGGCTCGAATATGGCCTTGCGCGCTTCGGCCTGGCATCAGATTGTGAATGAGGTCTGCCGGGATAAGGCCGATGTGATGCATGAGGATATCGATATTTCCCTGCATCTGATGGGCAAGAATCTGAAAACCGTGTACTCGCCGCGCATGATCGCCGCGATGAGCGCGCGACGGATGGACACGTCGCTGAGTTCATTCCTGAACTACATGCGACGTTTTAAGAATACGTTTGATGCGCATCCGCAACATACGCGCACGCATAAGCCGGAGGTGTTGTTCACCGCCATGTATCCGGCGATGCATATGTTCTACCCGGTGTGGCAGAAAGTGCTGAATTCCGCGGATATCAATCCTGCTGAAGCCGCGTGGATCAACGAGCAGATGGAACTGGCGGAGGTGCAAGGCAAGCAGCTGTACGACGAGACCCCCACCGACGAAGTCTACGACGAAAAGCACGAGAAGTAGCTGGATATACGAGCCCCCTCTGCTTATGCAAGCTCCCTCTGATAAGGGAGCTGTCGAACGAAGTGAGACTGAGGGAGAGACTGCGACGCAGCCGCTAAAACATTGAATCGACCGCAGGCCGATACCTATTATTCAGCGGCTACGCCGCAACTTCTCTCCCAGTCAGCTACGCTGACAGCTCCCTCATCAGAGGGAGCTAATGTTTACCGTCATCGACTGATCACATCAGCGACTTGTAAATCGCGAGGATGTCCTCTTCGGTGGCCTGACGCGGGTTGCCGGGGGTGCACACGTCGTTGAAGGCGTCGTGGGCCAGCGGTTCCAGATCAGCCTCGGTGGCGCCCACTTCGGAAATCGTGGTCGGGTTCTTCAGATCCACGGTCAGCTTGTGGACGGCCTGCACGGCCTCTTCGCGCACCTTCTCCAGGTCGCCGGTGTAGGCGTCCTCAACACCGAACGCATCGGCGATGTCGCGGTACTTCTCACCGGTGAAGTCCTTGTTGTATTCCATGACCGGGGCCAGCAGAATACCGTTGGCCACACCGTGGGCCACGCCCAGACGGCCGCCCAGCGGGTGAGCCATGCCGTGCACCAGACCGAGGCCCACGTTGGAGTAGGCCATACCGGTGATGTAGGAGGCGTAGGCCATCTGCTCGCCGGCCGGAATGTCGCCGTCGGCGGACTTGGCCAGGTTCTTGGCAATCATGCGGATGGTCTGCATGGACAGGCAGTCGGACAGGCTCCAGGCACCCGGGGTAATGTAACCCTCGATGGCGTGGGTCAGGGCGTCAAGTCCGGTGGCGACCTTCAGGCCGCGCGGCATCGAGTCGGTCAGATCCGGGTCCACGAAAGCGACGATCGGGATGTCGTGCGGGTCGACAGCCACGAACTTGCGCTTGTTGGCCGTGTCGGTGACCACGTAGTTGATGGTCGTCTCCGAGGCGGTGCCGGCGGTGGTCGGCACGCCGAAGATCGGGACGGACGGGTTCTTGGTATCCGCGACGCCTTCCAGAGAAAGCACGTCGGCGAACTCCGGGTTGGCGGTGATGATGCCGATGCCCTTGCAGGTGTCTTGCGGGGAGCCACCGCCCAGGCCGATCAGGAAGTCCGCACCGGACTCGGCGAACTTGGCGACGCCGTCCTTGATGCACTCGACCGGCGGGTTCGGCTTGACGTTGGAGAACACCTCGTACGGC
>OGPS01002458.1_pt1 | contig 11525 bp, 8 predicted proteins | sample 1552931 | NCBI WGS metagenome assembly OGPS01 (sample SAMEA2580252, study PRJEB22360) | human gut metagenome | biome: human gut; feature: human-associated habitat; material: faeces | place: Denmark | collected 2008/2010 | reverse complement strand
TATAAGCCAAAGTTTAGTGTAACGGCTGGTTTCATGATAATTCTCGAAACTGGTCGTTGCCGTCTTATTTCCCCAACCTATCTTTTTAAGCCAAGGGCTTGCCCGTTGTACAGACATTATCTCGTATGGGGAGCCTAATACCCCAAGCGACCAAGCGGTCGTTTGAGAGTGCCAGATATTTCAGCAAGCTGATTGATGAGAAAAAGGCGTTATTTGAACCTTTTATCTTTTCGCCAGCTTCGATATGTCATTCTTGACAAAGACGAAATCAACACGCCAATTTGCGTCTGGGCTTGCCCGTTATACAACATTTATTGAGTTGGGGTAACTCAATACCCCAAGCGATGAATCGCTCGTGAGAAATTGCCAATAACCATGCAAGCTGGATATGGAATTATTGCAATTATGGGATGTATCAGCTCTCCACGCAATCATGTTTTGGTTGGGCTATCCTCTGTTTGATAGCTGGCAGGGATAAGCACATTTCAATAATGCTTTTACGAACTCTTTTATGAACCCTACCGGTTCTTTTATGAACTCTTATGTGAACTCTTTTCCTGCTTTTAGGTTGATATCCCGGAGTAATGTCGGCCACCATAAATGCAGATACTTGATAATGAACACAGAACTATTGTCCGAACGCTTGCCAATCAGTCGAAACGAATCTGCCAGATTCTTTAGGTCGATTTTGCCAACCTCAGATGGTTCTGTTACGAACTCAAAAATTGCCAATCACTTTGGAACAGAGAGTGAGAGAATTGCATTTGAACATCCTCCCACTCTTTATTCGTCATTTACCAAGAGACTTGAATACTTTTGCAATACACCGCTTTTTCTGTTCCATATTTGGATGAACATATAAATCCAAAGTTGTTGAAATATTAGAATGCCCTAACAATACACTAACGGTTTTGTAGTCACAACCAGCTTCTATACAACGAGTGGCAAAACTATGACGAAGCCCATGGTATTTTAATTTGGGAATACCCAACTTCGCCATTAATTTGCCGTAATAATTACGGTAGGTACGAGGTTCGGTTGGATATTCATCATTAGTCAAGACATAGAACTCTTCATTGACGACCTTCTTTAGTGGTTTTACCATTGCAAGAAGCTCCTTTGTAATGGGAATTTCCCGACATGAGTTTTGAGTCTTGGGAGTATTGATAACTAATTCGGTATGTTTCTCCATCCCATTAATAATGTAAATACGTTCAATTGTACGATTAACAGTAATCGTGCCCTCAGAAACATTGATGTCACTCCACTTTAAAGCACAGACTTCCCCTATGCGCAGCCCCGTACAAAGACTGATGTAGATACCCAGCCCGGCAAAGGAGAAATGGCTTTGAATATGACTGAGTATTTTCTTGTGATTAGCGACTGACAATACTTCCAATTCTTTGGTTATTGAAGGAGACGGATATTTGATGTCCCACTCCTGATAGTCCATCCATTCATTTTTAACTCCGAATTTCATTACCATTTTAAGGACAATCAGAATGTCCTTGACGGATTTCACACTCATTCCATTCTCAATTTTCCGCAAAACAAAGTCTTGCACAGCCTGTTCATGGAGTGCATAACTTTCTCCAAAATTTGGAAGAATGTGATTCTCCAAGATAAGCACATAAGCAGCCATTGTGGACTGCTTCACATAAGGTTGTTTGTACTCTTTCCATGCAACCGAGATTTCTCTAATTGTTTTTTGTCCCATAATCGTATATTTATATTGTACATATAATTAGAGAATAATAAATCACTGATGTTCCCCATTTGAGATTCCCGGAGTTTAGTGGGGAGTGGGAAATGGTATCACTTCAAGATATAGCCACTATAAATCCAAAATCAGATCCGCTTCAGAACACTTTTATTTATATAGACTTGGAAGCCGTTGAAAAAGGTGAGTTAAGAAAAATACAAGAAATAATGCGAGAAGAAGCACCAAGTAGAGCACAACGTGTTATAGATAACAATGATATTCTGTTTCAATGTGTGCGCCCCTATCAGAAAAACAACTATATTCATAGGATTCTAAATACGAGTAATCAACAATGGGTTGCTTCTACTGGATATGCTCAAATTAGAACAACAGAATTGCCAAACTATATTTATCATCTATTGAATACAGACGAATTCAATAGAAAAGTAATGGTTCGTTGCACAGGTTCAAGTTACCCTGCTATTAATAGTGAGGACTTAGCAACAATTCATCTTTATTATACACCCGACAAAAAAGAGCAACTTAAAATATCTCGATTATTAGATTTACTTGACAAACGCATTGCTACCCAAAACAAAATCATTGAGAAACTGCAATCCTTAATTAAAGGGCTTAGTCAGCAATTGCTTTCATCAGAGAATGATTGGATTTTATATAGACTGGATGACTTGGCGCAAATAAAAAGTGGCTATTCAGGAACACAAGTGAGTTATCAAACCCCTTATAAGGTTTCTCGCATAGAAACTATTAGCAAACATTGTATTGATATACAACGAATTGGCTATGTAGAGTGTATTCCTGAAAGCTATAGGTTAAACGTAGGTAATATTCTGTTTAGCAATATCAATAGTATTCAGTATATAGGAAATACAGCCTATCTTGACAAAGATTATGGACTTTATCATGGCATGAATTTATTGCGAATTATACCCAATACAACCATAGTTAGACCTCGTTTTTTGCATTTACTTCTTTGTACTGATTGGGCAATAAACCATTTTCAAACTATTTGCAATAAAGCAGTTTCACAAGCAAGTATCAACCAAACTGCGTTAGGTAAGAGTCGATTCCCGATCCCACCAATGTCTGTTCAACAACAAATCTGTAGTATGTTTGAACTCACTGAGAGAAAATTGGATAATGAGCAAGAATACATAAGTTGTCTTCAACAGCAGAAACGGTATTTGCTTCAGAAAATGTTTATATAAACATTAGGCTTAATAGATACTTCTTCAATAAAATGTATTGTTCCGTTAATGACTTTTCATTTGCCAAACGGCAATGCAAAGCGTCAAGAGTGTTAGCTATATGTCCTTGTTTCTCTAAGCTTGGTAGTAAAAACTTCATCTTCATAAAGTCATTTTTTTGAAGATTAAACCGTGTACTCCCTTGTGCTAACGGATATATAGCCCTACGAAATGAAGAACTTGAAATGAAGTGGGCAAGGTATTGAGGTAATACACGTTCATCATAGAAATGAATGCCAAAGCAGAAGCTATTCAAATAAAGTTTCTGCGTATTGCCCAAATATACTGCACCTATACCAACTTCTTCCGGAGTTTCAGATGAGAGTGTGAATAAGGCATCACCGTACTGCACACTGTTTTGTTTTTCGTTGGGAGCGATTTGTACCAATTCATAATCCTTTTCCGAGATGTAAGTATTCTGATACACGTTCATATAAGTAATGAATGGCTCACCATATCCGAAATCATCACCGCCTTTTCCGCTTAATCCAGAATAAGCTTCACCCAAATCTGAAAAGCAGACGGTTTCTCCCTTAATACCTTTGTGGATATTATCGTTTAGCCCTTTAATTAAGGATAAAAAATCAGCAATTTCACAGGAAAGGGATATTCCCCATATTCTTTACTCTCCTTGCTGTTCCATCAACTCCTTATAGTGCTGTTCATATTCTTCATCAGTAAAACTTTCAGCACAACTTTTGGATCGAGTTAAAATTCGTAGATTCTCTTGAAATAATATTTCCTGTCGGCTCATTTGAGAACCAAAATATTTAGGAGAATAAAATCTATCAATCTCTGTTTGCTTTAAATTTTTATACCCAAGAGAAACGGCCATTTCTGAAAGTAAGTCAAGTCTAAAAGAATTACTACTATCAAAATGAGGTGATTTTTCGTTTAAACTATCTAAATATTCTCTCCATGCATGTCTAACTTTTTTGTTTTCCTGAAATACTACATCTATTGTATTTAAGGCATCAACCCATTCTTTTGTTATTGGGGTTGATTTTCGATCTGCCATTAGTGTAAGGAAGACTCTTAATTGAGCATCTTTTTTTGCTTTTCTATTTTGGTACTTTATTCCTAATACCCAAACAATAATTGGGATAATAGCAACAGCAATAATCTGACCGATGCCGATAATGATTTGTATATATTCTGTTGTACTCATAATGCTAAATTTATGCAAAGGTAGTCTTTTAGATCAAAACCTATTTGTATAATTCGAAAAATTTTATCTTTAATTAAATATCACACAAGCTAACTATGCAAAATAGCAGAATACACTGCTTCAAGATTGACTCTTCTACACACTTTGATAATAATATAATGAGGAATATTCCGTTTCTAATGTGATGGATGTAGAGCATAATGTTACAAATAATGCGATGTTTTGAGGTATAACCGTCTGGTTATCATAATGAAATTAAGGATTGTTTATTTGTAATGTCCGCAATTAGTTTGAAAATGCTTCACTCTGATTCTTGGGAACAATTCAAGATTCAAGATATTGCATCAATAGGACGTGGTAGAGTTATTAGTTCGGTAGAAATTAGCCAACAAGAAAATCCGTTATACCCTGTGTATTCTTCTCAAACATCAAATGACGGAATTATGGGTTATCTTGATGATTTTATGTTTGAAGGTGAATATATCAGTTGGACGACTGACGGTGCAAATGCAGGAACGGTATTTTATCGTAATGGAAAGTTTAATTGCACTAATGTCTGTGGCTTGTTAAAGCTCAAAAAAGGATTTGATGCCCATTTCGTTTCATTAGTCTTAGCAGAAGCAACAAGGATGTATGTCTCAACTAATTTAGCAAACCCGAAACTTATGAATAACACAATGGGAAACATACAAATCCGTCTGCCAAAATTAGAAGAACAAAAAAGAATCTCCGTTGTTTTCAGAAAGTTACATGGACTATTAGAGACACATAATAGTTTGATCATCAAGTATTCAAAGCAGAAACAATATTTGCTCTCGCAGATGTTCATATAAACATTTGCGAGAGTAAGTATCTCTTTTGTTCTTCGTATCTTATCTTTGTTTTTGCTTCAATATCCAATTTGCTGTTTAACGAAGTCATTAGTGAGGCTATTATACTTTGTCTTTCTTTTGAAGGTAGTTCAATTACAAGCGAAGCTATTTCTGAAATATAATGTCTTTTATGTCCTTCCGATTTAAGTTCCCAATATGATAGATATTCAAACATAAATCGAAGATTTACATTCGGTTTTGCTGTGAGTATTTTTATTGCCGAAGACTTTACCTTAAAAGGGAATGATACATATTTTGCATCCATTGTGAAATCGTCAAAGATTATACACTCTCCTTTTTGATATATGCCAAATTTTTCGTCTGTATACCCCAAGATAAAACCTTTATTCGCAGTTAGAACAGGGGTTAAACTTGTGTCGGTAGAGTATTCATCATTAGCTACAATATATGCAGTAGGTTGTTCGTAATCAAGTAGCTGATTGATTTCAAAGCTCTCTGTATATTCATCTTTCAATAAGGAGAACATCTTTTTTCTAATTGCGGACTTTAATTTTTTCAAATCCTCAATGATTTTGTTTTGGGTAGCGATTCGAGTATCTATACATTCAAATAGTTTTGCTATTTTCTCTTGTTCTTGAATTGAAGGAATATTAAGACAAACTTTACTTAATCCATCTTGACCTATATTAAAGTGCTGTGCTCCGGCTCCTTTTACGATTATCTTTTTTCGTGCAGTTGGTGAAGCCAAAAGATAACGAAAAAACATAGGATAATAGTTACTTTTACTTTTTCCACGAATAACAAAACCACCAAACACTGCGGGTTTGCTATCCAAATAGACATTGGCTTGACCTACATCTTCTAACGTTTCAGAGCTGCGCTGAAATAAGATATCGCCGTAGTTTACACCATAAGTTTCAATATCGCCATCCACAACTTCAACAGAGGCACGGATATTATCATAACAAATGAATTGGTTATTAAGAATATCCATCACCGAAATGAATTTTGTTCCACGCCCAAATCTTTTGGCATCAGGATTCATTCCATTTTTGAAACTCATAAAATCTGTAAGAGGATAGATTTCCCACTCCCCACTAAACTCCGGAAATCTCAAATGGGGAACATTAAGGACTTTATTTTCGTTATTATCTGTCATAATCATTATTCTTTATCGGGATTGATATCAAACGGCAACAATTTGTCGCCATTATTAAACCGGTCGAAATCAGAGATAAACGAACGGTCTTGAATCACTTTATATTTTTCATACTCACCATACGCCTTCTCTCGTGCTTCTTCTTGAGAAACTTTACCAGCTGAATCTTGTACTTGATAGTCCATTGTAGCAAGAAACTGTTCAAGACGCTGCTTCCATTCGGCCATCGTTGTAATGATATGGCGTTGGGCACGCTGCTCTGCAAATTCAAGAAATACGTTAGTTATGCCGTTGAGTTCTGAAACCTCTTTGTCTGACAAGTAGTTCTTTGCCACAATCGTATCAGACTTCTGGACTCTGCCATCGGGAGCTTTCTTCCAAGTGGTCAATCCCATGTGCGGCATTTCCGAGTCGGCACGTTCATATACTATTTCGGCAGCGGTACGATGAGTTACAGCCAAGTGCATCATATTTTGCACCATCTTGAAGAACAATTTGGTACAATCCGATTTCGAATCGTAATCGGCACTGCATTCGGCATAGATGTCTGTTATCTTTTGGTAGTATCTGCGCTCTGATGTGCGTATCTCACGAATACGCTCCAGCAAATCATCAAAATAATCTTTGCCAAAGTGTTTTCCCTGCTTCAAGCGTTCGTCATCAAGGGCATATCCTTTAATAATAAACTCCTTCAATACAGATGTAGCCCAGATACGGAATTGAGTGGCCTGATAGCTATTGACACGATAACCTACCGCAATAATGGCATCCAAATTATAGAACAGAGGTGTACGTTCTACATCCCGTTCTCCCTCTGATTGAACTATCCCAATTTTTCGGATAGTTGCCTCTTTTGTAAGCTCGCCTGTTTCGTAAATCTGACCAAGATGATAGTTGACAGTCCGTACATCCACCCCGAACAAATCGGCCATACGCTTTTGTGACATCCAAAATGTTTCACTGTTGAATATCACTTCTATTCGTGCCTCGCCTTGCGCCGTTTTATACAGCAAAATGTTAGAACTCAACGAATTTTGCATCAATTCGTTTGTCGAAATTGTTCGAGTAAAATAATCGCGAGCTTGTTGTACCAACACTTTTTGGGCATCGGCATTTTCGGCAACAATCATACACGCCATACGCGAAAGACGGAAGATATTGACCTTACGGAATGAGCCGCTTCCAATCCTTACCATATCAACCGCTTGGTTGAAATGGTCGTCTACATTCATTCCTTTTTCACCTGCCACCTTGATAGCCTTGTCTATGACTCTTTGGAATTTCCAATAAGCCGAATAGCCCATAGCAGCGCACAGGTCGCGAGAACTCCAGTATTCGTTTCCGCCCTCATCCTGACGGCGTATATTGTCGAATGATGGACGCATTTCGGGGATGTTGTCTATCTCTGCCATAGTGTAATTATTCAACCAGTCCCAATTCTTTCAAATAGCCTTCTATTTCCTTATCCAGTTCGGCTCGCTTGGCTTCCAATTCCTTTATTTCAGCCATGACTGCTTTGATGTCAATAGGCTCTTCTTCCTCAAAAGTATCGACATAGCGAGGAATATTCAAATTATAGTCATTTTCGGCAACCTCCTGCAACGTAGCAAGATGACTGTACTTTTCAATTTCCTTGCGGTCACGATAGGTTTCTACAATCTTCTGTATATGCTGAGGGCGGAGTTTGTTCTGGGTCTTGACCTTTTCAAACTCTTTGCTGGCATCAATGAACAAGATATTATCGTCTTCCTTACGGCATTTCTTCAATACGAGAATACAGGTCGGAATACTTGTACCATAGAATATATTGGCTGGCAAACCGATAATAGCATCGATATAGTTTTTCTTCTCTATCAGGAAGCGGCGTATAACACCCTCTGCATTCCCTCGAAACAGAACTCCGTGCGGAGCAACGCAAGCCATCGTACCACCTTCATTGAGGTGATGAACCATATGCAGAATAAAAGCATAGTCGGCTGTTTTCTTAGGTGCAAGTCGTCCTGCTTTACTGAAACGGTCGTCGTTGTTGAATTTGTCGGCAGCACTCCATTCGGCAGAGAACGGAGGATTTGCAACCACTGCATCGAACTGCATATCATCGAATGCGTCCCATTCAAGCGTATCGCCATTCTCTATTTTGAAGCTGCTGAATCGGATACCGTGCAGCAACATATTCATTCGGGCAAGGTTGTAAGTAGTCGGATTTTTCTCCTGTCCATAGATATATGCCGCCTTACCGATACTTGCTGCACGGAGCAATAGTGAACCACTACCGCAAGTAGGGTCGTAAACATTACGCAAACGGTTATGCCCAAGAGTAACAATCTCCGCCAATATGCGGCTGACCTCTTGCGGAGTATAGAACTCACCGGCTTTCTTGCCTGCGCCGGCTGCAAACTGGCTAATCATATATTCGTAAGCATCGCCCAAAATATCAATTTCTTGCGAGGCCTCTACACCAAAGTCAATATCGTCCAATGCAAGAAGCACATTGCTGACGAGCGTGTTTTTATCATCTGCTGTTTTTCCCAATTTAGGCGAAGCCAAATCAATGTCCGAGAACAATCCGCCAAAATCCTCTTCACTATCCTGTCCCAAAGTGCTGTCTTCTATACGCTTCAACGAGCGTTCCAACATAGGAAGAACATTTTCTTTCCGCTTGATAGCCTCAATTACGGACGAAAACAAGAACTTCGGTTCAATGAAGTAGCCTATATTTTCCAAGCACTGGTTCTTAACCTCTTCCTGCAATTCCGGTGCATCCGAATCGGTCATTTCCCATAATTCCTTGAATGTAACTTCATCATCATCCAACGCACTGTTAGCGTATGTTTCTATCTTCTCCGACAGGTATTTGTAGAAAATGAATCCCAAGGTAAAATACATAAAATCGCTTGCCGACATATTGCCACGCAAACGGTTTGCGACCTCCCAAAGCTGGTCACGGAGTTTCTGTTGCAGTTCTTCGCTCATATCTTTATTGCTCTATATTATCTTGTTTACATCACTTTCCGGCAATGGTATATTGCTCTCTATTATACTTCTCAGGTCATCTAGCACTTTCCCTTTATATGAGAAATATTTTGCCCCTTGATATGCACCCGATGTATTCCGTTTCTCTTCCGGCATAAACGTACCGACAAAAGGGGACAATTTATAAATACGACCTTCGTATTCAACGGAATCATCGCTTGCCACCTTGACTTCCGTATCCGTAGGAATAAAGGTAACGCATTCCCCTATTTTAATACCGACCATGCTGAATTTGAAACGACCTCGCTTTACGGTTCGCTTCTGCACGACAGGCAATGAATCTTTTTCGTTATGGCAAACCGGTTTATTATCTACATAGACCGTAACAACCGCATCATCAATCATCTTGGCTATGTCATTGAATATATCCAAAGCTATTTGTGGCGGCACATTGAAAAACTCCCGATTCTGACGAATACGCAAATCCGTCAACCGATCAATAGTCTTGTGTACATGCTTTTCAACATCGTTATATTTGACCGTCTGAATGGTTGCATAAATCTCAAAAGGCAACGGAACAGCCGTGTTGTCAAGTTCCTTGGAACGTATATCTACAGGCCGCGCACTTTTACCGATCTTGACCCAATCCTCACGAAAACTTGGATTAGTCAAGATATACACATATCCGGGTTCATTTGTCTTTACCATATCAGTATTTCTTTTAATCCCAACTGAAAGTGCGTATGATATTACGCAATCTGTCTAAAATCCTCGTCAACGCCTTTCTCGTCTTTATCAATCCGAGATGCTTCTCTTTCAATGCTTTTTGTATGATTTCCGGCTGCTCTTTTTGCAGGTAGTCATATTCTTTGAGGAAGTGATTCAATACCGATGACGATATTTCCTCTTCCTCAGCCAATGAGTTGACGGCATTTTCTCGCTCAACGGCAATATAGTGGTTCAACCGTTCTTCCAAATCGCTTGTACCGTCAGCTTTGTCTCGCTGAATCATGAAGTTTTCCTTATCGTCATCCACATTCTTTTGAATGAAACCATCGATAAGTTTGGCTTTGCTGCGCATTTCTGCGTCTTTAATCATCGTATCAATGATATTCTGACGGCGTTCTGCGTAATCGGCACTATATGGGTCAAGTTCTGCAATGAGTTCAAGGATATATGCCACATTGATAATGTCGCTATGTAGGAGTTCAAGGCAGAAATCCACATCACCGAAGTCTCCGTCATCCGGAACATCTGTATCATCATCCGGTTTGGGTGACGGTGCTGGATCAACGAGTGCAAAAGTATCATGGATATCAAGATACTTACTCCTGAAATCCATAAACTGCTGTTCCGTCATGCCGAGATCATCAGCTTCTTCGCTATAATCCTCATATATTTGAATCTCTGCGTGTTTACGGATAATATCACGAAATGCCAAAACAAACTCTTTCTTAGCCGTTTCGCTCTGCAAAAGGTCTATGCAGTTTGTGTCCGGGTATTTCTTCAGAAAATCGGATGCAAGTTCCTTGTATTCCTGTTTGATTTCTTCAAACGGAGGTCGCACTATTTCTTCCGGATTGTTGCTGTTACTGAATAATTTGATAGCAGCATCCACATTGCTCTTCAAATCACGGAAACATACAATCTTTCCGAAGCGTTTCTTTTCGTTCAGCACACGGTTCGTCCGGCTAAATGCCTGCAACAAGCCGTGGTATTCCATGTTCTTATCTACATAGAGCGTATTAAGTTTCTTGCTGTCAAAACCGGTAAGAAACATTCCTACAACAAGACAAAGATCAAGCGGTTTCATGTCCGCTTTCTTCTTTTTCATGCGCAGGTTTATATCATCGTAGTATGCCCGGAAATTTTCTGTTGTAAATGAAGTACCGAACATTTCATTATAGTCATCCATGATGGCCTGCAATTCGTCAGCATCTCCTACACTACCACTTACATATTGCCCTGTACCCATTCCTGTCTGTTCGTCATCCTGACTGCCGTTAGCTGCGTATGTAAATACCGCACCTATGCGGATTTTAGGATTCAGAGATTTGAATATCTTATAATAACGGATAAGCATGGGTACAGACTGCACGGCAAACAGTGCATCAAATTCCCCGTCAAAAGTTGACTTGCTGAAATTATTGAGGATGAACTTTGCTATTTCCTCCATACGGGTTGCATTTTCTTTTTCCACCTCTTCATTTCCATGATAATACTCTACAAGGAACCCCAATACATTTTCATCAGCAATGGCATCCTTGATGAGGTATTTATGCACACAATTCCCAAAGATTTCTTTTGTGGTATGCCCGTCCACCGCATTCTCCGCAAAGATAGGAGTACCCGTAAAACCGAATACTTGGGCATTGTCAAAGAACTTCATTATTCGTTTGTGACTTTCCCCAAAGTGGCTTCT
>OGPS01002451.1_pt1 | contig 11560 bp, 10 predicted proteins | sample 1552931 | NCBI WGS metagenome assembly OGPS01 (sample SAMEA2580252, study PRJEB22360) | human gut metagenome | biome: human gut; feature: human-associated habitat; material: faeces | place: Denmark | collected 2008/2010 | reverse complement strand
CCAACATTATCACTTTCGCGATCATGGGGCCGGAGGATTACTGGACACCGGAACAACGTGTGTGGTGGAATGAAATCACAAACCTGTACGCCGATACTGGTGCGCCAGATACATTGATCGTGCCAACTAAAGAGGACCTTCCTGAGGGGCGGGCGATAGCCATTGCCTATGAGGCGGTACAGGATGTATATGGGTTCACCGATGAAGAGATGGAGCGCCTGCATCCGGTTGCCAATCTGTATGTGACCGATGAACGCCCGGATTACAAGCGTTGGGATATTCAGTTTAAGCGCTATCGGGAAGGCAGCAGCACCTATGTGGAAAAGGTGTATTCGGTCATTGTGGATGAAAATGGCGAGGTCATCGGCGATCCAGATGTTGGTGTCCCGCATATCAGAGAAGCCCGTGAGCGTGCTCTCCAGGCAGAAGCAAAGCGTCTGGAACAATTGGCAAGTCGGCCTGAGAGTGTAAAGCTGTATGATGAGTATTCCGAGAAGTATGGCAATAGCATCTTCGGTGCGTGGCCGGTGGAAGCAAAAGCAGCATGGTCGCAGGAAGCCAAAACTATCGTGCAACGAGATATCGATCTTGGCTGGATCGTTCCATATGATAGTGAAGAAGCATCTATTGCAAACAACCGGGTTGTCTATAGCGTGGTTTACACCTATGGAGTGCCTACCGAAGATGCACTGACAGAGAACAGGGCGCTGCAAATCGCTTATGAAATGCTCAAACGCGAATATGGGCTTGACGCAGACGATTTCCGCAGGATTTTTCCCTTTTATGATATCACTGATCCGGCAAAGCCCCTCTGGCGCTTTGTGTTCTATCCTGCAAGCAAGAAAGCTGAGCCAGGCATTCCATTCGCCAGAGTGGAATTGGATGCGAAGACTGGTGAAGTGCTAATGCATGAAACCTTTGAACGCTATGAGGATCACTGGGATTACGAAAACTATATCAAGTGGTATTGACTGATACCGCACAGCGCTTGCCCTTCGCGGCAGGCGCTCTTTTCATATAGCCATATTTTTGATAAAATGCTCTTGAAAATCTACAAAAGGTGCTGACAAAATCCAGCAGCATACGTCTATATAAGTGAAAGGAGGGAAACAGCAGATGGAAATTGTCAAGGATCCGGGCAATGACCACGAAGCGCTATTGACGCACATGGTTGAAACTTACGAAGTCTCGCTGTTTCGTACATGCTACATGTACCTCCGCGACAAGGAATCAGCTGAGGATGCTGTCCAGGAAACATTCCTGAAGGCATACAGAGCTTTACATACCTTCCGTGGAGATTGCAGCGAAAAGACGTGGCTGATGAGGATAGCAGTCAATGTGTGCCGCGACATGGCGCGCTCCCGCTGGATGCGCTTTGTGGATCGTAGGGTGTCTCTTGACCTGCTTCCGGAGCCATCACAGGAGTACAACGGCTATAACTCCCTTGACCTTGCCAGCGCCATCATGCAGCTGCCGGTCAAGCTGAAAGAAGCTGTGCTTCTGTACTTTTATCATGACATGTCGATGCGAGAGATCAGTGACGCGTTGGGTGTGTCCGTCTCCGTCGTATCAAAGAGAATCAAGCAGGCATGTGCCAAGCTGGAAACCATTCTGGGAAGGGGGTATCTGCATGGATGAGAAGAAGCTGAGAGAGCAGGTTCGCTATGCCATAGACACACATAGCCCCGTATATTCACCCGACCCATACATGGTTCAGCGCGTGCTGCATGCCTCAAAATCAGGAGGCAGAGTCATTGTGAAGAACAAATTATCCGTTGGATTTGTCTTGTTGCTGGTATTCATGTTTATGTCGCTGACTGCGCTTGCTGTTGCACTGCTGACAGGAATGGATTTCGTTGAGCAGGAAGCTGTACCAATGGCGCAGCAGAATGACAGCGCAGGCTATGTTCAGGAATCCTTTACTCATGAGGAATTGGTGCAGCTGATTCAGACGTTGAACGAGAATGGAATCACACTGGAGGAGGATGGCCGTATCATGGCAGCACTCCGCAATGGCCAGGGCTATTGGGAGGAAGAGGTCATCATGGCCATCTGCCGTGAGGCTTTCGGCGGATTGCACTATGCGTGGACGATTGAGCAGAAGCATTGGTTTGATGAAATGATGCTTCAGATTGGCTTCAAGGAGCGGAACAACTACGCCATTCCCGGCGAAGGTGACATGACCATCCCGGAAGCAAAAACACACGCAGCACAGCTCCTCTATGATGAATACGGTGTTACGCTTCCCGCGGAGAGCAACGAGCAATGGAAGTTGCTGGAGTGGTTCTACGCACCGTGGAACGATTATGAGGGACATCAAAATGCCATGTGGAAGTTTGAGTATGTCAATCCAGCTTCCGGTGAAACGGAATACTGGGTATCCTTCGACCAGCAGGGAACTCTGCTGGAAAGTGAAATGGCGTGGTTTCTGAAGGAAGACGCCAAAGCCCGTTCTTACTCTCATGCGCAGGAAATGATGGATATGAAATACGGCGGTCCGGCCAACTGGACAATCGAAGCATGGGCAGAATTCGGCGAGCTGATTGCAGAGCTGGAACCCGTGGAGGTATGGGAGAAGCGCTATGCCGAGGCTGGCTACCGCATGCCGCCGGAGGGCAGCATCCCGGCTTTGAAGGCACTTGGAATCGCGCAGGAGGCTGTTTCTCTGGAGGGCCAAACAAGGTCGCAGGTTATCTGTTGTACTTCCAATGGTCGCGCAATCTACAAGGTAACATTGAGAATCCATTTCCCCGGCAACGAAGCGAGTGCTACCTACGATGCGATCTGGTGCGTAGAGCTGGACTGCATGACAGGCGTGGTCCTTGAAATGCGACAGTATGACTACGGAAATTCCGAATCCATGATGATGTATGTTCCCTTTACCGTGCTGGATGCAAATCCCAAAGTAGCCATCACGCCCACAGCAGAGGAGACTGCGAAAATCGCCGAAAAGGAGCGTCAGGCAGATGCATATGACGCCTACACACAGCAGTATGGCGACAACTGGTATTTCTGGCCTCTGGAAGCACAGAAGGATGCATTGGGCGGTCATCACCACGTTCCTGAGGGCGATGAAATGACCCGTGAAGAGGCGGTTGAGATGGCGCTGCGGGCTATTGAAGAAAAGCACGGTAAGGAAGCTTTGGAGCAGCTGGGGGATTATCAAGTTGGCGCGATCTGCTGCCGCTATGAGGAACCAGAGGGTGTGCGTATTTCATGGTTGCTGTACATCACCAGCGACCCTGAGCTTATGAGCAATGGCTTCCGCGTGGATTTCGATGACCCCAATGGCTTGATGGAACTCAATGAGGTTGAGGTGCAGCGCGCCAATACCGGGAATGGCTAATGTATCTTTCGATGCCCACCCACGCCGGGTGGGCATTTTCTATGCTGACAACACAAACAATCTGGTGTACAATAATTTTGAAATTCTGTTTTCTTTTTTCTGAAAAATCGATATGAAGCGGTTTCCATTTCGTCTACATATGTGAAGGAGGTGACAGCAGATGGAAGTTGTCAAGGATCCGGACAACAGCCGCGACCAGGTGCTGGTTCAAATGGTGAATCAATATCAGGGAATGCTGCTGCGCATGTGTTATGTGAATCTTCGAGATAGATTAAGTATGAAGTGGATCTTAATTATCTGTTTATCGTAGTCGAATTCTCAAAATCTCCTGTAGCCTAACCATAGGTGGGGATGATATATTGAGATTATTGCAGTAAAACGGTTTGCACCCAGAAACGAATGAAACGAGGGAAAAAGATGAAACAACTAATTAAAGGTATCTCTTTCGTGGCCTTTCTTGCTGTTTTTGCAATCGCGGTTCTTTCTGCAGGAGCTGAAACAGCAGTAAGCAGCAATCCTCAGGTGGTAAAGCCAGATATAATTCAGATCATTTCGGAGTTTATAGGTGAAGATCGAATTGAAGGTGATACATGCGAGCGTAAATTTGCATTAGAGATCCTACATGTTCTGGAAGCCAATGACTATCAGGTCGCAGATAGCTTGTTGGATAATGTGGAAACAGTATACATATTTGATTTTCTTCGTGAGCTGTGCGAAATAGAGTATGGCAACTATTTTGAATGGTCTGTTGATGAAAAATACAGATTTGACAAATGGATGGTAGAGATAGGTCAACTACCATACTGCTTCAATCTGATGCCTCCAATGAATGAGCTATCACAGGAAGAGGCATTTGACTTGGGCGTTGATGCGATCAGACAACGATATGGTATCGAATATGATAACTCAATGGAAAACACAACAGTATCCTACTGTATGGTAAACCCCGAAGATACGGTAGGTATATGGCGGTTTAGATACACTTTCCGAGATGGCATATCAGTTTCTGTTCATGTGTACCGTGGTAAAGTAACTCAATGTAAAATGATCCCGGTTATTAGCAACATATCTGTAGAATATGACCGCCTCTGTAGTGAACGTGGAGCGTTCTTTAAGTGGTCTATATATGAAAAAGCAGAATTCGCGTATGCTTTATCGGCAAAGCTTGATATTGCACAAGATAGGAATGAAACGATAGATGATATCATTGTATTGGAGGCTATTGCAGAATATGGCTTCTGCCTTCCTTGCGATAATTCTATTTCGCAGGCAGATGCATACGACATCGCGAGTGAAGCTGTTAAAAGCAAGTATGGATTGAAGAACGGATGGGATAGAGATACAGAAGTATACTTCTCGTATTTTTGTGATGATGCTGGTATTTGCGTGTGGAGAATCATATTCTGGAAAACAGGCAATTCTGCTTATGCAAGCGGTGTAGTAGATATGGATGCACATACTGGTGAAGTATTTCGCATCGAGAAGAACGGGACGAAACCTAATGAGTTTATTCCGTATATTGAAAGGTTGTAACAAATAAGCGAAGGTGGCGCGGAAAAAACGCGGCCAATAGAGTGACTTCAATATCAGATACATGGTTATGCTATCATGGGCAAGCAAGATCGAGACCAACATATAGTTTCTGTTTCATGTAACCACAAGAGAATTTTTCATATTATGACCATATTCATTTTTTCAGGGTAAATGATATGACGCGATTTCTATTTCGTCTATATAGGTGAAGGAGGTGAGCAGCAGATGGAAGTTGTCAAGGATCCGGACAACAGCCGCGACCAGGTGCTGGTTCAAATGGTGAATCAATATCAGGGAATGCTGCTGCGCATGTGTTATGTGTATCTCCGGGATATGGAGCAAGCCAAGGATGCCACTCAGGAAACCTTCCTGAAGGCATACAAATCACTGGCGTCATTCCGGGGAGATTGCAGCGAAAAGAGCTGGCTTGTCAGAATAGCCATCAATACATGCCGCGATATGCAGCGTTCCGCCTGGTTCCGTTACATGGACCGGCGAATCACGCCGGAGGACTTACCACAGGCTGTCATCATGCCGCATGATGAAAACGACCTTGATGTGATGTGTGACATCATGAAACTGCCGCCAAAGCTGAAAGAGGTCATCATGCTGTATTACTGGCAGGAAATGAATGTGAGGGAGATTGCACAGTCCTTGGGGATTGCGCAATCCACCGTATCGAATCGATTGAAGAACGCACGGGATAAACTTCATGACGTGCTGGAGAGGAGGTATACCCATGGAAGATCGAAAGGATAAGCAAATCGTTCAGCAGGTATTTGATTCCTCCCTGTCTGGCATTCAAGACGATCCTTGGATGGCGCAGCGCGTGCTGAATAATGCGAGCAGAACGAAAGAAAGAGGTGGTATAACCATTAGAAAAAGGACAATCATTCCCGTTATTCTTATGATTCTCTTGTTACTGGGGACCGTAGCGTATGCAGCGACAGTATTGCTGAACTCAATGTTTGAAAGTGTCATTGATATGGAAATAGATCAAGGTGCATTTTGTTCATGGAGTTTAGACGAAAAGATTGCGCTGATCGACCTGTTGTCTGAAAATGGCTGGGATTTCTCGACGGCAGATATTGATACACTACACAGTGAGCAAACTCCAATCGAAACCAAGGAAAAGCTTGCAACTCAGATGATTACGGAGCATTTTGGCCGCGAAGATGCAATTTCTCATTTTGACATAATTGAAAAGGTAAAAGGACCAATGTCTACGTGGTCGTTGGAGGATAAGGCATGGTACAGCAGCTATATTCGAACAAAGAAGACAATGATTGATTCTTGGCAAGATGTGCTTCCAGGTAAAGACGATTTATCCACAGTTGAGATTATTGAGATTGCAAAAAAAGCCATTCTCGATGCTCACTCAATAACCGAACGAGAATTGGATGATAGAATTGTTAGTGTAGATTTCTTTATTACAGATAAGCATCCTGAACCTCGGTGGCGAGTAGCGTGGTTAAGGGACCCTTATGGTATGTCAGAATATACTGTTCTCATTACGAGAAAAGGTGAAATCACTGAGGATCCAGATTTGGAAATCTACACACCAGAATACATGGCTCATTTGATACAAAATCCCCAGAACAAGAACTACACAGTAGATAATTCCTATCCTCGTGGCCGACAAGAACAGTGGTCAATATTGGATAAAGCAAAGTGGTTAGGGGAGGCCAACGGCATCCCGTCAGAAAAAGAAATATCTGAAGAGGCAGCGGTAGCAATTGCTCAAGAAGCTCTTCAAAAGAGAGGTTATGATCTGACGGGTTATGAGAGCAGTGTTTGGTATAAGCTCTATGACTACTATGATACATCGGAAGATGCACGACAAGGCCCTTTCTACATTGTCTACTTTGTTGATAACTTTGATGCGCCTATGAATACATATGCCGTGTTTATTGATCCAAATACAGGTGCTGTGACTGAGATATGTACTCCAGAAGATACACAGAGTAATGGATAATTGTTGATAAAGTGCTGCATCTTCTCAAAAAATGATGTGTGAAGAAGCAGTAAATAGTGTGAAGAAAAGGATCAACCAGTCTTGGAGCGCTTGCCTTTCGGGCAGGCGCTCTTTTCATATCTCCATATTTCTGATAAAATTTTCTTAAACTCCGAAAATCGCCTATTGAGCATCGTCAGTATTAGTGTAAGGAGGTGAGCAGCAGATGGAAACTGTCAAGGGCCCGGACAGCTCCCAGGAATACTTGTTGACCAAATTGATTGACCAATACCAGGCTGTCCTGCTGCAGATGTGCTTCATGTATTTGCATGACAGAACGATGGCAGAGGACGCCGTGCAGGAAACCTTTTTGAAGGCATACCGATCCATGACTGCATTCCGTGGCGAGTGCAGCGAGAAGACATGGCTGACGAGGATCGCCATCAACACCTGCAGGGATATGAAACGCTCCGCGTGGTTCCGCCACATGGATCGTCGAGTGACCCCGGAGGACATGACGCCCATCCCTGTTCAGCCGGTCGAGGACTACGATGCCGAAGAACTGGCACAGGCCATTGTCAAGCTGCCTGCAAAATACAAAGAGGTTATCCTGCTGTACTACTATCAGGATATGACAATGAGAGAAATCGCCGAATCGCTGGATATTGCTGTATCAAGTGTATCCGGCAGACTAAAACAAGCCTGCGCCAAGCTGCGTAAAGTGCTGGAAAAGGAGGGCGCTTATGGACGATAAGTTGGTTCGTGTCAAGGTACATACCGCTGTACAGCAGCATTGCGCCACATACGGCGTACAGCCCAATCCTTATCTCGCCCAGCGTGTGCTTGCCGCAGCGCATGAAGGGAGAAAAGGGATTGTGATAAGAAAGAGCAAGTTGATCCTTTTGATCGTGCTGGCAGTGATTTTGCTGTCATCCACCATTGCCCTGGCATGGTCGCTGTCCAGAGAATACTTTGCTGAGATTGCACAGATCAGCCTGACCAGCGGGGATTATGAGAACTGGTCGATTGATGAGAAACGCTACATGATGACGATTATGGGCAAGTATGGACTGGTATCAGAAGCTGAAGCAAAGCAACTCTCTCGCCAGAGCGAGAAAGAAATTGATGCATTCATGCTTGACAGGTATGCGTTTCCATCTGCGCCTGATGATCTGGGTAACATCAGTATTGACAGAATCGCCTGGGTGGAAATGGGACCATACACAGACTGGGATAACGAAACCTGGGTCTGGTATTCCAAGATGATGTTTGAGGTCGGCTTGTGGACTGAACATAATGATGTGGATGTCTACGAGACACCCGGTGAAGAAGCGATTTCCCCTGAAGAAGCTGAGCGTTTGGCCGAAGAACAGCTGATTTTGCGGGGGTATACCCCGGAAGAGATCGAAATGGCATGGCGCGTGTGGCACTACATGACCCACGCCAGCGACGTCAACAGGGAAGACATGGTCTACTGCTTTGAGTTCCGCTTTTCTGATGGCTCCTGGACGTATGTGAATCTGCGGCCTGACGGTACGCTGAGATAACTATAATTCGCATTATGTGAAGGTAATTGATTCGGCTTTATCAACCTAACCGCCCGCTCTACGGAGCGGGTTTCTTTATGAAAAAGCAGCGCTTGTCCGGTGTTGGACAAACGCTGCTTCTGTTTTTGCTGGCTCAAGAGATAACACTAAATGAGTATCAGTCGCCATCCCTATAGACTTCACTTCCAGGAACTTTCCTGGCGATGTCGAGCGCCGGTAAACTATCGTATTCCAGTGCAAACTGCCAGCCTGTTGGGTGGGCATCCAGGAAGTCAAACAGTTGCTCTGCCACGTCTTGAAAATCTTCTGCATTGCCCTCGGCCTTGTCATCGAGGATCACAAAATAGACATAGTTGCCGGGTGTGATTGTTTTCCTGACAATGTAGGCTGCTTCGACTGCATGGTTTGCATTGTGGGAACGGATGAAATCAACAATGCCTGCCAGCACATCCTCCGGCATCTCGTTGGCGCTCAGCGTATCGTTAGCATTCAGGGTGCAGTCATCATCATGATCCTCTTTACGCTGAAGGTACTCATTTACTCGCGCACGATAAACTTCCAGTTCGTCCGGCCAGCCAAAGCGGCAGCAGGCGCTGCCCACCGCTTCAATACCATCGTCAATAGCGTTGTGATTGACGTCCATCGCCTGATAGAGAAGCGTCAGGCCTTCCTTATCACCGCGTTCACACAGCGTAATGCCGGCGTGGAAGAGAGCGACGCCGATCACCCACGGCGTCTCAGCGTAGGTTTCGATCAGGCTGCGGCACAAGGCCAGCTTCTCTTCGATGCGGCCCAGCTTATTGAGCGCTGAGATTACCGAAGCGCCGCCGTCTTCGCCGATGGGTCTTCCTGCTTTCTCCCATTCCTGAATAATTTCCATGGGAGTCAGATAAAGCTCTTCCCGTTCCTCCTTGAAGGACTCGTGCGCCTCATCCCAAAGCATTTTTTCAGCTTCAGCGATATAGCGCAAACGCTCCTTATGAAGAGGATCAGTTTCGTCAGGGAACTGGATGGTGAAGGCCTTGACGCCCAGCGCCTTGATACGCTCTCGGGCAACCGGGTGCGTGGCGCTGCGACTCTGAATCTCGCTGGCCATCCGTTCACGCCATGCGGATTCGCGCTCCTTTGTCTTTTCCCGGAATTCCTGCATCAGATCAGTGAAGTAGTGCCTGGGGAACTCCTGCTGGGCATAGAGCGGTACATAGTCATAAGCGCTCTTCTCGGCCTGGAACTCAGCATGCATATACAGTTTTGCCAGCGTACTGGCCATGGCCTGAGCATCTTCAGCTGCAGCCTGATCTGCATGCCGCTCAATGACCTCGTTGCCCAGCTGACGCCAGAACTGATATTCCATCATGAACTCCAGCATCACATGGCGGAAGGGGAGTGAAAGGAGGAAGGCAACCTTTTCATTGGGCGTCCACATTTCATCAAGATGACGTGCGCGGGTAATTACGGCTTGTATACGCTTATCATCCTGTGCCACGTGAGCAAACTCATGATTCAGCATCTGAGTAAGCTCGGAGGCTGTCATCATGGACATGATCGGCGCGCTGATCATCAAACCGATACAGTTGTGGTACCGTCCAATGGCGGCATTGTCACCAGCGATGATAGCCAGCTTGACAGGTTCGCGTACGCCATTTCGATCTGCACAGGTACGGATCAGCTGCATCAGCTTCGGGTAATTACCGCTTTCTACGACATAACCGACATTGAATTCTTCCAGATCATCAAAGGACAACTGGAGAACCATGGTCAGGGCGATGAAACCCAGAACAGCGCCAACAATCCATACATGCCCCAGCACAGAGAGGATTCCAAGCGCTCCCACAAGCACCATCTGCCAGGTCAAAGCATCATGGCGACGATAAAGCTGCTTACGGGCAGAGTCTTCGCTTTCGCGGATGCGCTCCTGCGCCTGCATCACAACATCATGCTTCTCCTGAACGGAGAGATTCTTACCATTCAGCGGCGAATGGCTCAGCGCGATTTCGCTGAGAATGCAGGTAAGCACCAGCAGCACAGCAGCGGCGTCGCCAATGTACATCAGTACATCGAACCGAGCAACCAGCGTCAGCCGAAGGATCAGCAGCATCACGACAGCAACCACGGCAATACCCATCGAAACAAAGAATCGGGATTTCTCATTCCTGTTTATCATAGTACCTCCAAAATCAATGATACTGTATCATTTTCATCGATCATTGGTGACATCTCCGTCTCCGAAGATGGGAATCGCTTCGCCCAGATAGGTGGGGGGAACCTTCACGATGCACCACGCCCAGTCCTTGACCCGTGCAGCTGCTTCGCGGATATCGAAGTAGGTCTGTCGTGCGTAACTTCGCAGATCGGAGGGGATGCCTACAGCCTCCATCCCGAAAGCTCGCGCATTATGAATCGCTCTGTACAGATGGTAATTCTGCGTGACGATGATGATGCGCTCACACTGAAAGATGTCTCGCGCACGGTGCATACTCTCATAGGTGGAAAACCCGGCGTGATCCATGAAGATATCCTCAGAAGAAACACCCTTGGAAATGGCGTAATCCTTCATGGCGTTGACTTCATCATAATGCTCCCGGCCATGATCACCGCTCATGAGCAGCTTGGGTGCGAGTCCCTTCTGATAGGCCGCAATAGCCACATCCAGTCTGTCCTGCAGCATATGGCTGGGCTTGCCGTCGCTGCGTACGCCGCAGCCCAGCACCAGGATACAGTCGCCGGTGAGTTGATCTGCTTCATCCAGTGAGAATATGGCGTCCTTTGTGCTGTGGATCATCCAGCCATTGATGCCAGCAACGAAGAGACCGGCTGCCAACCCAAGTATCAACAACCACTTGAGGAATTTCATGAGCTTCTTCATATGTTTTGCCTTTCATAATCAATGAAATGTGCGCTATCAGGAAATGTGATTTGCAGCATCACTCATGGTCACATTGTATCTGATGTGGAGTGATACTGTCAACTGCGCTTTGATTCGACTTGATGAGTATCACGCTTTTTCCATTAATAGAACGATTTGGAGTGCTGTTTTCCTGCAAATACTGCACCTTACACATGGCAAAATGGACTGGTAAGAACCTTTTTCATAGCGAAAAAGGAGCCGTAGTAGCATTCGGCATACTGCAGCTCCTTGCCATTGTTACTCTTCTCACTTATTTGAGGTACGTTCCGTAC
>OGPS01002449.1_pt1 | contig 11568 bp, 7 predicted proteins | sample 1552931 | NCBI WGS metagenome assembly OGPS01 (sample SAMEA2580252, study PRJEB22360) | human gut metagenome | biome: human gut; feature: human-associated habitat; material: faeces | place: Denmark | collected 2008/2010 | reverse complement strand
AAAAACAGTCTTGCAAAAAACTATACAAATTCTAAAGAGACATCGCGATGTGATGTTTCAAGATCAAAATTCCAATGCTCCTATTTCAATCATTATTACAACATTAGTTGCAAAACTATATTCTGGCGAAACATCTATAATAGATTTTTTGGGAAATGTTGCAAAAAATATTTGTTCTATTATTGAAAACAGGAACGGTATTTATTGGGTGTCAAACCCTGTTGATGAAAAAGAAAACTTTGCAGATAAATGGACAAAAGAGCCAATTAAAAAAGAAAAGTTTTACGAATGGGTAGAACAAGTATCTAATGATTATCAACGTTTATTAGCTATCAATTCAAAAGTTGAATTGCTAAACTGCCTTTATGATATGTTTGATAAAAAGGTTGTCGATACTGCAAACAACCATCTTGGTGGACTTGATAGAATTGCTCCAGAATTACAAGAAAATACTATTGTTTCTTATAAAGTTAAGGAAGCGTTAAACGCTCCTCATAGACAGACACCTCCATGGAAACTGCCAACATGGAACACGGTGGAGATTCTTACAACCGCTAATGATAAAGTGATAAATAGCGGAGATCCACTTAATAAAGGTATGCATTTAAAATTTCGAGCCAAGTATTTTTCTAATAAAAAATATCATATTAAATGGCAGGTAACAAATACTGGAACGGAAGCCAAAAATTGCTTAAGGGGGGATTTCTATAATAGTGATAATGGAGATCCAAATATTCGAACAGAATCAACGTCTTACACAGGTATACATTATGTACAATGCTTTATAATAAGTAATGGCCTATGTATAGCAAAAAGCCGAGAATTTATAGTTAACGTTCTATAGTACTTGAACATTTTGATAATGTGCTTTGATACCATTTCAATTACGTTACTAATGTTCTTTTATATAAAACTGGCGTAAGCGTTTTAGTTGTATAATTATATGGTTACCTGTTATTGCAAGGCAGCCATATATTTTTACGAATGCTGTTTTGCCTGTGCCAGATAGTCGTGCGATTGACATTTAGTATTTTACCGATTTGAAGCATTGTAAATCCTGTCTTCAATATAGAAAGCGTTTCGTATTCTACGACGGTCAATTTTATTTTGGATATAAGACCGTCAAAAGCGGAATAATCGTTCGTTTGTTCGTCATCGAGTATTGTTTCGGGTTTGGTCGCAATCTGTTCGTTAATGCTCGTTGTATTAAGCATGGGAGCAACGTAGGTTTTAGCCAAATATCTGTCGGCAACACTGAAACACACTTGCTTTATAGTGATTTTTCTTCCTGTTTTAGTGTGGTAGGCATCGTCAAGTCTTTTGCCCATGTGTTGGCAAAGAAACAGCATTGCTTCTTGTGCTATTTCATAGCCGTCGGAATAACGACTCATATCGTCGTCGGCACGGTTTATATCTCGTAACAGTCCTTTATAAAGATTATGCAAATCTTTACCGCCAGGACTATTACCGTTTTAATAGCACATAAGGCAATCACTTCACCCATACGTTGCACGTTTTCTGCCGAGATAACTTTGTCATTATCTAAAACACCTTTTTGAAACTCTTTCATTTTTCTTTACCTCCGAATGAATTCGCCTTTTCGGCAAACCCACCCGAAACACAAAGAAAATGAGTGTTAAATATATTTGCTGTCGGCACAATTGGAAGTCATCGACCGCGGAACAAATTGTTGCGTTGATGTCGAACTTAATTCTTTATAGCATAAAAATAAAGCCAAGGTTGAAATTGCTCAACTTTGGCTTTGCTGATATATACAAATTTTCAGTGATAATTTTTCCCGTTTACTTCCGATTTTCTTTGTGCCACCCACTACTGCCGAAAAGGCGATATATTCGAAGGATATTATATAACAAAAAGAGTATCCATTAGACGTGTCCTTGTCTTGAACAAGTGGCACGCTGACGCGTGCCAGACAAGGACACGCAAAACAAATCAAACAGGCGAACTTTTCGAGGCAAACGGAGAGGGGCTGTTCGCGCTAAACCGCTTGGCGAAGCAGCCCCTTTCTCATACCGTTTTTTGCTCATCGAAAAAGTGTTGCGCCTTTTATTTTTTTATTGCCTTTTGCGTGAGCCTTTGTACCAACGCATCGTCGTCGAGTGTGCCGAGAATCTCACCTTCGTTGTACAATGTTGCATTATCAAACAGAAGCAACTTTTGTGACCATAACCCCATTTCGGTCACTACATCGTCATCCGAAATATCTGCGGTTATGTAAGACGGTAACCCTCGCGAATAGGTGATTTTCTCACCGGATTTCGCTAAATACTTTAATAGATATTGCAGGATGCCATTGTATAGTTGCTTTATAGATTGGTCTATGCTCTCAAAATCATTTCTTCCGAAACGCTGGTTAAAATATGTGTTTTGTATTGTTAAACGCATCTTTTTGCTTCTTGTGTCATAATCGAACTTTTCGAACAACTCGCCGACCATTGCATTTTGCGGTACAAATATCAGTGCGTGAAAATGCAGTCTATCCCTTTTGCTTCTTTCCCAGACTCCCATATATTTCCAACCTTTACGGCTATGCATTTTTGCAAGCGCAGACGACAATCCCTTCTTGAAAGTATGCTCCGTGTGTTTTGCACTGTCATACGTAAACGTTGCAAAATAATTGAATCTGTTTAAATATGCTTTGCGTACAAAGCGGATTTTCCGTATGAGCAAATTGCGTTTATCAAGGGCTTTTCTTTCCTCATCCGTGTATTGTTTAGGCACAACCGATTTGCGCTTTCTATTTTCGGATTTTGGCGATAAAATGATTGCCGTCACTATATATTTTCGCGCGTTCAATCATTGGTATCACCGTCCTTTGCTGTTAAAGGGGATTGCTTTTCGTTGAGGTGCTCACGAGCAAAGAAAACCATATTATTGATAAATATATCATAGTCTTGTTTTTGCATATTTTTTATAGACGGAGCACCAGTTGTGAGTATCGTCAATTTTGGTTTCGTTCTACAGTTCGGAGTTTTGCAATTCTCCATAAACATCACCTCCTTCGAGAAGTCGCAAAATCATCAAAGTGTAGTCGCCAAATATTGATACAGTATTTTTGTCAAGCGCGTTATATGTTCTCTCGAATAGCACCACTTATTTGAAAGACTTTCTTGAGTATTGTTTTCGACAAACAAAGACGTATATAAATCGTAAAGTCTTATGGGCGCATTTTGCATTGCGACATTGTAGCGTTCAACCATATCGACAACTTTGTTATTGCCGACAAGTTCAGAAACGTCATCAAGTCGTTTTTTGCGCGCGAAATAATAACGGATTTCATTCAAATCCTTTCGTACTGCTTGAATCGTCATCATATTCTACCTCCTTGGAATGTATTTTTTTGTTCCGAGGGAGTCGAGAATATAAAAAACCGTGGCTAACCAGGAAAATTTCGATTCTCTCGAAACTTTGCCTGATAGCCACGGTCAACCTTTGTTTTTTAGGTCGTGGTGGTGCGATTTGCATCGTCACTCTTAAACCACAACAATCTCATTTTTTATTAGGTCTTATTTCTACTATCAGATCCGTATCACCGTGTTCTGTTGTGATGCCATTATACGATGTGCATAAATCATTGTCAACGACAAAACGACAAGAAAAACATTCTTATCACATAGACATCACATTTAGTATTTGTCGAATATTTTTTACGCTTCACTTGTGAAGCAAAACGTTTGCATATATGTGGTTTTATAAAATGGAAATTGTTGATAACATCATTTCATCAAACACAAAATACGATTTTCTTTCTTCGGGAAAGTGTATCGGAAACCCCTTGCGGTAAAGGAGAAAAACAATGTAAAAACCATTCAACAAAAAGATTATGCACATTCTTTTTCTTGTTTCCTTGACCGACTGCGGATTTTCCGATGTTTTCATTCCCCGTCGAAAGACAAATCAAAGGAGGTAAAACAAAATGAAAACGGCAGTTATATACGCGAGATATTCTAGCGACAGCCAAACGGAACAATCAATCGAAGGACAATTGAGAGTGTGCCACGAATATGCAAAACAACACGACACGGTGATACTGGATGCATACATCGATAGGGCGATGACAGGCACAAACGACAATCGACCTGCATTTCAAAAAATGATACACGATAGTGAAAAACAACATTGGGATTATGTCATCGTGTACAAATTAGACCGATTTGCAAGAAACAAATATGAATCGGTTATCAACAAAAAGCGACTGCAAGACAACAACGTTAAATTGATGTCGGCAATGGAAAACCTTACAGACACGCCCGAAGGACGTATGATGGAATGTTTTCTCGAAGGTATGAATCAATATTTTTCCGAAGAACTTATGCAAAAAGTCAGACGCGGGCTCAATGAGAGTTGGCTAAAAGGCAATGCAACGGGCGGACGAAAAGTCTTTGGATATGACGTAGTTAATCAAAAATATGTAATAAACGAAAAGGAGGCTGCCACAATTATAGAGATATTTACTAAATATTCGCAAGGATATACGGCAGAAGAAATCGCAAAGTCATTGCAAGAGCGCGGAATCAAATATCACGACGAAAAGTATTTGAGCAATCGAACGATTTTTAAGTTGTTGCATAAGCTCAAATACACAGGCAAGGTCGAACACGGCGGAATTATATATGACAAAGTATATCCGCAAATAATATCAGACGAATTGTGGCGAAAGGTCGAAATGATACATCAACAAAATAAAATTGCACCAAGTAGCAAAAAAGCAGTTTATGAGTATATACTCACCGGCAAATTGGTATGCGGTGTCTGTAAAAAGAAAATGAGTGGCGCAAGCGGTTCTAGCAAAGCAAAACGTGTGCATTATTACTATGTTTGCAATTCGCATAAAAAGGGCGAAAAATGCACAACAACTTCGGTACAAAAAGATTACATAGAAGATTTGGTTATAAACTCGACTATGGCATTTTTATCCGACGATGAAACCGTTACGAGAATCGCAAATTCGGTTTACACAGTTCTTGAAAAAGAAACGAAAGACAATTCTTCGCTCAAATTGCTTGAAAACAAAAAAGCACAAGCGCAAAAATCCGCAGGCAATATCATCAAAGCGATAGAAGAAGGCATTATTACCGAACAAACAAAATCAAGACTGAAAGAACTTGAGATGCAAATCAATCAATATGATTTTGAGATTGATAAAGAAAAGCAAAAAACATATCAATATCTCTCGCGTGAACAAATCAAGAACTACATATCATCGAAATTTAATGCAAACTCAACCGATTTGCAATTTAGAAAAATGATAGTCAATACTTTCATTCGAGAAATCGTTTTCTTTGAAGATAAATTGATTATCATATACAATTTTGCACCTCCGACGGAAACAGTTGCCATCGATGCAAAAGCAACTGTCGAAATAGAAAAGCAGAGCGAATCTGCTTTTTCTTTTTATCAAAACTATTCGTCCATTTTATCCAAAGGCGCGCCAAAAAGAACGCATAAGGCGTTCTTTTTTTATTCTGCCGTTGTTGAGGGGGACACCCTGACGCGCGCGCTCGTCGGCGCATTGCGCCTCGACACTTCTTCCGAAGTGGACGCTCGGAAAAACTATAAATAAATTTATCTTCCTTCGCTACTACACTGGGGTCCGAGTCCCTCAACAGGCGCCATTAGGGAATAAAACGAACACCTCGAGTGTTCGTTTTGTTTTATACCAAGAAAATTTGTAAGTTGAGAATGTTTTTCCCTAAAAAAAGTAAAACAAACTATTAGAAGAGAAAAATCATTGTTTTTTTCTTCATTAGAGATATTTTATGGACTTAAAATCAAAAATAAGATAAAATCTAGGTATGCAAATAAACGTGTCTAACATTTCTGTTGAGTATGACGGAACGCCGGTGATTTATCAGGCGGATTTTGTCATTCACGAAAACGAGAAGATTGCGCTTATCGGTCGCAACGGATGCGGAAAGACGACGCTTCTTAAAGTGCTTACGGGAGAAGTCGAGTATCAAAAAGGCGAGGATGACGCGCCGTACGGAATTTTCACGAGCGGCAATCCCGTTATCGGATTTTTGAAACAGACGAGCAACGACGACAAGGCCAAAACCATGTTCGACGAGATATTGGATGCGTATTCGTCCCTTATAAAAATCGAAAAAGACATGGAAAGCGCGCTTGAAGATTTACAAAAAGACTCTTGCGACCAAAACGTAAGGCGATATTCTCGCCTTTGCGAGCAGTTTGAGAGAGAGGGCGGATATACCTACAAAAAAGAGTATCTTACGGCGGTGAAGAAGTTTGGATTTTCAAACGAAGACATGCAAAAACCGCTTTGCGAGTTCTCGGGCGGACAGCGCACAAAAATCTCACTTTTGAAACTTTTGCTTTCAAAACCCGACGTTTTGCTTTTGGACGAGCCTACCAACCACTTGGATTTGGAGGCTATCGAGTGGCTTGAAAACTATCTTTGCGCATACAAAAAATCCTGCGTGATAGTGTCGCACGACCGTATGTTTCTGGATAAAATCGTAAACGTCGTATATGAAATCGAGTACGGCGAAACAAAGAGGTATCAGGGCAATTACACCTCTTTTATGGCGCAAAAACAGCAAGCGTACGACAAGGCGCTTAAAGATTCGATTATGCGTAAAAAAGAGATTGATAGGCTTAGCGCACTTGTTGAAAGATTCAGATACAAGGCAAACAAAGCCGCCATGGCGCAAGCAAAACTCAAACAAATCGAACGTATAGGCGAAGTCGGCACGCCGAGCAACTTTGACACGGCAACTTTCAAATCTAACTTCCAGCCCGAGCGCGAAACGGTTGAAAAAGCGGTTGTTTTGGACAAGCTCGTTTTCGGCTACGACAAGCCGCTCGGTCAAATAAATACAATTATAAAACGTGGGGACAAGGTCGGTATAATAGGTCAAAACGGTTGCGGAAAATCCACGCTTGTGAAAACCATCGTGCACAAAATAAAAGCACTCGACGGAAGCGCGACTTTCGGTCTGCATGCGCAGGTGGGGTATTTCGACCAAACGTCCACTCAAAGTTTTTCTACGCTTACGGTGCTAGAAGACTTTCAAAACGAATTTCCTATGCTTTCAAACACCGAGGCAAGAAGCGCATTGGGTGCGTTTATGCTGTCGGGCGACGACGTGTTTAAGCGCATATGCGATTTGTCGGGCGGTGAAAAAGTGCGTCTTGCGCTATGCAAAATTTTGAGGGAAAAACCGAATATTCTCATTCTCGACGAGCCCACGAACCACATGGACATCATAGGCAAAGAAACGCTTGAAAGATTGCTTTCAAACTACACGGGCACGGTGATAACGGTATCTCACGACAGGTATTTCATCAACCGAGTTTGCAACAGGCTAATAGTTTTCGACGGCGGAAAAACGGAACTTTTCGACGGCAAGTATTCCGATTACGAATCGAGAAAACAAGTAAGCGATTTTGCAAACGATTTTGTAAAAACGGTTGATGAAAAGAAAAAAGAAAAGCCCGTATCGCAAAGCAAAGAAGCGGCGCGCAGAGCGCATAGAATAAGTTTTCTGGAAGAAAAAATGAACGCGCTCAACGAGCAAATTTCTTCTCTTCAAAACACCATGCACAACGACCAAAGCGTATATTCTGACTACACCAAGATTGCCGAGATAGAGGAACAAATATCCTCTCTTCAAGCAAAACTCGCCCCCCTTGAAGAAGAGTGGTTGGAATTGTCCGAAAAACAATAAAACAAGGTTTAAACAATCAAAAACAACAAATCAAACCCATATTTTGCCAAAAAGTCAGATTTTTATAATGTAGTTAAAAAACAAAAGCACCGATTTTTCGGTGCTTTTGCTATGTTGTTTAGCGATTAAAATTAAGCGGCGTAACCGTACGCTTTTTCGAGGTTTACGACGATGCCTGCCGTTTCGCTGTATGTGAGGCTCTTGAAGAAACTTTCGAGCGTGATAGGCTCGATTGCAGTTTTGACTTGCGGCTCGATATTCGCGATGTTTGCATAGGTGAGCAATTCACCCATGGTCATTGTCGTAAATTTGAGTTCTACGTCTTGGCTGAGGTTGTCCAGCTTGCTGTCTTTAAAGTCGTAGAACAAACTGCCTTCCGTCAAATCCATAAGGTCGCTTGTTGTTGCCTCTTTGATGACGTCGTTGATATTCGAAATCGTAACTTGTTTTCTTGCAAGCATACGGAGTACGGCTTCACTCTTTTCGTTTTCAACGGTAACTCTTGCCGCGATGTGGTCGAGCGGATTTGTGTAGTACACTTCGTCCGAGGAGTTGTACGCTTCGTTTGCAACGGCAAGGTAGCCGACAACCGCAGTGTATCTTTGCAAACTTGCGTCGTGCAAATTGGAGTCGTATCTCACGGGCTCGTTGTTGATGATGACGTAAAGCTGACCGGACTCTTCGTTTGTGGGGACGTAGATATTTTCGCAATATTGCTTTGAGAACAATATTTCGCCTTCCGCGCGTTTATAGGTTTTTGTGCCGTCGTCGTGGGAGGAAACGTCAACGTAAGAAGTGCCGTCGATGCGACGATAAACGTCGTTGCTATAATGCGTGTAGTTTGAAGAATCGTACGGTACGTAAGTGCCGTTTATTATCACGTACAGATCACCGGCGGTGTTCGTGTACGTATGCGTCGTGTATTCCGAACCCGCGACTCTCTTATATATTTTATTGGTGTCGAGAACAAATTTCAGAGTGCCGGTCGAATAGTCTTGTTTCGTGTTTTGGGCAATCACGTAAGTGCAGAGCGCAACGTTGTGGATATACTCGGTTTTTCCGTCCTTTGTGCCCTTGTAATAGAGGTTCCCTGCCGCGATTGCGCTGTCGGTCAAATCGGTGATTTGCTCGTAAGAATAAGTCATAGTACCCGTAAACGTAATATTCGTGGCTTTTTCAAAACGATAATCGCGCTTCATATATTTGCCGGTTTTGTCGTACACGAACGTATATTGTTTTTCAACGCCGTCCACCTTTTCCGAGCCTACGGGAGCGATGATAAAGCGATTCGTGTTTGAAATTTCGCTGACGGCAGGTTTGTTTGTTCCATAGTCGTTTACGACGGTATTTACGGTTGAGTAAGTGTACACGTCGATAAGCTCCGAAAGAAGCATATCTTTCATCACCGCTTCCATTGCGGAAGAGAGGTTGTCCACTTTGACGTAAGCAAGGCGTTTGATGACGGCGGAGCTTTCACCCTCGAGGGTGACCTTGAAGTTTTGATATTTTGCATCGACGGACGACGGATCGAACGCGTCGTTTTGGCGCATATACACGCTGTTTGCCGCGTCGTAGTAGAAGTAAGACGTGCCGTCAATCTTTGTTTCGTCCTTAACCATCAAGTCTATATCAATGTCCATTACGTCACCGAGCGTAAGGCTTGAAAAAGCGTTTGAAAAGTCGCCCAAAGAGGAATATGCCAAGCGTTGCAAGACGTTTGACGAGGGATTGTAGTTAGGATCGGAAGCGTCCTCTTTTGCGCAGTCGTATCTTGTGAGCGTCGAGGAATGTTCCGCAGGATTGTAAAGCGTGAAGTAGAATGGGTGAGCAAACTTGCCGTTTGCGTCCTCGACGTATTTACCGTCCGCTTCCTTTGTGAAGCGTAGAGAGTCGAAATACGCGTTGCCATCGCAATAAACGTATTTGTCCTCTTCAACCACCTTGACGTACTTTCCGTTGAGGTTTTGCGTGTATTTGTAGAATTGAACGTCTATGGTTTCTGCAAGCGTAAGCTCGTCCGCAACCGTGCCGAGATCTTTGACAAGGCAATCTCTTGCGGCGAGTGATTGCATAATACGCGCGGAGCTTTCGTCTATTTTGAGTGTATCGACAACCTCGCTTATGTTGTCGAGGGTGGCGTTCTTTGTGGATAGAGTTCTCATAAGCACGCTGTCGCCCTCTTTGATGCGCACGAGTTCGTCGAAATACATCGTGTTGAGTTCGCTGCCGATGTTTTTGAGAGTGTAGCCTCTTTTTGCCATTTGTTGAAGCGCGAGAGCGGTCGCACCTTCGGAGGAAAGATTATATCTGGCAAGTCCTGCGTCGGTATCGGGATTGTATAGGCGGAATCTCGGGACTGCGACGTAATATTCGCCACCGTCTTCAACCGTGCCGGAATACTCCGAGAAATCGCCGCTTGCGGTTTTTTGATAGAGGGTGTACTCAGACAAATCGTGAGCGTATTTGTTGTACGCCACAAACACCGTGTCTTGCACGTATGCGCCGCTCGCGCTTGCGACGTATGCGTCGTATTCGATGTCCATAACCTCACCGATAGTGAGCGAATCGGCAATAGTTGCAAGGTCGTCGAGGGTGCAGCCTCTTGCGGCGAGCGATTGCATAATACGCGCGGATTCGTCGTTTATATCGATGAGTTCGTCGATTTTGAGAGTGTTGATTTTCGTGCCGATTTCGGTGATTTTGCAATCTTTGAGTGCGATTATCGCTTTTGACGTGCCGGGCTTATCGGTGTCCACGACGTCGCCGACTGTGAGCGAGTCGAGAAGTCCGTCCGCATTTTGAAGCTCCACGACGCTCATATAAGCGACGATTTGAAGTACGGTTGCGGACGTGCCTTTGTGTGTGCGCAAATACGCCGTGCCGCTTGCCGTTTCACCCTCGCCGAGAGTGCGGAGCATGCTGTCTTTGGTTATGGGGCTGTCCGTGATATAGAAAACGTCGCTGTTTTCGTACGTGCCGTCTTCCAAGGCGTATTTCACGTTTTGGATATCGATATTGCCGCCCGAAACGGAAGGAGTAGATGCAAACGCAATATCTTTAAGAGCGGTAAACTCCTTTTGCACGAGGGTGTATTTGCCACCGTCAAGCGTTGCGATGCGGTTTGCATAAGTTGCGATATACAACTCGTTCATATCCGCAACGTCCGTTGAAAGAGTGTATTGAACGTGACGATAGAAAGTTTTTTCGTTTTCGTCATCGTTGAAATCGTCCGCATAACAGGAGTTGTCTACGACGTATTTTTCGCTTTCCGTTCCGTCCTCTGCGACAGAGGTCTTTTTGACGTATCTCAATTCTTTTTCGACGAGTTTGTCGGTCGTGCCGTCGCCGTCGGTGTCGATTGCGCCTGCGATAAATGTTTCAACTCCGAGAGCGGGGGAGTAGTTTTTGTTTTGAAGTTCGGTCTTTGAAACTTCTTGATAAATATCGATTTTTTTGTAAACGCGGTTTTCGCCTTTGACGACGAAAGAGTCGGTGTCTACGTCCAGAAGTCTGTTGAGAGTAATTGCGTTGACCACTTCGCCGAAAGAGGAGAGCGACACGTCTTGAATCGTTGCGATGAGCTTGTTGTCGCCCGTGCCGATGTCGATGCCGAAATCGTCCTTAATCTTGCGCACGGACAAATCGCCGTTGAGCGAGCCCATAATGTTGTTGAGTGCGGTTTGCAAGTTGTTTTGCAAGTTTTCGTCGAGGATAGGCAAGCCGTAGGAAGAGAAATCGACGCCGGCAATACCGCTTATATCGTTGAGTGTGAAAGAATTGACCACGATGGACATATCGTTCAAAATATCTTTGATCGGGGCGGTGTAGAAGTCTTTCGTGGTGAAATCTATGACGCTCA
>OGPS01002439.1_pt1 | contig 11605 bp, 9 predicted proteins | sample 1552931 | NCBI WGS metagenome assembly OGPS01 (sample SAMEA2580252, study PRJEB22360) | human gut metagenome | biome: human gut; feature: human-associated habitat; material: faeces | place: Denmark | collected 2008/2010 | reverse complement strand
TAAATTCGTACACTTCCCTCAATCTGTCTGAAAATGAAATTATTATAAATGTTAGTTACTATTTGCTTTAGCTTTTGAAATCATAACTGGAAGTGTTGCATCTATTGACTCAGAAATTCTTGCTATAAAATGCTCAAAATCAGCCTGCATACCACTTTCTATCCATTTATATGTACTTCCGATTATCGCATAGCCATAAAAATACGACATGAATTCCAGATCCTTTTCTGAGATATTCTCACCCTCACTCTTAGCCGCAATATAACTTCTTACTACCTCAGCGGTCATCTTTTCAAGATAATTGGTAATAATATCGCGGTTCCTGGAATTATAGACGTGTATCACAACGTCCTTATACTCCACAAGTATCTCCGCAGCCCTGCTGTACTCCTCATAAAATGAACCATTACTTCCAGCTTCTCTTAAATTCTTCTCAATCTCTTCCATAAATATGTTATTGAGAACATCGTATATATCCTTAAAATAATAATAAAATGTGTTTCTGTTAATTTCACACTCATCACATATATCTTTAACCGTAACTTTATCAACTGATTTCTGCTTTAGTAATTTTAAAAGGCTTAACATTATAGCTCTTTTTGTAAATTTAGCCATAGTAATATCTATCCTCACATTCTAAATATATATTCAGCTTATATGTTCTATAATATAACACAGGTTTGGCTTTTCGCCTACCTTAAAAATCCAACTTTAATTTAATTTTTATACCATATTATTATTTCAAATATAAATTCAGCCATATCTTTTAAAATGTAAAGAGCTAACCATTATATGCCACAAAGCTATGCCTGCATATTAATGATTAGCTCTTTTACTATTATGATAACACAATCACACCAATACCTGTGTAAATAATCCGACCTAGTTATCTTTATTCTTATTCTCTTTATAAGCCTTCTTCGCTTCTGCTATTCCTGCTTTAAGTCCAGCCACCCCTGCAAATGCTACCTCTTTACCAGCCTTGGCGGCTTCCTTACCCACCTTGACAGCCTCTTTAGCTACTTCCCTGCCTACCTTGGCGGCTTCGTTAGCAGCTTTCTTAGCTTTCTCCTTAAGCTCATCTGTATCTATGCCTTCCTTAGCCGCGGCATTAGTGTCACCTTCGCTGTCATTCTGCAATTCGCTGGCGATTGCTGCCTGTGCTGCTGCAAGTCTTGCAATAGGTACTCTGAATGGTGAACAGCTTACATAATCAAGTCCTGCCTTATGACAGAATTCTATGCTTGATGGATCTCCACCGTGCTCTCCGCATATTCCGCACTTAAGTGCTGGTCTTGTCTTTCTTCCGTTGGCAACTGCCATTTTAACAAGCTGTCCTACACCATTCTGGTCTAATCTTGCAAATGGATCTGACTCATATATCTGACTCTTATAATATGAGTCAAGGAACTTTCCTGCATCATCTCTTGAAAATCCAAAAGTCATCTGTGTAAGATCATTAGTACCAAATGAGAAGAACTCTGCTTCTTTAGCGATAGCATCTGCAGTTAAGGCTGCTCTTGGTATTTCTATCATAGTACCAATATGATATTTCATATCAGAATTATATTCTCTCTTAACTTCTTCAGCTACTTCTACAACGATATCTTTAACAAACTTAAGTTCTTTTTCTTCTCCTACTAAAGGTATCATAATCTCAGGTGTAATATCATAACCTTCTTCTTCTTTAACCTCAATAGCGGCTTCCATTAAAGCCCTAGTTTGCATTCTAGCAATCTCTGGATAAGTAACAGCAAGTCTACATCCTCTATGACCCATCATTGGATTAAATTCATGTAATTCTGCTATCTTATTCTTTAAGTGTTCTACAGTAACATTCATATCTTTTGCTAAAGCAATTATATCTTCTTCTAAAGTAGGTAAGAATTCATGTAGTGGTGGATCTAAGTATCTAACAGTCATTGGAAGATTCTTTAACTCTTTATACATAGCTTTAAAATCACCTTTTTGGAATGGGATTAATTCATCTAAAGCTTTTGTTCTATCTTCAACTGTCTCTGATAGAATCATCTTTCTAATCTTAGGTATTCTATCTTCTTCAAAGAACATATGCTCAGTTCTACATAATCCTATACCTTCTGCTCCTAGTTCAATAGCTTTAGCAGTATCTCTAGGATTATCAGCATTAGTTCTAACACCTAGTGTTCTATATTCGTCAGCCCACTTCATTATTCTACCAAAATCACCACTTACTGTAGCCTCTTTAGTAGGAATATCTCCTGCATATATTTTACCAGTGTTACCATCAAGTGAAATATAATCTCCCTTATGGAATGTCTTACCTCCTAAAGTAAATTCTTCCTTTTCTTCATTGATATTAATAGCACCACAACCTGCTACACAGCATGTACCCATACCTCTAGCAACAACCGCAGCATGAGAAGTTCTTCCACCTCTTACGGTTAAAATACCTTGAGAGGCAACCATACCTTCAATATCTTCAGGGGTAGTCTCTAGTCTTACAAGTACTACTCTCTTTCCTTTACCACCTTTACCTAATGCTTTTGCTTCTTCAGCAGTAAATACTACCATGCCAGCAGCAGCACCAGGACTAGCAGGTAATCCTTCACCAATAGAAGTACTCTTTTTTAATTCTAGAGTGTCAAATGTTGGATGAAGTAATTGATCTAGACTCTTAGCATCAATTCTAAGTACAGCCTCCTCTGGAGTAATCATACCTTCATCTACTAAATCACAAGCAATCTTAATTGCAGCTTGAGCAGTTCTCTTACCATTTCTTGTTTGTAAGAAATATAACTTACCTTCCTCAATAGTAAACTCCATATCTTGCATATCTCTATAATGATTTTCTAGCTTTTGAGCAAGTTCCATAAACTCTTTATAGCATTCTGGTAAATCTTCTTCTAGTTTAGTAATAGGTTCAGGAGTTCTAACACCTGCGACTACATCTTCTCCTTGAGCATTAATTAAGTATTCTCCATAAATACCTTTTTTACCAGTTGCAGGGTCTCTAGTAAAGGCAACACCAGTACCTGAAGTATTACCCATATTACCAAATACCATTGATTGTACATTAACTGCTGTTCCCCAATCTCCTGGTATATCATTCATTCTTCTATAAACGATAGCTCTAGGATTATCCCAAGAACGGAATACTGCTTTAACTGCTCCCATTAATTGTTCTCTAGGTTCTTGAGGGAACTCTTCACCATTCATGTGATCACTATATACTTTTTTAAATCTATTTACTAATTCTTTTAAATCTTCTACTGTAAGTTCAGTATCATAATGAACACCTTTCTCTTCTTTTAATTCATCTATTATTTTTTCAAAGAAAGATTTATTTACTTCCATTACTACATCTGAATACATTTGAATAAATCTTCTATAAGAATCATAAGCAAATCTAGGATTACCAGTCTTTTTAGCAAATCCTTCTACTGCTACATCATTTAATCCTAGATTAAGTATTGTATCCATCATACCTGGCATACTTGCTCTAGCACCACTTCTTACTGATACAAGTAGTGGATTATTTATATCACCAAACTTCTTTCCTTGTAATTTTTCTAGTTCTTCTAGTGCTTTAAAGATTTGAGATTCTATCTCTTCAGATATTTCTTTACCATTATCATAATAATTAGTACAAGCCTCTGTTGAAATAGTAAATCCTTGAGGTATAGGTAATCCTAAATTAGTCATTTCTGCTAAATTAGCACCTTTACCACCAAGTAAATTTCTCATATCTTTGTTACCTTCTTTAAAGGTATAAACATATTTTGTCATCATATCATCTCCTCACTCTAATATAATAACAAAATCAAATAAAAAGTTCAATAATAATATAAAATTTTTACTATTTCTTTACATTTTTTATCACTTTCAGCCTATAGTCTTCCAGTGTCATTTATAGCCTATAGTCTATAAATGATATATCAACCATATCTATCATATATAAGCCATTAATACATACAAAAAGAAGTTACAATTAATGTAACCTCTTCTAAATTATCTCTTACTAAATTGTGGAGCTCTTCTTGCACCTTTAAGACCATATTTCTTTCTTTCTTTAACTCTTGGATCTCTAGTTACAAATCCATTTGCTTTAAGAATTCTTCTATATGAATCTTCGTTAGCGGCATTATCTTCATCATATACTAGTAATGCTCTTGTAATACCAAGTCTGATAGCACCAGTTTGTCCTGAAAAACCACCACCAATAACTTCTGCATTAACATCAAATGTGTTTTCGTTATTAGTTACTACTAATGGTTGTTTTAAATCCATTACTAATACTTCATATGGCATGTATTCGTGAACATCTCTACCATTTACAGTTATTTTACCAGTACCTGGAGTTAATGTAACTTTAGCTACCGAACCTTTTCTTCTACCAGTTCCATAAAAACTTCTTTTTTCTTTAGCCATTATTTGTTACCTCCCATTTCTAATACTTTTGGCATTTGAGCAGCATGTTTGTGATCTTCACCAGCATATACAAATAATTTTTTGTACATTTGTCTTCCAAGTCTATTATGAGGAAGCATTCCTTTTACAGCTCTTTCTACCATTTCTACTGGATAATCTTGTCTCATTTCTTTAGCAGTTCTTTCTCTTAAACCACCTACATATCTAGAGTGATCATAATAAATTTTTCCCTCTAGTTTGTTACCAGTTAATGCTACTTTATCAGCATTTACAATGATAACATAGTCTCCACAGTCAACATGTGGTGTATATGTTACTTTGTGTTTTCCTCTTAATATAGTAGCGGCTTTACTAGCTACTCTTCCTAGAGGAATGTCTTTAGCATCTATAACATACCAAGTTCTGTTTACTGTTTCTTTTGATTGCATAAATGTTGTTTTCATTCTTTTTCTTCTCCTTTTAATATTTTATAAGTTCGTTTTTGTATATTAGATGGTCCCAATATCTAATATCCTCCAACAAAATGTACCGATTATGATTTTACTATTATTTTATGATTTTGTCAATATTTTAGAGCTTTTTTCTTTATTTTTCTCAATATTTTATTATTTTTTTATTACTTTAATAAAATATTTACGCTCATTTTAATAAATTTTACTTTTTCTGCAGAATATTCTGCAGAGTTCTGCAGAACTCTCTGCAGAGATTTATTTAGCGATCCAAATTGGCTTTGCATCAGAACCTATATTTTCAATTAAATTTCTTTTTCTTAAATAAGTTAACGCTGTTCTCACTCTATTATTTTTTATTTCTAAATCAGAATTCATTTTTGAATAAACATGTTCATTAATTTCTTGTCTAGTTCTACCATTTGCAGTTTCTTTAATAAAGACATAAATGATATTTTTTAATTCATTATTGTTAATAGAATTAATACCAGAATTTTGGCTTGTTAATGGTATGTTTGCAACAAAAATTTCATCATCTCTAAATGAAGGCTCTCCTCCACCGCTATATATTTTAGTATATTTTGCTATTTTTCTAATACCAGAACCCAATTCGTCTGCAAGACCTATTTCTTTAAAGAACCCTGCAATTTTAGGATTTTTGGGATATGGGGAATAATTATTCAAATCTATAAAGCCTATTGTTCTGGGCTTATTGGCATTTTCTGTAATAATACTATCCTTTGTAATCACCAATTTGGCAGGATATGGATTAGAATATTCTCTATGAATTAACAAATTTACGCACAATTCCCTAGCAATTACATCTCTTACATTTATTCTCTGATCATTTTCAATATAAAATTTATCATTTAAATGTTTTTTTATAAAGTCTGTTAATCGTTCATATGAATCTAGCAAATTAGTTTTAATATCATCGCGATCATCATATCTCTCTGTATCTTTGACTTTTAAAATTGCATCTGTTTTGTAATATGATAACGCCGAAGTAATTATATCGTCTTTTCCGAATAATAATAAGCATGCCAAGTTAAAACCTTCTTTGCCAGTTTCTAGATTTCTTTCATATAATCCTGCACTTCTTAGCATTTCTTCATTACTCATTTTTGACCATGGGTGATTTGATGTTCTGTTTGATGCCATTTTTCTTGCCTCTTCAATTAAATCAAGTTTTAGGTCGTTAATTGTTGCAAAGGGATATATCTTATTTTCAATATAAGTGTTCCTTTTTCTAATATACAAATTTGAAATTTGAGTAGTATTGTTGGTGATATCAAAATCACCATCTTCATTTCTGTCATAAATCTTATTTGCCGTTTTATGCACATCAGAACTTTCATGAACATAAATATATAAAATATGTTTTTCTTTATACAGATATTCTTTTATATCAAGATGTACAGTTGGAAATATTTTTTCTGGATTATTACATAAATCTACAAACTCCTTTTTTATATTTTTAACATAGTCCTTATATATTCCTATTACTTCAGAATTATCTTTGATACCTAAAAATATATGTCCTCCGTTTCGGTTTAGCATCGAACAAACTGTTTCAAATAAATTGCTTGGTAACTTTTTTCTTGCTTCCTTAAACTCAACCATTATTCCTTCTCCGAAATTTACAAATTCAATAAGATTATTTGGTAATTTTTCTATCATATTCTACGCTCCTCTCTATTCATTATACACTTTTAAAATATATATATTGTCATAAGATGTTGTAACATCTTATTTATTCTTGTTCATAGTAATATGTGTACAATATCTACCACTTCAAAAGGTTTTATTTAATTTTGTTTACTCTTTATCTGGATACAATTTAAGTTTATATGATTTATACATAACTACTGTTTCCAATCTTTATAGTGCTTATTATATTATGAACATACTTTGATGTCAATATTATATCTTCTTTTTGATACAGTTGTATGCTTTATTTTGTAATTAAAAATAATATATATTTTCATAGTTACTTATAAATATTAAAAAAATGGGATTCATTCTCTTTCTTAGTTGTACAATAAAGTAACACTAATTAAGTTTCAAGTTCATATTATATAAAAAATCAATTTAATAGCATAATTTCATGTGAATGATTTGATACTAAAAAATGTACTTTTTTACTCTTTTCATTCATAACTTATATATAATATGTATGGTTGATACTTTATCTTTAGACAAAGTATTTGGCTAAAGATAACCCTCTAGAACAATAGATCTAGAGGGCATATATTAAACTAAAACTCAAATTCAGTATGATCTTTATCTATAAATCCTAGAGTACATTCTACTCCCATACTAGTTAAAATATCACTAAATTCTTTTTGTAATTTTAAAATACTTTCTTTATTTTCCGTAAAACCATCTAATGGAATAAAAGCATTCTTAATGGTTTCATCTACTTTACTATTTTCTCCTTGTCTCCATGTCCATCTTCTTGTTTTAACATCATTACCACTTACATAGATTACTTCTCCAACATCAGGATTATCATAGTCTCCTCCTCCAAATGGAACAAATCTATCATCACTATTAGCAAATCTTATCTCAATATCTCCTCTAAATCTATCAATATCATGAATACCAAGAGGGATTCTATACTTTAATGATAAAGCATTACCTAAATCTACTATTGGATTGATATTAGGTATATGTTTAGACTTAACTGTTCTACTTACTAAGGCTTCAATAGAACACATATATTTATTAGGATTAATATCTAATTTTCTAAAGGCTTCTCGATATAATTCTATTTCTGGTAATTCTTTTACTTTCTTATCTTGATATTCTTTAGATATATTATTTATTTCTTTATTTAATAATTCTTTGATAAATGGGTAATCCTTGGTATTATCAATGTCTCTAGCTATTATTACACCAAAACATGCATTATCTACTTTATCAAAAAACTTTTTATCAACTTTAAATTTCACTTTTCATCTCTTCTTTCTTTATTAATTTATTTATCATAATTATCTAGAAATTCCTTAAAAGTAATTGCAGTATCTTTTGGTAATATTTTTTCTAGTTCTTCTAGTGATGCTTCTTTCATTTTGGATATAGTTTTATATTTCTTAAGTAATTTATTCTTTCTTACTTCTCCTATTCCTTCGATATTATCTAGTACTGTTGATAATGCTCCCTTACTTCTTATTTGTTTATGATAACTTATTGTAAAGTTATGTACTTCAGTTTGCATCTTTGTAAGTAAAAGAAATAAGTCACTTCTTTTATCGATAGGTATTTCTACTACTGGGTCAAAACCAAGTAAAACATTAGTAGCATGTTTATCATCTTTCTTAAGACCACATACTGGAATATCTAGTCCTAATTCATTAATTACTTCTCTTGCTACATTAATTTGTCCTAAACCACCATCTACTATTACAAGACTAGGTTTTACTAGTCCATCTTTTAGTACTCTAAAATATCTTCGATATATTACTTCTCTCATTGTACCATAATCATCATTCTTATCATTAGTTATTTTAAATTTACGATAATCATTCTTTGAAGGCTTACCATCTACAAAGACTACCATTCCTGATACATTAAAAGTACCAAATAAATTTGAGTTATCAAATAGTTCTATTCTATCTACACTATCTAATTTTAATTTATCTTTTAATTCTTCTAAAGCATTAGTAATCTTATCTTCATCTCTCTTAATATAAGTCATTTGCTCTTCATAATATATTCTAGCATTATCATAGGCTAGATCTAGTATTTTTTTCTTTTCACCTTTGATAGGAGTCATAAATTTTATCTTAAATACTTCTTCAAATACTTCTTTATTTAAGTTATCTGGTACTAATACTTCTTTAGGCATAGATACATTCTTATTATAGAATTCGAATAAATATCTAGAAAACTCTTCTTCCTCTGTATCAATCATTGGAAAGATATTTCTATTTCTATCTAGTAGTTTACCTCCTCTTATAAAGAGTATTTGTATACTAATATAGTTATCTTTAGCATAGTAAGAAGCTACATCTATATTAACACTGTTATCTAAATCTACTTTTTGTTTTTCAGTAGTTATATTGATATAGTTTAATAGTTCTTTATATTCTAAAGCCTTCTCATAATCTAAATTATCAGAGAATATCTTCATTTTTTCAGTAATTCTATCAGTTAGTACTTTAGTATTACCATTTAAGAAAGATATAATTTCACTTTTCATCTCTTTTATTTTATTTTCATCAACTTCATGAGTACAATATCCTAAACACTGTCCGATATGATAATATAAGCATTCTCTTTTTTCATAAGTCTTACACTTTCTTAATGGATAGATTCTATTTAGTATTTCTACTACTTTACGAGCCGCTCCTACATTAGGATATGGACCAAAAAGATTATTCTTTACTTTCTTTACATTAATTCTTCTTATTATTCTAAGAGTTGGTACTTTATCACTAGTTAGTTCAATATATGGATATGATTTATCATCTCTATATAATATATTATACTTAGGATTATATTTTTTAATTAGATTTATTTCTAATAATAAACTTTCCATCTCCGTATTTGTTACTATGTATTCAAAATGATCTATTTCTCTTACTAGCATCATTGTTTTACCTGTATGTTCTCTTTGAAAATAAGAAGATAATCTATTTTTTAAGTTCTTACTTTTTCCAACATAAATAACAATGTTATCTTTATTCTTCATAAGGTAACATCCAGGTAAATGTGGTACTAAAGATAGTTCTTCCTTAAACATATAAATCACCTTCTTATTATATAATAAAAAGTCCTTAATGGACTTAATTTTTATTATGGCGGAGTAGGAGGGATTTGAACCCTCGCAGCAGTTTCCCACTCTATACCCTTAGCAGGGGCACCTCTTCAGCCTCTTGAGTACTACTCCGTTGCTACATATATAATTCTATATTAAATTAAATGAAATGTCAACTAATTTTCACCATTTTTATATCTTCTTTATCTTTATAAATGTTATTCATATCCCTTATAATGTCTTTTATTTCATCATTATTAGTACTATTACTTAATTTTTCATCATATTCATTTAATTTATTTATTATTTCTTCATCATTTATTAAATACTTATTTATAGTTAGTTTCTTATTATATAATTCTTCTATCTTACTTATATTATCTTCATTCTTAGTAAGAGCCACTACTACATTATATTTACCTTTATCTTCATAATATATATAATTACTACTTATTGTACTAGCTTTCATTTCATCATAATTATTATATGATGTATCTAGTAATAAATATATAACATTAGAATTTAAAGTACTACTACCCTTCTCTTCATAGATATTAAACATTAACCTACCACATAAAGTTCCACAGATGACTGCTAAAAAAATAGGTACAACTATTTTCTTTAATTTACTTTTCATTTTATCACCAAAAATAGTATATACCTATTATTATAATTTTTTTGTCGAATTATCTCAGGACAAGATATCATATTCACAGTGTAAACTTTCTAACTAAGATAATTCCAAATAAAAAGAAGATAACTAGTACCTTCTTATTAATAATTCTCATAAAATTCACAATACAATGTATTAGGAATATCATTTGTTATTTCTAAGTAATATCCCTGATATCTCATAGTATCTAGACTACTAAAATTATATACATTTTTCTTTTCTTTATCAAGATAACAGGCCATTAAAGTAGTATTTTGAGAAGATTCAAATAACTGATCATAACTAGTATATAAGTCTACATCATAACCATTACTTTTTTTCTTATCAAACGAAATTGTAGTAGACATATCTCCATATCTTCCCGACATGTATAAGTGTATTGTTGCAATCTCTTCTTCTTGTCTAACTAAATTAATAGGGATAACCATCTCATAGACATTATCAGTAAAGATATTCTTTAATTTAATATTAAAAAAAACTATTCTATCGCTTGGTTTAACATTTCCATTAATATTACTACTAATCTCTACTTCACTAATACTATCATCTACTTTTTTTGAATATAAAGTTACTCTATCTTTTCCTTCTTCAGCACCTTCAGAAAATCTAATTTCTTTACTTACACTATCATAGTATAACCATCTTTCTTCCGTTACTCCACCAATTCTGTTACCCCAAATATTACACCCTTTGCTTTCGCAATTAACTAAATCTAAACCATCTGTTTCAATAATATAATCTTTTATCTTTTCTTTAATATTATTAATTATAATAGCATCATCATAAGCAATAACTGTTTCATGATAAACATCATCTGTCTTACTAACTAGTTTAACGGTAATTTCAATCAAAAAGAAAGCAATGGCAAAAGCAATTGTAGAAGCCAAAATAATTTCTACGGTTAAATATCCTTTTCTATTTAATTTCATATCATCACCTTACCCTTAGTCCATAGTAGTAGCAGTCATCCCCTGTTTTACACATTTCTGTTATAAGCATATATTCATATTTTTCAGTATAATCAAAGTGTTCTTTTAAATAGGAAATATAATCTTTAAAAGTTGTATTACTATTCATTTCTGCAAGTAAACCAACGCTATTAGCATCATAAAGTGAGAAATACATTTTAATACCTCCCCCAGAAGCAGTATCAATGTTATATGCTGAATAAAAATTAGAATCATTTGAAAATACATTATTTAAATTCACTTCTTTACTATCATTAGTACTAATATACTCGTTAATATACCCCATATAAATAAGCATATCATTTACTTCTTCAGTAAAATATAATGTATCAATATCATAATA
>OGPS01002432.1_pt1 | contig 11634 bp, 10 predicted proteins | sample 1552931 | NCBI WGS metagenome assembly OGPS01 (sample SAMEA2580252, study PRJEB22360) | human gut metagenome | biome: human gut; feature: human-associated habitat; material: faeces | place: Denmark | collected 2008/2010 | reverse complement strand
GATTAGAGGGCGGTCGTACTCGCCCTGCACACGGGGATGCGAATCGGCGAGGTCTGCGGCCTTCGGTGGTGCGATGTGGATTTCGAGACGGGCCTGATCTCGATCAGACACTCGGTGGCGTACGCGAAGGGAATGGGTTCGTTCATCAAGGACACCAAGACCCATGACGCCAGGGGTATCCCCATCGACCCGGTCGGCCTACTCCCCTTCCTGAAGGAGATCCACGAGATCGATTCGCAGAGGCTCCGGGAGGCGTCGACCCTCGGCCTGCGCGACCTCGCGGACCGCTACGTCGCGTCGGAGCCGGGCGCGACCTTCGCGACGACAAGCTATATCCGCAGGGCGTTCAAGACGTTCTCGGAGACCAACGGCCTCATGGGCACCAACGACGAGCTGATCACGTTCCACGGCCTTCGCCACACGTTCGCAACGCAGTGGATCCGCCAAGGCGGCGATATCAAGGCGCTCCAATCGATCCTCGGCCACAAGGACGCCATGGCGACGCTCAACGTCTACGCCGACATCGAGCCCATCTCCAAAATCCATAACATGCTGCGCGCCACGCCGTGCCTTTGGCGCGGGCACCTCGGGCCGAGGGTCGATCCGGGTCCCATGTTCCAACAGAGGATCCAGGAGTCCATCGAGACGCTCCAGGCGTTCGGCTACGGCATCACCGAGCCGGACGACCGAAATATCGCCATACGCGACGTGAAGACGAACAGTTGGCTCTAGCTCACCGAGTACGCGGCAGTGCTGGGCCCATCCCAACTGAGGTCACGGTGGTCGGATGGGGGCCCCCCCCGCGGCATGCGCCGCGGAGCGGTATCCCCTACCGAAGGGCGGGGATGTCCTCCGCTTCCAGTTCGGAATCAGCCGTCGGAGGCGTTCGGCTGACTGCGGGAACGGCCTGTCCGCTCAATGTGTTCGGCTGAGATCGGAAATCAACCAAACTGAACCAGGTTCAGTTGACATGGTTAAAAACGAGGGGCGACGCTTTTGCGTCACCCCTCGTCCCGGCCGGTTGCTTTAGTTGTACACACGGTAGTTACACTTGAACTGGGTTATGTGTCCATAGTTGGAGCGGTACCAACCCGACGTATAGCTGATTGCCTCTGCGCCTAGATAGTCGTAGCCCTTGTTGTAGCGAAGCTGACGGTAGGTCGTGTCGTACTCTGCTACGTAAAACGTGTCTCCAGAGAAGGCTTTGTACCGGTCCTTAACCGTCGAAGCCATGTACGCGGGTTCGACATCGCCTTTCTCCCCGTTGAGCGCATAGACGGGTGCCGCGATTCCGCATAAAGCCGTTGCCACGAGGATGGCGTAGACAGCCATGCGCGACGCATTGGACTTCAGCTGTTCAAATAGTTTCATGTCATTCACCTCGCTCGTATGTATCGAGGTATTCCTGCTTGAGCGTCTGCGAGGACGACTCGATCTTTTCCACGAGCGTGCCGGCCTCGATGAAGTAGAACGAGTTGGTGAGGTCTGCCAGGTCGTCGAGCAGATGGCTTGAAATGAGCACGCTTCGTCCCCGCGCCACCTCGCTGCGCATCGCGTCGCAGGAGGTTTTCCGCTTTCCCGGATCGAGGCCGTTCAGCGGTTCATCGAGGATGAGGTACGGGCAACCGGTCGATATCGCCATGGCAAGCTTTACCTGCTGCTTCATTCCTGTCGAGAGTTTACGGGTCGGCTTGTCGAGATATGGGGAGATTCCGAGGGAGTCGCAGAGCGAGTCGATGTCGGCGGCCGATTTCCACGCCTCCCTAACGAAAGCAAGGTGCTCGATGGCCGATAGCGTGGGATAGAGATCCGCGCTGCCCGAAGAGCTCAGGTAGACGAGTTCTGCGAATTCGGCTGATCGACGTTGGCAGATTCCGTCTGCCGCCAGGCTTCCCGAGCGGATGCGGGTGGGAAATTGGCCCGACAGCGCTTCCAGGAGGGTGGTTTTCCCCGAGCCGTTGGGGGCAACGAGGCCCGCCGCCGTTCCCGGGCTCAGGAAAAGCGACCCGATTGAAAGTATCGTCGTGCTTCCGTATCCCACGCTCGCGTCCAGAAGCTCGAGCCCATGGTGCTTTTTCGCGGGTCCAGGCTGTTTGGGGGAACGTGCCGCAACGGCGCCGACCGTAAAAAAGACCGCGACGTATGCCAGGGCCACGGCAAGCATCGATGCGCTGCCTGAACCGGAGCCAATGAATTCTGTCGGGAAGCATCCCACGTAACCCGTTGCCTCGATAGGCGAGAATACGGCCAGCGGCAGGAGATTGAGCGCGGCGTTATGCCCTAGTGCCGAATCGGACAGTAACGGGAATGCCGGGGCCGCGACAAGCAGCGCGGAGGTAAGGGGGCCCGCGAGGACGCGCCTCGTTGCGGTCGATAGGACGGCGGAGCAAACGGATATCAAGGTTCCGCCCGCAAGAAGCGCGATAAGCAGGGCTGTGAAGACGTTTCCCGCAGTCGTGGTGGCAAGCGCGCCGTCATGGAAGAAGGCGATCGGGTACCCGATTTGCCCGAAGCCGTTTAGGGCCAAGGCGTAAATGCCCCCGGGTGCGAGGCCGGCGAGGAGCATCGCGGTCCCCGCGACGATTATCGAAAACACGATCTGAATAAGGCGCCGGAATTTGGGCACGGGCGCCTTTGCCGCCAGGGTCGCAGGCCTTGTGGCGCCGAGCACGAGTATCGACGAGAGAAGGAAGGGGATGAAGGGAAGGAAAGACGGCACCATGGCAATGGCGTAAGGCAGGAAGGAAAGGAATGGCAGATCGCTTGCGGAGGCCGGGATATCCGTGATGCCGGAGCTGCTCAGGGCACGGCAATATGCGAGCTCCGCGTCATTGGTCTCTCGGTCTCCCACGATGGACCCGGATTGGAAGCCTTCGCCCATGAGCGCGTAGTAGCTCTCGGCAGAATCGAGAAAGGCGGCATCGTTTTGGGCGGCAAGGGCGGCGTTCGCGTATCTTGCAAGCTCCGCGTCATTTTGCTGCTCTGGAGATAGGTCTGTGCCGCTGGCCTGGGGCGCGCGCGTATTGAATGCGTCGACAAAGCTCTGCATGCCCTGCTTCATAAAGAAGGGCCCGTAGATGGGTGAATTGAACGCAATGGGGACGGAAAAGGCTGCAGCGAGAACGAGCGTAGAGATCCATACGGCCCTGTCTCTTAGGATTAGTTTGAGAAGAAGTCGACAGTACATTTGGAAGCACCTACGTTCCTCAAAGAATTGTTAGATTAAAAGTAACAGACCGGATGAAGATGCGTAAGATGGGGGCGAGGCGAATGGCTGAGCGGTATCGATACGCGGGCTCAACGGCATCATATTGACCACATAGATTATTAACTTGCTTGACTTGTAAACCTAATCGTCCTGTCATCATATTCAACTTCGAAAAAAGGGGAATGGGGGCATCCAGATATATCGAGTATTACTGGAACCCCGGCGATGCGCGGAATGATTTGTGACGAATAGTCATGTCCATCAAGAAGGCTCGACGCTTCGGGCAGCTCGTCAATCGATATATCAATTCTTGGAGACCTGTATTCCTACCATTTTTAAAGAAACAACGGCGGTAATTGCTATCGCGATTGCACCAATAATACCGAGCGCTATCTGAATGGGATATAACCCCAACACATGTCCAAATATGGAGAAAAACATTGCGGAAAAGAGGGCCCTTACCAGAGACGCGACGGAAAGGATCGTCGCGCGGAGATCGTCCGCTATCGCGTCTTGGATTAAGTTTTCCGAAGTGATGTACACCACTTCTGGGAGAAAGCAAAGCACCATGCTAAGGCCAAACAAACACAGCGGATTTGAAGCGAACCACGGAAGAATCATGAAAAGGCCAGCCTCGATTAGCATCGAGCCGAGCATGGTATTTCTTTTCCCGAAACGCGATGAGAAGAAATCTGCTGCAATGTAGGCCGTCGCATTTACTGCATAGGATGCACCGAAAAAGATTCCTATTATGGAGACGGGAGCATCAAATGCGTCGAATACCAGCTGATTCAAGTTGTAATAACTCCCGTAGAATCCATCGAGCATGCTTGTGCCGATTAGAAGAAGCAATACCGCAAAAGCGGATTCTCCAACGCGCCAGGTTTCGCGTCTGAACATCTTGGCTGCGTCAGACCTTCCCTTTTCAGAGCTTTCAGAACGGGTCGCTTCCGTCCTCTCAATGGGATACAGAAGGAAAAGCTGCAGGAGATAGAAAACGGAGACACATACGTAGAGGGCGCTCCAAGATACTTGGGCAATGAAAGATCCGAGCACAATTGCCATTCCCGTAGCGATTGATTGCGCGGCAAGCAGCCGAGCGTTGATGGTGAGGAAGCGCTCTCCTTGACCGGCATTCCGGGCAATTTCATATAAAAGCGCTTGTTCAGATCCCGATTGAAGGGAGTAGGCGAGCGCCTCAACAAGGGAAAGCACGACAAGAAGGGGACCTGAGAGCAACAGCATGCCGGCCGTATGGAAGAAAAGCAGCAGCACGCCCACTTGAATCGAAAACTTCTTTCCAAAGAAATCGCCTATCAACCCTGTTGGCAGCTCGAGGACGACCGTTGCAATGTTAAACAGGGCTTGATAAAGTGCGATTTGCGTGACAGACATTCCTTTCTCCGCAAGGAAAAGTAGAAATACCCCCCGAGATTCGAAGCCTGAAATGTTCATGGTCTCAATGAAGAGCTGATAAAGCTTTTGAACAGGGTATCGATAGGATAGGACATCCTGCGCTCTTTCTTCTCGACGAACTATTGCCAGCCGGTCGATTTCGAAACAAGAAACCGCATAATACACCCCAGCTTGATCTAGAGTTGCCGTATAGCTCTCTGCAACGGCAAATGCATCACGATCGCGATGCATTTCAAAAATATCTTCAATGCTTCTACCATCTCGATGAATCATAAGGTAGGTTGCGAATTTAAAATGGTCTATCAAATCAAAATACGTATCAGCACGCGCGAGCACGTCAAGAATGTCGTAATTTTCGTTCCTGACTGTGTATAGATGATTGAAATGAAGAGGTGACAGGCTGTTCGGGTCAATTCCGGCAGCAAGTAAATCTAAATAATACTGAGATTGCCGCAGTACGACGCGCGCCTGTCGTGGCTTGACTCGTCATGTTTAATCTGTTTCGTTAACTGAAATACGAAAATCTGGTTAATCAAAAAAGCAAAATCTGGTTAAATGAAAACTGTAAATTCGGTTAAACGTGCTGGTAATCAATGGTGAAAAATATGCCAAAAAAGTACTACACTCGAATTATCGAAAATGAGCTCGACCAGATGCTAGGAATATTCGGTGCCGTTCTCATCGAAGGACCGAAATGGTGTGGAAAGACAACCACAGCCGGGACCCGTGCGGCGTCCAAGCTCCTTCTCATGGACCCGTCGCGCAACTTCGAGAATCGCTTACGTGCCGAGACGGACCCGGCGCTTGCCGTTTCCGGCGAGGTGCCGCGGCTGATCGACGAATGGCAGGAGGTCCCGAAACTTTGGGACGCGGCGCGGTTTGAGTGCGACAACCGCGGTGGCGAGCCTGGCCAGTTCATATTTACGGGGTCGGCGACGCCGCGAGACAATGAACGGCCGATGCACAGTGGCGCTGGAAGGTTCGCTAAATTGCGCATGGATACCATGACGCTTTTCGAACTTGGGAAATCTAGCGGCGCGGTTAAGCTGTCGGGCATTATTTCTGGCGAAAAGTTCAATGGCGCTTTCGGATCGTTGGATTCTGCCTCGATTGCCGAGTACGTTGTCCGTGGTGGATGGCCCGCGGCGGTCGGTCGCGATGCGCTGGCTGCGTCGGCGATGGCGAAACGTTACATCGGCATAGTCGCCGAAGAAGATTTGTCTCGTGTTGATGGCTCTCGACGCGATCCCGAAAAGGTCAAAGCTGTCATCGAATCGCTTGCGCGTAATGAATCCACTTTGGCGACACTCAAGACGCTCGTAGCTGATCTTGGTGGAGAGGTATCGAGACAAACGGCGGCATCGTATATATCTCTTCTCGCTCGGGTCAGCTTCGTTCGCGATATTCCCGCATGGAATCCAGCAATGAGATCTCCTGTGCACTTAAGAGAATCAAAGAAGCATCATCTTGCTGACCCGTCACTGGCGGCCGCTGCGCTCGGGGCGACTCCGGAGACCTTGCTGCTAGATTTCAAGACGCTTGGACTACTTTTTGAATCGTTGGCACTCCATGATTTGTGGGTCTATGCGCGAGCAAACGGAATGAGCCTCTACCACTATCATGATTCTCGTGATTTAGAGGTCGATGCAGTCATTGCGGCTCCTGGCGGGACCTGGATCCCAGTTGAAGTTAAGCTCAGCTCCGCTCAAATCGAAGAGGCATCTGACAATCTTGTTGCTGTCGAGGAACGTATGGTTGCCGCCGGAAACAACCCACCGGTTTCGAAAGTTGCAATCATTGGATTTGGTTCACAAGCCTATGTTACCGACCGCGGCGTCCAAGTTGTTCCGTTGGATGTGCTCGCGCCGTAATGCTGTGGGCGAAGTGAAATTAACGCCGCAGTTTTTAGATCTGGTTTCTGAGATCTAAAACGCGAAACTCAAAATATCATCAGCTTGATTTTCGGCCGATCCGAATCGCGCCCGCGCAAAAGTCAAAGCGACTCGCGCGGGCGTTTCGTTTTTCATTTCGGATTTCAAATTGATTCAAAACAAAACGGGAGTTTCGAAAATCGATAGCGACCGGAGGGAGCAATCATAGGCGGCTTGGCCGCCGCATGAAAATCGAATCGTTAATCCGAACCGTAATTCAAATCGCGTTACCTTTCGACAATCCAACAACGCTACGAGTCTCACCAAAGACTCTCCGCGTCATTGAAATGTCGAAAGCTGCCTCAACTTTTTCGCTGGCGTTACGAAAAACATTCGACAAAGTCGAAGGTTTGCGTCGCGGGCGCCGCAAACCCGCTGCGCGGTGATGCAAATACTCGGCATCCCTCGCATTCGCATCACCGCTTCGCTCTCGCTACAGCGAATTTCTAACACTCAGCATCCTTCGCGTTAAAAATTCGCTTCCGCTCACGGTCTTCACGCAGTTACAACGCCGCGAGGCCTCTCGCTTGGAATGAGGCCTCTCATTCCACGTCTACACTGCGTTTCGCCCAATCCCCGTTCCGGAGATTGCAAGATGGGTGTGGGTGGCAACAAATGGGCCCATACGGGCCATTTGTTTTCCCACACATCTTGCTTTACCACCTCTCACGGCGGTAAAGTTTTCGCGAGACGTTTTCAAATCGCGTCGGCGATTTTTAAGCACTCGAAAAGGAAAGCGAATCGAATAGCTGGTTTTGCACCGGAGGCCTCTCCGGTGTGCGGTTCATTTTCGAGGAGCTGTCCGTGAGTACGAAACGTCCGTTCACAGTCAAGGCAACGCTGAGTGAAGAAGAAAAGAAAACGCTTGTTGCGTTTTCCAAAAAGGCCCAAATGTCTGAGGCCGAACTGATTAGGTATTTCCTGCGTCCCGATGACGCGGTGACTCGCGGGGTCGATCTGACTGAAGACGAAGAGCGAACTGAGATGATTCGCATCCGGGTTTCGCCAAGTGAGAAAAAATCCATTGAGAATCGCGCTTCTGAACTCGGCGTGTCGATGTCGGCCTTCATGCGTCGCACTGCTCTTGTCGGGAGAGTCGAGAAAATCGATGTCGATCGGGCGTCGATCGACAAAATCTATCACGAGCTTTTGAAGGAAGGAACGAATCTCAATCAGCTCATGTACTTTTTGAACGCCCAAGGGCTTCCCGCGTACAACGAGAAAGCTGTTTTTCGAACACTTGAGAAGGTTTATCAAGTTGGGCGTAAGCTAGACCGTTTCATCGACGAGCTTGAAAAGCGCTATTTCGTCGGTGGTGATGTGAAGTGACTGTTATCAAACAGAAAAGAGTGTCGAGTGAGCGCTATGCAAAGAATGTTCGTAAATACATCAACGGAAAAGATGCGATTGTGCGTGGTGGCTGGAACATCGAATGGAGCGACCACTGGTTTTCGAAAATGGATAGAACCAGAAAGGTTTTCCATCACGACAAACCGTCGAGAGCCGGAGTCAAAAACGTAATCATGCTTCATCAGATTCTCGCGTTTCTGCCCGAGGAGTGCAGCTGCAACGGAGGCAAGATGACCCCCGATGCATGTTTGGCCTACGCGGAGCAATGGCTTGCGAAGCACTATCCGCATCAACAAGTGATTCTCGCGTTGCATGAGGAAAGCGATAAGGCGGGAAAACGCTACGCGGTCCATATGGCGATCAACCGTACCGATTTGCTGACCGGCAAACGTTGCGAGACTGGTGGGCGTCGCGGAAAATTCGAACGCGCTTCATGGGTTCGTGAAATGGACAAGGCCTGGAATCTTACTCAACTTGAAAAAGGTAAGAGAAATTCAAAGATTCGAGATCGTCAGCCGCGCGATATTGAAAAGGAGATTGTCGATCGGGGAGAGTACAGTTATAAAAACAATCTGCGCGAGCTGATCCATATTGCAATCGACGACTACCACCCGAAGAATATAGAGCAGTTCAAAAAATTACTTGCCTCGTGGGGCGTAGACATTTTCATCAAGAACAATCGAGTCTATGCGACAGATCTCGATATCAAAGAGGCCGGTAATCCAAAATGTACCTTCAACTTGACCCGTCTCGACGGGCGGTTCGCGTTGAAGTCGTTGCAGACGGCTTTCGGAAATAACGTGTTGGAAGCCGAGCGAGCCCTTCCATACGAGAAACGTTGTGAGATTTACATCAAGCGTCTCAAGAAAGCATACTCGGCGTGGGTCGAGCAGGCGAAAGCGAGCAAGGGCGTCTCCTACAATTCGTTTCCTAAATTCATTGCACCGAAGTGCGATGAAGATCTGCTCGAAGATCCCGCCGTACGTGATGAGCTTCTTGCCCGGCGCGGTTACGCAAGGGAGATTCGCAACCGTTACGCCGGCGGCGTTGTCGATGCCGGCGACGACCGCGTTCGCGCCGCCGGCCAGGCGCACAGCGGTAGCGCCGTGTTGCGACAGATGGACGATCGCGTCGTCGATCGCGGCGATTACGCTCGCGGCGACACGCCTCGCTAGCCTCGAACTGCCTGTCGGGGCGGAGTAAAGCGCTCATGCCCCGGTAGAGCGGTGAGGCATGAGTTACTGAGGTATACTATAGTTTCCGCAGGTAGAGGCATAAAAAAATGGCAACCCGCCCGCCGAAAAGACGGGCGGGCGTGATACCATCAAGATTGTGCTCGGGTGCTACCAACACCTCCGCACGGTGTAGAGGCGAGCTACCAACTCGCGTTTCTACTTGCCAGTTGTGCTAAAAACGCAAACAGCACTCCTGGCACATCCAATGATAGCAGGGACCCGCAGGTCACGCTATGGATGACAGTTAGAAAACGCAAATGGGAGCCGGCTCGCACGGCTCCCATTTTTTATGGGAGCGGACATATGCCGTTCCCGGTCGGCACGGGTTTAAGACCCGTTCAAAAAGGTAGCCAAGGGCTCGAATAATCGGAGACTGAGCTGTACAGGTTCATTGTCCCGTCTCTACGGAGACTTCGACGGGGGTAGTGCCCTCCATGTGACCCCTGCGCCGCCTCGGCCCTTCTGGGCGGAGACGGCGTGCCGGATTCAGAGCGATTGTCCTGCTGGAAAACTGCAGGAAAGTAGGCGAACAGCCGAAGATCAGGAGTTGGCCGTGTGGCAACACACGTGTCGCGGTGATAAGCCGCAACGTCAAGCAAAGAGGATCACGATGAGCATGCAGCCGTGACGGATTCTGAGCCCAACCCCGGGTTCCGCCATGTACGGGGGTGCCGGTGAGGACGGCCGGCGCGTTAAAACGAACGGTCCGGATGCATGGGCGTAGCCATGCGGAGTCCCGCGAGATCGTCGAGCAAAAGGCCAAGGGGCGGGTGAGGCTTTCCCAGCTGCAATGCTGGTTTCGAAGATTTAGGGAGGGTCCACGATTGTGCCCGGACTCTGTGGATGCTCCACCGCCTAACAATTCAACCACCAAGCTAATTAGACCTCGCGACCAGTTATTACAATCAGCAAGTCATCAGCGCGAGGCGTGCCAGCCGTCAGCCCTCAGCGCCGGCGTCGCTTCGCTCCCCGGGCGATGTAAATAAGAGATATATAAGTCAGCGAGCTTTGCGAGCGGATCATAGGTGCCGTCAGGCACCGCATCAAAAGCGATTCGCAATCATTTCGGAATACATGTCGCTGGCGATGAGTGGACCTAGTCCAGACCTGTATCCGTACTAGGCGTTTCTAGAAATGCGCATGAGAAAGGGCCGAACCGAAGTGTCTGGCCGGACGCCAATTGTCCGGGAACTGCTTCTGGCTCGACCCTCCTTTACTTTCGCCCACTCGGTGGACTTCGGGTTTAATGCTTAGGGGCGGGGATTTACCAAAGTGAAAAATTAATGAAAAGAAACCCAGTGCAACAAATGCCATGGTGAGGGCTCGAATTGGCCATATAGATCTAAAATGGTCACAATATACAAATGTCGAGAGGCATTGGGAATATAGATGAAAAGAACTAAGGGTTTTCTTTTGTTGGTAATGATGCTGCTCGGACTGTTCTGCCTGGGTGGCCCTTCTTGGGCCGAGGCTGCCTGTCCTGAAGGTGATCCTCAGCAGTCTTATACGGGCAGTCTGCTGATAACTGCCAAGGAGGGCGATGCCGACTCTCAGTCTGGGGTAAATCCCCTTGCCACTTTTGAGGGGGACGGCGGAACGGTCAAGCTTGACCATATTGGTAGCGGGATTTTGAGGTGGCAAGTTCTTCCGGACAAAATTGCGAACGATCCCTTCTCTTTTGCTGGAACGATATATCTATACAAGGTTGTGAGCGGAAAACAAAAATACGTCGATTGCTATCCGACGAACGGGTCTGGAATTGCATTCACCGGCATTTCGGGGCAGATTGATACACATGTACGAAAGGGAACCTATGTGGTGCGTTGGGTTGGAGCTGCTGCAGGCCCGATATGGATTGCGGTCTTGCGCCCCGATGTCCAAATAGGTTTCTCTCTCTAGACGGGAAGTTGCTCATGGACGCCATATATGACGGAGATGACTGGGTCGATCATTATACTTGGCGCCTGGTCGGCTCGGATGACAATGGGGATGTGGTGTTTGATGGACTATGTCCAAAACATCTCCATCCTTTTGTCTCGTCGTTAATTGAGAGTTCTGCTCGTGTTGCCCCCTACAGCTCGGCATCGCTTCATGATACGGGCGTTTTGAAGACCATAAGGGAATCAATTGACGATGGCACGATGAGCGGCCCGCTGTTTTCTCGGCTTGTGGGGCTAGATGAGATTGACTCGAAACGACTGCTTGCGGGCGAAAAAGTGGAACTCACTTATCGGTCGATGATTTCAATCCTGCGGCTAGCCGATGTTCTTCGCAAATAAATGAGGCTTATAGGACAAAATGTGTGTCTACTTTAGGGGCATCGGCGCAGGTCGATGCCCCTTTTTCAGCCGTTTAAATTCCGTGCCCGCTTTTAACCGCTCGGACAGAATGTGTGTCCGGTTGCCTATCGTTCCCGCAGGTGGATAACCTTTTCCGGAACCGTTAAACACCCTTTCGGAAGAGGTGCCCATGAAGGCCTTGATGGCCCGTGCGA
>OGPS01002429.1_pt1 | contig 11656 bp, 9 predicted proteins | sample 1552931 | NCBI WGS metagenome assembly OGPS01 (sample SAMEA2580252, study PRJEB22360) | human gut metagenome | biome: human gut; feature: human-associated habitat; material: faeces | place: Denmark | collected 2008/2010 | reverse complement strand
CCGAGCGGATGACCCACGAGCCTGATTTCAAGGGCTACATCCACGATATCGGCGGGCCCCCCCCCCCCCTCCCGGTTCACCAGCCGATAGAGGCGGGTCTCGGTGCGGTCCAGCCAGCCGGAAATGCTGTTGACCGTGAGCAGCGCAAAGCAGACGCCCGTATCATAGACGCCGAAATAGCGGAACCCCATGGTCGCGGCACCCACCAGCACCCCGTACAGGATGCGGCCGATGCGGTGGTGGGCGCAGGTGTAGGGCTCGTTGAGCAGGAACACCGCGCTGAAGAGCATCGCGCCGGTCAGCAGCTCGTCCCGCACACACTGCAAACGGGAGAGCAGACCTGCCGCGAAAGAGGCGTCCATCAAACCCACCTGACGGGGGAAGAAGAAGGCAATGAGAGCGCTCGTCACCAAGAAACTGACGGTCGCGCTCAGGCGGGTATCCTTCTGCAGCCAGAGGAAGAACCCGCACGCCAAGATCACCAGCGCAGCACCGGTGCCCATGGGGGCGGCGTACTCGCCCAGCCCCAGCGACAGGGAGCCGATGTTCAGGATGCCGCCGCTGCGCAGAGTCTGGGAGACGGTGTCGGACACCGGCACGCCGGAAGCGTCCCACAGCGGGATGTTCGTGTAGGGCTGCGGGTAGCGGAACACCTGTTCCGGCCACGACACCGCCGCCACCGTGTAGCCGAGAGCAGCCGGATTGAAAGGATAACTGCCGTAGCCGCCGAAGACCTCCTTGCCGATAAGGACACCGGCCAGCACGGCGGCGATGAGGACGTACCAGTCCACCGTCACCGGCATCAGCAGCGCGATGAGGAGGGCAAAGCTCTCGTTGGAACAGTCCTTGGGTTGGTAGACGCGGCGGCGGAGCAGCGAGACCAGACGGTCGCAGAGGTTGCCGGTCAGCAGGGCCGCGCCGCAGAGCAGCAGCGGCCGCAGCCCGTACAGGAAGCAGGACACGCACAGCAGCGGCACCACCATCCAGCAGAGGTGCTTGTAGTAATGGCCGGTCTTGGCCAGCTCCCGCTCCTGCGCACGGATCAAAGTTTCATCCATGGTGCGGCTCCTCTCACAGAGCGGCCAGACGGCGCACAGCGGCCGCCGGGTCGGCTGCGCCGAAGACGGCGCTGCCCGCCACGAGGATGTCGGCCCCCGCTTCCACGCAGAGGGGCGCGGTGGTGTCGTCCACACCGCCGTCCACTTCCAGCAGGAAGTGAGCGCTGCGCTTGGCCCGCTCTTCCCGCAGCCAGCGCAGCTTTTCCAGCGCCGAGGGCATGAACTTCTGCCCGCCAAAGCCCGGCTCCACGCTCATCACCAGCACAAGGTCCAGCTGGTCGAGGTAGGGGCTGAGCGCCTCCGAGGCGGTGCCCGGCTTGATGGTCAGGCCCACCTTGCAGCCCTGCGCCTTGATGGCGTCGATGGTGGCTTGGATGTCGTCCTCGCATTCGAGGTGGAAGTTCTGCAAGGTGGCACCGGCCTTGGCGAAGGGTTCCGCATAGGCCAGCGGATGACTGATCATCAGGTGGACATCGTAGAAGGCGGCGGGCATCCCCTTGTGGAGGCTTTTCAGCACCGGCACGCCGAAGCTGATGTTCGGCACAAAGTGGCCGTCCATCACGTCGTAGTGCAGCATCTGCGCTCCGGCGTCCAGAACCATCTGGCAGTCGGCACCCAGCTTGGTAAAATCAGCCGAAAGGATCGAAGGACTTACAATCGTCATATTCGTTTGTACTCTCCGTTATTTTTACGAAAAATTTTGCTATTTGGCCCAGTTCTGTCGCTCCTGTGCAGACAGAATTCAGGGTAGACATAGCTATCTTTATTTTACATGAAAACACGCAAAAAATCAAACCCACAGCCGTGTTTTTCACGGAAAAGACGCAAAAATCCATTTCACGGCCCCGGCAATACAAAAAGCAGCCAAGCCGCTCCCGGATGCGGAGCAGCCTGACTGCGCAGATTTTAATCGACCGGTTTCATGCTGGCGGGGTCTTCCACCGGCACCGGGCGGCCCGATTCGTCCGGCAGACGCTTGATCTCGCCGGGGTTGGGCGGGCAGGTGGGCAGGGTGAAGACGAACTGGCACCACTCGCCCTGCTGGCTCTCGACCCGGATCTGGCCGCCGGACAGGTTGACCAGCACCTTGCAGATATTCAGGCCGAGGCCCGCGCCCCGCGCATGGAGCCCGCGGGACTTGTCTTCCTTATAGAAGCGCTGGAACACATGGGGCAGCGCCTCCGGGCTGATGCCCTGCCCGGAGTTCCAGATGGAAACTTCCACCTCCGGGCCCAGCTTCTCGACCTTGAACTTGATGGTCCCGCCCGCCGGGGTGAACTTGATGGCGTTATCCAGCAGGTTGTACGCGACCTGATGGATCAGATCCGGGTCGGCGTAGACGAGGACTTTCTCGTCCATGGTCAGGCCCTCCAGCTCGATCATGCCGTCGTTGATCCGCTGCTCGGCCGAAAGAGCCACGCCGGTCAGGGTCTCCCAGATGTTGAACATCCGGGCGTTGACCTGATACTCACCGCTCTCCAGTTTGGACAGATCCAGCATGTTCTGGATCAGCCGGGCAAGGCGGCCCGTCTCCTCCGAGACGAGCTGCAAATAGTGGTTCTGCATATCGGGCGGGATGGTCCCGTCCAGAATGCCGTCGATGAAGCCCTTGATGGTGGTCATCGGGGTGCGCAGCTCGTGGGCGATGTTGCCCATGAACTGCCCACGGGAGTTGTCGTTGGACTGGATGTTCTCCGCCATCCGGTTGAAGGTGTTGGCCAGATCGGCCACCTCGCCTTCGCCCTCCACGCCCTCGACCCGGACGGAGAAATCGCCCCCGCCGAACCGCTGGGCCGCATCGGTGATCTTCTGGAGCGGGTCGGTGAGCCGCCGCATCAGGAAGGAGGTCACCACGCTGGCGCAGAGCAGCATGATGCAGGCCGAGAAGAAGAAGTTCGACCCGAACTCTTGCTTGAAGGCCGTCAGCCGTGCGCCGGAGGAGCAGAGGAACAGATACCCGCTGCACACGCCCTGCGCATCCCGCGTCTGCCGGACTGAGACGTAGCTCTTTTCGGTCAGCACGCCGTCCAGCGTGCTCAGCACGTGGTAGGGCTTATCCTCCCCCACCTTGGCTATCAGCTCTTGGGGCACCGTCTCCTTGGCCAGCAGCTCCGGATTGGACGTGATGAGAACGCTGCCGTCCTCATCGGTGAAAAAGAGGTAGGCCTCCGCGCTCTCGCCGATGATCACCAGCTTGTCGCTCAGCGCATCCAGCTCGTCACCGCCGGGCAGCGCCGCCTGCTGCACCACGTAGTCCGCCGCCCGCTGGGTAACCTCGGCCACGCTGTCCAGCGTCTCGTAGCGCTCCTGCGCGAAATAGCGGTTGAACAGGACCCATTCCGAGAATCCCATCACCGCCGTGCCCAGCACCAGAAGGGTCGCCACCATCGAAAAGAAGGTGACGGAAATACTTTTGCGCATTACTGACGCACCTCGAACTTATAGCCCACGCCCCAGACGGTCTTGAGCTCCCACTTGTCGGAAGCGCCTGCCAGCTTTTCGCGCAGGCGCTTGACATGGACATCGATGGTGCGGCTGTCGCCGTAGTACTCAAAGCCCCACACCTCGTCCAGCAGCTGGTCGCGGGTGTAAACACGGTTGGGGTGGGAGGCCAGGCAGTTCAGCAGCTCCAGCTCCTTGGGGGGAGCCTCCACCACCTTGCCCTTGACCCGCAGCTCGTAGCTGTTCATATCCAGCCGGAGGTTGTCGAACTCGATGACGCCCTCTTTCGTCTCGGTCTGGGTGGAAGCGGTGCAGCGGCGCAGCACCGCCTTGATGCGGGCCACGACCTCTTTTGCATCGAAGGGCTTGACCATATAATCGTCGGCGCCCAGTTCAAGGCCCAGCACCTTATCGAAGGTCTCGCCCTTGGCCGTCAGCATCATGACGGGGGTGTTGCCCAGCTTGCGGATACGGCGGCAGACTTCCAGCCCGTCCATCTTGGGCATCATCACATCCAGCAGCACCATGTCGGGCTTGACCTGATTGAACTTGTCCAGCCCCTCTTCGCCGTCGTTGGCAATGGTGACCTGATAGCCCTCCTTGGTCAGATAGAGCCGCAGCAGCTCGCAGATATTCACGTCGTCATCCACGACAAGGATCTTTTCGTTTGCCATGAGTGTTCCTCCTGTATCTCGACTCGTTCGTCGTTTGTGATCGTCTCTTAAAAAGCGTCCCACGCACCGGGACGGCTGTTTCCAATGAATCCTCATCCTCTATTATACGGAACAGTTATGACAAAATAAAGAAGGTTTTGTATGATTTTTCACATTTCTGGTGCCAAAAAAGCGGCACCAACATGGTTTTGTTCCGTCTTCTTCCTCAAAATTATGGCCGCTCATGGATCAAGAAAAGATTTCTCTTTCCATCAGCGGCCATTCTTTTTTACCAGATTATTCGCAACTTTTTATCGGCAAAATTCAATTTTACGCATTTCAAAATTTGATTTCTTGCCGATAAGATGGTATAATTATTTTACTGGGAGGTGTTTATATGAAGTATCTTTCTGTCGCTGATACGGCAAAATCATGGAACGTTTCAGAGCGCACGGTCCGCAACTACTGTGCTACCGGCAAGATTCCGGGGGCAGTCCTTATCGGCAAGACATGGAACATTCCGCAGGATGCAAAACGCCCAGAGCGTATCAACAAAAAGCAACAAGCACCTCGTACTCTGCTTACTGTTTTACAGGATGAAATGACCGGGCATGTCAAAGGCGGCATCTATCACAAAATCCAGATCGACCTTACCTATAACTCCAATCACATTGAGGGCAGCCGTCTGACCCACGACCAGACACGGTATATCTACGAAACCAACACCATTGGCATGGAGAACGGTGTTATCAATGTAGATGATGTAGTCGAAACAGCCAATCACTTCAAGTGCATCGATATGGTCATCCGAGATGCCAAGAAGCCCATCAGCGAAGCTCTGATCAAAAAGCTGCACTTCACCCTAAAAAGCGGCACCAGCGATTCCCGCAAGGACTGGTTCGCGGTCGGTGAATATAAAAAGCTTCCAAACGAAGTCGGCGGCAGAAGCACCACCGCTCCAGAACTGGTTGCCCCACAGATGAAAGAGCTCTTATCTGCGTACAATCAAAATTCTGCCAAGTCGCTGGAAGACCTGCTGGAATTCCACGATGCCTTTGAATCCATCCATCCGTTCCAAGATGGAAATGGCCGTGTCGGGCGGCTGTTGCTCTTCAAGGAGTGTCTGCGGAACAACATCGTGCCATTCATTATTACGGACGACCTCAAAATGTTCTACTATCGGGGGCTGCACGAGTGGAAAACCGAACGCGGGTATCTGCTGGACACCTGCCTGACCGCGCAGGATCAGTTCAAAGCGGTCATGGATTATTTCCGGATCCCCTACTGACACTTTTGCAAAACGAACCCACCGAAGCTTTTTCTACCTCTTGCGCTCCCTTCCCGCTTTGCGTATAATGGTAGATGTATTGTTATGTTCTGGACCCTCTCCGTCACGGCCCTGCCGTGCCGCCTCTCCCGAAGGGCGAGGTCTGAGTGGTTTTATAGATCGAGAACGTGTAAGGAGCGTATTTGATATGAAATTAGGTATCGTCGGTCTGCCGAACGTCGGCAAGTCCACTCTGTTCAACGCCATCACCTCCACCAAGAACGCGGAGGCGGCGAACTATCCGTTCTGCACCATCGAGCCCAACAGCGGCATCGTGGCCGTGCCCGACAAGCGGCTGGACAAGCTGGCCGAGATCTGGCAGACCAACAAGAAGACCCCCGCCATCGTGGAGTTCGTCGATATCGCGGGCCTCGTCAAGGGTGCCAGTCAGGGTGCGGGCCTTGGCAACAAGTTCCTCGGCCACATCCGCGAGTGCGACGCCATCGTGCATGTCGTGCGCTGCTTCGACGACGACAACATCATCCATGTCGTCGAGGACGTGACCAAGGCCGAGGCCGTGGACCCCATCGCCGACATCGACGCCATCGACTATGAGCTGATCCTCTCCGACCTCGAAGTGGTCCAGAACCGCGCGGGCCGGATGGCCAAGGCCGCCAAGAGCGGCAACAACAAGGGCGCTGCCGCCGAGGCCGCTTGGCTACAACAGCTGGCCGACCACCTGAGTGCCGGCAAGCCCGCCCGTAGCTTCGACTTCGACGAGAGCGACACCGAACAGCAGACCGTGCTGCACGAGATGGGTCTGCTGAGCGCAAAGCCGGTCCTGTACGCCTGCAACGTGGGCGAGGACGACCTGATGGAGGGCATCGAGAACAACAAGTATGTCCCGCTGGTGGCTGCCCGCGCCAAGGAAGAGGGTGCCCGCTACATCCCCATCTGCGCCAAGACCGAGGAGGACATCGCCGATTACTCCCCCGAAGAGAAAAAGGCCTTCCTCGCCGAGATGGGCATCGAGGCCAGCGGTCTGGACAACCTCATCACCGCCAGCTACGACCTGCTGGGCCTGATCTCCTTCCTGACCGACGGCAAGAAGGAGTGCCGCGCTTGGACCATCCGCAAGGGCACCAAGGCTCCTCAGGCCGCCGGTAAGATCCACAGCGACTTCGAGCGCGGCTTCATCCGCGCCAGCGTCATCGGCTACAGCGACCTCGAAGCCAACAACTTCGACTACGCCGCCGTCAAGGCCAAGGGTCTGCAGCGCACCGAGGGCAAGGAATACGTCGTCAAGGACGGCGACGTCATTGAGTTCCTGTTCAACGTTTGATTGCCCTCTCAGGCTCACTTCGCTCGCCGGTTCTCCCAAGGGGCGAGCTTACAAGGAAAAGGATTTCAACTATGATTATCGGAATTATGGGCGCAATGCCCGATGAAGTCGATCAGCTCTGTGCCAAGCTGGAGAACGTCACCGTGGCGCCCTATGGCGGCGTGGAATATCACAAGGGCACCCTCGCGGGCAAGGAGGTCGTGGTCTGCTGCGCCGGCATGGGCAAAGCCAACGCCGCCGCCACCACGCAGGTGCTCATCACCAAGTTCGGGGCCGAGAAGATCATCTTCTCCGGCATCGCGGGCAACATGACCTCGAAGATCGGCATCGGCGATGTGGTCATCGGCAAGACGGTGCTCTACCACGACGCCCAGTTGGACATGATCTGCCAGAACCCGCCGTTCCTGAAGGAATACACCGGCGACCCGGAGCTGATCGCCGCCGCCGAGGCCGCCTGCAAGGCGGCTGGCGTCAAGGCACTGACCGGCAAGATCGCCACCGGCGACCTCTTCGTGGGCGACAGCGAGACCAAGGCCGCCATTGAGGCCAAGTGCGCCCCCGACTGCGTGGAGATGGAAGGTGCCGCCGTCAGCCAGATCGCGGCCAAGAATGGCGTTCCCTGCGTCATTCTGCGCGCTATGAGCGACAACGCTGACGAAGACGGCCACGAGGTGCTGGTCGTCAAAAAGTTCAGCATCGCCGAGTACGTCGCCACTGCGACCAAGATCGTCGCCGCCATGGTCGAATCGCTCTGATTTTACCCCCATGCGTAAAAGAAGCCGGGCTTGCCGCCCGGCTTCTTTTACGCTTATAGGAACTGTTCCAGCTTGATGCGGTTGTCCTCCTCGAAATCCTGCAGCCGCTGCATCAGCCGCTTGGAGCCGGGGGCCGCGTCGGGGTAGTCCTTCTGGGATTTGATGCAGTCCATCACGCCCTGACTGCTGCCCTCGGAGAGCATTTCGGCCAGATTCCGGGTCGATTTGTCGGTCAGGGTCTTCATGCCGATGCCCATCTTGGTGTTCAGCTTCGCCATGGCGCTCTGGCCTTGGGCGGTGCCGCCGCAGGCCTCGATAGCGGTGTGAGCCTCCTGATTCAGCTGCCGGTAGATGTTCCGCTCCCGCAGCAGCTCGGCCTTGAACGGAGCATCCTCCGTCATGGGTACGATCTGCTCCAGCGTGTTTTTGCCCATCTCGGTATTCTGCACCACGGCTTCCAGTAAGTTGAGGTTGTCGTTTTTCTGGTTTTCCATAACAAAAATCCCCCTTCTGGCACTTAGCGTACCCAGAAGGGGGATCGTTTATCCATGGGGATTACCCGGCGCAGACCTGATCGCCGCCCGCCGTTTTGGCTGCGGTCAGCCGCTCTTCACAGAGCTTGTACAGCGCATCCCAGTTTTTGCCCCGGACTTCGCCGGTACAGGCACAGCCGATGGACTGGGTGAACGCCACCCGGCGCATCAGGCCCACCGAGGCCACGCACTCGCGGGGCATTTCCGCGTAGATGCCCCGCAGCTCCTCGGCCAGTTCCGCGCAGGTCTTGTCCGCGCAGCCGATGGCAAACAGCGTATCGGTCAGGCGGCAGACCACCCGCTCGTCCGGGCGGTCGTAGTGCTTTTTCCACTGGTTCGCCACAAAGCAGACCAACTGGTTCATCACGGCGTCACCCTGCTGGGCCAGCAGCTCGTCGGCCTTGTCCAGCTCCACCAGCGCCAGCGAGGCGCAGCGGTGGGCGTCGGTCCAGTCGTCCAGCCGGGTGCAGAACTCGATCTCAAAATAGCGGCAGTTGAACACGCCCGACAGAAAATCGTGGTTCATGTCGTCGCGGCAGAGTTCCCGCTCCCGCGGGGTCATCCGGTCCTCCGGCAGGTCGTTGCCTGCCAGCGGTGCCGTCATCTGCAGCTGCCATACCTTGCCGTCTGCCACAATCTGACGGCGCAGCACGCAGTCCACTTGCCCGTTGCGCAGCTCATAGTCCACCATCAGGCCGTCATCCTGCCAGCTGCGGGCCGATTCCTCGTCCGCCTCGGTCAGGGTCACGTCCTCGAAAGCTGCCTGTGCGCTGCGTACAAATACGCGCAGGTCCTGCTCGGTCCATTCTTTTTTCATGCATTTTTCCCCATCATCGTGGTGCCGGATTCTCCCTCCCGGCACTCTTTTCCACGGGACCGCCTTTTTACGATCCTCGATTTACAATCGATTATACCACTCCGGCGGGCGACTTGCCAGCAAAACGCACAAATTTTAGCTGATTTTTTCACAACTTCGTCAATCTGCCAAAGATATCCCGGTTTTTCCGATTTTTATGCACGGCAGACCACTTCGCACTCGCCCCGGATCTCCTTGGCCAGCGCGGCGGTGTCGAACCCGGCGGCGGCGCGCCATGTCCAGTTGCCGCCCAAGCGGCCGGGGGTGTTCAGGTGGGCTTCCTCGCCCAGCCCCAGCCAGTCGCCCATGGGGATGATGGCACGATCCGAAGCCGAGCCCAGCGCCGCCCGCAGCAGGGCTACGCGGGCGGTGTCTGCCTTGACCGCAGCCACTTCCTTGGCAGTGGGGCGGCAGGGCACCAAGTGCAGGTAGGCAGCCGCCATGGTCTTTTCCTTCTCGGTGGCGCTGTTTTCCCACCAGTCGTTCAGGGTGGTGTTGTCGTGGGTGCCGGGGTAGACCACGCTGTTCTTGATGTGGTTATGGGGCAGGTACTCGTTGTCGCCGCCGCCGAAGGCGAACTGCAGCACCTTCATGCCGGGGAAGCCGCTCTCAGCCAGCAGCTCACGGACGCTGTCCACAATGTCGCCGAGGTCCTCCGCGATGATGGGCAGCTTGCCCAGCGCCCCTTCGAGGGCGTGGAACAGCTCCATCCGGGGGCCGATCTCCCACTTGCCGCCGCGGGCCGTCGTGCTGCCCGCCGGGATGGCCCAGTAGGTGTCGAAGCCGCGGAAGTGGTCGATGCGGAGCAGATCGTAGATGCCCAGCGCGTGCCGCACCCGCTTGATCCACCAAGCATAGCCGGTCTCGCGGTGGTAGGGCCAGTTGTACAGCGGATTGCCCCAGAGCTGGCCGTCGGCGGCAAAGTAATCCGGCGGGCAGCCGGCCACGCGGGCAAAGCCGCCGTTGGCGTCCAGCTCGAACAGCGGGCCGCCCACCCAAGCGTCCACGGAGTCCGCCGAGACGTAGATGGGGATATCGCCGAGGATCTGGATGCCCTTTTCGTTGGCGTAGGCTTTGACCTTTTTCCACTGGGCCGCGAACTCGTACTGCAAGAACTTCCAGAAGCCGATCTCTTCCTCGTTTTCGGCGCGGAAGCGCTCCAGCGCACCGCCGTCCCGCAGACGGTACTCGCGGGGCCACTCGGTCCAGCTCTTCATCCCGTTGGCGGTCTTGAGCGCCATGTACAGGGCGTAATCCTCCAGCCAGTCCTCATTTTCGAGGGTGAAGGCGTAGTAAGCATCCGGGTAGTAGCGGGCACAGCCGTGCAGCCCTTCGCACTGCTTGCACCATGCGGCGTAAGCGGCCCGCAGGATCTTGTAGCGGCTGGTGTACAGCGTGCCGTAATCCACTGCCAGCGGGTCTTTGCCCCAAGGCTCGGCCTTGAGCTGGGCTGCTGTCAGCAGCCCTTCGGCCTTGAGGGCATCGAGGTCGATGAAATAGGGGTTGCCCGCAAAGGCGGAGCAGCTCTGGTAGGGGCTGTCGCCGTAGCCGGTGGGGCTCAGCGGCAGGATCTGCCAGATCTTCTGGCCCGCAGCGGCGAGAAAATCAACGAACTTTTCAGCTTCCTTTCCGAAGCAGCCAATTCCATAAGGGCCGGGCAGGCTGGACACCGGCATCAGGATTCCACTTTCACGCATGATGTACCTTCCTCATTTCGTTCGGATTTCGGTTATTTCCTATCATAACATAACCGCAGACTATTTTCCACAGGCAAAAAACGTGGTATACTAGAAAAAACTGTTCCGTCGCCGCTCTGCGCCGCCGGAACAGTGAATGCTTTTTGGGAGGATCTATGCAGCCCACACAAAAATACTACGAGGCCGATGCGTACCGCCGCGAAGCTGACGCCGTGATCCTTGCTGCCGAACCGGACGGCCGGGGCGGCGGGAAGCTCGCGCTGGATGGCACGGTCTTTTACCCCGAAGGCGGCGGCCAGCCCGCCGACCACGGCACCCTGACCCTGCCGGACGGAGCCCGGCTCACCGTCACCGATGTCCACGAACAGGGCGGCGTCATCTGGCACAGGGTGGACGCCCTGCCCGATACCGCCGCCCCCGGCACCGCCGTGACCGGCCGCATCGACTGGGCATGGCGGTTCGACAAAATGCAGCAGCACACCGGCGAACACATCCTTTCCGGCATCCTGCACCAGATGTTCGGGGCCGAGAATGTCGGCTTCCACATCGGCTCCGACGCCGTGCGGATGGATACCAGCGTGCCCATCTCCGCCGAGGGGCTGCGGGAAGCGGAACTTGCCGCCAACCGCATCGTCTGGCAGAACGTGCCGGTGCTCATCACCTACCCCACCCGCGAAGAACTGGCCCGGATGACCTACCGCAGCAAAAAGGAGATCGAAGGCCAAGTGCGGATCGTGACCATCCCCGGCGCGGACGTCTGCGCGTGCTGCGGCACCCACACCGCCGCCACCGGGGCCGTGGGGCAGATCAAGATCCTCGCCGCGGAAAACTACAAGGGCGGCGTCCGGCTGAGCATCGTCTGCGGCGAGCGGGCCCTGTTGGCCGCACAGGCCATGCGCCAGCGTCAGGCCGACATCGGGGCCCTGCTCAGCGCCAAGCCCAGTGAAACGGCCCACGCCGTCCACCGGGTGTACGACGAATACACCGCCCTGAAATTTGCCCACTTCGGCCTGTGCAGCGAGCTCTTCGACGCGCTGGCCGCGCAGGTCGTCC
>OGPS01002422.1_pt1 | contig 11681 bp, 5 predicted proteins | sample 1552931 | NCBI WGS metagenome assembly OGPS01 (sample SAMEA2580252, study PRJEB22360) | human gut metagenome | biome: human gut; feature: human-associated habitat; material: faeces | place: Denmark | collected 2008/2010 | reverse complement strand
TGCCCCGCTGCTCCGCCAGCGCCAGCCAGTCTGCCAGCGCCTGCAAATACTCGTTGTAGAAGCCCTCCGGCACGTCGGCGCCGGAGACCCACAGCGCGTACACCGCCTTGGCGTTGGTTTCCTGCCGTGCGGCGGATAGGTAGTCCCTGCTCTCGCTGACGGAGTCCGCCACCAGTCCGGACACCGTTTGGTACGCCGCCTCCAGCTCCGCTGTCCAGCCGTCCCATGCAGGCGCGGCCTGCGCCGTCACCGGCAGCAGCAGGATCACAGCCAGCAACGCGGTCAGCAGCCGCGTCAGTTGTCGTTTCATTTGCTCTCCCTCCTGCGGCGGACGAGGATGCTGCCGCCGATCCTCACCACTTCCCCGCCCCCGATGCCCTGGAGAAGCTTCCGCTGCGCCGCGTCCGTCTGCGCCTTTACCGCCAGCACCGCATCCCAGCTCTCCACCAGCTCCCTGTCGTGTTCAGACAGCGCGCGGTACCGCTTCACGATACCGTCCACGATGGGCTTTTCCTTCAAGCCGGCGTCGGTCATAGGCAATATCTCCGCGGCGATATCCGCGTTCAGGCTCTCGATCTCCGCGTACAGCGCGTCAATCTTCTCCTGCGCCGCCGTCAGCTTCTCCATGTACCTGTCATAGCCGTCAAATTCACGGCTCATCTTCAACCGCTCCAGCAGGAAGGCCACCTCCTCCGCGTCCTCCGTGGACAACGCGTCGGGCAGCGCGTCCACGCGGCTTTGCAGCTCCTGCGTAAACTCATAGCTGCCGGCGAAGGACACCTCGCTCTCCTCCGGCGTCAGTATCTTGGAGGATACGCCGCCGGGGCGGAAGTCGTACAGCGGGCTCATGCCCTGCGCCTGCCGCCACACGGACACCAGCGCCAGTAGCGCCTGATCCGTGGCCATGCTGTCGCTCTCCCCGGGTACGGCGGAGGGATTACCCTCATCCAGCTCGTAGGAGTGGGCAAAGCCGCCGTCCTCCTGTTGGTAATAGAACAGCGCGTCCAGCAGGTTCAGTCCGTTCTTCACAAAGCGGGGGTCGTTCTGCGGGTCGATGCCAACGCTGCACAGGGAGATGATGACCTGCGAGGTGGACTCGGAGTTCCGCGTGCCCCAGCTGCGGAAATCCGCCGTGTCCAGCTGGAGCTGCGACAGGCGCTCCAGCGCTCTGTCCACAGGGTCCTTCACATTCAGGGTGGAGGTGCGGTAGTACGGCCCCATGGACTGTATGGCCATGGCCGTGATGTCCGGATCGGCGGTGCTGCCCTGCGCCACCCGCAGGTTAAAGCCGTCGTCGCTGAGCTGATAGGACAGGATGGTCTTTACCAGCTCCGTGCGGGTATAGCTGGCGCCTGCGGGGATGGTGTACTTCATGCTGTCCAGCGTAATCAATCCCCAGAGCCAGCCGTTCAGCCCCTGCCGTCCCAGATCCGCCGTTTTGCCCCGGTCATACACGCCGTCGGCGATCAGGTTGATATCCGCGCCGTTTTCATCCCTGCCGAAGTGGGTGGGGTCGCCGCCGCACGCCAGCACCGCCAGCGCGATGCGGTGCCATTCCGTCGCCTTTGTTCTGTCCAGCTTGTCCGGCTCGCGGTATTTCTGCTCCACATACGTTCTCAGCGCCGCCAGATAGCTGTCGTAGTCGTCCTCCGCGCCGTAGCGGGACAGCCCGATGGGCAGCCAGTCGGCGGCGGTGCTGCCGGCATAGGTCAGCAGCTCGCCGCTCAGCAGCGGCTGACCCTCCGCCACGCCCTGCTGCGCCCGCTTCCACGCCAATATGCCGTCGATGGCCTCGGTGATGTCCGACACGCTGTATTTCCCCTTGGGCACCACCTGACGCTGGTTGGTCTTTGCCGCCGCGTCTGCCTGCTGCTGCGTCATGGGCGTGACGCTGATGGTCACGTCACCGGTGAAGGTGCCGTCCTTGAACTGCACGCGGCCGAGGATGTTGGAGCCCTCCACCGGCGTGATATTGCCCCACGTCTCCTCGCTCCATTGGGCATCCCTGCCGATCTGGATCTCCACCGTACCGGTGAAGAAGTCGGGATGCTCCAGCGTGACCGACTGCACATAGTACATCCCATTGATGGAGATACCGCAGGCAGCTTCATCCTCTTTGTTTTTGCCCACAGCCAGCGACACACGGGCGACCTTATTTGTGGGCAGGGTATGCCCTTCGTTGGCCGTCAGGTTCAGCACATCTGCGCTGTCTACGCCCACTTTCTCAAACACCCAATAGGGCAGATTATTCCCTGTTGGGGCGTTGACGGTGATGCTGTATCCCGCCGCGTAAGCTGCGGGTATCATGCCCAATACCAGCGCCAGCGCCAGCAGAAACGCCGCCCAATTCCGCACTTTTCTTCTCACAGAGGCATCCCTCCCATTTCCGTTTATATAGCCGTATTCGCGTGGACGGAAATTCCGCCCACGCGAATCGGCAGACCGCTCCTTGCGGAGCCGTCCCTATCTCTTATTCTGCACCGTTGTCGTCCCGCTCATCGCGCTTGACCTTATGGTAGCGGCGCACCGCGCCCACGATGACCAAGGCCGCAACGACTGCCACGATGGACCACACGATAATGGGGTTTTCCCGCACAGCTGTGCCGATGATCTCCCAGATGGAATTGCCGCTAACCTGACCCTCTGACTCCTGCCCGTCCGGAACATCCTCCGGTGCCTCCGTGGTCTGGGACTCGTCGGTGGTATCGGTATCAGGCTCCTCCGCCGTTTCGGACAGATTTTCCATGCTCACCTGCTGGGCATCCAGCCACACGGGGAAGGTCATGGAGGTGCCGCTGGATTCCCACTTGGTATACAGGCGATCCGCCAGCGCCAGCAGGCTGTCGGTATACTGGGTGAAGATGCTCTCCAGCGTACCGCTGGCCATGCCGCTGCCGGTGGTCAGCCATGTGCTGAACGTGGCCTCCGTGCCGGAGGTCATGAACCGCTGGAGCGCCTTGCTGATGGCGTCGCCGTCCTTGCCGGCCACGCCGCTGTGCTCATTCAGGCTGGCCAGCAGCGCCTGCGCCAAGGCGGAGGCCTCATCGGTCTTTTTCGCCGCGGCAGCTGCCGCCATGTTGTCCAGACTATTGGCGATCAGGGCGCGCAGCACATTGGGAGAGTCCTTCAGCCACTGGGAGAAGGTCTTGCCGCCGCCGTTGCTACCCCACTCGGTATAGGCGGACAGCACCAGCCCCTTGACGTTGTACTCCACGTCCATGTTCACGCCGTCCTGCAGACCCTCATCGCTCTCATCACCTGCGCCTGTGCCGCTTCCGCTGCCGGACCCACTGCCGCTGCCGCCGCCGCTGCCGGCGCTGGCAAAGGTCGCCACGACCTTTGCGTTGGCCGCGCCCAGCGCAAAGCTGCCGGGATTGGCAAGGTCAGCGGTCGTGCCGGTGCTCATCAGATCCAGCGTCAGGCTCTTGAGGGCGAAGCTGCTGTTCTTGGGCGTGGCAGTGACAGTCACATTGGTGCCGCTGGGCCCATAGACCGCGTTGTCCGCATCGCCGGTGCGGCCATCGCCGCGCTTGATGGTCACCGAACCGCCTGTGCCGCACTCGGCCTTGGCACGGTAGTAGCTGGTGGACGTTCCCTCGCCGATGGGAACAGGATAGTTGTTCGCGCCCTGCGTCCAGTAGTTCTTGTGGGCATTGACGCCGCCGTCCACGCCCCACGCCACCTTGCCGCTGGCAAAGTCGTCTGCGCTGGCCCACTCGCCGACGCTGGAAACGGAGTCCTTCTTGTCCGCCAGATAGTAGCTGTCGGACACATTTTTCTCTTTCAGCTCGGTGGGCGCAAGGCCGATATTGGCGCCCGGGACATAGCTGAAGGAATTTCTGACCCTATTATACGCACCCCAGCCGTAGAGGATGCCAAAGGCCTTGACAGGCGTGCTTGCCTCGACACTTCCGGTGTTCCAGCAGAATTCTACTGTACCGCCGTAGCCGCCGTTGGTAAGGATACCCGCCGCATAGTCCGTGCCCTTGATCGCGCCTGTATTGCTGCAGAATGTCGCTTTGTTGCCGTTGGAAGCGATGCCCGCAGCCTGCTGGCCGGTCACAGCGCCGCTGTTGCTGCACCGCTCATAGCTTCCGCCCGCCGCAATGCCGGAGGCGTACCCCTGTGCCGCAGATATGCTTCCACTGTTGGCGCAGCTCGTGTAGGAGCCGTCGTTATATGTTTCATTCCCAGTCATTCCGCCTGCGGTTCTTTCGCCGACTACCTTAGCGCTGTTGGTGCAGCCCGTGAAAACGTGATTCAGAAGGGTGGTATGTCCCTTGCCGGCCAGTCCGCCTGCATATTCGCCGGTCACGGAGCCGCCCCTGTTGTGGCAGTTTGTCATTGCGACGCGTCCTCTGCCCAGAAGGCCGCCCGAATCATCTCCGCCGCTGACCGTCAGGTTTTCAGCAACGACATTACGCAGCTCCAGCGCAGTTTCGCCCTCTACAATCGCCACAAGGCCACCGCTGCATGACGTCCCGCTGCTCGTAAACTTCACGCTGCCGTTTTTCAGCGTCAGATCCCGCATCGTCATGGGCACACCGTAAGTACCTCGCACGCTGCCGAAAAGTCCTGCCCATTGCCTGTCTGTTTCCACCTTCAGGCCGCTGATGGTCTTGCCGCCGCCGTCCAGACTGCCGCCGAAGAAATGGAGGGAATCGACGCCGATGGGCGTCCACAGCTCGTTGTTCAGATCGATGTTATTGGTCAGCCTGAACCACTTGCCGGTGTAGCTGAAGCCGTTTTCATTGACCTGCGTTTGCAGAGCAGTCAGCTTACCGACATCGGGAATCTCATAGGGAGCAGCTTCCGTGCCGCTGCCCGCCCATATTGGCGACCACACGGCATAGAGCGTCAGGCTCTTGTTCTTCTCCACCGAAACCGTTTTACCGGCATCATAGCTGTTATCCTCCGTTTTCGCATGGGGGTTCGTGCTCCAGCCGAGGAATGTGCCGTTCTCGTGCTTGAAGCCCAACTCCGTATCGGACTTAATGGTGAAGCTTCCGGTATCGCCTTCGACCCGCTGCTGCTCCGTTACAGCCGCTCCTTCGCCGCCGTTAGGATCATAGACAAGGGTGATCACGCCCTCCACGCCGGGTTCGAAGCTGCCGTCCCAGCGCGTGATGTGCACGGGGTTATTGGGCGCGTCCTGCTTGTTGATCCACTCGGTGTAAGTGCTTCTGTTCTTGTTCAGCAACTCCACCAGCTCGGTGCCATCCACCTTGTACACGGTCTTGTTGTCCTCGGTGGTAGCGGTGATATTCTGCGCTTCACTGCTACTATCCTTGATGTATTTCTGCTCAACTGCACCGTTCAGCTTGCAGAGATAGTAGCTGTTGGTGGCAGCTCGGCTGCTGATGCCGTAGGCCCTGCCTTCCGTGCCGGTCACGTCGCCCAGGTTGTAGCTGTTGGCCACCGCGCCGCGGCCCACAATGCCGCTGGCGGTGCTGCTGCCTTTGACCTCGCCGAAGTTGGCGCAGTTGGTCACCGTGCCCTTGCTGTTTTTGCCGACAATGCCGCCTGTACTGTCGCTGCCGCCGGTGACAGTCCCCTCGTTCCAGCAGAGGTTCACCGTACTTGAGGCAGTGTTATCGTTGGGTTTATTGCTGCTCTCGCCGACAACGCCGCCCACAGGGCAATTCACTTGCGGCGCCGAAATATTCACCTTGCTCAGGCAGTTCTGCACCGTACCGCCAGCGCTGTAGCCCACGATACCGCCCGCGGCCCTGACATTTCCAGAGGCCGTCACGCTGCCCGTGACCTGCACGTTCTTCACCGTGCCGCGTACATTGCCGAACAAACCTGCATAGCCGCTCGTCACGTTCGCCGACATATCCTCAATGGTATGGCCTTTTCCGTCGAATGTGCCGGAGAAAGCGTTGCTCTGGCCGATGGGCGTCCATGCGATACCATACAAGTTGATGTCATTCGCCAGCGTCAGCGTCCAGCCTTCAAAATCTACCCTCGTGCCGGTCGAACCGTTGACCAGCAGCGCAAGGCCGACCAGTTCATCAGAATTTTGGAAGGCGTAACTTTTCTCCGTTTTATGGCTTTCGTACCAACCAATGTCCGCCTTGATCAACGAATAGGTGTATTCCACATCACTGCCGGTTATGCGAAGATAGTCTTTTCCGTCCACCTTCGTTGTCGCAGGGGTAAACACGATTTGATACCCCTTCGGAGCGGTGAATGTGACCGGCACATCAGATACGCCTTTGGGGTAGCCGCTTGCAGCATAGTAGTATTGGTTTCCAGCGACATCGGTCAGCACCTTTTTGTCGCTGTCATTGCCGAGTGTGACCACTACACCTTCGGGCTGATTATCCGGCTTAGTCAGCTTTAACTCGTTTGCCACCGCCATTGTCCAGGAGCTGCCTCCCAACTGCGGCATCTTTTCTGCCTTAGTCGTATCATACACCCAAACGTAAGAAGATCCCCCCAGTTCATACGCCACACGGCCCAGCTGGAACTCCTCCGCTGTACGTGCGCCGGTGTCGCTTTCTGCGCCGAAGGTGGAAGTATCTGCCAAATAGAAACACTTCGTCACCGTGCCGCTGCCGCCGCCCACAGCAGGAGTATTTTTGCTGCCGGCATTGTAGTAGTAGCAGCTATTCACCTTGCCGCTGTTCTGTCCCACCAAACCGCCAGCGCTGTCGGTCACATTGGCGGTGGACATACACTTCTCCACCGTGCCGGACTTCAACTCGCCCACCAGCCGTCCTTTGCCGCCGCTGATGGTCACATACTGGATCTTGGTCTTGCTATTGTCCACCACGCCGAACAGGTCGCCGGAGAGGCCGGAGATGGCTGCGTAGCCGCCGCTTCGGCTATACCCCGTGAACGTCCCCTTAAAGGGATTCTTCTCCGTGCCGATAGGCGTCCAAACGCTGCCGTCCAATGTAATATCCCCGCCCAGCGTGATGGTCTTGCCGGTCATACTGTCCTTGCCGCTGTTGACCATGCGGGCCAGCGCCTTCAGCCGGTCAGCCGTGGTGACCGTCGCAGTATTTCCGCTACGTCCAAGCGCGCTGTTCCACGCGGCAAGTAGCCGGAAATCTTCCTCCGTACCGTAATAATAGGTCTTGGGAAGGTCTGTTTTGTTGATTATTGTCGTGCCGTCGATCTTCGTTAGGTTGCCGCCCTCCGGCTTGTAGTCTTTTTCGCTCTCGCTGGCGGCATAGTAGAGCGTGTCGCTGTTACCGCTGACCGTTATGGTCACGGTATCGCTCGTCACTTCATAAGTATAGTCGTTCTCCACATTGAGTGTGGTCTCGCCCGCACTGACTACCGCCGTGCAGTCCGGGAAAACCGGCTGCATGGTAATGGTCTTGGGGGGATCGATCAGCGTCGGGTACTCCGCGCCCTCTGTCCACGACCACACCTTTCCCGTAACGGGGGCGGCAGTTTTCAGCGTCTCGAGCTTGGCTGCCGTCATGGGGTCAGCAGACGAAATCATAACGCAGTTGGTAGCAGTGCCGCCGCACACATCATCTGCGCCACTTCCTACTCCCTTAAAATACCAGCAGTTTTTAACGGTACCCACGCCCATACCGCCGGTCAAACCATAAACACTCACTGAACCATCCGATGAGCCTGTCACTGTTCCGTAGAACCCACAGTTCTGTATGCAACCGTCATTGTAGGCGGCAACACCGGCAGCTTCTGCCCAAGTCCCGGATGCCTCATCGCCACCTGTGACACTACCTTTCACGATGAGATTCTGCACCACTGCGCTCGTGCTAATTTGGCCGAACAGACCCGGAAAATATGTGTCGGGAACGTTCAATCCGCTAACGGTATATCCGTCCCCGTTAAACGTGCCAGAGAAGGCAAGTTCAGCGTCAAAGCCATTTTCATTTCCAATCGGCGTCCACGCCTGATTATTCAGATCAATATCCGCCGTCAGCACGATGGTCTTGCCGGAAAAGTTGTTTCCATCGTTTACCAGCTGCGCCAAATATACCAGCTCCTTGCCAGTCGATATTTGATAGGGAGCATCGCCGGCGGTATACCACTTACCTGCTTCAAAATCCTCCTCAGTTCCATAATACAGGATGGTTTTCTCTGCGTTCCCTATGGGTACCGATACCCCGCTCGTTGTGAGCTGAATCTGTCCGTCTGCGTTTGCCGCATTGGTACGAACATAAACATTTTCCCCGCTGTAGCCGCTGTCAAGCAGTAGCGTGACAGTGTTGACCCCGTTCTCGAGGAGATATACGCCGCTCTCTCCCGTGAGGCCGGACACAGCCACCTTGGCTGTGCAGCTATTCAGATAGGGCTTCAGCGTCATCGAGCGGGATACATTGCTCACCAGCGTCGGATACGCATCGCCCTCTTTCCACGACCACACCTTCCCTGTATCGGGCGCGTTGGTTTGCAGCGTTGCCAGCTTGGCTGCTGCCATCGCACCAGAGGACGAAATCACAACGCAGTTGGTAGCGGTGCAAACACTTACCTTTGAAACAGAAGAGCTTTCATCGGTCATATAGTACCAGCAGTTCAGAACCTTGCCATAGCCACCACCAGCTACACCGCCAGCGTCAAGCCCAATCTCATCGTTCACGCTACCATAAAAGCCGCAGTTTTGGACAGTGCCGTTATTATCGCACACAACACCGCCTGCTTCCCCATAATCACCACCATCTGCTTCATCGCCGACTGTAACGCTGCCCTTTACTATGAGATTTTGTACCGTGCCGAATATACAGCCAAATAAACCGGGAGCATTTGCGTCGGGAACATTCAGCCCGCTGATGGTATATCCATCCCCATCAAACGTGCCGAAAAAGGCGAAAGAATTGTCGCCATTTCCAATCGGCGTCCACGCCTGATTATTCAGATCAATATCCGCCGTCAGCTTGATGGTCTTGCCGGAGAAATTATTTCCACCGTTTACCAGTTTCGCCAGTCCCGCCAGCTGCTCTGCGGTGCTGATCTCATAGATTCCCTCAGCGTTGGGTTCAACCGCCGCTATGGACGCACCGTCCCACGAATCTGCAGCAGCATACAGAGATATGCCCAGCAGGGTATCCTCCTGGACATCATAGATGTCGCCGTCGTCTGCATCTTCTTCGTCTGCAATTATCTCGTCATCTTCGCTGGGTCCTTTATCCTCATCATCAGGCTCGGTGGGCTGTTCGTCCTTGCCGTCCTCGGTGTTCTTGTCCTCATTGTTCTCGCTGTCCTCGCTGGGGTTAGCGTCAGCCGGGTTCGCGTTGCCCTCGATGATGGCCGTACCGCTGCCGCCCACCACCTCCGTGGCAAAGGCCGCGGGGGTCACCAGCGTCAGCGTGAGCACCATGCTCATCAGCAGGCTCACGATGCGCCGGGACATACTGCTTGTCCGTTTCTTCATGTGATCTGTCTCCTCTCGTTGTTGAACGTATCTATATAAAAACTATTTAGTTACTGCTCTTTGGCATCACCACATACAATTTGCCTGTCTCCGGGTCTTCGTACACCGTGCCCTTCTGCTCGAAGCTGCTGGAGGACTGGATATCCTGCTCCAGCTCTTCCGCGTTGTCCAGCTCCTGCATCTGCTCCCGCTGGAGGATCTCCACCCGCGTCTTGCTGAGATCCACGTTCCAGTTCAGGATCACCGCCGCCATCAGCCCGCAGGCGAACACCAGCATCACGTCCGACAGGTTCGCCAGCCCGGACATGGCGTCCACCTCCTCCGTCACCCGGCGGCGGGAGGAAAACTTACCCTTCAACATCGCTCGTGACCTCCTCCAAAACTGCCTCCATCAGCGTTTCCAGCGACACCATGTCGTCGTTGTACCACCGCTTGCGGATGTGGGAGATGACGCTGGCCACCGCCGCGCTGATGACGCCGGCGATGGTGGTGTCGAATGCCACGTTCATGGACTCCGACAGCGTCACCGTGTCGCCCTGTCCCAACGCCACGATGCCGGGGCCCAGGGGTATCAGCGTGCCCAGCAGGCCGAACATGGGGCCCAGCTTGGCGATCATGTCGGTGACGGAGGTGGTGCGGGCGTTCCGCGCTTCCTCCGTGGCCAGCAGACGCTCCGCCAGTGCCGTCAGGGTGTCCTTGGGCAGGCCGCGGCTCTCCGCCAGCTCCAGCAGGGCCTTCTTCTGCCGCCGCAGCAGGCCGCTGTTTTCGATCAAGTCGGCAAGGCCGTCCGCGCCCGCCGCGTGTACGTCGCGCAGCAGCTGGGGGACGTTACACTTATGCTTGCGGCGCTCCGCGATGTATTCAACCACGATGTCGCCGATCTGCCAGACCGCCCCGGCCATCAGAATTATCAGTATAATGAGGCAGGGGATCATCAGCGCCTGGGCGATGGTATGCAGTATTTCACTCAAAGAGATCATGTGTGTTTGCTCCTATTCCTGTTTCTCGCCCCGCAGATGGGGCGTATTTTTCCCGTTACCTGCCCCGCAGGGACGGGTAACATATTTGCTTTTGTATGTGGTTTTGGTCTTGCCGTTCAACAAAGAGAGGAGGTGGGAGGGGCGGCTTTTCCCCTCCCACCCTTATGGAAAGCTGACAGTCTCCGTTCAGACTGTCTCGGCTTGACAAGGGTAATTCAGCAGGACACCTCCTGCTCTGCGGCCTTTGCCGCTTTCTCAATTTCGCGCTGGCGGGCAGCGGCATCACGAGCCTCTTTCTTTTCCTGCTCCAGCCGCTTTTTCTCTTTCAGCCGTGATTGCTGCGCCGCATGACTGGCTGCGGCCTTGGCGCGTTTCGCCTTCTTCTTGCGCTCGGATTCCTCGTAGAACAGCGGCTCCTGCACGGCTTTTTCCCGCTTGTAGCGTGCGGTGTCTTTCAACTTGGGCTCTTTCGCCGGTGGCCGCAGACGTGCCATCTCCAATACTGCGGCCCAACCGCCGAAGCGCTCCTCGATAAACGTGCCGCCGTCTATCTCGCAGGGACTGGGCGTGTGCCGCAGCAGTTCAGCACGATTGCCGACGTATTGCGCCAAATGCGCCAGCGGCGTATCCGCGTGCTTTTCGGCAAACTCCGCGTCCCGCGCTTCCAGCGCCGCCACGGTGCGCTTGGCCACATTACGCTCAAACCAACTCTTGTAGTCAAATCTCTCGCGGGGATTCCTGTTGGACATAGACGTGATCCTCCCTTACAAAAAAACGCCGGTTTTCCAAAGAAAACCAGCGGTGATCCGGCAGAAATGAAAATGCGCTGACGAATCTCGCCAGCGCGCACTCCCGCCTATGCCGTCAGGGAGAGATCGCCCGCTGTACAACACTGATCCTCCATCGTGCAATTCTTCTGCCCTAACGTCACGAAGGACGTTTGTCCTTCTCGTACCTGAACCTACCTTCTCAGAGCGTTCGCTCCAATGGCTGCTATTCGCCACACGACATTTCTGCCGCTTGAGTCCATTCCTTACGTCAACAGCGCCGTCCGCAGGGGGCATCACCCCATTCCTTCAAAACTGCCGCCTGACGGTAATGATATACCGCCTTTACAGTGACAGCCACACGACTTCGCAAGACCTTTTATTCAGTTTTTGGCCTCGATTTTTTTCGCAAAGTAACATACTTTGCGAAAACGCGCGGGACGCCTTGTGCTGCAAGGCATTCCGGATTTATGCCAGAAAAAAGTCGAAAATTAGAACTCGTTGTTGACACGGAAAAACGGCTGGTATATACTGTTATTCGGTTGAAATTGGAAAGTTTTCGCAAAGTATGTTACT
>OGPS01002417.1_pt1 | contig 11698 bp, 4 predicted proteins | sample 1552931 | NCBI WGS metagenome assembly OGPS01 (sample SAMEA2580252, study PRJEB22360) | human gut metagenome | biome: human gut; feature: human-associated habitat; material: faeces | place: Denmark | collected 2008/2010 | reverse complement strand
AACGTTTTTAATTTTGATATAAATGCACTGTCGGCACTTGCAGCCTACTGTTTCTTTGAGAAGAAGCCGGCTATCAATGTAGATTTCTGCATAGACCGACAAGGACAGCAGCTTACACTGTTCTAAAACCAGTCATATCAGAGTTTGATGGAATTTTATGGATAACCTCTGTCTCAAGATAGAGGAGAGATATTTATGCCTTAGGTGAACTATTGAGAACGGGACATTTTTATCCCGAACTCAGGTTGTAAGTACTTTCCTATAATCAATTGACAGTTTTTTTGTTTTTTTGATCTAAGTTGCTTGTTAATATCTCTATGAACGCAATAGTTGAGTGCTGTGACAGAAGAAAGATATAGATAAATTATATAATATTAGTATAATTTATGATTGTGGGGGGGTAAAAAACTTACCTTTGCAACAAATTATTTGAAGGTACTTTTCACACATGGTATCTCTTTTGATGAAAAGTTAATAAACGTAATGAATACAAGATGAAGAAACCTTATTTGTCCCCAAGTATTTTAGTGCTCGCATCACAAGGTAATGTTGGGCCAAACATCGGTTCAGGCGATGATGATGCTGAGTTGCAGCCAGACGAAAATGATGATGAAGGCTCAACTCAACCGGCCAAGTGGTCATTGTTTGAGTAGTGCATGGGTTAAACACATGCAGACATGCTTTGACTATCTATGCTGTGCTGAGCGCACAGTTCATGGGTAGCATGTGAGATGAACAACAAAACAAATTTATTGATATCAAAGATGAGAAATTATTTACAACGAATGGCGTTATTGCTGTTGATGTTGCCATTATGCATGGCCGTGTCGGCGGTTACATTTGTCAATGTTACTCGCGAAAACAGCAAAGTGACGAAGGTTGATGTGGGCGAGCAGCTAAGCAGCATCACGTTGACCGTGACGTTGGGTGCCGACGAGGCTCTCAACGGACAGGCACAGTTGCGGACCAGTACCAACGAGACAGACCAAGTCAATAATGGGAGTGGCTTTCTTTCAGACAATGTGCTGAAGCAGAAAACCGCAAATCCCAACGTGTGGGAAATAACATGGTTGAACGTGCCGGTAGGGAAATATAAGGTTTATTTCCAACAAGCAGGTGGAACGGCACACACATTCTTGCACGATGTGGAGATAGTGGAGATACCTTCAACAGACCCTCCTGTCATCTCGTTCAAGGTGAAAGACGCCACATGTAACACATCGCCAACAGACATCAAAAATGGTAGCATAACAGTGAATGTAGAGAAGGGCGTAGCTCCTTTTACCTATAAAGCGACAATCCATCACGCAGACAACACCACCGAGGAGAAGACCTTGGAGAACACCCCGAACCGTGCATGGATTGTAGATGGATTGGCATCGGGCGAGTATATCGACGTAACCGTTACTGATTCGAAAGGCAAGACCGACACAAAAAAATCTAAATTGGTGGGTTTTGGCAAGACAACAGTGTCTATAGGGCAGACTATTTTCATCAAGCAGACAGGCGATTGTACGTTTGATTATTACCTCAGGGCAACCATTGAAACGGAAAACCAAGACGCGCTGGATGCTCAAACCGAACTTTTGGCGCAGACATTGAAGCTGCGTAGTTATGCCGATAAAAAATATTACGATGTGGAACATGTGCCGGCTTACGACATGCCGGTGCCATTTGGGTCAGGCCAGTACTATCGTTTTTACAAGGTTGCATCTGCTGCCAACCTCTCGTCACAACGATATAATAGAATTTTTGGCTTGAAATATTCTACCCTTTGTGATGGAGAAAAAACAACGCGTGACTACTTTGCGCATGTGCGTACGCTGGATGAAATGATGAATTTTAGCACTTCGTCAAAGGGAAGTTTGAACCCTGCTGACTGTTCTTACCAAGACGCTAAGTTCACCATTAAGTATGATTTTCAGGGAGGAACAGGGCAATATTATTATTTGTACTCCTATTACTTCATGGACGAAGCACACCGCTATGCAAAATTGTTTAAAAAAAATGAGGATGGCACTTATCCTTCCACACCAGTCAAGGAGGATGTGCCTATGCCCATCAACGAGTTTGATACACGATGGTCGCAGACAATAGAAGTGGCTGAACCGGGTACGTATAAATTCGTATATGCCCCTGGGTGCCCTGATTTGAAAATAGAAAAGGAAATTGTGGTTGAACCTATCAAGCCTGAGTTTAAGGATGTAAGCGATTGGATGTCTCCTACTATAAACAAAGAGTTGGGAATACATGGCAATACCGCTGGCTTGGCAATAGGCCTTGCTAATGTTTCTGCCCCATTGACCCTGACCGTGAAACGACTTGATGACAAGAGAGATTTTGTCATAACCGACTTTGCGGATGACAAACCGTACACCAAGCACATTGATTTCCCACAGGATATAACCTACGACAAGTTGCGTGACGCCTATTTCATCGCCGACCTGCCTGCTGGCAAATACGCACTTGATTTGAAAGACAATTGCAACAATACTGCAACCTATAACTTCGAAATTCCAGAGAGCAAGCTCCAGCATTACAAGCCCAAGCGCGACGAGGGATACAAGGACGGAGTGTATGTAGGAGTTGATTGCAATGGCAACAATGTGGTTAAGTTCGATTTCGGTCCGGAAGGAGACAATGTTGCATATGCTTATAAAGCCAGCACGGGGGAGCAAGGAGCATCAAGTAGCAGAAAGACATGGGCATCTAATGTAGATCCTATCACTCCATTGGAAAAACTGACAGGCACCAACTATTTTGGCGCTGCCTTTGCTCCGAGTTTATATAATGGACACAGTTATTCTGATGGGAACAACATCTACTCTGCCATAGCGAAAGAAGATAGATATTATAATAGTGACGAGGTTGTCATCCGCCCTGATGAGCCAGGCGATTATGCCCGCAAGACATACAAGTTTGATTTCACCGATTATGCTGACAAGGCAGCGTTCGAAGTCTTTGGTGCCATGTGCAATCGTGATGGTAATGGTACCGGCATGGTGAGTGTTGGTGTTGCTAAAGGCGTGAATGTAGCGTTGCCCGTTAAGTATGAATTGTATAAGACGGAGGATGGTTCGACCCGAATTGGGGAACCACTTAAGACTTACGAAGCCACCAGCGCACAGGATGCTCTCAATGTAGTATGGAAAGATGTGGAGGTAGGGAAGTATCTCGTTCGTACCATTTATAACGGCACATGCGAAGGAAAGAAATTTGTTCAGGTATCGCCTACCGACATACCAGAGCCTTCGGTGGAGACAGAAAACGGTTTCGAGGTGAAGAGCATTATCAACCTTGACATTACCGACGGTATGAAACCGCTACATCTTTATTTGCCTGTTTCACCTTATATATATAATGTAGAATGGTACGACATTACGAACACTCCCGAAAAGAAAGTGTTTGACGGTAACGATATCAACGTAACATTCAACGAGCCAGGCGTGTACACCTATCAGGTTCGCACCACGTTTACTGACCGCACATCGTGTCCGGGAAGCTCAGGTGGTGACCGAATTGTGAAGTTCTACGTCACGAAGACCGACAAACCCAACTACTGGGTAGGCTCGACGAGCGAAGATTTCAGCACCGCTTCCAACTGGACAGCAAACAAGGTACCTGACTATGAAGAGGACATCGTGTTTGCTACGGAAGAGAATAACAACGGACATGCTGCCGAAAGAGATTGCCGACTGACAGAAGGAGAGTCTCCTCTTACGTTTTGGGCGGCCAGCTTGATTAACGAAAGCGGCAAGGCGATGGTTGTTCCAGCAGGTAGTGCCTTGGTGGTTAAAAGTGGAACGGTAGGCTTCGCGCATGAAATCAAACAAGATGGAAGCGTAGATCCTGTTCGTTTGAAGATTGAGGCATCTGCCGACAAAGATGTGCCAAACGGAACTTTCATTGCGAAATATCCTGGTGCGGCATCAGACAAAGTGTATGCTGAGGTGCAAATGTATGTCAGGTCACGTAAGCTTGAGCAGCCTACATCATGGACAGATAATTTGGAGGGTTCGCCTACCAAGGGTACGACTTTCCCTGTAAAATATACGGATCAATTCTTTGGAATACCGTTCCAAGAGATGTCATCGGGCATGCTTGGTGGTTCATATATTTACAAATATGATGAGGCGCATAACGCTAAAAACCAGTTCTATCAAAAGTTTGTTGGTTTGAAAGCTAAGGCGCCGATGACCGCTTTTGCAGGCTATTCAATTCGAAATGCGTCTACAACGCCTAAGATTAAAACTATGAAGGGATACCTAGATTTTAACAATGTGACGTTGACGCTCACTCAAAAAGCACCGAAAGTGAATGGCGCTACAAATCAAAGCGACGCCGTGAATTATTGGGGGTTGGGTCAAAACCTATTTGGAAATTCCTATACGGCACCCATAAGCTCAGCTGCTTTGGCACAAGCTATCGGATCCAACACTAATGTGGAGAATACCGCATACCTATATCGTACAGGCAGTGGGAAAGACTGGGGAGAAAAGGTCGTAACTGGAGATAATGAAGGAGCGGGTTCTTACCAGGCCGTGCCATTGTTCGCTGCTTCTGATTTGACTTTCTATGTAATTCCTTCTATGCAAGGTTTCTTGTTGAAATTTTTGTCAGATGAAGTCAAACCAAATGGTGACAATGCTGTGTTGACATTGGATTACAACAAGGTTGTGACATTAGATGGCAATAGTCCACAGATGGCTAAGCGTTTTGGTGCTGCTCCAAGCGAAACTTCTGGTTCTGTGAAGTTTGAGCTAACTGGTGAGCATGCACACGAGACGATGTGGTTGTTGGAAAATGCCAACACGTCTGACGACTTCGATAATGGTTGGGATGGCTTCAGACTTGGAGCCGAATCGATGCCTACGACTATCTATTCCAATGCTAAACCAGGTATGTTGCAGGTCAACACCACGGATGATTTGACTAAGGCGAATATCACAGTGAAGACAGGAAAGGCAGGCAATTACACCTTGACCCTTACCCGTAATAGACTCGACCAATATGCTGACTTGAAGCTTGTCGACCTGAAACTGCAACAGTTGGTACCCTTTGATGGCGACAAACTGTCTTACATGTTCACCGCTGGTGAAGGCGAGACGGCTACAGACCGATTTACATTGGTCAACACCACGGCAACAACGTTCTCAGATTGGACTACAAGCATATCGTCCATTGATAACGACATGGAAGGTGAAGTAACAGTTTATACGCTGTCTGGACAAATGGTGGCACGATTTAATTTGCCCCAAGACAAGAATTTGATGAAGAATAGTATGAAACGAGGAATTTATATCTTATCGGTTAAGAACGGAACAGTGACCAACAACCGAAAATTTATAATTAAATAATAACGCATTCTCTCGTTTGTTTATAAAAGGAGGTAGCTTCCCAATTCATAGAGGAAGTTACCTCTTTAACGTAAGAGGTGTCAAGATTATTATGGATAACGTTTTCTGTGGATATCATCTCTATGGAAATTGAAGGGAAGAGCGAACACAACTTTATTATTTAATAAGGATATTTTTACAACGGAAAACACCTGCAAAGTTGCAAATGTAAAATTAGTGACATGCTACATTGAGTGAAAATAAATGCTGAATTTTCTTTACAAAGTACCTCTCATAACTCGCATAAAAATAACCAACGTCAAAGTTGGTCGCAAATACGCTAAAAATGAGCGAGGTTTGTAACAGTCTGTTGTTAAGGATGTTATGCAGAATGTTGCCTATTTCATCCCTCTCTCTCTTGAAATTTAACAATATTTAGAGAATATTTGGATTTTAGGTACAAATAAGTAAAAGAAATTTATAGTTAGCTTGTCTCTGATCCGACGGGAAGTTGGAAACATCTTTGATGGGCGTGATTCGCCTTTTCTATTCATAGGATGACCCTAATCGATATGTAGAAATAATAAAAGAAGATTTCTATGTGGAGATTACATAAAATATAGATGATACTAAAACGGTTAATCCTTCGACGAGGATTAACATATATTATTTTTTGGATGCCTTATCATCACGACAAGAAGGTGTATTATATTAAGAAAAAATGGTAATATATGCACAAAGCGTTAGCTAGAACTCAGGCTTCATAATTGCTTTAACAACCGCTATGGGTGGTGCGGTGGTGTGGTAGCTTGGTTCACGGTTCATTCTTCGATTTCAGATAAACTTCGAACTAAGTTTGCGATGAAATGACTGGATGTTTCGATAGGGGAGTAGTTGATGTATCTCATACTGCGCCGGAGATTACGCCGGAGCACTTTGTTGTTGTTTTGCACAAATCCTGCTTTGCCTTCTCTGAAATGCCATTCCTTTGTCGTATCGATTTCTGTATGGGTCAGGGTTCTTAAAATCAGAGGATAGGCCTCGCGTTCTACATTCTCTACGAAAGGTATTTCGTCTTGCTCAAAATTAAAGACAACAATCAGGATGCTTCCCTGAAGTTGTGCCATGCGTTGTAGGTGAAGTTTGGAGAGCCAGGTTTCAAGTTTGACAAAATCAACCTTGTCACCTCTGGTTCTTAAGTAGCTACCCAGTTCGATGATGCCTCTGACGGAGATGCCTTTGGCTAATATGTGGTTGACGTTAAAGATAATGATGTCAAGCAGTTGAAGTGTTTCCATGGAAGTATCAATTGCATGACGCTCATCGTGTTTGATTTTTTTTAAACGCTTGTTTAACGTGGGATTGCTGAGATGTGGGTTGGTAAACCATTCCTGTTCATCCTTGTCAGTCATTTCCTGCAAATCAAGAATGAGCTTTTGTGGAATGTGGATGTTAGTATCATACTGATGGTTCTTGATGCCTTTCAGCGCGATGGACACTACGTTTTGAGATGCTGCCATCTGAAACAGTCGGTTCCACTTGAAGGTCGTCATGGGCTCTAACGTAACATACTCATTGAGTGCTCCAGAGCGCAGCAACCGAAAGAAATTACGTTTGATGATATCCATATTTGATGACGTGTGAATGAAACCTGATTGATGTCGCCCAGAGGCGCGTCCACAGTAGCTGTAGGTCAACGCGGCCGTTGCTGATGGGCAAGGGCTGATTTCCTTTTTTTACAATTGCGTGCGACGATAAAAATCCATGTTTTCTTTCGTCAACAACTCTATCGGCATGTAGTTTACGGGTTCAACCTTCTTTTTCAGTACGATGGCTTTGAACAACGTGTCAATGCAGCAGTAGCCTTGCTGGTAGGCATGCTGAGCGACCAGGAACGACACGCTGCCCTGTCTGAGGCATTCAGCGTTTTTGCCCACCATGTCGTATCCCATGATTTGGGTGCTTCTTCTGTTGGTTCTTAACAGAAAGTCGCCCATGATGTGTGCTTTAGAGCCAAAGGTGATGCAATGATGTATTTGAGGATACTCATTGAAAAAGTTTTCTAACCTCAAGTCATATTCTTTTTTGGTGGCCTTCATGGGCAAGCCCAACTCGATGATTTCAATCTCGGGAAAGTGTTCTGACATGTAATGTCTGAATCCAACCTCACGATTTTCCTGCTGTTTGCTGGTCACCTTTCCGTCCTTGTTGCGCTTCATCAGCACGATTTGTTTCTCTTGATGGGCTACCATCATCAGAATCCTTGCCGAGAAGTAGCCGCTTTTGAATGAGTCTTGTCCGAAGAAGGAGAGTGGATTCAGTTCGGGCATGTACGAATCGAGCAAGACGAAAGGGATGTTCAATTCGTGCAATTGATCTGTGAACGCTCTTGTCAAGTTGAGTGTTGCCGGAACGATGATCACCCCGTCGGGCTTCTCTTGCAAACAGGTGGCTGCCACCTTTTTGAACGACTCTTCTTTGAGTCGCTCGTAATAGAGCGTTTTCGTCTCGAGATTGAAGTCGCGTCTGGTTTCTATGGCTTTCTTTGCACCTTCTTCAATTTCCTCCCAGTAAGTTTCAGATTCATGTTGTGGGATGATGAGATAGAAGGTGTATGACTTGTTGTACGCCAAGGCACTGGCATACACGTTGGGTTGATAATTCATCTCCGAGAGTGCTTTCTCCACCTTCTCACGCGCTGAGGGAGAAACGTTGGGACGTCCGTGCAAGACCCTGTCAACCGTTCCAACCGAAACGCCCGCCCGCTGGGCGATATCCTTGATTCTGATTTTTTCTGTCATATCACATTTAAAATATGTGCAATCATCGTGTAAGCCGAACACAACGTAAGTTTACTTACTTTGTTGAGGCGCAATCTATGTGATGCAAAATTACAAAGAATAGTTGTATTGTGCGAAAGCACAGTTGCATATTTTAAGCATAATCAATATTTTCCTTCGATTTTCTTCATTTTCAAACAGCAAATGGTTATCTTTGTGTGACAGATTATTTGCCAGCCTAAGCATGTGTCATCAAGAAACAACCAAACGCATCTATTCGGTATTGCTCACACTTGTCGTTCTCTTGTGTGCGATAGCTTGCTCAGACCCTCACGGTGACGACGTGGTGGCTCTGAACGAAAGAGCGTACCAGTATCGCTACCGCAATTTGGATAGTACGTTGCTTTATGCCAATCGGGCGTTGCAACTGGCAGGCAAACATGGTGATGGTTATGCCGAAGCCCTCAACCATCTGGCGTTCGTCCATATAGCAAGGATGGAATATGCCAAGGCAGATTCGCTGCTGTCTGAAGTGCGCAAATCGACCAACAATCAAATAGAATTGTTAGTGGCAGATGTTCAGTTGATGCGTCTTTGCCAACGTTGCTCCAAAAACAAGGACTTTTATGTTTATCGAGAGAGTGCCATGAGGCGTCTACATCGAATTGAGGAGGAGTACAACAGTTTGGATGAGCACCAAAAACGCCGAATGATTTATGTCGAAAGCGAATTTTATCTCACCACCTCCACCTATTTTTATTATGTGGGTTTGGAAGATTTATCGCTCGATGCCATCAACCAAATTGATGTCAACGGCGAGATAGCTCAAGACACCTCCCAACTGTTGAATTATCTGTATAACGTTGGTGCGGGCGGCATCATCCTCGATGGCACGCGTGAGGAAATCAACCAGGTTGAGTTTGAGTATCTTACGCGATGCTATGTGCTGGCCAAGCAGCATCATTATCCCTATTGGGAGGCCAACTCGATGCAGGCCATGAGCGAGCATTTGCAGCGAAAAAGATACCGAGACAAGTTGATTCGCGACAATTTGCCCTCCATGCAATTCATCAATCCGTACGACATGCCCGATTCGTTGTTGGCCGGAAATTTGGCGCAACGCTCGTTGAAAACATTCATTCAATATGGCGACGTTTATCAAATTGCCGGCTCGTATCGAACGCTTGCGGAGTGTTATTGGGAGTTGAAAGATTACAAGTCGGCCTTGATTTGTCTGCACAACGCATTGGAAACCAACCATGCCATCAATCAAGCTCCCGACCTGGTGGCATCTATCCGAGAGCAATTGTCACTGGCTTACTCGGCCATTGATGACAAGCAAAACAGCGATTACAACCGAAATTTATACCTCGACATACAGGAAGGAACCAGGCAGGACCGGCAGTTGGAGGCCCGCGCTGAACAATTGGATGTGTCATCCAAGCAGTTGAATCGGATGATTCTGGCCATCATCATCACCATCGTTGTCGTATGCTTGTTGTTGTTTATCTTCTACTACATGAGAAAGAGGAACGACCGACAGGCTTCAACGTTGACAAAACTCATGGAACCCCTTGAAAAATGGAAGCACGACAATGAAGAGGCACTCGAGGAAAACCAAGAGAAATATGAAGAGATTGAGGAAGAAAAACATGTTCAGCAACTGCACGTTTCCAAGAATAAGAAGCGTAATCTTGAGCAACGAACCAAAGTGTCGCTTGTCAACAGCATCATTCCTTTGATAGATCGGATGTTGCACGAAATACATCAACTGACCAAAAAGACCGAGGCGAAGTCCATCAGGGACGATCGGTATACCTATATCGCGGAGTTAGCCGAGCAGATTAATGATTATAACAGCATTTTGACCCATTGGATACAGTTGCGGCAGGGTGTGTTGAGCCTGAGGATTGAAAGTTTTCCGTTGCAAGATGTCTTTAATTTGTTGTCACGCAGCCGGATGAGTTTCTCCATCAAAGGCATTGATTTGCAGGTAATGCCCACCCAAGCTGTGGTCAAGGCCGACAAGACGCTCACCGTGTTCATGCTAAATACCTTGGCTGACAATGCAAAGAAGTTCACGCCTTCTGGCGGACAGGTTCGGATAGACAGTAAGGAGGGTGACGACTATGTGGAGATTAGGGTAGAAGATACGGGCGTTGGCATGTCTGAACAACAAATTGAGCACCTGTTCGTCAACAAGCCCATCGTTGACCACACGCTTGAAAGCGTTGATGGCAACCCTCCGTCGCACCGCATCAGCAACGGATTCGGGTTGATGAATTGCAAGGGCATCATCGATAGATATCGTAAAACCAGTAAGATATTCAACGTCTGCACTATTCGTGCCGAGAGCGTAGAAGGCAAGGGTAGCACGTTCGCCTTTAGGCTGCCGAAGGGAGTAGCACGTACCATCGCGGTGCTTTGCATGGTGGGTTCGTATTTCATCAACGTGAACGCAGGCGAGTCGGGAAGTGTGCCGCACACGCCCCATCCGATTGGTCAAGCGGAGGTGGTGCAGGGCGAGTTCATCCAGCAAGCTACTGCTTTTGCCGATAGTGCTTACTTCAGCAACATCCAAGGAACTTATCAGAAAACCCTGTTGTTTGCAGACAGTTGCCTGTATTATCTCAACCGCCATTACCGAACATGCAGACCTCATGGCGTAGATACGATGACCATCATGTCAAACAGTACCGCATTGCCGGCAGAAATTAAATGGTTATACGATAGTATTCCAACCAATTACAACATCATCCTTGGCATCAGAAACGAAAGTGCCGTGGCCGCATTGGCCTTGCACAAGTGGGCCTTGTACGCTTATAACAACAAGGCTTATACGCAGTTGTTCCGCGAACGCAGTGCAGACAGTACGTTAGGCACGTATGTTCAAATGATGCAACGTTCAGAAGTTAATAAGAATGTGGCCCTCGTCATCCTTTCTTTGATTTTCATGCTGATATTCCCAGCCTATTATTTTTTGTATGATCGACATCGGGTGTATTATCGGTTCAGCGTTGATCGAATCCAGGAAATCAACCAGACGTTGTTGAGTGAGGCCCCCGCTCAGGAGAAATTACAGAAGATACAGACGCTTTGGACGTTCAACCGCAGAATGTTGAATACCCGATTTACCAAACTTAACGCTATCGTTGAACAAATCATGGATGCGTTACGAGATCGCATTCATGTGGAGGAAGTGCAGACAACCAGCATGGAACTGGCTCAAGACGAATTGCGAAGAACGAGTTACGAAAACGACCAGTTGCACATCAGCAACAGCGTGTTGGACAACTGTCTTTCAACCTTAAAGCACGAAACGATGTATTATCCCGCTAAAATAGGTGTTTTGGCTGATGGTAAAGACGAAAATCTTCCAGTGTTGAGCGAGCTTTCTTCTTATTACAAAGACCTGTACATGCTGCTGAGTGCGCAGGCCATGCGACAGATAGACAATCATGTCAAGGTGGATGACGACATGCTGCGCTATCTGTTTGACATCTTGAAAGAGCAAAATGGCGGCGAGCTGGTGCTGACTGCTGAAGACAAAGACCCCGTATATTGTCTTATTCATGTAAAGAT
>OGPS01002411.1_pt1 | contig 11728 bp, 8 predicted proteins | sample 1552931 | NCBI WGS metagenome assembly OGPS01 (sample SAMEA2580252, study PRJEB22360) | human gut metagenome | biome: human gut; feature: human-associated habitat; material: faeces | place: Denmark | collected 2008/2010 | reverse complement strand
GGGCCGTTGCGCTTACCATTCTTGAACGTACCCTTGTATTTGCTGCCGTCGGCGTAGTGAATAATCACTTCACCATGCACCTTCCCGGCCTTAAAGTCACCTTCAAAAACATCGCCATTCTTCTTCACCAGCTTCCCCTTGCCGTTTTGCAAGTCATTTTTCCACAGCCCGGTGTAGCGGTCGCCATTGGCCCATGTCATCGTTCCTACACCATTTTTCTCGCCATCTTTGAACGTTCCGGTATATTTATCACCATTGGCCAAACGAAAGATGCCTTCTCCAGTTCGTTCGCCGTCAACGTATTCGCCTTCGTACAAGTCGCCGTTTTGGAATTTATAGATACCTTTACCGTTCTGGATATCTCCATACCAATCGCCTGAATAGACGTCGCCGTCGGCATATTTGTAAAGTCCTTTTCCTTCACGCACATTGTTCTGCCACTGACCGTCATAGCTGGAACCATCGCCCCAATCAAAGTATCCCTTGCCACTCTTCTCGTCATCTTTCCACTGACCTTTGTAATAGGCGCCGGTAGAAAAGGTGTAAGTTCCCTTGCCTTGGCGTTTGTCTTGATACCAGTTGCCCTCATAGCGGTCACCATTATAATAATACATCACACCATGACCTTGCTGATAGTCGCGAAACCACAATCCCACATACTTATTATTGTTTGCGAAATAATAGGTTCCTCGCCCGTGCTGTTGGTTTTGAAACCACTGACCTTCATATTTTTCTCCATCGGCAAACGTATAGATGCCATACCCCTGTCGTTTGCCTTTTACAAACTCGCCCTCGTAGGTGTTGCCATTGCTGTAAAGCACGTTGCCCTTTCCCTGAGGCTTGCCACCAGACATTTCGCCTTTGTATTGTCCAGTGACGCGCGTTTTGCCCTCGCCTTCGGATATCGTACAAGAGCCCAAAGTCAGTTTTTGGGCAAAAACATAGAATGGAAATAGTAACAATATGATAGATAACAGTTCTTTCTTCACGTGATAATGGGTTTTGTTGTACCGTCCAAAAGTACTTATTTTTACTGAGACAGCAAAGACTATTAGTATTATTTAGTATCTTTGTACGTCTTAAATTAGATTTTTTATGAAGTTTACAGGTATCATACCAGCCCGCTATGGGTCGTCCCGTTTCCCCGGAAAGCCGTTGGCCATGCTGAGTGGCAAGACCGTTATCCAACGGGTGTACGAGCAGGTTTCACAGGTTTTGGAAGATGCTTTCGTCGCAACTGACGACCAGCGCATCTTTGATACCGTCACTGCTTTTGGCGGAAAAGCGGTGATGACCAGTGCTAACCATCAAAGTGGAACAGACAGAATCGAGGAAGCTGTGGAGCAATTGGGGCTGACATGTGACGTGGTGCTCAACATTCAGGGCGACGAACCGTTCATTCAGCGACAGCAAATAGAAACGTTGTGCCATTGCTTCGACAACTCCAAGACGCAAATAGCAACGCTGGGAAAACGGTTTGAAAGCCAAAAGGCGTTGGAAAATCCCAACTCACCTAAGATTGTGGTGGATAAAGATGGGTATGCGCTGTATTTCTCAAGGTCGGTCATCCCATTCATCAGGAACAAAAAAGGTGACGAATGGATGAGCCAATATCCTTTTTTAAAGCATCTGGGCATATACGCTTACCGCAGAGAGGTTCTCAAGGAAATCACCCAGCTGCCGCAATCTTCGTTGGAATTGGCCGAAAGTTTGGAACAGTTAAGGTGGTTGCAGAATGGTTACCGCATCAAGGTTGGTCTCACTGACATTGAGACAGTAGGAATAGATACACCCGAAGATTTGGATCGGGCCGAACGCTTTTTAGGACATTTGCAGCAGGTGGAGTAACTAATGTCCTAATGATGGATTTTCAATAGCATGCACTTTGGCCGCCAAAGTCATTGAGTTTGGGGTTCAATTGCATTGAGTTTGAACGCCAAACTCAATGCTTTTAAAGCCCTCTATGTATCATCATGGTTTTCAATTGGTTGGAAGCACCGCTGGTATATGATAAGATGGTGTTCAGTCGCGAAGCATTTCAACTTTTAAAACCGTTTGCGTGTCTTTTGTCATCTTATAGGGGTCGGCCAGCCTCTCCTCCACTACCCACAGTATATGTCCTTGATGATCGGTCAGCACCAGTTGCCGCCGTTTATCAAACAGCGACATCTTACGGTCGGTCATGTAGTCGCTCAACAATTTAGTTCCTTTCATGCCGAAAGGCTGGAAGCGGTCGGCCGGCTGGACGGGTCTGAGTACTAATGGAAAACTTACTTGGTCAAAATCCATGTAGGCACAGCGTTTATCCTTAACGGTTTGAGCAGATATGGGGGCGGCGGTAACGGAAAGCCTCACTTTCAACTTAGCATCGCAGCGGTAAACACCTGGTTCGGGAATGGTGAGCGGCTTCTGTGGTTCATTGTTGAGCTGCGCCAGCACCAGTTGGTCGCGGTCAATCAACAACTCGTGTGTCTTGGAGGTCCACACTCTTCCGCTGCCGTTGTTTCTGTTTTCATAAATGTTGTCAAGCTGCTTGGAGGTGAAATGATAGCTTTTTAGCAAATACCACAATATGTATTCGTGCGTAACCTCCTTCAGGGGGAAATACCAATAAGATCCACGGGGTTTCCATTGGGCCGCTCGTTCCATCCACCCGTCAAGGATACTCACGACATCAGCCAGGCGCTGGGCCGTTTGCAAGATGTTTTGCTGTGCCGCCGGATTGATGCTTTCCAAAAGCGGAATCACTTCCAACCGCATTTTATTGCGCTGAACATCTGGCACTAAATTGGTGCTGTCGGTGATATAATTCTGTTGAATGTTTTGCAGGTAATCCTTTATCTCTTTGCGACTTACACAAAGTAGTGGCCTGTATATATAATCGTTTTTAGGTGCAATGCCCGTCAACCCATGAATGCCCGTTGATCGAACCAGGTTGATTAAAATGGTTTCTACGCTGTCGTCCTGATGATGACCCACACACACGCCACCAGCACCCATGTCCTTACAAAGGTTTTTGAAGTGAGCGTATCTCAGCTCGCGCGCCGCCATCTCAATGCTCACATGGTGCAACTCGGCATAAGAGCGTGTGTCAAAATGCGCCAAATGCAAGGGGATGTCAAGTTTTCGGCATAACTCTTGGCAAAAAAGCTCATCCCTATCCGACTCTTCACCGCGTAAACGAAAATTGCAATGGATGGCTTCAAAGCGGTAACCCAGCGCCTTCAGGCAGCGAAGCAAGCACACGCTGTCGGCTCCGCCTGAAAGGGCTACCAGATACAACTCATCTTTGTGAAGCAATGGCAAAGATGAAATATATTGCTGAATATGATGTTCAAACTTATTCAACGTATAAAACGAGGCCCTTCAGATATTCTCCTTCGGGATGGTAAATATTGATGGGATGGTCGGCAGGCTGGTGCAATTGATGCAGAATACGAACCTTACGCTTGGCCTGGGCGGCCACTGTGAACACAGCATTCCTGAAGTTTTCTTTCGTCACCACCTGTGAACAACTGAAAGTAAACAGTATTCCACCGGGCTTGATGCGCTCGAACCCCTTAACGTTCAGTCGGGTATAGCCTTTCAAAGCATTGCGTAGCGCCGCTCGATGCTTGGCAAAGGCGGGAGGATCCAGCACCACCAGGTCGTATTGTGCATCGTGAGCATCGAGATACTTGAATGCATCGTCACAGAAAGCAGCATGCCTGGCATCCGACGGGAAGTTCAACTTGATGTTCGCATTGGTCAACTCTACGGCTTTGGCGCTGCTGTCAACCGAATGAACGAGCTTGGCCCCACCGCGCATGGCATACACGGAGAAGCCTCCAGTGTAGCAAAACATGTTGAGTACCGAACGGTTTTTAGAATATTTTTCCAGCAAAGTGCGGTTTTCACGCTGGTCTACGAAAAAGCCGGTCTTTTGTCCTTTCAACCAATCCACATGGAATTTCAATCCATTCTCAATGGCCACGTTGTCATCACTGCCACCATAGAGAAAGCCATCTTGTTGTCCCAATTCGGCTTTGAACGGCAAAGTGGTCTCACTTTTATAGAAAACATGCTCGATACGACTGCCCATCACGCTCCTAAGAGCCTCACATATAGGCAGTCTTTCCACGTGCATTCCGACGCTATGCGCTTGCATGACAGCCGTTTTCCCATAACAATCAATGATTAAGCCTGGCAACATGTCGCCTTCACCATGCACCAATCGGTAGGTGTTGTTTGTTGGATTGTCGGCAATACCAATGGCAATGCGCATATTCAGGGCAGCCTTTAGTCTTGACTCCCAAAACTCTTGGTCAATAGTGATATCCCTAAACGACAATACTCGCACAGCGATGGAGCCGATTTGGTAATGCCCTATCGCAATGAACTCTCGGTGAAAGGTCACTACTTTGACAAGTTCGCCTTCTTCAATCCCATCATCCATCCGAAGGATTGCACCAGAAAAAATCCAGGGATGGAAGCGTTTGAGCGACTCTTCTTTACCCTTTTTAAGCTGTATGGTTTTGGTTGTCATCTTTTACTTGTTTAGCGTTATTTTCTTCTTCGTCAGGTATGAGCGTATAATCGCCTGTTTCTTTCAGCCTAAGTATTTCTTCATACAACATGATACAGGCCCATGCGTCAGTGGCTGCGTATAGCTTTTGTTTATCTGTGAGGTTCTCCTGGTCCCAATTGGTGAGGCGCTGACGCTTGCTAATCTTTTGATGAAAGATATTTGCATACAACTTCTGAAGACTTAAATCTTTGATTCCGAGTTCACCGACAATATCTTGTAAATCAATGAAATATCCTTTCTCAAAATCACATCTTTTATGCAACATCAACAAGTCGTCATGCCACGACAATCCAATCATCTTGGTTTTCGTGTTCTCCAGCAAGAGTTTGATGGCTGGAGTGATGCCTAACATATTAAGACGGAACAAGAAACAAATCTCCCTGGTAGCGACCTGAAACAATGAAACTTGGTAAGATTGTCCTTTTCTGAATACGGGACGCGTTTCGGTATCTACGCCTAAAATGTCTTGAGCCAACAAGAATTTCACCGCTTTTTCTGCCATTTTTTCGGTGGTCACGACAATGATTCGACCTGAAAATAAAACTTGTGGGAGTGTGTGGATGGCTTCCTTGTTGAATTTGCTATAGATAATTCTCTTCATAACCCATATTCTTATGAATTGCAAAAATAGAAAAAAGTTATCAAAACGTGAAGGATTCTGACATATTTACGCTATTTTTGCATTCAAATCACATAGACTTGATATGGGAATAAAAAGAAAGAAGCCCGAGCGAAAACCAAAGAATGTGGGTGAAGCTGTAGGCTTTCAAAATATCTTCAGCAACGAAAAAACAGATTTTCTCTTAGGTGCTATCCTATCGGTCATTGCACTGTACGTCATCGTTGCAATGGTTAATTATTTTTATACGGGACAGGCAGACCAAAGTATCCTGGAGGATTTGCGGCCAAGAGAATGGATGAATGCTGATCGTACCTTCTCAAATTATTGCGGAAGTATCGGTGCTATCATCGCTTATACGCTGATTACAGTCAACTTTGGTATTCCCGCATTTCTGATACCTCTGTTCATTATTTTGCTGGGACTTAGCTTAATGAAAGTCTACAAGATTAACCTATGGAAATGGTTTCTTGGCATGGCTCTCGTTATGATATGGAGTTCTGTCACGCTTGCCAAGTTTGCAACACCGCTGATGGGTGAACTTGTGTTCAATCCTGGTGGCCGACATGGCATGTTCTGCGTACAACAATTAGAGAATTTAGTAGGTCCTCCCGGTTTAACAGCCTTTTTGTTGTTGGTGGCACTGGCGTTTTTAACTTATTTAAGTGCCGAAACAATAGAAGTGATTCGAAAGGCATTGAACCCCGTGAAGTACTTAACTCGTAAGATTCCATTCACGGTAACGAATCTCACCCGTCATGATAACACTGCTTCTGCGGTTAAGTCAGAGGAGGAAGATGAGGCTCAGCCCATTGGCAACACGTCATCTGATGATGAAGAAGACTCAAAGCCAACAGTGGTAGATTTAACAGATGTATCTAAATTTACAAACACCTCTACGAAAAAATCCAACGGAAAGACTGCTTCCACACAGCCTTCAAGTGAAGACGGGGCATCACATCTGACGGTCGAAGTGGCTGCTGAAGATGAGAAAGCGTCTGGCAAGACATTGACAGCAGAAGAGGTTTTGAAGACACCTATCAACCCCAAAGAGCCTTTCTTGAAGTATAAATATCCCGGGCTTGACTTGTTAAAGAAATACGAGAGCGACAACAAGCCATTGGTAGACATGGACGAAATCAAGGCTAACAATGCTCGTATCGTAGAAGTACTTAACAGTTTTGGTGTTTCAATCCGTGAGATTAAGGCCACGGTAGGCCCAACTATCACCCTCTATGAGATTACGCCAGCCGAAGGAGTGCGCATCTCTAAAATCAGAAACCTGGAGGATGACATCGCTTTAAGCCTTGCCGCATTGGGAATACGCATCATCGCTCCCATCCCAGGAAAGGGTACCATTGGTATTGAGGTGCCAAACAAGAAACCGACTATCGTATCCATGGAAAGCATATTGAACTCTAAAAAGTTCCAAGAGTCAACCATGGAGCTGCCTTTAGCCATAGGAAAGACCATCACTAACGAGGTGTTTATGGTGGATTTGGCAAAGATTCCCCATCTTTTAGTCGCTGGTGCAACGGGACAAGGTAAGTCTGTCGGGCTGAATGCCATCATCACTTCGCTGCTTTACAAGAAGCACCCCAATGAGTTGAAGATTGTCTTAATCGACCCCAAAAAGGTGGAATTCAGTGTTTACTCTCCTATTACAGACCACTTCATGGCATCAGCTCCAGACAATGATGATGAGCCTATCATCACCGATGTGACGAAAGTTGTTAGGACGCTAAATTCACTTTGCACCTTGATGGATCATCGCTATGACATGCTGAAGATAGCCGGAGCACGAAACATCAAGGAGTATAACAAGAAATTCATCAATCACCAGCTAAACTTAACCAAAGGACATGAATACATGCCCTACATCGTTGTCGTAATTGATGAGTATGGCGATCTGATTATGACTGCTGGAAGAGAGGTTGAAGCCCCCATCACTCGTATCGCACAGTTGGCCCGTGCCGTGGGCATACACATGGTTATCGCCACTCAACGACCCACCGCCAACATCATTACTGGTAACATCAAGGCCAACTTCCCCGGCAGAATGGCCTTCAAGGTAAGTGCCATGATCGACTCGAGAACCATCCTTGACCGTCCTGGTGCCAACCAATTGGTGGGACGAGGCGACCTGCTTTTCCTCAATGGAAACGAGCCTGTCCGCGTTCAGTGTGCATTTGTTGACACACCAGAGATTGAGAGAATCAATCAATTCATAGCCAGTCAGCCCGGTCCGGTGTCACCTTTGGAGTTGCCCGAACCTGCTGTTGACGGGAAAACTGGTACCGCGGGTGCGGGAGGTGGCGACATACAAAGTCTCGATCCCTTCTTCGAAGAAGCAGCCCATGCCATCGTCACAAGTCAGATAGGCTCAACCAGTATGATTCAAAGGCGGTTCTCTATCGGGTACAACCGCGCGGGAAGGCTGATGGATCAGCTCGAAGCGGCCGGCATTGTTGGTCCCGCTCAAGGCAGCAAACCAAGGGATGTGCTGGTGCAAGACGAAGCTTCACTCAACTCAATCATTGCTGCCATCCATTCAACATAAAAGAAAATATAAAATGAAAAGATATCTATTTTTAAACGTACAGAGAGTAATTATATTCCTATTTGCAGTCACCTTATATACAAATGCAAGCAGTCAAAGTAATTCGCAGACCCGAAAAATACTGGATAGGACAGCCCAAGTGGTTGGAAGAGCAGGTGGTGCGAGTGTAAACTTCACGATTGCAAGTGCGAAAATGGGAAAGACTTCCGGTACTATTGCCATCAAGGGCAACAAGTTTCATGCACGAACACCCCAAGCCATGGTGTGGTTTGACGGCAAAACGCAGTGGAGCTACATGAAGAGCACCAACGAGGTGAACATCTCTACCCCATCGCGTTCGCAGCAAATCTCCATGAATCCCTACACCTTCATCAACATGTATAAGGCGGGATATCGACTGAGTCACCGTGTAAAAGGAAACAATTACGAAGTACACATGGTTGCCCAAAACAAGAACAATGGCATACCTGAAATGTACATCTCCATCAACAAGCGAACCTACAATCCGTCGCAAGTAAAAATCAAACAAGGGGGTAGCTGGACCGTCATCAACATCAGCAACTTTAAAGCCAAGAACCTTCCCAACAGCACTTTCGTATTCCAATCGAAAGACTTGCCGTCTGCCGAGGTTATTGACTTGAGATAGTCACAGCCAAGCTAGCGAACAAGAAATCACCTATCAATATTTAACCACATGAAGTCAATGGAACGATCACAGCTGTTAGCAGATTTCAAACAACGATTTGACTTGTTCAAGATGATTTGGCGCCATCGGAAACTAGCCGAGAAACGCAATTTAAGTTTTGAACAAAACAAGGCTGCCAAGTACGTCATGTGGGGAATGACCATTTTTGGGTTCGTTTATTTTTGCTTCATCGCCATTCTTTTTTCATTGGCAGCCAATGACAGCCGCTCCTACACCCCAGTTGAATTCGTCTGCGGAACAGTTCCTTTCATCCTTGTGCTTGATTTTTTATTTAGATTTGCCTTCCAAGAAATCCCCGCACAGCTCATTAAGCCCTACGTTCTGTTGCCCATTTCCAAGTATGCTTGCATTGACAATTTCATCGGAACATCACTTCTTTCTGGATACAACTTCACCTGGTTCTCCTTTTATGTTCCCTATGTACTGATGTCGGTCGTCTTCAGTTCTGGTGTATGGGTATCACTCGGCGTGTTATTCTTCTTTTGGCTACTCATGCTGATCAATACACAATGGTATTATATTGCACGAACCTTAACCAATGACAGCGCACTTTGGTGGATATTGGTGGGCGTGGTTTATGCCATCATGGCCATGCCTTGGTATTTAGGCAAGCATGCCAGAATAGATCACCTGTTTGACTTTTATACTGGCATAGGACATTTCATCACAGATGGTAGCCTTCTCCCCTACCTCGTCCTTGTAGCCTTATTGGTTCTTCTTTTCTTCCTCAACCGACGCATCCAGTATGCACACATCCAGTCAGAATTGATGCATTTAGAAAAAACGAACCTGCGCCATGTCAATAAGCTTTCGTTCTTTGAGCGATTTGGACAAACAGGTCTTTACCTACAACTTGAGGTAAAAAACTTATTGCGCAACAAGAATCCCCGAAAAAGCTTCATTACCTCCGTCAGTGTGGTGTTCGTTTTCTCTGTCTTCCTCTCTTTTACAGACATCTACGACAGCGGCGCCATGGTCTCGTTCTTGGGTTGTTACAACTTTGTTGTCTTTGGTGCGGTGATGCTGACACGCATCATGTGCAATGAAGGCAACTACATAGATTGCCTCATGGTGCACCAGGAAAACATTCTATCACTACTCAAAGCGAAATATATATTCTACTGCGCTATGTTGTTAGTACCCTTCCTGTTGATGATCCAAACAGTCGTTGTTGGCAAATGGTCATTGCTCATGCTTCTGGCTTATGCTGTATTTACGGCAGGTTTTCAATATTTCATCCTTTTCCAAATGGCCGTCTACAACAAGCAAACCTTACCGCTCAACACCAAATACATAAGTAAGGCCGGAATGGAAAACAACTACAGACAGCTGGTTGTCACCATGGGATGTCTCTTTGTACCCAGCATTCTCATTACCACATTGAGCGGTTTCATGAGCGAACAACAGGTCTATGCCTTCATGTTGGTCGTAGGCGTAGCTTTCATCGCCACCAGTAAGTTTTGGCTTCGCAATATTTATAACAGGATGATGCGCAAGAAATACCAACTGCTGGAAGGCTTTCAAAGCTCACGATAGCGCTGACACGCAAATTGACGAACTAGACTAAAACTTCTCTGCGGCCAATCCTCCTTCGCTGGTTTCTTTATAAAGCGAAGGTAAGTCGTGTCCTGTTCTCTTCATCACTCTCACCACCTTATCAAACGACACACGATGTTTGCCGTCTGAAAACGAGGAGTATAAGTTCGCATCCAATGCCCGGGTTGCGGCAAAAGCGTTGCGCTCGATACACGGAATCTGAACCAAACCACATACTGGATCACAGGTCATACCCAAATGGTGTTCAAGCCCCATCTCGGCCGCATACTCTATTTGCATGGTACTGCCACCAAACAACTGGCACGCTGCCGCAGCAACCATAGCGCAAGCCACGCCCACCTCGCCCTGACATCCTACGTCAGCGCCAGAGATAGACGCATTGTGCTTCACGATGTTACCAAACAGTCCAGCCGTGGCCATAGCGTGTAGGATGCGCGTATCCCTGAATTCGTGTCCCTTGGCCAAATGATACAACACCGCTGGCATCACACCAGATGCACCACAGGTGGGGGCTGTGACAATAGTTCCACCGGAAGCATTCTCCTCACTCACCCCCAGTGCGTATGCATATACAAGTCCACGTGTTTGCAAAGACCTCTTGTACCCCGTCGCCTTCACATAGTAGCTGGGCGCTTTTCGACGAAGATTCAGGGGACCGGGCAGCACTCCTTCATGATTGATGCCTCGTTCTACAGCCGCTTTCATCACGTTCCAACATTCCATGAGATAGTCCCAAATATCATCACCTTCACACATGGCGACATATTCCCAGTAGCTTCGACCATTGGTTTCACACCATTTCATAATGTCCTTCATGGTGTTCAAATCGTACACATCCTGGGTATTGAACAGATCATCATCGCCTTTTCCTTCCGACAAGGCACCGCCACCGACACTATATACCACCCAGCTGCCCAACAGTTCCTGGTGCTCACCAAAAGCCTTGAACTCCATTCCGTTGGGATGGAATGGAAGAAATATCTTGGGTTTCCACACTATTTCCAACTTATGGTTCACTCCCAGTACGTCAATGATAGCCACGTCGGTCATGTGCCCTTTGCCCGTTGCGGCCAAACTGCCATAGAGCGTCACTTCGTAACTATGGGCATGAGGATATTTCTCCAAGAATATCTTTGAAGCCAATTGAGGTCCCATGGTATGACTGCTGGAGGGTCCCCTACCTATTTTATACAATTCTTTCAACGATTTCATAACTTCACGTTTGTTTTTGATCGACTCAAATCGATGTCTTGAAACTTCGAAATACAATCTGGTACAAAGGTAGCTATTTTTTCTAATGCTAGTTTGCTATTCCATGAATTTTTATTTATCTTCGCACGAATAAAGGTATAATATGGACATTGATTTGATTCTTCGCATAATGATAGCTGCATTGTTAGGCGGTATCATCGGTTTAGAACGCGAATACAGAGCCAAAGAAGCAGGTTTTCGCACACACTTTCTCGTAGGCCTGGGCAGTGCACTCTTCATGGTGGTATCTCAGTACGGTTTTGAACACATTCTTGCCACACAGCCAAATGTGTCTTTAGACCCTTCGCGCATTGCTTCACAAGTTGTGTCGGGCATAGGTTTCATCGGTGCCGGCACCATTATTTTCCAAAAACAGGTGATTCGCGGACTCACAACGGCCGCAGGTTTATGGGCAACGGCCGCCATCGGTCTGGCATGCGGAGCTAGCATGTATGTAATAATGGTTAT